>Ga0302320_10001542_pt1 | contig 55189 bp, 41 predicted proteins | sample Bog_T0_3_FD_202130 | JGI IMG/M metagenome (GOLD analysis project Ga0302320, IMG submission 202130) | Peat permafrost microbial communities from Stordalen Mire near Abisko, Sweden - Bog_T0_3 | ecosystem: Environmental > Terrestrial > Soil > Wetlands > Peat | place: Sweden: Abisko, Stordalen Mire...
GAGCCAATATCTTCACCAACAATTTTGAGACGTCCATCGTCGCGGAGAAAACAAAAGAGGCGACCGACGAACTGACCAAGCCCACGACCTATGTGGCGTTTGACGGAGGCTACATCGAGGCCGGGGACCCGGAGGCCGGGGACGTCCCCCCCTCCGCCGCACAGGTCCGCCAGGGGCTTGAGGCCGCGCTGGCGGCACAAGGATTCCAGGAAAGCGGAGTGGTTCCAAAGCTTCTCATCGCCTATCACTGGGGGGTCCTGCGCATCGACACCCTCCAGATTCACGTTCCCTTTGAGGTCCGGCGGAACCTCTCGGCGAGGATAAACCTCGTGAGCACCCAGTTGATGGATGCCGAGATCGAAAACCACATCTTGGACCGCGAGAGAGGCAGCGGCGAGAACCTGAGCGTCGCGACCCCCAGGTTCCTCACTGGGGACCTTGAGTCCGCGGTCTCCAAGGCCAGGCGCCCGCGGATATTCGTCGTTGTATCGGCCTACGAATATCAGTCGCTCTTCGAGCGCCATGTGGCCAAGCTCATATGGAGAACCAAGCTGAGCGCCCAGGAGACCAGCGGCGACATGGCGGAGGTCATCCCGCCGATGCTGGCCAAGGGCACGGGCTATTTTGGCACGGATTCCCCCACCGTGACCGCCGTTGAGGCGACGCTTGAGTCCCGGGCGAGCTCGCCCGGGGCTTCGGCGAGCCCGGAGCCCAGCCCGGAATCATACCACCTGGATCCCGTGTCGATGGCCAAGCTCCTGGCGCACGGACGCGACGAGATTACGGGCGAATCCAAGTAATCCCTGTCCCCATTGCGGCTGGTGGGTTGAAGGTGGTTGTTATCACACCTCGATCCCCTGATCCCCAGCCGCGGGGACAACCTATTGAAACTTCACATCTAGCTGTCCTTTGCGGCCAGCGTCTTGACCCGGACCAGGAAATCCTGGACTGCGTCCGTTTTCTCTATGCTCAGGGCCTTCTCGAGGTATTCCACGGTCTTTGAGAAGTGCCTGTTCTTTAGCTCGATGTTCGCAAGCTCGAGGCTTGCCACGTAGGCGCTCGCCGGGATCCGGTAGGCGGCCTCGAAGGCGAGCGTCGCGCGGGGGACGTCGTCCTCGGCGTTATAGGCGCGCCCGAGGCTCACCAGGGCCCGCCCGTCCATGGGCGCGACCTTGAGCAGTTCCTCGATCTCACGGCGCGCCTCGGGCCATTTTCCCTGGGCGGCGAGAAGGTCCGCCCGCGCCTGCAGGACCCCGACCCCGCCGGCCCCGGGCTTCATGACGCCGAGCACCCGCTCGGCGTCGCTCAGGCGCCCGGCGGCGATCAGCACCTCGGTGTAATGGACGAGCTTTTTCTCGCCGATCTCCGGCGAAGGGGTCAGCACCCTCCCGTAGATGCCGGCGGCCTCGGGGACCAGACCCTGCTCGGCGTAGAGGTCGCCGAGTGTCGTCAGCACCTCCACGTTCGCGACGCCTGTCCCCGCCGCCGTCTCAAGGAGCACCGTCGCCTCGAGCTTGCGCCCCTCGGCCAGCAGGATGTTGGCGTAGGTGAGCCAATACCTCGTGTCGCTCGGCCGCTCCTTGACCAGGTTCTTCACAAGGGACTCGGCCCGGGTGAACTGCTTCCCGTCGATGCAGATGCCGAGGAGGCCCTCCTTCCAGTCAACGTTTGAGGGATCACCGCTCAGGGCCTGCATGTAGGCCATCTCCGCGGAGACCAGGTCACCCTGCTTCTGAAGGCAGAACCCGAGGAGGCCGAAGGTCGTCGAGTCGCGGTCGCCGAGGACAACCGCCTTCGAGAAGCAGGGCACGGCGTCCGCAAACCTCCCAGTGGAATAATAGAGGATCCCCAGGTTCACCCAGGCCCTAAGGAAGCTCGGGTAGGCCACCACGGCGCTCCGGTAGTTCTCCTCGGACTTGTCGTTCATGCCCGCCGCGTAATAGGCGTTGCCCAGGATGAACCGGAACGCGGGGCTCGGCTGCTCCTTGTCGGACATCATCGCCTCCAGCAGCTTGAGGGCGAAGTCGGGATTCGTGGAGAGCATGGTCACGACCTTCTGGTAGAGGGCGTACTCCTCCTCGGTCATCTCGGGCTCGCGCTCCTTGAGGAACGAGCTCGACTCGTTTATGATCCTCTTCGGGTCCAGCTTTGGCCCGTCGGCATGCGCGACACCCGCGCAGACGGCCAGGAGGAGGGCCAGGAGGGCGGATCTTGTGTATCTCATGGGCTAGATCGTGAATTTCGAACCCTCGGTCCACTTGTACCAGATGAGCTGCTGCACCATGCACTTGACCTTGCGGCCCTTCCGGATGGCCGGGGTGAAGACCCACTCGTCCCTCACGCAGTCGAGCACGATGCTGTCGAACTGCGCGTTGCCCGAGGGCTTGAGCACCCGGATGCTCGTCACGGCGCCGTCGGCGTCGATCACGAGCAGGAGCGTCACCTTCAGCATGTCGGCGTTGTCGCGCGTGTTGCGCGACACCCTGGCTATGGTCTTCGTGACCGCCACGGGGACCTGGTCCACTTCGCTCTGCTGGTAGATGTGCTGGGTGTCCCCGAGGGTGCCGGTCCTTGGCTTCAGGTCCGAGAAGATCTGGCTGAACTGGATCGTTGCACGGGGCAGGTCAGCGGGAGGGATGATCTTGTCCAGGTCCGGCGGGACGACGGCAAGCTTCACGGCGCTGTCGGACGCGCCGATCTCAAACCCCGTCAGGGGGGGCGTGACGCTCGTCTGCTCGGGCTGGACGTCCACCTTTGGGGGAGGAGGATCCACCATGGCGGAGGCCATGCGCAGGTCCTCGATCTCGGCGGGCGCCTCGGCCGGCCCCGCCCTCTCGAAATGGGCAACCAGGAGGAACACCCCCAGGGTGAAACCCCCGCCCAGCAAGAGGCATGCGGCCTCGTCCAGGAGCCGTGACGGGCCCTGCCTCTGACCTGCCATGGAGAAGGTATCCGTCATGGGCTCTCGGCGCTATCGTCCATCCGCCCTCGTCGTCGCGAAGGCCACGTGCTGTATCCCGGAGCGTTTCGCCTCCGAGTAGACGGCTGCAAAGGTTCCCAGGTTCGAGGAACGGTCGCCCCGGATGATGAGCGACGGGAACCGGCCAATCGCCGCCTGCTTGATCAAGCTCGCAACCTGGTCGACCCGGATCTCCTGGCCGTCAAAGTAGACCCTGTTGTCGGGGGAGATCGCGATCAGGAGCGCGCTCTGGTCGCCGCTTATCGAGCCGCTCACATCGGGCTTCTCCACCTCGATACCCGGATCGTTCACGAAGGCGCTGCTCACCATCAGGAAGATCACCAGCACCATGATGCAGTCGACCATCGGCACCATGTCGATGTGGGTGACCTCAAACCGGCCGCGGCCTGTTTTCCCTTTCATGGCGTCGCGCCCCTCCAGACGCTTCTCTCGATCTCGTTGATGCTCTGCAGGTACTTCCGGAGGCTTCGATGCGCAAAGTGGACCACTAGGAGCGCGGGAATGGCGACGACCAGGCCCGACTCCGTCGCGACCAGGACCTCGGAGATCCCGCGCGCCAGGCCCTCCATCGTCTTCTCCGCCGAATGCCCGGCCAGGCTCTCGAACGTGGTCACCATCCCGCTGACGGTGCCTAGGAGCCCCAGGAGCGGCGCCGCCGCGATCATCGAGCCGAGGACCACGCGCTCGTGCCGGAACGACTCGCTCACGTCCTCGCGCACCCTCCTCATGAGCGCAAGCTGGCCCTCGTTGGCAGGGGACAGCGCATCGAGCTCCCGCCTCGACCTCCAGAGCGTGAGGAGCAGCTTGAAGCACCTCGAGTACAAGACGACGGAAAGCGCCAGGATCGCGAACATCACGGGCCCTCCCCGGCCCACCAGGTCGACAAGCGCCTTCATCGGGAAACCGGCTTCGCCGTCCTCGCGGTCTCGGCCGCGGTGACAAACTCCAGCGCGTAGCGCTCGAGCAACGAGAGGTTCTTCTGGATCCGCTGGGACAGGAACCCATGCGCGATGAGGGTGGGGATCGCCACCACGAGGCCGAGCTCGGTCGCCACGAGGACCTCGGAGATGCCGCTCGCCAGCTTTCCGGCGTTGCCAGTGCCGAACACGGTGATGAGCGCGAAGGTCTTCACCATGCCCACAACCGTGCCGAGGAGGCCCATCAGCGGCGCCGCCGTGGCAATGACGGCCAAGAGGGGAAGGCGCCGCTCAAAGTGAAGCCGCTGCCTCAGCAGCACCGACTGGAGGTGCTCCTCCAGGAGCTCCTTTGGGCTGTCCCTGTAGCGCAGCCCGGCCTCGAAAAGCTCCCGGGTGGGCCCCTTCAGGGCCTTAACGGCCAGGTCGGCCTTGGTCCAGGCCCCGGCGTAGACGTCCTCGAGGAACACCCGGACTTGAGGCGGGGCGTCCACGGAGAGCTCCCTCAGGTCCATCACCTTCTGGCCGACCATGATAAGCGCAAGCAGGCCCACGCCGATGATCGCGTAGGCGACCGGCCCGCCTTTTTGGATGTGCTCGAGCACCGTGCCCTTGGTCTCCTTAAGGCGCAGGGCCTTGCCCCCCGATGCGTCGGCAAGGACCACGCCCTGCCTGCCCGCGAAGAAGGCCGAAGCGTCATCCGGTTTCCACGAGGGGAGCGGGTAGGAGACGGGATAGGTGGCGCCCGCGCGGGGCCTCACGGTCCCGGCGACCCCTCCCTGCTCCGGCAGGAAATATGTTTCCGGCCCGACGAAGGCAAAGGTGCCCTTGAGGACCTGGTTATTGCCCGAGACCAGCGAGCTGCCCGTCGCCGAGTAGCCGCCCAGCTCCGCGCGCACGCGGCCGAGGAGAAACTCGGCGACCTCGGCGGCCGCCTGCCCGTTGGGACCCGAGGCCGTGTCATCGAGCTTCTGTCCTAGTTCCAGGACCCTGTCGGTGAGCAGCTGGCCCTCTCCCGGGGCAAGGCCGTCGCCAAAGGCCGTGAGCCCGTCATGCGCCAGCGAGCTGATGTAGGTCGTGTTCTTGCGGATCGCATCCAGCTCCACCAGCAGCCTCCTGTGCTCCGAAGCCGACTGTTCCTGGCCCGTCTCAATGCGCTCCGCCTGGCTCTGGGCCGCCACGATCCGGTCCTCCGCGGACCTCATGGCCGCCAGGAGCGGGGCTTTCTCGTCGGCGATTCGCTTTCGCGTGCTGCTAAGCTCGTCGGCGGCCTTCCGGAGGCGCTCGCCGTAGTCGGCCGTGGCCCGCTGCGCCGCCTCCTCGAACGTCTCGGCAAACGCCACCGACGACGAGAGGAGGAGCGCCGAGAGCAGGGTGATCAGGTTCCGTGTTTTCATGCGGGCCTATCTGCCGTTTTCCGCGCCGTGCTGGCCCAGGATGGCGGGAACCGCGACAAAGTCGGGATCCGCCTTGTCATTGTAGATGGCGATGAGCGTCGAGACCGGGCTAACCGCATCGGGCCGGGCCTCCCATTGCCATCCCTTGGCCCCGGGGGAGCCGTACCATGCCTTGCCCGCGGCGCGGTCAAGCGCGTAGGCATGGCTCAGTCCCCAGTAGATCACCTCGAGGGACTTCGTCCCCTGCTCCCCGTCGATCGTGAGGACCTCCTCGCCGCAGGTCACGGTGTGGTTAAAGAGCGCGCAGCGGTTGAGCATCGTCATCACGAGCTGCATCCGCTCGCCGGCGCCGAGCGCAGGATTGGCGATGCTCTTGAAGGGGAGCTCGAGCGCCTCCGAGAGCCTCGGGGGGAGCATGGGGCGCACCTCGAGCAGCCTTGCCGTTAGGGCCTGGAGCCTGGCATCCGCCGCCCTGAGGTCCTCGGCCGCGGCGGCGTTCTTCGCCTGCATCGCCTCGACCTCCTCCCGATCCTTCGCTGTCTTGGCCTTCAGGCTGTCACGCTTCTCCTCAAGGAGGTCGGCGCGGTCCTTGAGGGCGTTGACCGTCGACTCAAGGAGGGGTTTCTCCGCGGTCCATTCGGCCTCGATTCGCGAGGTCTCCAGGCGCGTCGTGACCCATTCGCGCGCAGCCTTCTCCCCCGTCTCCAGCGGGTCCGTGTCTGCGGCGGCGAGCCGTGCCGCCATCAGGATCGGCGAAAGGCCGGCGAGGAGGAGAAAGGGGGAAGATCTCATGGTCAAGGTGGGCAGGCCTCAGGGCGCTGCCCAGGAAGGCGCCGTGGCATCGGGGAATCGGGTATGCTTCGGAAAGCGTGAAAGCTTGGGGAATTGTCTCTGGCCTGAAACGGGGGGGCTACGCCGGGGTGAGCGCGTCAGGGCTATCAGCGCCACCGCATCATATCACGCTACCCAACGCAATGTGTTATGCTGGCCGCCGGGACGTCTTCCGTCGCCCGCCCAGCCGTTCGCCTCCTAGGAGGCCCTGACCTCAATCTTAGCCGCCTCCGGAAGCCCAAGCGTGGCTTCACCTTCCTTCAGGTCGCAGTGGACCACGCCGCTCGCGCGGTCGCGCTCTTTCACGCGAACGCGCGCACCGGGCATCAGGCCCGTCTTTTGGATGAACTCAAGGAAGGGGGAACTCTGGTCGAGGATGCGTTCCACCCGCAATGCCTTCAGCGGCTCGCAGCTTGCGAGCGTGACGCCCTTGGTTTGGCCGAGGGCCGGCGACTTGCGGCTGGGGATCGGGTCCCCGTGCGGGTCGCTCACGGGATGTCCGAGGAGGGCATCAATGCGCAATAGGACGCGGTCGGAGATCGCGTGCTCAAGCGCCTCGGCCTCCTCGTGCACCTCTTTCCAGTCCATCCGCAGGACCTCCACGAGGAAGGTCTCGACGAGTCGGTGCTTGCGCACGACGGCCAGGGCCAGGGCCCGTCCCTCGGGGGTGAGCCGGACGCCCTCCCGGGGCTGATGTTCAAGGAGGCCTCGCGCCGCCATCGACTTGACCATCGTGGTGATCGTGCCCGGGGTCAGGCCGAGCGCCTCGGCGAGAGCCCCGGTCGCAACCACCCCATCCTCGTCGGCTGAACGTACGAGGATGGCCTTCAGGTAGTTTTCGACCGTGCTCGTCGGCATCGCATCAGGGAATCGAAGAAGTCTTTGAAAACAAAACTATTTTGTCTTTGACTGTTCAAAGAGATTATTTCTATAAATCGCAATCAAAAATTCTGGCAATCAATCTCTTGCGGAACCCGAGGCGAAGCCGGACCCCCGGAAAGGGAGCGTCTCCCTCGAGGGGTTCCACCGCAGCGTCGTCCTGCCCTCCGCGGCGGCCCGGCCCTGGCGGCAATACCTGGCCTTTGCCGGACCCGCGCTCCTTGTGAGCGTGGGTTACATGGATCCGGGCAACTGGGCCACCGACCTCCAGGCGGGCGCCCAGTTCAAGTACACCCTCCTTTGGGTGATAGGGCTCTCAAGCCTCATGGCGATCTTCCTCCAGATCATCGCGGCCCGCCTCGGGATCGTGACGCGAAAGGACCTGGCGCAATGCTGCCGCGACTTCCTCCCGGCCTGGACGCGCTGGCCGAACTACCTGAGCTGCGAGCTGGCGATCGCCGCGTGCGACCTCGCGGAGGTTCTGGGGAGCGCCGTGGCGCTCCACCTGCTCTTCCCGTCCATCTCCCTCCTGGTCGCCGTCGTCATCACATCGTTCGACGTGCTGGTCCTGCTTTCCCTCCAGAGGTTTGGCATGAGGATGATCGAGGCGGTGGTCCTGGTCCTCGTGGGGACGATCGGGATCTGCTACTACATCGAGATATTCGTCCTGCCCCAGACCCATCCCGAGTTTCATGAGATGGCCCGGGGGCTCCTCGCCCCCGACCTCGTCTCCTTCGTCCACCAGAAGGACCTGGTCTACCTGGCGATAGGGATCATCGGGGCGACGGTCATGCCCCACAATCTCTACCTGCATTCGGCCCTCGTGCAGACCCGCCAAATCCGGGGCGACCGCCCGTCGGTCAAGCAGGCGGTGCGCTACAACACGATCGACACCACGGTCGCACTCTCAATCGCGTTCTTTGTGAACGCCGCGATCATGGTGCTCGCGGCGGTCGTCTTCTACGGGCACCGGGACGTCGTCCTGCCGTCGGGCCAGGTGATTGCCTTCACCCCCGACTCCGACTGGATACAGATCGCCTACGTGACACTGGCGCCTCTCGTAGGGAAGATCGCGGCCAGCGTCCTCTTCGCGGTTGCGCTCCTGGCAAGCGGCCAGAGCAGCACGATCACCGGGACCCTTGCGGGGCAGGTCGTCATGGAGGGCTTCATGAACTGGCATATCGCTCCCTGGGTAAGGCGCCTTATCACGCGCCTGTGCGCCATACTGCCGGCCGTGGTGCTGATTGCGCTCAAGGGCGACCGCAGCATGACCGAGCTACTGACCCTCAGCCAGGTGGTCCTTGCGATCCAGCTGCCCCTCGCGATGGTCCCGCTCCTCTGCTTTGCGGGCTCCAGGAAATACATGGGCGACGGGCGGATCGGCCCCTTCCTGCTCTACGCGGGATGGGCCTCCTGCATCCTGATCACGGGCCTGGACATCTTCGGCCTGCCGGACGCGTTCCACGACGCGGTCGCGATTTTCAGGGGCGCCTAGGTCCCGACGGTTGGGATTGCGGCGAATGGGCCCCGTGGTAGTCCCCTTCGAAGCCATGGATCCCTTTCGGACGCTCGTCCTCGTTTTTGCACTCGCGGTCGCAGCCGTGGGGGCCCGCGCGGGTGCCCCCTACTTCACCGACGACCCGGAGCCCGTCGACTACCAGCACTACGAGATCTACCTGGCCTCCCAGCTCGTTCGCATTCCGGGAGACTCAAGCGGCACCCTCTTTAGCTACGAGGAGAACTACGGGATAGCGCCGGACGTCCACCTGCACATCATCCTGCCCGTGTTTTTCGACGCCCCGTCGGGCCAGGGGCTGCAAGTGGGGTACGGCGATACCGAGATCGGAATAAAGTACCGGTTCATCGAGGAGACCCCGGACCACCCCCAGTTCGCAGTCTACCCGACCGTCGAGGTCCCGACGGGAGACGGTGCGCGCGGGCTCGGCACCGGGCACGCCCAGCTCTACCTTCCCCTCTGGCTGCAGAAGAGCATCGGGGACTGGACCACCTACGGGGGAGGCGGCTACTGGATCAATCCGGGGGCCGGGAACCGCAACTGGGTGTTCCTGGGATGGATGGTCCAGAGGCAGGTGCGTCCCAACCTGGCAATCGGGGTCGAGGTATTTCACGAGACCGCGATGCAGGTGGGGTCAGACTCAAGCACCCGGGTGAACGTGGGCGTCGTATGGGACCTGAGCGAGACGAACCACCTCCTGGCCTCGGCGGGGCCCGTCGTGTCCGGGCCCTCCGGCTACCAGGCCTATCTTGGGCTCCAGATCACCCCGGGGGCGCACAAGTAGGAGAACCCGGACTAGGGTTGGGCCTTGCCCACAAGGACGACATCCTTGTTTTCGCCCAAGGCCACGTTCTCGTGCGTCGTCATCTCGACCTCGTCACCCGTGAAACGCACCCGGTGGGTTTCGATGAACGGTGTGCGGTAGAGGCATAGAACGGCGGTGAAGGTGTCATCACTCGTCCAGGCACCGCTCGCGGCGACTGCGGTCGGCTCACCGGGACCCGCCTTGAAGAGGCCCCTTGTCCACGTCCCGTTGCCGCACTCAACGTGCTGGTCGGCGCCCGAAACGCGGACCACGAACGCGTCACCCGACCCCTCCTTTGCGGGTTCGTAGGTCAGGGACTCGATTCCCGACGGGTTGGCAGGGAACAGGTAGCGCCTGCCGGCAACCTTGGCCGCAAGGGGAGACGCAGCCCCACCCGCCTGCGCCGGGAGCTTTAGTCCCGCGAGCTTGTCCGCGAGCTTCTTGTCCCCCTCCGGATCCGCGGGCAGCGGCGCGGCGCTGAAGGCCGGGATGATGTTGTCCCACACGGTGTTCATCTCGAGCTGCATGTCGCCCGTCCCGGCATTCACGGCAAGGACCGCGTCAAATTCCGGCATCACGATGCAGAGCTGGCCGAACGCCCCGTCGCCCCGGTAAAACCCGTGCCGACAGCGCCAGAACTGGTAGCCGTAGCCTTGGTCCCAGTCGCTGTCCGGACTGCTCCCGTTTGAGGTCTGGAGCGAGGTGGCTTCCTCGACCCACGACTCCGGCACCAGCTGCCTTCCCTTCCAATTTCCCTTCTGGAGGTAGAGCTGCCCGAAGCGCGCGATGTCCTCGGTGTGGATGCTGAGCCCGAAGCCTCCAAACGAGATCCCCTGGGTGCTCGCTTCCCATGTTGGATTCCGGATCCCCAGGGGCTCGAAGAGCCGCGGCCCCAGATAGGCGAGGACCGTCTGGCCGGTGACCTTCTGTACGATCGCCGACAGAATGTAGGTCGCCTCGGTGTTGTAGACAAAGTGCGTCCCCGGCTTGAAGGGAACGGGCATCGCCAGGAATACCTTTGCGAGGTCCTGATCCGACCTGAATGGAAACTTGTTGATGTCCTCGGCCCCCTGGCCCGACGACATCCTGAGCAGGTCCTTTACCCTCATTGCGCTCAGGTTCTTGCTCGGATCCGCAGGGGCCGACTCGGGGAAGAACCTAAGCACCGGGTCCGTGAGGCTAAGCTTCCCATCGGAGATGGCCATCCCCACCGCCGTCGAGGTGAAGCTCTTGCTGAGCGAAAAGAGCATGTGGGGCTCGTTGGCAGCATACGGCGCCCACCAGCCCTCGGCCACGACGTGCCCGTGCCTGACGAGCACGAACCCGTGGAGCGCATCCACCTTTTGCTCGGCTGCCTCGACGAATTTCAGGATCGCCGCGGACGAGACGCCCTGCGCCTCGGGCGCGCTCCTTGGGAGGGCCGTGGCCGCCTCGTCGGCGGCCGACGTCATGCAGGTTCCCGAAACGACAACGCACAGCGCGGCAAGGGCACGGATGGGGTTCATACCTCGATGAGAACAATTTGGAAGCGGCCGCGCGATTCCATAGTTGGGCCGGGGCGACCCGTTGTCCCTACCTTCCGTCCAAAGGCGCCAGGACTTTCGAGAGGCGCCGAGCGAGCGCGGCCGCATCGGGGAGTGGCGCCGAGCAGGCCCCGTTGGCACAGAGATATGCGGCCGGCCGCCCCAGCTCGGGGAAGATCGACTCACCCCTGGGAGGGGGCCCCTCGCTCCGGCCCCAAAACTCCACGAGCTTATAGGAGACCGGGGCGCGCAGGGCCTCGGCCCGCAGGGAAAGGGCGACGGGATCGGTCCTGCTCCCCACCACGGTTATGTGAAGCGGCTCCGCGCGGAGCTCCTCGATCGCGAGAAGGAGCCCTCCCAGGTAGGGGCCCCGGTGGGCTCCGTTGGGCGCCAACCTCGCCCACGCGAGCGCCGACTCGGCCAGCGCGTGATCCGAGGGGCGGCCCGAGGCCCGTCCAAGGAGGTTTGCAAACCGCGCAAGGCCCACGTTTTCGTCAAACTGGGGCCTCGGGACGGGAATGGCCGAAACCGTCGTGTCGGAGGACGCAAACCCAAGCTCCCCGCCGCGCGCGAAATGGATGCGGATGAAGTCCGCCGCCTGCTCGGCCCGCGAGAGCCACGCGCCGTCACCGGTGGCCTGGTGGAGCGCGAGGAAGGCATTCCCCATCGAGAGCGTGTCGCCAAGGAAGGGACCGGCAGCGTCGGCGCTGTCGTGGCGGAACCCCCCTCCCGGCAGCGCACGGCTGGCGACCACCCACGCCGCCGCACGCAGGGCGTCGGCCAATGCAGACGGATCGCCCGTCGCCCCGTAAAGAGCGCACAGGGCCGAGATCGCCCACCCATTCTCGCGGGAGTAGGCGTGCCTGTCCACGCGCGGTATCCCGCGGGCCCTCCTCGCGCCGTCATCCAGTGCAAAGAATGCCGCTGCGTGCTCGCCCGGCACCAGGTCCGCATCCTGGCTTGTGTAGAAGGCCCCGTCGGGATCCCTCAGGAACCCCCTCAGGAAACGGGCGACGTCGCCGGCCGCCGCGCCGTATCCCCATCCGGGCCACTGGGCCTCCGCGAGCGCATACACCCTCAGGTTGTCGGCCTGTATCGACATGATCTTCTCGAAGTGGGGGTGGGCCCAGTCCCCCTCCGCCGAGTACTGGTAAACTCCGCCCCATGCCGGGTCGAAGAGCTGGCGCTGGAGGCGGAGCATGTCGCGGGCGACGAGGGCGGCCTCGGCATCCCCGCGGCCCGCCAGCCGGAGGCAGTACTCCACGTTGTCCGCATCCAGGAAGCGGTGCTCATCGCTCCAGCCCCCGACCGCGCGGTCGTATCCCGAAAGGACGCGCTTCCTCCCCTCGACTAGCGCCGCATCCTCCGGAGGCGCCTCCGCGTGGCCGGCCGCGCCCGCGTCGCGGGTCACCGAGGGTCCCGGCGAGGGATCGTCGATGATCGCCTGCAGCATCGACGCCATCTCCGCGGGATCAAGGTACCCCCGGCGGCGCACGATCTCGCTTCCATCAGCCGCGAACACGATCGTCGCCGGCCAACCGTAGTCCTCGTAGCGGTTGGCAAGGTCCGGGCGCGAGTCCTGGTCAACCCGGACGGCCACGTAGCGCGACCCCATGAGGGCGACCACCTTGGGGTCCCGGTAGGTCGTCTCGTCCATGACGTGGCACCAGTGGCACCACACGGCCTCAAGGTCCAGGATCACGAAACGGTGCTCCTGCCTGGCCTTGGCAAAGGCGGCGTCGGACCACGGCTGCCAGGCGATCGCCCCCTCCCCATGCGCGCGGGGCGAGGCGAGGGCCAGGAGGGCTGCGGCCAGGAGTCGGCGATTCATGCTGGAGGACCTACGTTCCGGTCGATCTGAAGGATGCAGGCAGGGCTAGCGCGAACGCGCCGACTCGTGCTCGAGCACCGCGGAGATCGCGCCATTGTCGGGCGCCAGGTCGTGGGCGGCCCTAAGGTGCGCGAGCCCCTCGTCCCGGCGCCCATCGGCAATCAGGACCCTCGCGAGGTTGAGCTGGGCCATGGGGTCGCGCGGAAAGTCGCGGACCAGGGACTCGAGAACGCCCAGCGCCTCGGCCCTCCGGCCCTGCGCCGCCAGCATCACCCCCGACTCAAGCCTTAGAAATGGGTTTCCAGGCGAAAGGAGGCGTGCGGCGTCAAACTCACGCTCTGCGGCAGGTCCATTGCCCTCCGCAAGGTAGCCGATCCCCATGTAGTCGTGATCGGAGACGCACCGGTCTATCCCGTAGAGCACCGGGAACGCGCACGACACCACCAAGGCAAGGGCCGCCGCCACCCGGGTCATCCGTCGGGCGATGCCCGATAACGCGTTGTCGGCAGCCATGACGCCCAGGGCCGCCAAGACCGAAAGCCCCGAGGCGAACTCGAACTGGTACCGTGAGTTTGCGCCGCAGAAGAAAAGGAGGAGCCCAAGCGCGCAGAGGACGCACCAACCCACGCAAAGGGTGAGGAGCCCGAGGGCGCCGCCCTGCCGGCGCGCGGCCAGGAGCACAGGAATGACAAATGCCGCCCAGAGGACAGGGGAATTTAGGAGCGCGCCCGACATGTGCTCCGCGCCGCCAATGTTCGGCTTGAGGGCCGCTTCGGACGGCTCGGAGGCGAACGGAAAGAAGGAAGTCCAGTCCACCGGCTGGAACAGGTTCAGCCTCATGTTCGTCCAGAAATACTGGGCGCCGAAGACCTTCAGGTCTGCCGGATGGTCCCCGAGGAGCATGTGGCTTGTCCCAAAGTCCAGGGGCCTGCCGAACCTCTGGGCGTTATACGCAAGCACACCGGCCACGCAGAGCCCGATCGGCAGGGCCGCGGCGAGCCAGTTCCGCACGCTCCCGCGGGTCCCCTTATCCAGGAAGGGGACGGCAAGGATCGCCGCCGACGGAAGGATCGTGAAGCGGGACGCGAACGCCGCGCCGAGGGCGGCGCTCGCAAGCGCGAGCCAGGCCGCGGGGCGGGGGTTGCCAAGGGCCCCCCAGAGGCACCGGAGGGCAAGCGACACCGCCAGGTAGTTGAATGCGATCGGGATCTCCCACATGTCCGCCCGGGAAAGCAGGACGGGCGCATAGGAACCGAGACCGAGGATGAGTGCCGCGACCGCGGTCATCCATGGCTCGCTGCCGGGGAACACCCGCGCCTTCACGGACCGGACGAGCGACAGGTTGATGAGGAGCCCCCCCGAGCACAGGATCACGACGGCCAGCCAGTGGGGGAGCCAGGCACCCGTCACAAGGTGCCAGGGGATGAACAGGAGGAGCGCCGGCGCCGCGCCAAAGTAGAGGTAGAGCCGCCCCCGGTAGTAGCTGAAGTCCTCAAGCCTGTACCTGGGGTCGACCCGGTAGGCCTTGTTCGCGGCGGGATCGTAGGGATTGGCGAGGCGGGCAAGCCCGGGGGGGACCTCCTTGTCCACGTGCAGGTGGCCGGAAAGGAGGCCGCGGGAGAGGAGGTTGTAGGCGGCCTCCCTCGGCTCCGGGTTGCCGCGGTCGGTGAGGCCCATTTCCCCGAGGAACAGGTAGGTCGCAACGACGACGATGAAGGCCAGGGAGGTCAGCCGGATTTCCATCTGCTTGGCCAGCTATTGCCCGCTCGCCCCGGGGAGTGCAATCCCTGCCGCCCACAATCGCCCTCAGTGGAAGTCGTGCGAGGCCTGCTCGGGGAGCCCCAGCTCCGGCATGCCCGCGATGTCCTCGGCCATGATGTGGATCACGCCCTTCTCGTTCTGGAGCCTGCCGGTGATGACGAGCGCGGGCTCGAGGTTGATGACAAGCCGCGCCTCCTCGAAGAGGCGCGGCCGCACGATCGCGTTCGCGAGCCCGGTCTCGTCCTCAAGCGTGATGAAGCAAAACCCCTTCGCCGTCCCGGGCCGCTGGCGCGTGATGACGGAGCCGCAGATCTTCACGCGCTCGCCGGCGGGGACGTCCCTCAGCTCCCCGGCGGTCCGCACCCCGGGAAGGAGCGGGCGGGCCAGCCGCATCGGATGGGCGCCCGTGGTGAGGGAGAGGTGCGTGTAGTCGGCGTGGAGCCGCTCAAGGAGCGTCATCCGCTCGAGCGGCGAGAGCGCCTCCTCCCCGGTGTCGGCCGCGTGCCGGAAGAGGTCGTCCTCGCCGTGGAAGGCCTCGACCTGCCAGAGCGCCGACCTCCTGTGGCCGGCGAGCGCGTTCAGGGCCCCCGCCCCGGCAAGCGCCCTCCGCTCGGCGGCGCTAAGCTCCGTGCGCTGCATGAAGTCGGCGAGCGACGCGAAAGGGCGCGACGCGCGCGCGCCCAGGAGCGAGGCGAGCGCGGCCCGCCGCAGGCCCCGCACGCTCTCAAGCCCCAGGCGCACGGTCGCGTCCGCGTCGACCCTGCACTTCGCGTCGGAGGACTGGACGCAGACCGGCAGGAAGGAGACCCCGTGGCGCCGGCCGTCCTGGATCAGGCTCGCCGGCGAGTAGAACCCCATCGGCTGGCAGTTCAGGAGGGAGGCGTAGAACGCACCCGGGTGGTGCACCTTCAGCCATGCGCTCGAGTACGCGATCAAGGCGAAGCTGATCGCGTGGGACTCGGGGAAGCCGTACAGGGCGAAGGACGCGAGCGACTTGATCAGGTACGCGATCGCCGGCTCGCCGACTCCGTTTGCCCTGAACGCGATCTCGAGCCTCGCCTTCATCCGGTCGAGGCGCTCCTGGGAGCGGGTGAACCCAATGGCCCTGCGGAGCTCGTCGGCCTCGGCCGCCGTGAACCCGCCGAGCTCCATCGCGAGCCGCAGGATCTGCTCCTGGAAGAGCACGACCCCGAGCGTCCGCTCAAGGATCGGCCTGGCGCGCTCGTCGGGGTACGTGACGGGCTCCTCGCCGGCGCGCCGCTTCAGGTAGGGGTTCACGGCGTCCCCCTGGATCGGCCCGGGCCGTATGATCGCGACCTCCACGGCCAGGTCGTAGAAGTTCTCGGGCTTCATCCGCGGCAGCGTCGACATCTGCGCGCGGCTCTCGACCTGGAAGATGCCGATCGTGTCGGCCTCCTGGAGCATCCGGAACACGGCGGGGTCGTCCTTGGGCAGGCGCGCCAGGTCGATCGGCTTGCCGCGCCGGGCGCAAATCTCCACGGCGTCCTGGAGCGCGGCCATCATCCCCAGGCCCAGAAGGTCCACCTTGAGCATGCCCATGTCCTCGATGTCGTTCTTGTCCCACTGGAGGACCGAGCGGCCCGGCATCCGCGCGTTCTCCAGCGGCACGAACTGCTCCAGGTTGCCCGCGGAGAGCACCATGCCCCCCGAGTGCTGCCCCAGGTGCCGGGGAAGGCCCCGCACCCGCCTGCAGGTGTCCACGAGGGCGGCGAGCCTCGGGTGGGAGTCGGGGACCCCCGCCATGCGCAGCTGCTCGCCCAGCTTGAGCGTCTGCGGCAGGTCGCCGCCGTGGAACAGGCTCGAGAACCGGTCAAGCGCGTCGTCCGGGAAGCCGAACACCTTGCCCACCTCCCTGATCGTGCTCCTTCCCCGGTAGGTGATCACGTTGGCCGTCATCGCCGCGCCCCTCCTGCCGTAGCGCCGGTACACCTCCTGGATCAGCTCCTCCCGGCGGTCGCCGCTCGGCAGGTCCAGGTCGATGTCGGGCCAGTCGGTCCGCCCCTCCGAGAGGAAGCGCTCGAAGAGGAGCTTGCTCTCGATCGGGTCGACGGCGGTGATCCCGAGGGAATAGCACACCGCGCTGTTGGCCGCGCTTCCCCTGCCCTGCACGAGGGACCCGCGCTCGCGCGCAAAGGAGCAGAGGTCCCAGACGATCAGGAAGTACCCGCTGAAGCCGAGCTTGGCGATCAGCGCGAGCTCGCGCTCGATCTGGCTGCGCACCCGGCCGACGACGCTCCCGTAGCGCTGCTGCGCCCCGAAGAGCGTCATCTTCCTGAGGAAGGAGTCCTGCGACTCGCCGGTCGGCACGGGGTGGTCCGGGAAGCGGTAGCCCAGGTTCGAGAGCGTGAACTCGATCCTCTCGGCGAGCCGGCCCGTGTTCATGACGGCCTCGGGCAGGTCGCGGAAGAGTTCGGCCATCTCGCGGTGCCCCTTCATGTGGCGCTCGCGGTTGAAGGAGAGGAGCCGCCCGGCGCCGTCGAGCGTCGCGTGGTGGCGCAGGCAGGTGAAGACGTCGACCACGCCCCCGTCGGCGGGCGTCGCATGGAGGACCCCGTTTGTGGCAAGAAGCGGAAGGCCCTGGGCGCGGGCCCAGTCCGCCAGGAAGCGGTTCTGGCGCTCCTCGCCCGGGACCTGGTGGCGCTGGAGCTCCACGTGGAGGTTCTCCCGGCCGAAGATCGCAAGGAGCCGCGCCCCGGCCTCCGCGGCCGCGCCAGGGCCGCCCGCAAGCCAGGCGCGCCGGACGGGCCCCTCCTCGTCGCCCGTGAGCGCCACGAGCCCCTCGTGCGCCTCGGCCAGCTCGGACCAGGCGACGCGCCCCTCTCCCTTCTCCGCCCTCAGGTGGGCCGTGGTCAAAAGGCCGCACAGGCCCCGATAGCCCGCGCGCGTCGCCACGAGCACCGGCACCACGCTCCCGTCCTCCATCGTGAGCTCCGACCCGACGAGCGCGCGCATGCCGGCCTCCTTGCCCGACATGTGGAGCCTCACCGCGCCGTACACCCCGTCGCGGTCGCAGAGCGCAAGGGCCGGCATCTCCAGACGGGAGGCCTCGGCCACCAGGGACTCGGGCAGGGAGCCCGCGCGCAGGAACGAGAACGCGCTGCGCGCATGGAGTTCGACGTACGGCATGCGTTGGGGGCTCCCGTGGCCGCGCCCTAGTCCAGCATCCCCTCGACCCGCCAGGAGCCCTCCGAGCGGGCGATCTGGTAGACGCCGCCCCCCGCCAACTCGACGTGCCAGGTCTCGAGGGCCCACGCCCCGGGCTTCCACCACTCGCCCTCCGAGCGCCAGGGCCCGAGGGCCGCGCTCACCCTGCCGCCGAGGCGGCCCCCCTCAAGCCGCGCCGGGGCGCCCGCCTCGCAGGTCACGGAGACCGGCCAGGTCGGCCGGAACCGGCGCAGCGTGGGCCCGTAGGGGGGATGCGCCGGCGCGCCGCGCGGGGGCTCGACCGACTCCGCCGGCCGGTCCATCAGGAAGGCGTCGGGCCGGTGCGTGTCGAGCGGCACGGGGGTTCCGACCCGGTCGTCGCCGACGATCGCCGCGACGCGCGCAAGGTTCTCCCAGAAGGAGGCGGGGTCCCTGAGCCCCGTGTCAAAGAGCCCCTCCTGCTTCTGCGGGGGCCTGGCCGGCGCGGCCACGAGCCGGACCCCCGCCACGCGCGCCTCGGTCCGCACCGTCGCCAGGTGGCCCCCGAGGACGCGCAGCCACCCCTCAACGTCGGCTCCCGGCTCCGGCAGCCGGAATTCCCTGCGGTGGTCCGTCTCGTCCTCGAGGAGGAGGGTGAGCGAGAGCTTCTCCGCGACAAAGCCCGAGCCCCGGAGTTCGAGGGCGATCCGCTCGGCGAAGCGCCGCATCTTGAAGAGGAGCGGCTCGGTCGACTCGACCGGGGGATCGTAGCCCCACTCCGCGGCGAAGCTCCTGGCGGGCTCCACCAGGCGCAGGACGCGGGTCGACTCGCCGGCGGCGCGCTCCCAGAGGAGCGCCCCCTCAGAGCCCATCCGCCTGCCAACCTCCGCCTTCGGGAGCGCGGTCAGGCCCCCCAGGGTCGTTATCCCCCACCCCTTAAGGATCGCCTCCTGCTCGGCCGTCGGCGCCGCGAAAAAGAGCGGCAGGGGTGCCAGGAACCCGGCAGGATCCGACACGACGAGGACGGGCTCCGCGCACCGCGCCGCATAGGCGGCCAGGAGCGGCGTCGCCCCGGCGCCGATCCTCGGGGGGAGCCCCGAGGCGGCGAGCTCCGCGGCGCGCAGGCGCATGAGCGCCTCCGTGCGCACGGGATCCGCTCCCCGAAGGTCCGCCGTGCAGCAGCCCGGCCCGGTCGACTCGACGCGCGGAGCAAGGGTGAACGCGGCGGCGATCAGGAGCCTGTGGGCCTCGACCTCCGCCCCGGGGTCGCGCTGCCGGAGCGTGATCCCCGGGCACCGCGACATCGCAAGCGTGGCCGCGAGCCCCGGGGCGACCCCGCGCGCCTCGGCCGAGGCCTCGCTCACCCGGGCCTTCCGGCCCTCGCCGGACACGAGCGCGAACGCGCGGCCCGCGAGCGAGGGGTCGCTCCTCCTGAGGGCGTGCAGCGCAAAGTCGGGCACGGTGAGGACAGCGTAGTTCATATGGCCACTTCCTCCGTGGCGGAAACAGGGCTGCGCTCGGTGCGGACCGCGAGCCGCCCGGCCACGTCCTCCCGCGGCGCGTCGGCATCGGCCAGCGACAGGGCGCCGCCCAGGATGAGCCGCCACGGGACGGCGGGCACGAGGAGCGACTCCGTCTGGACAAGGACCGCGACGGAGCTCGCCTCGGCCGCGCGCTGGAGGCGGTACCAGGTGGAGGCCGGGGTCCTGCGGAGCACGCGCTCCGCGCAGCCCCGCAGGTCGAGGACCACCACGGCGTAGTTGCCGTCGCGGACCAGGATGTCCGCGGCCGCGAAGGCCTCCCCGGGCGCCCGGCAGCGCACCCACACGAGGTGGCGCAGCATCTCCGCTGGCACGGCCCCGGGCGCGAAGCCGTCGGACCCGTCCACGAGGGCCATCCGCTGGCGCGCCGCCTGGGTGGCGGCGAGGAGCCTCGCGATCACGGTCTGCCCTCCCCCGCTCGCCCCCGGGGAGACAAGCTCCGTCAGGCGGCCGGCGGGCAGCCCGCCACCCAGGGCGTCATCGACCGGGCCTACCGAGACCGGCACGCCGCCGCACGGCTTCCGGGACTTTTCCGGAAAGCGGGCGGAGAGCAGCGACCGCAGCGCGGAGACGGTTTGAGGGGAGCCGGACACCTGCGCTCATCACCAGGAATCTAGGTTGCGACGCCCCGGCGGATCAGGCCCACCAGCACGCCCTGCGACTCCAGCTGCCGCTCGGGCACGATGTCGTGGTAGCGCTTGTTCGCGGCGCGGAGCACCGGGCGGCCGCGGAGGTGGACGAGCCGCTTCAGGGTCGTCGTGGTCTCGTCCACCAGGGCCGCGATGATGTCCCCCTCGCGCGGCTCGCGCCGCTCGAGGACAACCAGGTCGCCATCCATGATGTGGGCGTCGACCATCGAGTCCCCGTGGACGTGGAGCGCCCAGACCCGGTGGGGTCCCGCGCGGCGGACCCCAAAGACCGAGGGGTCTATGGCCAGGGTCTCCTCGGGGGTCTGCTCCTGCATCGCGGGAAGCCCCGCCGGTATGGAGCCAAAGACCGATATCTCGAAGAGCTGGGCCTGGACGGCGGAGGCCTTGAGCCCCCAGGTGCGCCCCGCCAGCTGCTCGATCTGTCCCTTGTTGGCGAGGGCCCGCAGGTGCCCGATCACAGTCGACTGGCTGCCGAACCGGAACTTGCGCTGGATCTCGCGCGAGGAGGGCGGCACGCCCTTCTCCCGCTGGAACAGCCGGATGAAGTCGAGTATCTGCTCCTGTCTTTCGGTCATCATGGCTTTAGGGATCGGAGCACACCGACAGCTCGTTGCCGCTCGGTTCCGTGAAGTGGAAGCGCCGGCCGCCGGGATAGGAGAAGATCTCCTGGGTTATCTTGCCGCCATGGTCGGTGACCCGCCTGAGGGTCTCCTCAAGCCGGGGGTGGAACAGGACCACGAGGGCGCTCCCCGCGGCCTGCGACGCGCGCTTGTCGGAGCGGGCAAAGCCCCCCGCGATCTGGCCGTCGGTGAAGGAGGTGTAGTCAGGGCCGTAGTCGGTGAACTGCCAGCCGAATGTCTTTTCGAAGAATGCCTTCGTCCTCTCGAGGTCGGAGGCATGGAACTCCACGTAGATGATCTTGTCGGCCTGGTCCATGGCGGGGCGGATGTTGAGGGTTGTGCGGGGGAAGATCAATTGAACGTGTTCATCTGAACGGTAGTGCGCGCCAAAAAGCAAGCCCCCAATTCTATTCCCCGAAGGAATCAGGGCAGCATCCGCCAGATGCCGTGAAGCACGAGCCCGGCGTTGGCAACGATGGCCCGCGGCCAGAACCGGCGGTCATCCGGCGCCAAGAGGTTGAACGCAAACGTCATGGGCAGGAGCGCGCGGGCCGCGGCCCAGTACCCGGCCCAGACGTTGTCCCCGAGGATCCAGAACAGAAGCGCGAACCCGATGCCAATCCTCCACCAGGGCTCGGAAACCCTGGGCCGGAGGAGCAGCCAGAGGGATTGGGCGCCCAGGCCGACCGCGCAGATCAGCCCAAAGGAGAAGCGGGAGTCAAAATCGCCGTGCGCAAGATGGGTGAGGCACTGGGTGCAGTGCCGGACGAGGGCGAATCCCGGCCAGTCGAAATTGTTCCGGCCAAGGGCGTTCCCCCTGGGAAGCGCCCATGCCAGCCACCCCGCCCATGCGACGAGCGGCAGGGCTGCGCAGGCGCAGCGCGCCGCGGCCGCGGGCCAGGCCTTTTTCCCCGGCCCCCCGACGTGCCAGAGCGCGGCCACGCCCAGGAGGGCGGTTTCTCGGGTCAGTCCCGCGAGCGCGAATGCGGCCGTCGACAGCCAGGGCCTGCCCTTGGCCAGAGCCGCAACCGCCAGGGCCAGCAGAAGCACGCAGGGCAGGTCGGTCAGCGAGTAGCGGATGCTGTCGAGCGCGCCGACAGTCAGCATGCACCCGGACCAGATCGCGACGGCCCGCGCATCGCTTTCAGGCCGCGTTTCCCGCAGCACCAGCCACGCAAGGCCGATCCAGATAGCGACGTTCTGCAGCGCGAACACCTGGAGGACGGTCCAGGGATCGCCGCCGCCGATCACGTGGGCCAGCCAGGGAAGCAGGATCCTGCGGGCTCGGTAGACCGGGTTGTCCAGCGCGTTCTGGATCCCCGGGCCTCGCGGGTCGGGCGCAATGGCCAGCTGCGCCCCAAATTGCCCGTCGTAGCCCATGCCGGGGTCCCTCGCCAAGGGCAGCGTCCGGAGGACCGGAAGGCGTTGCTCCCACTGCGGGCCGCCAAATGAAAGGAGCGACGTGAAGCCCGTGCGCCCGTCCCACCGGAGCGCCACCATGCCAAGGACAAAGAGCATGCCCACCGCCGCCAGCCCGAGGCGGCCTGGGGATTTCCAGGAGGGCTCGGCGGACGCGAGGCCCGGCTCGGGCGGCCCTTGGGGTTGCGTTTTCAATCGCTTAGCGCGTGCCCGTCACCCTGGGAAAGTCTCAAGGAGGGGCCGCTTCGGCCATCGTGGGTTGCTCGGGATTGGCGTCATTTAGCGTCGGCCCTTGAGATCTATCTCCAGGTTCCAAACGAAGAAGGCCACCTTGCGCCTGTCAACGGCGTCGGGATGGGCGGCGGGGCGGTCGCTTTGGAACACAAGGACCGTGTCGCCCGGCCGCAGCTCGAGTCCGGCGAGCGTCACGGGTGTCGACTCGCCCGGCCTTAGGTCGGCGCTCCAGACGACCCTGCCCGCGGATGAGACCGATGCGCGCCGCGCATCGGCCGACCGGACCTGGAACTTCACGTCGGCCAGGATGGGGAACCCCCGGGGGTTCCGGATCGAGACCTCGGACTCCCCCGTCCCCCACCGCCCGAATTGGAAGCGGGATTTCTTCGGGCCGAACCAGTTGCGCGGCCCGTAGGTCCCCTCCACCCGGTCGCCGGTGGCCGGGTCCGTCCTTAGCCCTTGGGTGTCCTGCACGACGCAGGCCTCCCTGTAGGGCGGCTTAAGGACGTCAAAGGACGCAAGCACGCCGAGGTTCCCCGCGATCAGGAGAACGGGCCACCACGCCCTCCTGGGCACCAGGATATTGAATGCCAGGGTCATCGGGAGAAGAACGCGCGCCGCCGCAGAGGGGTATCCCTCCCAGACGCTGTCCCCAAGAAAGACCATGAGGACCGCATAACCCGCGCCGACGCGCCACCAGGGGTCCCGCCACCGGATCCTCGAGGCGATGAAGAAGAACTGCGTCAGGAGCCCCACGACCACCAGGAGGTCGAATATGTCGTACCTGATGACGGCGTCCTTCACGCGGCCGTCGGCGATCAGGTTCGACACGATCTCCTCCGCCTTGCCCGCGACCCCGCAGAACGGCCCAGCGAAATTGCGGGCGCCAACGTCGGCGCCGTTTCCTATCCATGCCGCAAGGGATGCCGCCCACACGCCGAGCGGGAGGACGACCAGCGCCATTCGCGCGAGCCAGGGGAACCACGTCCTTCGCGAGGCGCGGTCCGGCAGGTCCAGGCCAAGCGCGCTCAGGATGTTGGTGTCCTTGCCAAGACCCGAGATCCCCAAAACCGCCGCGGCCATCCAGGGCCGCTTCGACTCGGCCAGGAGGATGCCGCCCGCGATCAAAAGCAGGCTCGGGCCGTCGAGGAGCGCGGAGCGCACGCTGAAAATCAGCCCGAAGGAAAAAAGAACGGCCGCCCATCGCGCGCAGTTGCCCCAGCTTACCGGCGGGAACCACCGAAGCAGGAGCCACGCGAGCAGGTACCAGCAGATGATGTTCTGGGCCGCGTAGGCATTCATCACGCGGACCGGATTGCCGCCCCCGAGGAGCCATGCGGTCCAGAGAAACAGGATCCGCCGCGCCCGGTAGGGAAGCCCGAAGACGGCCTTCCCGAGCGCGGGGTCGGCGAGGTTCGGCCGCATCGCGATCTGGACGTAGGACCAGCCATCGTAGCCGTCCGACCCCGGCATCTCGTAGTGGTTTGCCGCCTTCACCTCGGGCAGGTAGCGCGCGTGCTCCTTTTCGCCGAACTCGATGAAATACGTGAGGCCCTCGCCCGGGAGGTACATGAGCGCCACCCTCCACGTGAAGAACGCGAGCACGATCCCGCACGCCATCCATTTCAGCACATGCGCTCTCGTTCTGAGAAAGGATTGGGGCTGGGGCACGAAACCAACAAACCACCGGCCCCGGCGTTCCAAAGCAAGTTTGGATTTCCCCGGGCGCGGCACCGGCCCCCGGATCCCGACCCAAGGTTCTCTAGACCCTTGGCCGTTTATTGGCCGCCATTCGCACGGCCGCACGGGGGCGCGGCCCCGCAGGCCGTGTTGGACGCCCGACCGCGCTCCCGTCCGGTTCGTTTCTGCGAGGAACAAGGCGTGGGCGAGCCTCTTGTCCCGGATGACGCAGGCTGTGCAAATATTGCCAAAAACGGCGCAAAAACCGCGGAATTAGCCGACCCCAATGAACCTTCCAAGGACTTGGCCGATTAGCTTGGGGCAAGGAATTAGGGAGCCCCACGCTCGGGGCCCTCAGCAACAATCTGCCTCCAGTGAAGCTCCAGAACAAAATACTCGTCTCCATAGTAGCGACGATCGTCGTGATCGTCGCCACCATGCAGTTTTTCCAGCAGAAACGCAGCAGCGACATCCTCAGACGTTCGGCCACGGAAAACCTTCTGGACGCGAAGGATAAGCAATGGGAGGTGGCCGGACGCGTGCTGCAGGCTAGCGAGACCGCTTTGGTGATGGCCATGTCGACCGGCGACATGGACACGGTCAAAAAACTGATCGACAGCCAAAACTCGGTCAGAGGCGTCCTCGAGCTTTCAATGCACGATCGCAACGGGCGCGTCGCCTTTTCGTCCAACCCATCACGCCTGAAGCAGGGCCTGCCGGAGGAGCTGAAGGCCGTCCTGCTTTCGTCCCCTGAAACACAGAAACGCCTCACGGCCGACGCCTTTGAAATCTACCAGCCAATCCCGGTCACCGCCGCCTGCATCGAGTGCCACAGCAATTTTGCGACGACGAAGATCGGCGGCGTGATTGCCTACCGTTACAGCACAGCCGGCCTCAATGAGATGAGCCAGCACTGGGACGGCACCATCGACAACATCAGCAAATCCCTGTTTTCGCAGGCGCTCATTGGCTCAGTCTTTCTCGTGGGCTCCGTGGGAATCGTGGTTACGTTTGTCATTCGCAGAATGGTCGCCTTGCCGATAGGCAAAATAACCGCCACCATAGGGCAGGAGGCCAGCGACCTGGACCATGCGGCAAGTCTCGTCGCTGACTCCAGCAAAAAACTCGCCGATGGCGCCAGCAATCAGGCTGCTTCGCTCGAGGAGTCGAGCGCCTCCCTGGAGGAGATGTCCTCGATGACCAAGCGCAACGCTGAGAGCGCAAAGACCGCGAATGAGACCGCCTCCCTGGCTTGCCGCGCCGCCGATGAGGGCGCGCAGCACATGGCGGAACTTCGTGACGCCATGGCGGGAATCAACTCTGCCAGCGCGGATGTCACGAAGATCCTCAAGACGATCGACGAGATTGCATTTCAGACCAACATCCTCGCGCTCAATGCCGCGGTGGAGGCCGCCAGGGCCGGCGAAGCCGGAATGGGCTTTGCAGTCGTGGCCGAAGAGGTACGCAGCCTCGCCCAGCGGTGCGCACAGGCCGCTCGTGACACCGCCGCAAAGATAAACGACAGCGTCGAGAAGAGCCGCAACGGCGCGGAAATCACCCGAAAGGCGAGCGCCAGCTTCACGGAGATCCAGTCTCGTGTTCGGCAACTCGACCGGCACATGGGCGAGATCTCCAAGGCCTCCGACGAGCAGCAGGAGGGAATCAACCAGATTAGCACCGCGGTTTCAGACATGGATAGAGTGACCCAGCAAAATGCCGCGGCGGCTGAGGAAAGCGCGGCGGCGGCGGCACAGCTAAACACCCAATCGGGGGACCTGAACGATGCGGTCGCCGAGCTTTCTCAGCTCGTGCAAGGCAACAGGTCCGATGGCAAACCGTTACGGGCAAATGCGGAATCAACGAGATCCGACGTCTTTGTCGCCACGCCGAGGCCCGGGGTTTCCATTGAGCCGGCGTCCCGTGGACGCAGGCATCTTAAGGAGTTTTCCTGAACCGGTCCCCCGGGGCTGTGCCTCACATGGCGCCGTTGGGACTCCCCTGGGAAATCAAGGGAGGGGTGCGGATTCTAGGATATTTTGTGCGGATCGCAGTTTCCTAGTGGCCTTCCGCATCGCGTCGACGCCCGCCCTCCCCAACCCTGCCGGGCGTGCGAAACCTCCTGCTGTCCTGCACCCTTGCGGGGTCCCTGTTCGCGGCGGCCCAGGACCCGATGCCGGTTGTCCCCGCGGGCCGGGTCGAGCGACTGGCCGCGTTTCCCTCCCAGTTCGTTGCCGCGCGCAACGTCGATGTGTTGCTGCCGCCCGGCTATGACGGCAAGACCCGGTGCCCGGTCATCTACATGCACGATGGGCAGATGCTTTTTGACCCCGGCATAACGTGGAATAAGGCGTCATGGCGCCTTGCCGGCACTGTCGCCGGGCTGATAGCCCAGGGAAAGATCCCCGCCACGATCATCGTGGGAATCTGGAACAACCCATCCCTCAGGCACAGCGAGTATTTCCCCGAAAAGGCCCTCCCCTTCCTGCCGGAGGAGGCGCGCGCCGCGTTTGTCGGGAAATGGCTCGCCGGCAAGCCCCACGCGGACGGGTACCTTCGCTTTATCGCGCAGGAGCTTAAGCCCGCGATCGACGCGAGGTACGCGACGCTCGCGGACCGCCAGCACACGACCGTCATGGGCTCCAGCATGGGGGGCATCATCTCGCTCTACGCGATCTGCGAATACCCCGAGGTCTTCGGCGGGGCCGGGTGCCTGTCGACCCATTGGACAGGCTCCTTCGAGAAGAACGCGGCGATACCGCTCGCCATCTTCAGCTACCTGCAGGGGCATCTTCCCGATCCGAGGACCCACAGGATCTACTTCGACCACGGCACGGTGACGCTCGACACACTCTACGGGGAGGCCCAGGCGTTTGCCGACGTGATGCTCCGCGACCGGGGCTACACGGACAGGAATTTCATGAGCCTCGTCTTTCCCGGGGAGGGCCACACCGAGGACGCGTGGGCGAGGCGGGTCGCCACCCCGATCGTGTTTCTCGACGGCCGCTGAGGCCGGCCGCCCTTGCGCGCCTAGACGCTCAGGTTTGTCTCCAGGATCCGCTCGCGGATCGCCTCGACCGAGAGCGTGCCCCTCGCACCCGAAGCGCGGTCCAGGTAGGCCGGCGGGCGAAGGCCCATCCGGCTAAGGACGCAGTCGAGGCCCACGCCAAGGGTCCCGAAGCCGTACCTAAGGCTCCGCGCGAAGTTGATCGAGGAGGCCTCGGGAAAGTATCTTGTCGGGCACGAGATCTCCGCGATCCTGAACCCCCACCAGTGGCACTGGACCAGCATCTGGTTGTCGAAGAGGAAGTCGTCCGAATTCTCCAGGAGCGGAAGCGTCTCCAGGACCTTCCGGGAGAACGCCCGGTAGCCCGAGTGGAACTCGGAGAGCTTCTGGCCGATCATCAGGTTCTGGGCCAGGGTCAGGAAGCGGTTGGAGACGTACTTGTAGCGGGGCATGCCCCCCCTTACGGCGCCGAGCCCGAGTATCCGCGAGGCCACGGCAACGTCGTAGACCCCCGAGGCCACCATGTGGGCCATGGCCGGCACGAGCCGCGGCTCGTACTGGTAGTCGGGGTGGAGCATGACGATGATGTCGGAGCCCGTCTCCAGCGCCAGGGCGTAGCAGGTCTTCTGGTTGCCGCCATAGCCGTGGTTGCGCCCATGGAAGGCGTAGCGGACCCCGAGGCGGCGGGTGATCTCGCGCGTCTGGTCGGTGCTCGCGTCATCGACGACGATGACCTCGTCGATGAGCGCCCGGTCGAGACCCTCCAGCGTTCGCTCGAGGGTCCTCGCTGCGTTGAATGCGGGAAGGACCACGCATACTTTTGCACCGTTTATCACCGCTCGGCCGACCGTTGAGGCCCGCGCTCCGGCCGGCAAGAAAAGTCCACAGGCGGGAGCCTGCCCGACTCCGATCCTTGTCAAAGCCCCTCCCCTTCCGCATGAAATGGCCTTCCCCCTTTGAGCCCCCGCACACAGACGCCCGCATGTCATGAGTCAGCGCCGATCCAAACGTAAGGCGAAGCAGGCGGGCGAAACGGCGCCGCAGGCCGCGCCGGCTGCGGCAGCCCCGGTTGAGCCAGCCGTGCCTGCCGCCCGCGTGCATCTCCTCCTCTGCGGGCTCCTCTTCCTCGCGGTGGCGGCCGTGTTCATGCCGGCCGTGACCCATCCCTTCATCACCTACGACGATCCGGTGTACGTGACCGGCAACGCCCACGTGAAGGGGGGGCTTTCCTGGGTGGACGTCGGGTGGGCACTCCAGAGCAAGGAGGCCTCCAACTGGCACCCGCTCACCTGGATCTCCCACATGGTGGACTACGAGATGTTCGGCATGGAGCCCTGGGGCCACCACCTGACAAGCGTCCTTCTGCACGCGCTTAACGCCGCCCTGCTTTTCCTGGCGCTCCGCAAGATGACGGGGGCCGTGTGGCGAAGCCTGTTTGTCGCCGCCCTGTTCGGCCTGCACCCGCTCCACGTCGAGTCCGTCGCCTGGGTTTCGGAGCGAAAGGACGTGCTGAGCACCTGCTTCATGATGCTGGTGCTCTGGGCCTACGCCCGGAGGCAGGAGCTTGCCCGGGCAAGGGAACCGTCCGCCATGCTCTACTACGGGCTCTGCATCGCGTTCATGGGCCTGGGGCTCATGAGCAAGTCGATGCTCGTGACGCTGCCCTGCGTCCTCCTGCTCCTCGATTTCTGGCCGCTCAACCGCTGGGGACCCGCCTCGGCCCGGCAACGGCTGGGGATCGTGACGGAGAAGATACCCTTCCTCCTGCTCTCCGCGGCGGCGAGCGCCATCACCCTCTCGGCCCAGGCAAGGGGCGGGACCGTGGCCACGCTCGAGGAGTATCCGTGGCCCGTCAGGGTCGCCAACGCGCTGATCGCCTACTGCTGGTACCTGGGAAAGACGTTTGTCCCCACCAGGCTCGCCGTCTTCTATCCGTACTTTGTCGAGCGCCCCTCCCTCCAGGAGACGGCGCTCGCGGGGGGTCTCCTTGCCGGGATCACCTTGGCCTGCATCGTCCTCGCCAGGCGGAGGCCTTACCTCCTCGTGGGCTGGCTCTGGTTCCTGGGGACCCTGGTGCCGGTGATCGGTCTCGTCCAGGTGGGAGGCCAGTCGAAGGCCGACCGCTACAGCTATGTGCCCCTCGTGGGCCTCTTCATCATGGGAACCTGGGCGGCGGCCGGCGCGGCGCCCGCGTGGGCCCGGAGAAAACAGGCTCTGGCGGCCGTTGGGGGCGCCGTGCTGGCGGCCTGCGCAGCGATGACCACGCTCCAGCTCAGCTACTGGAGGGACGGGCTCACGCTCTTCCACCACGCCCTCGACGTCACGGAGAAAAACTGGGTCGCCCACGCCAACCTCTCCGCGACGCTTTCCAAGACGTCGCCTGACGAGGCGGCCAGGGAATACCAGGAGATGCTCAAGATCCTCGCCTCGTTCGCGGAGACCTACGTGAGGAAGGGAACGGAGCTCGAGAGGACGCCGGGGCGCCTCCCCGAGGCGATCAAGGATTTCCGGACGGCGATCGGCATCCTCCCGGTCCTTGCCGGGCCGCACAACAACCTGGGCTCGGCGCTCGCGAGGACGCCGGGCGGCCTCGCCGAGGCGGCGGAGGAACTGCGGGTTGCGACGCGCCTCAAGCCCGACTTCGCCTCCGCGCACTTCAACCTGGCGACCGTCCTCGCACACACGCCCGGCGGCCAGGACGAGTCGATCGAGGAGTACCGGACGGTGATTCGCCTCTCGCCGGACGACGTCATGGCGCACTTTGACCTCGGCAGGGTCCTGGCGAGCATGCCCGGGCGCAGGGAGGAGGCGCTCGCGGAGTTCGAGGCCGCGCTCTGCATCAGGCCCGACATGAGGCCGGCGCGGGAGATGGTCGAGCGCCTCCGGCCGACCCCCTAGCTTTCGGGGCAGAATGCGTTGCAGCGGCCCGCCTCCTGATCAACATGGAGCCCGGATGAACCCGCCAATCGACAGGGCAAGGAGCGCGGTCCTCATCATGGACTTCCAGCAGGCCATCGTGGGCATGGTGGCCGCCGGCGAGCAGGCCCCCCTCCTTGAAAGAGCCCAGTCCGTTCTCGCCGCGGCCAGGGCGGCTGCGGTTACGGTTGTCTACGTCGTCATCGGCTTCCGTCCCGGGTATCCTGAGATAAGCCCCAACAATGCCGCCTTTGGAGCGGTCCTAAAGACGGGGATGTTCACCCTCGGAGACCCGAAGGCCGAGGTCCACCCGGGCGTGGCACCCGAGGCGGGCGACCTCACGGTGGTGAAGAAGCGCGTGAGCGCGTTTGCGGGGAGCGACCTGGAGGTCGTGCTGCGGTCCAAGGGAGTCGGCACGCTCGTCCTGATGGGGATCGCGACAAGCGGCGTGGTGCTCTCGACCGTGCGCCAGGCGGCCGACGCCGACTACCAGCTTGTCGTGCTCTCCGACTGCTGCGCCGACCGCGACCCCGAGGTGCACCGGTGCCTCGTCGAGAAGGTTTTTCCTCGCCAGGCGACGGTCATGACCGGCGAGGAGTTCCGGAGGGGCCTGTAGGGGCCCGCAGCCGGTTCGATTCGAGAGGCCGCCCACCCGCGTTGGAACCGCCCTCAGGAACCCTGGAGCCCTGGAACTTTGAAATGAGAGCGACAGCCGACCCACTGCGACCGAACCGCACCGCGGCGGCCCTTGTCCTCGGGGCCCTGCTTCTCGCGTCGGGGCCCGTGCTCCGGGCGCAGGCGGCCGCCGTCGGGCCACCCGTAATCCCGGTGGGGCTTGATTGCTACCGAATGTGGGACCGGTGGCCCGAGCAGCGGATAGGGGCGCGCGCCTACATGCGGAGCACCTACGACCGCTCCGGCGGAAATGAGGCGGCCGACGCCAGCCATTTCCTCTTCCAGGTGGCGGACGACTTCAACGTGACGCTCGATGTCGCGGGCCAGGGCGTGCTCTATTTCGCCCGCTTCAACCACTGGCATGGCAGCCCGTGGCATTTTGTCGTCGACGGCCATGACACCCGGGTGAGCGAATCCTCGACCCGTGACCCCGGCAGGCCGGTCGACGGCTCGGTCTTCCTGCCGGCGTCCGCATTTCCCGCGCCGCTGGCGCTCACGTGGTCGACGACGATGGGTGCGGACCTGACCTGGGTGCCCGTCCCGTTCGCGAAATCATTCCGGATGGCCTACGGCCGCACCCACTACGGGACCGGCTACTACATCTACTACCAGTATGTGGGAGGCGCCCCGCTTTCCCGGCCGATTACGCCGTGGGACGGGGCGGACGAGCCGGGGAGGGATGTCCTGGACCTGGTCGGCCGCGCGGGATCTGACATCGCCCCGCGGCCGGGGACGCAGGAGGGGGATGCTGCCGGGATCATGGCGAGGGAGGGCAGCGTGGCCGCGCTTGGGCCGGACGGCGACGCGGTGATCCTGGACGAGGCGACCCGGCGCGGGGAAACCCTTAGGGCGCTCGAGTTCTCGGTTCCCCGCGGCGACGCGATCGAGTTCGGGCGCGCGCGGCTGGTCGTCACTTGGGACGGCAGGCAGGAGCCGTCGATCAGCGCGCCGGTCGCCCTCTTCTTTGGCGCGGGAACTCTCTATAACCGCGGCAACCGCGAATACCTCGTGAAGGCCTTCCCGGTGGGCATCCGCTACGACGCCGAGCGCGTCCACCTTGCGTGCTACTTCCCGATGCCGTTCTTCAGGTCGGCAAGGATCGAGCTCCGGGGTAGTTCCGGCGCCGCGATTCGGGACGTGCGTTGGAGCCTTCGCCTCCAGCCCCTCCTGGAGGCCCCAAACCGGCTGGGATACTTCCATGCGAGCTACCGCGACCACGGCGTTCCCGAGCCGGGCAGGGACCTGGTCCTCCTCGACACCCGCCAGGCCGAGGGGAGCGTCGACTGGTCGGGCAGCTTCGTGGGCACCTCGTTCATCTTTTCCGACCGCGCGCGCCTGGAGACACTCGAGGGCGACCCGAGGTTCTTCTTCGATGACAGCCGGAGCCCCCAGGGCCAGGGAACCGGCACCGAGGAATGGGGCGGCGGCGGGGACTACTGGGGTGGGCGCAACATGACGCTGCCCTTCGCGGGCCATCCGGTCGGCGCGCGCGACCCGGCATCGGCTATCAATTCCGAGGACAGGATCGAGTCGGCGTACCGGTTCCTGCTTGCCGACATGATGCCGTTCGGGAAGAACGCCGTGATCTGCCTTGAGCACGGCGGCACCGACGACTCCGACGAGCATTACCGGTCGGTCACCTACTGGTATGGCATCCCGAGCCCCTCCCTCGTCTTGACCGATCGGTTCAAGGTGGGCGATCCCGCGGACGAGCGCGCGCACCGCTACTCCTCCCCCGACGCCTCGGCGCCCTATCCCATCACCTCTCGCTACGAGCTGGGGGTCGACCACGTGGCCGGGCCGGGCTCGCGGGAGGTGTTCCCGGCCGAGACCGACACCGGGCGAAGGACCCGCGGAACCTCGGAGTTCACGATGAAGCTCCTCCCGGGCAACCTCGGCGTCCTTCTCCGGCGCAAGCTCGACTACGCCTTCCCCAACCAGCGGGCCGAGGTTTTTGTCGCGGCGGATGGCGAGGGTGCCCCGGTCTGGATGCCCGCGGGGGCCTGGTACCTGGCGGGAAGCAACACGTGCGTCTATTCCCACCCGGAGGGGGAATTGGGCGGGACCGAGCACGTCGTGCAAACCTCCAACCGGAGGTTCCGCGACGACGAGTTCCTCGTGCCCCGCGGCCTCACCATGGGCCGGGACTCAATCCGGGTCAGGGTGAGGTTCACGCCGGTCGAGATACCCCTGTTCCCGGGATACCCGCTCCCGGAGCTCGCGTGGAGCGAGATCCGGTACGACGCCTACTGCTTCGTGATGCCCGATTGGCACCCGGTCCCGTAGCTCAGGGCCGGGGCGCGGGCCGGCCTATTCCGTCCTAAGGGCGGTAAGCGGATCGACCTGCGTGGCCTTGCGCGCCGGAATCCACGACGCCAAAAGCGCAACAACCATCAATATCACTGTGATGAGCACAAGCGCCACGGGATCGCTTCCCGGGATCGCCGGGACCGCCGCCTCCAGTAACCTTACCAGCCCCCAGGAGCACAACAGGCCCACGGCCGTGCCCACGACGGCCAGGACCATACCCTGCTTCAGGACCAAAAAGAGCACGTCGGCGACCTGGGCACCCAGCGCCATCCTGACGCCTATCTCGGACGTCCGCTGTGCAACCAGGTTTGCAATGACCCCGTACAGGCCGACCGCGGACAGGACCAGGCCAAGGATGGCAAAGATGCCGAGGATCTGGCTCACCAGGTCAAACGAGCTCGTGAACTGCCGAATGCCCTCCTCTGCGGTGTAGAGCGAGAACACCGGCTGGTCCGGGTCGATGGACGCCACCGCCTGGCGCAAGGCGGGCGCCAATGTCGAAAAGGGCTCGGAGGTCCGGACAGATATGCTCAGGTAATGCGCCTCGTGCGAAGGCGTCTGCGCCAGGGGACGATAGGCCTGGAAGGGCGTGTCGGCCGGGCGCACGATTTCTATGAGGGGCCTTAGGTCCGCGACGACGCCGATCACCTCCGCCCAATTGGGGGCGGCGGGATCCAGGCTCCCGATCCGCTTGCCGACCGCGTCCTCGCCAGGCCAAAGCTTCCCGGCCATCGCCTCGTTGATGACCACCACCGCCCTGGAGCTGGCACGGTCCGTCGCGTTAAAATCGCGGCCTTTGACAATGCGGATTCCAAGGGTCTTGAAATAGCCCGGCGAGGCCGGGTTGAAGTAGGCCAGAGGTTCCCTGCCCTTTTGGGGTGGCGGGCGGCCCTCGACCGCGAAGTTCGAGGAGGACCAAAAGCCCGTGATGGGGAGGGTCGCCGACACGGCCGCGCTCTCGACGCCGGGCAATTCGGAAAGCTTCGCCTCCAGCCTGTCGTAGAACGCGCGGCACTGCTCGTCGGTCGCATAGGATGGGTTGAAGGGCAGCGTTAGGCCCGCGATCACCAGGTGCTCGGGCCGCCAGCCCATGTCGCTGCGCGAGATCCGCTGCATCCCCCTGACAAAAAATGCGGCCCCGCTCATGAGCACAAGGGCCAGAACCAACTCGGAAACAATCAGGGCCTGGCGTATCCTGTGGCGCGACCGCCCGCCCGTGGCCCCCCTTCCGCTCTGTTTGAGCGCCAGGCCGAGGTCGGCGCGGGACGCAATCCAGGCCGGGACCGTGCCGAACCCGATGCCCGTGGCCACGGCGACGACAAGGCTGAACGCCAGGACCCGCATGTTGACGGGAAGGTCCAATCCCGGGACGTCGCCGATCACGATCTGGGCGCCCATCAGCCTCGTACCCCACGACGCCACAAGAACGCCCAGGGCCCCCCCTGCCAGGGAAAGCAGAAGGCTCTCGACCAGGAACTGGCGCATAAGCCGAAGGCGCGAGGCCCCGAGGGCGACCCGCAGCGCATGCTCGTGGGCCTTGGCGGCCGCGCGTGCGAGCTGGAGGTTCGCGAGGTTCGCACAGGCGATCAAGAGCACGAACCCCGACAGCCCCATGCACAGCCACGTGATGCGGCGGCTTACGTCCGCGATGCGGACATCGTTCCAAAACGCCAGGCGAATCCCGCTCTGCGCGTTGGTATCCGGGTGCTCGTGCTCGAGACGCGTGGCGATCGCCGATCCCTCAGCCTGCGCCTGGGCAAGCGAGACCCCATCCTTCAGGCGCCCGATCGCCGACAGCCAGTGGTTGTCGCGCACCTGCCATGTCGCGCTGTCGTAGGCCAGCGGCACCCACAGGTCGACATGCCCCCAATAGAGCGGGTCTGCGAAACGCCCGGGCATGACGCCGATGATCGTGGTCGGCTGCGCGTCCATGCGCACGGTCCGCCCGACGACGCCCGGGTCGGCGGCAAAACGCGTCCGCCACAGCCCGTCGCTGATGACCGCCACCCTTCCCGCTCCCGCGCGATCCTCCTCGGCCGTGAATGTCCTGCCGAGCGCCGGGGAAACGCCGAAAAGGGGAAAGAACTCCGAGGACACGGCCATCCCGTGGAGCCGTTCCGCAGGCTGGCCCGGCTCCGCCAGGTTGACGTTGCTGTACGTGAACCCCGCGGTCGTGCGGAACGAGCTGCTCTGCCGCTCCAGGTCCCTCAGGTCAGCCGGCGAGTGGGGCCAGCTCTGCGACTGGGGCGAAGTCCTGAAGATCGAGACCAGCCGCGCCGAGTCATAGGCGGACGACTCCGACAGGGTCACGGCGTTCAGCAATGTGAACATCGAAGTGTTCACCCCAACCCCGAGAGCGAGCGTGATGAGGGCCACGACCGTGAATCCGGGGCTCTTGATCAATTGGCGCACGGCGTATTTGAGATCGGCGAACATGCTTGTTGAAGGCGAGTGGAGGTTCGTGGACGCGTAATATCGGGCCGGAAATTGCATGCACCATGCCATCGGAGCATGAATTCACTAGGCATTACCCCCTAATATCTTGCATCACAATGCTTCAGGCCAAGGGCGCCCGCCTATGCCCGAAAGTGAAACCGTGAAGTCCCAAATGCGGGACGGCGGAGCCCGTCGATTTCGCCAGCCGGGACCGGCCGCCATCAAGCAGCCCGGAACCTACGGGAATCCCTCAGTTGCCGCTCGTCTCCGTCCGCTCGCCCGATTCCTTCCATCCCTTAATGCCTGGCGCGAAATGCTTCACGTTGGTGTACCCGAGGTCGAGGGCCGCGTAGGCCGCCTGCCGGTAGGCGGTGCAGTGGATGTCCCCGCAGTAGGCGATGATCAGCGCGCCCTTGTCGGCGGGCAGAAGCCGGGCGATGTCCTGCTTGTGCGCCACATAATCGATTGCGCCTGGGATATGGCCGCCTCGAAAGGAATCGCTTCCGTTCACATCCAGGATGGTCGCCGACTTGCTGGCGATCGCGTCCTTCAATTCGGACTGGGAAATGTCGGTAATCTGGGGCGTGGCCGCCGATGCGATGACGGCGAGAGATAGGCCGATGAGCGCAGCTAGGAAATTCTTCATGACGGCCAACATTTGGCCAAAACCCCCGGTTTTGCAAATCGCAGGGGGCCCCCATGGCCGCTCTCCCCACCGCCCGTGGGTTGGTTGCGCCCGGCAGGGGCTTAAAGCCCGCCGTGGAACCTGCCGAACGCCCGGGCCAGCATCAGCGACATCACAAGGATTCCAGCACCCAAGACGACGACATGCGACGTCTTGCGCAGGTCGAACCTCCCGACCCTGCATACGAGCCAATAGGCGACCGCGAGATTGAAGAGACCCCAGACGACATTGACCGTCGACGACGAAAGACCCTCACCCGGGGGGTGGGCAAACGGGCTCTGAAAGGAATGGCCCGAGATGCCGTTGCCCAGGTGGGGCAGCGTGTTCGCAAGGAATGCGCCGCCAAAAAAGTAGGCCACGTAGTGGTGCCATCGCGTGCAGGTCTGCGTTTCAGTTTCCATGGGGATGCCTTCGCCTTGGGGCGGGGATTATCGTGGCGTTTGGCTTCGAAGCGCAAGCGCGCAGCGTCGACCTGGAGCGGGGTGCCGGCTGGAAGGCCAAGCAAGCGCCCACCGTGTTCTAGCAGCCGTTCCCGGGGGTCTACTTGGGCCAGAAGCAGCCGAACGTGCCGGCCGTCAGGGCGGCATAGATCAGGCCGTCCACCGTCATCCGGATCGAGGTGCCCACGGAGCGTTGGTACCAGATCGACATCTGCCACAGCGCCGCCGCGTACCCCAGGAAGGAGGTTACTCCCGTGAGCCGGAAAACGGCAGTGTACCGCGTCCCGGCTGGAAACGCATGATAGGCCGCGTATCCGGTGATGGAGCTGACAACGACCAGATAGAGGAACCAAAGGGACAGGCTCTTGCCCATGTTGAACATCCCGCCTGGCATGACGGTAACAACCATGACCGGGCCCTTTTTTATCTTCTCTTTGAACTCCGGCGTCCTCATCTCCGCCATGTTCTCGCAATTTGGGACCATATAATCGCCCGGGGGCATGGCAAACGGACGCAGGGCTTCCATCACCTTGTCCTGGTCCGGCAGGATGCGATGGTCGCCCTTGTGCCACCACGGCAGCGCCATGTGGATGATCGAGCTTGCGACGAACACAAACACCGACGACAGAAGTATCGGGAGCCAAAGCGCGTGCAGGACACTCATGATAATCTCCTCCTGGGTTGTTGAAGCGACCGGAAGGGAGATTGGGCGCCCGGGGGCGGAATGGCAAACGAGAACGCGGCCATCCGCAGGCGCCCGCCGGCCTTGCGAAGCCGTGCACCGCCTGTCATGTGTTTTGGGCGGAAGACCAAGCGGCATGTCCGAACACAAAGCCACCATCACCTGGGCACGACGGGGTCCCGATTTTCTGCTCGGGCAATATTCCCGCGAGCACACCTGGACCTTCGACGGGGGTGTGACGGTCCCCGCATCGCCGTCGCCCTCCCTTGTCCCGGCCCCCTACTCAAACCCGGACAGCGTCGACCCCGAGGAGGCTTTCGTTGCCGCCATTTCGAGCTGCCACATGCTGACCTTTCTCTTTCTCGCATCCCGCCGGGGATTTCAGGTCGAGAGCTACAGCGACGAGGCCGTCGGGGTCATGACCAAGAACGAGAAGGGTGTCCCCTGGGTCAGCTCGGTCACCTTGCGGCCGAAGATTGCCTACGGGGGGCCGAGGCTGCCCGTCCCGGCGGACGTCGACCGCCTGCACCACGAGGCCCACGAGCAGTGCTTCATAGCGAATTCCGTCCGCACGGAGATTGTCATCCGATAGCCCCGCAAATCCAGCGCCCGAAGGCCGCCTGGAAACAGAGGGCCACGAATACCCCGTCGCGGATGGGGGTGCTACTCGGTCCTCAGCGCGTCGTTGGGATCGATCCGAGACGCCCGCCGTGCAGGCAGGTAACAGGCGACCGCCGCGACTGCCGCGAGGAGCAGCGAAACGACGAGGTACGCCCACGGATCGGTGGGTTTGAGCTCAAAAAGCATGCTGGTCATGTACCGGCTGAGCAGGACCGCACCCACCAGGCCCACGACAAGCCCCACGCCGGTCTTCCACAGGCCCTGGACCATGATCAGTCCGACAATCTGGCCCCGCGTGGCGCCTATCGCGCCTCGGATTCCGATTTCCCGCGTGCGCTGCGAGATGTCATAGGCCAGGACGCCGTAGATCCCCATCGCCGACAGGAATAGCGCAAGGGCCGCGAAGCCCACCAGAAGGAGCATCACCGCCCTCCGGCCGTCAACCGAACCCTCTATGGCCTTCTGGACGGTGCCGGTCTCGAACAGGGGGATCGACGGGTCTATCGCAGCGAGCCGGTCCCGGATCACCGTGATCAGGTCTCCCGCGGGCCGGGACGAGCGAACGATGATGTTCAGGCCTCCCGGGCTTGTCGTCGCGAGCGGGTAGTAGGCAAACGGGTTGTTGCTCTTGTCCTCCACGCCGTTGTGCGGGACATTGCGCACGACCCCCACAATCACGGGCCAGTCGCTGTCCTTCTTCGGCGGCCCGTTGAAGGTGAAGTGCCCGTCCACCGCCGAATGCCCCGGGAAATATCGCTGCTCAAAACGCTCATCGACGACAAATGCAGACCGGGCGTCCTTCGCCGCGTCCGCCGCCTCCAGGTAACGCCCCTTGAGCAGCTGGATGCGAAGCGTTTTGAAGTAGTCGGGCGAAACCCCGATCAGGAAGGCGCCCGGCTGCGGGGAGTTGGGCGGGAGGAGGCTCTCCTTGAGAGTGAGGGCCAGGATCGGCAAGTTCCCCTCGAAGGGGATCCCCGTTGCCAGAGCCGAGCCCTCGACCCCGGGTATCTCCCCAAGGGACTCCGCGAGCTTCAGCTGAAAGGCCGCCGACTTGTCCTTGTCGTTGTAGACAGGCGGCAGGGCGATGCTTCCCACGACCAAGTTCTTCGGGTCGAAGCCCGGATCCACGGCGATCGCCTTTGCAAAGCTGTGGATGAGGAGGCCGGCGCCGCTAAGGAGAACGAGCGCCACGGCGACCTGGCCCGTGGCCAAGAGTCCGCTCAGCGCGCGGACGCCGCGCCCTCCCGATGAACTCCGCGAGCTGCGGTGGATCACCTGGGCCAGGTTCGAGCGGAGGATGTGGACGACCGGCACAAGGCCGATCAGGAGCCCGACCGCCAAAGCGACCCCAACGGTGTACGCGAGCACGCTCCCGTCGATTGCGATCGGGAGCATGTTGGGCAGCAATTTCGCCGTGAAGTGGTTGATCGCGCGGACCGCGCCGTAGGCGATGCCGACGCCAAGCGCCGCCCCCGCAAACGTGAGGACGAGGCTCTCCACCAGGAGCTGCCGGGCGATCGCGCCCCTACCCGCGCCGAGCGCCGCCCTGATCGCAAGCTCGCTCTGCTGGCCGTTGGCGCGCGTCAGGAGCAGGTTTGCGATGTTCACGCAGCCGATGAGGAGCACGAAAACCACGCCGCCCTGCAGCAGGTAGAGGGACGACTTGATGTCCTCGACCCGCTCGGCCTGGACCAGGCCGACGCCGATCTTGTGGCCGGTGCGGTCGAGGAAGCTCTTAAATCCCGCATCGGCCGTGTCGTAGAAGTGCTGCTCCAGTCCCGCGACCTCGGCAAGGCCCCGGCTCAGGGTCGCGCCCGGGTTCAGCCGTCCATACATGGGGGTCGAACAGCTGTACCGGCCGAACGGGCTGACGTCCTCCGGCTTCCACGCGAACGGCATGATGAATTTGGCTTGCGCGTTGAAGGCCTCGAAGGCCCGCGGCGCCACGCCCACGATCTGGCAGGCCTTGCCCTCGACCCGCATTGTCTTCCCGAGCACGCCGGGATCCTCGTTGTAGTGGGATTTCCAGTAGGACTCCGTTAGAACTACGACCTGGTCCTCGCCCAGGCGGCTGTTCTTGAGCGTGAAGAACTGGCCGATTGCCGGCTTTGTCCCGAGCACGTCGAACATCTCCGCCGTGCAGTAAGCAGCCTCGACTCGGTCCGTAGCGCCTTGATCGCCCACCATCACCATGTTCGTGCCGCAGAGGGCAACGGCCTCGTATGCCGGCGCATGGGCCTTGAAGTCCGAATACTGGACGACATTCGTGGGAAAATGGTTGAAGCCCGCCTTGGGGAAGGCGTTGAAGATCTCTACGATCCGGTTGGGCTCCGGAAATGGCAGCGGCTTGAGGACCAGGGCATAGACCATCGAGAAAATGGCCGTGTTGGCGCGATGCATAGGGCAAGCGTAAGGAGGGCCAGGGACGTGAACGCCCGGTCCCTGATGAGGCGCCGGGCCGCGTACCTGAGGTCTCCGGCCGTGCCGGAGATGACTCGAACGACTAGCGACTCTCTTGTCCTTCCCCCTTGAGCATCGGGGGTGTCATGGGCGTTCATGCTTCAAAGTGACGAAGGTCAGCTCCCTTGCGGGCGCGCAATCCATCTTGTAGGGTGACCACCGTTGCAACGAGATAATGAGCCCTTGGCCCGCCGGGCGGTCTCGGACAACTCCGCTCGATCTGTAAACAACATGGCCCATTCCACTACAGACCATCAATTCCCGGGTTCCGTTGGGTTTAGTGAGATTCCCAAGACGGGCAAAATCAGGATTTTCCTGCAAAGGATCCGTATTCCCAGTAGTACGGTACACCGGTCTCGCCTAAGATAAATGAGACCAACTCCCTGAATCCGGCTTCGGCGCGCATGTCGTTTGATAGTATAACCACGCATCTTTGGCCGTCGTCCATGCAGACCATGGTGTTCGCAGTCTGGCCGTCGTGCCCCCCCTTGTAGAAGCCGTGGCCCTGCGGGCCATCGAAGACAACGCAGCCAAGGCCTGCGGAAAGATCCTTGCGTTGCTCGCTCACCGGCAGATCCGGGAGGAACAAGGGGAACTGGTGGGAAACAGTGATGTGCAGTTGCGGCTTCGCTAGCTCGGCCCGCGAGGCAGCGCTCAAACCGTCGCCATGAACCAGGGCGGCGGCGAACTTCGCCATGTCGGAGATCGTTGTGTCCATCGAGCCCGCAACGCGCACCTTCTTCCGACGGTCATGCTCGCGGACCTGTCCCTTGTCGTTCCAGCCGTCGGCGACGTTAGCGGCGAAATCGCTGCGCCAGACAAGGCTCGTACGGTCCATGGCAAGCCGCTTGAATTCGGCATCCGTGAGGCCGCCGAGGTCCAGTCCAAGTCCCTGCGCCGCACGGCCATGTTCAATCACGAACTGGAGCAGGATCATTCCCTCTCCGGAATAGCTGAAGTGGGAGCCGGGCTCGAAGTGAATGTGCAGCTTTTGGTCAGGCTCGATGAACCAAAAATTACTGAACCCCGTTGAATGGGTTAGGCACATGCGGGGAGTAATCTTCTCCCAGCGAGGGTCGTCGGCCAAGTCTTTGTAGGGTCCGTATTTATCCGGGAACACGGGATCCGGCCCATAGGACGGAAGCGGCCGGTCAAGGTCGTCTTTGATCGGTGTGTCGAGCTTGATCCTTTCCTGGTCAACCAACTGCAGAACCGTGTAGGCGAACACCGCCTTCGTCAGCGATGCGCCGTACATAACGGTGTCCGCCGTCAGCGGTTGGCCCGCTGCATTGCGGATGCCGTAGGCCCGGACGTATTGGACATCGCCGTGGGCAATCACCGCCACGGCAATACCATTCGCGTGAGTCCGGGTCATGACTTCATGGACCTTCGCGTCGATGGCAGGGCCGCCGGGAATTTCCGGAATTGTCGAACCCGGCGCTGCGCAGAGAGCTAGCACGCCTGCTAGGAGCAAGCTTGGGAAGGTCGCTGCCGGCCAGTGGTGGTGCATGTCCCTCACGCCGGTTGGCGTGAGGCAAGGAGCCTCAAAAGTGAGTGGCACCAGTACAATACGAAACGATTGAGTCTTCAGGGCTTGAGGACGTTCCCTAGTCACCCCTGAGCGCGACGACGGGATCCACCTTTGCCGCCTTGGTGGCGGGCATGAGGCACGCGGACAGGGCCACGGCCGCCATCACGACGATGGTCGCGGCGAGCGCGGGCACATAAATCACGGGGACGTTGAATAGGATTCCCTGCAGCGCCCGGCCGCCGAACCATGCCCCCAGGATTCCGAGCGCGATCCCGGCTACCAGAAGCCGCGTGCCCAGGGAGAGGAACTGGTTCCGGATCTGCGTCGGAAGCGCGCCCAATGCCATGCGCACCCCGATCTCCCTCTGCTGCTGCGAGACGGCGTAGCTCAGCACGCCGTAGGTCCCAACGGCCGCCAGGAGGAGCGCCACCGCCGCAAAGATCCCGGCGAGTATCGCCGGCGATCGGCGTGTCACAAGCGAGTCGTCAATCCGCGCGCCCATGGACCGGAAGTTGTCGATTGGCAGCTCCGGATCAATTCCCTGGAGAGTCTTCTTCACCATCGGCGCGATGGACGCGAGAGGAAGCGTCGTCGATACCACGAGTGAAAATCCGTTCGTCGAATTGTTATCATTGGGGAACGGAAAGTAGACAGCGCCGTGCCCGTCCATCTCGGCCAATTCCTGCTGCTTCACGCTGCGCACCACGCCTACGACTGAGAACGCCTTGTTCTTGTCGTAGACCGCGTTCTGCTCGAGATGCTTGCCGATGGGGTCCTGTCCCGGCCAGTACCGGTTGGCAAATGCCTCGTCCACCACGCACACCATCGCCGACCCGCGGCTGTCCGCGTCCCGGAGTAGCCGACCCTTCACGAGTGGAATCTTCATCGCCGCCCAGTAGTCGCTGCTGACGGCCGACAGGTAGTGGGCCCGAAGGTTCTTATCCGGAAGGGCCTCCTGCCCCTCAATCACGACGGCGCTGTCGTTGATTGAGCCGCCGAACGGAAGACCTGTTGAGATTGCCGCGTGGGTCACCCCGGGAAGGCTTGCGATCGCGGGAAGGAGCCTCTCCACGAACGCCCGGCGCGGGGGGGTGTCGCGGTAGGTGTTCCATGGAAGGGCGATATCGCCGGCAAAGACGTTTTCCGGGTTGAATCCCGGCGGTGTTTCAAGGACGTGCTTCAGGCTGACCGCCAGGAGGCCGGCCCCTGAGAGGAGCACGAAGGCGAGCGCCACCTGGATTACGATGAACCCGTGCCTCACCCGCTGGGCGCCGCGGCTCGCCGTGCCGCTGCGCGACTCCGCCGAGAGTCCCGTGGCGATCCGGCCGTGCAGGCTGAGCCAGACCGGGGGAACGGCAAGGATCACACCCGCCACGAGCGCCACCAGAAGGGATATTCCCGCCAGCCGGGCATCGAAGGCGATGGTGGCGCCGAGGGGCAGGTTATCGGTGCCGATCAGCCGGATGAGATCGACCCCGAAGGCGCCCATGATGGCCCCGAGGACGCCACCGGCCAACGCGAGGAGCGTGGTCTCCGTTAAAATCTCCCAGGCGATGTGGTGGGGCCGGGCGCCAAGGGCCTGGCGGACGGCGAGCTCCTTGGTCCTCCCGCTGGCCCGGATGAGGAAAAGATTCGCCAGGTTCACGCCCCCAATGAGGAGCAGGAACACGACGCCGCACTGCAGCGAGAGCAACATCGGCTTCACGGTATAGATATGGTCCTCATGGAGCCCGCGAACGGTCGTGCGGTAGCCGACTTGCTTGACGAGCTGTGCATAAGGGTCGTCCCGCAGCTGCCCTGCGTTAAAGCTGTCGATCTGTGATTGGGCCTCGGCCAGGGTCACGCCCGGCGCGAGGCGGGCCATCATCTCCCAGTTGTTGCTGTGCCGGTTGTTGATGGTCGCCTCAGAAGCGTCGTGTGCGGCCGGCCGGAAGAACTCGGCCTTGCTCGAAAGGAACCGGAATCCACGAGGGGTGACACCGACTACCGTCACCTTGAGGCCGTCGTTCAGGAACGTCCGGCCTATGACATTGGGATCGGCATTGAAATGGGCGCGCCAGTACTCGTCGGTGAGGATTGCCACCTGGTCGGGTCCGTACGCCGTCTGCTCCTCGGTGAAGGCCTTGCCCATCGCAAGTTTGACTCCAAGCGTATCAAAGAACTCCGGAGAAATCCGCGCCGTTTGAACGCGCGTGGGGGAGGTCGCGTCGCCGACCGAATTCGCGTTGTTCTGGTAAATTGAGACCGAGGTGAAGGCCTTGATGGAGTGCCGGCGGTCGTAGTAGTTGGGCCAGGATGCCGAGGAGCGGGGAACCCCGGCCCCCGGGTAGGAGTTGAACAGGGACACCAGTCGGTCGCTCTCTGGAAAAGGGAGCGAACGAACGACGACGGCATCGACCACCGCAAAAATAGTAAGGTTGGCAGCGATGCAGAGGGCGAGGGTTGCGAGCGCCGTCGCCGTGAATCCGGGCGTTTTCAGGAGCTGTCGCAGGGCATATTTAAGAGAGAGGGGCATAGGGATAGGCGGCTCGCCGGGACATTGCAGACCTCGTGCCACTCAATGAAAAATTCATTAGTCCTTCATTTACATTATCTAGCAAAATATCGCGAATGGTTCCCGTACTGCAGATCAGCCGTTCTTGGGAAGCAGGCGTCCCAATTGCGGGAATTCAAAACAGCCCCGCGCGCGGACCGTCGCTCCTCCTGAAATATAACCCAGGCGCGGGGTGGAGAGTTTCAGGCAAATTCCTCGGGTTTTCATCCGACAAATCCGTCCCATTATCGGGACGATCCTGTTTCACTTCCGACTCATTCGGGTAGGATTTATCCGTTAAAGAGACGACGTATAATGTTCACATATAATAAGTAATGGAATTACCAGCGATGTGGCATGCCCCATGCGATATGCGCGGCATGATCGAGCTTAAGAACGTCGAGCGCGTCTATCCCCTCAAGGGAGGACCCTTTTATGCCCTGCGCGCCATTTCCCTTTCCATTGAGGAGGGGGACTTCGTGTCGGTGATGGGGCCGTCGGGCTCGGGAAAATCCACCCTGCTCAACATTCTTGGCCTCCACGATTCGCAGTGGACGGGCGAATACCACTTTGCCGGGGCAAAGGTCCACGCCCTGAACCAAAAGCAGCGGCTCCAGCTTCAGAAGAAGAACATCGGGTTTGTCTTCCAGAGCTACCACCTACTGGACGATCTGACGGTCTACGAGAACCTGGAGATCCCGCTGAGTTACCGCGACGTGCCCCGGGCCGAGCGGGAGACGATCGTCTGCGACATGCTGGACCGCTTCCACATCGTCGCAAAGAAGGACCTCTACCCCTCGCAGCTCTCCGGGGGCCAGCAGCAGCTGGTCGCCGTGGCGCGGGCGCTCGTGGCCAAGCCCAGCCTGATCCTCGCGGACGAGCCCACGGGCAACCTCCACTCGGACCAGGGCCGGGAGATCATGGAGCTGTTCCGCCGCCTGAACTCCGAGGACGGCGTGACGATTGTCCAGGTCACCCACTCCGATGCCAATGCGGCATTCGGAAAGCGGGTCCTGCGCCTGGCCGACGGGCTTCTGCTCAAGTGAGCTCCGGCAGCCCCAAGTTCATCCAGCTTGCCGCGGCCGTCCTGGCGCTGGCCGCGCTGCCCGCGCCCGCGCCCGCGCAGGATGCGGGGCCGACACTCACCCTTGGGGACGCGATCCAAATGGCCCTTGGCAGGAACCGGGACCTCAAGGTTGCTTCGTATTACCCCGGGATCGCCAGGGCCAACCTGCTCGCCGCGCGGGGCGCCTTCGACCCCTCATTCGTCGCATCCCGAACGTACAGCGAGACCCAGTTCAACACCTCGATCGGCCCGATCCCGGTGAACGACCAGACCAAGGTCGACTACTACAGCGCCGGCGTCCAGGGACTGCTGCCGATCGGCACCCAATACAGCGTCTATGGAAGCGTGGAAGAGGTGCGCGATGTCTACAACGGGATCACCAGGAACTTCCAGACCTACGCGGGCTTCCAGGTCACGCAGCCGCTCCTGCAGGGGTTCGGGCTGAGCGCCAACCTCACCAATGTGCGGATCGCGAAGGCCAACCGCTCGATAAACGACCTGACCTACAAGCAGTCGGCGATCGACACCGTCTTCAACGTCGTGCTCGCCTACAGCAACCTCCAGCTCGCGCACGACCAGCTCGATGCGGCGGCGGGGGAGCGCGCGCGGGCCACGCGCCTGCTCGATGAAAACGAGAAGCGCTACAAGGTCGGGAGCGCGTCGCAGAGCGACGTGCTCACCTCGCGCGAATTCGCGGCCCAGTTCGAAGAGCCCATCATCATCGCCCAGAGGCAGGTCCGCGACGCCCAGAACCAGCTGCGCAGCCTGATCGGCGAGGACAAGTTCCTCGAGGAGGATCCCCTCTACACCCTCGCCCCGATGGACCTTCCCACGGTGACCGTCGACCGGAAGGCCGACCTGGAGCGGGCGCTCGAGCTGCGCCCCGACTACCAGCAGCAGCGGCTCGCCATCACAAAGAACCGGGCCAGCGAGTCCTATGCGATGAATGCGCTCCTTCCCCAGGTCAATTTCGTCGGCGGCTACGGCTTCAACGGATCGGCGGGCACGTTCTCCGCCAGCCGCCAGATGGTCGAGGACCACATGAATCCGTCGGTTGCCGCGGGGCTGACGCTCACGGTGCCCCTCACCTTCTCCGTCGGCCGGGGAAACCTCCGGTCCGCCCGCCTCCAGAGGGAGCAGGCGGAGGCCGTCCTCCGGCAGCTTGAGGCCAACATCGCCCTCGACGTGGCGACAGCGGAGGGGCAGATAGAGACCACCCGGAAGCGCGTGGCCGTCGACCAGGTCGCCCTCGACCTTGCAAGGAAGGCGCTCGAGGCCGAGGAGAAGAAGTACAAGGCGGGGATGAGCTCGAGCCTGAACGTGGCCCAGCAGGAGAGCTACGTCGCGGGGGGTGAGAGCAGCATCTCGAACGCTCTGGCGGCGGAGCGGCAGGCGGTGGCCACCTTCGACCACACGATAGGGACGACGCTCGACCGCTACCACATCAAGCTCACGTTCGACTGACATTTTGGAACTCGTCAGCACCATGGTCCCGCCCCTGAATTAGCGCATGTCAGACGCGCCCCCCCACCGCATCCTGATCGTCGACGACGATTCCGACGTGATCGAGGCGCTCCGGATGCTCCTGAAGAACGAGGGGTACCAGACCGAGGCGGTCAAGTCGCCGGCGGCCGCCCTGAAGGCGGTCGAGTCGAGGAACTTCTCCCTGGCCCTGGTCGACCTGAACTACGCCCGGGACACCACGAGCGGCAAGGAGGGGCTGGACCTCCTGAGCCGCCTGCAGTCGCTCGACCCCACGCTTCCGGTCGTGATCATGACGGCCTGGGCGAACGTCGAGCTGGCCGTCGAGTCCATGAGGAGGGGCGCCAAGGACTTTGTCGCAAAACCCTGGGAGAACCTCCGGCTTCTGGCCATCGTTCGCACCCAGGTCGAGCTGGCCGGGGCCGTCCGGGCCTTCAGGAGGCTCGAGCAGGAGAACCAGCTCCTGCGCGGCAAGCCCGGGCCGCAGCTGATCGCGCAGTCCGGGTCGATGCGGCCCGTCCTTGAGCTGATCGCGCGCGTCGGCCCCTCCGACGCCAACGTCCTCATCACCGGGGAAAACGGCACCGGGAAGGGCCTCGTGGCGCAGGCGATCCATTCCGTCTCCCAGCGCGGCTCCGGCCCCTTCATCTCCGTCAACATGGGAGGATTGCCCGAGGGCGTCTTCGAGAGCGAGCTGTTCGGCCACGTGCGGGGCGCGTTCACCGACGCCAAGGGCGACCGGGCGGGCCGTTTCGAGCTGGCGGAGGGCGGGACCCTGTTCATGGACGAGATCGGGAACATCCCCTCCGCCCAGCAGGCCAAGATCCTCCGGGCCCTCGAGCGGGGCGAGTTCGAGCGCCTGGGCTCGTCGCGGACGATCCGGGCGAACGTGCGGCTCATCTCGGCCACCAACTGCGACCTCTCCGCCGAGGTCGCAGCCGGGCGCTTCCGCCAGGACCTGCTCTTCCGCCTGAACACGATCCAGATCCACCTTCCGCCGCTCAGGGAGCGCCGTGAGGACATCGATCTCCTGGCCCAGCACTTTCTCAAGCAGCACGCCGAGCGCTACCGCAAGCCGATCACGGGCTTTGACGAGGACGCCCTGGCCGCGATGCGCGGCCACGCGTGGCCCGGGAACGTGCGCGAGCTCAACCACGCCGTGGAGCGGGCCGTCCTCATGGCGCAGGGCCGGGTCATCCGGAGCGTCGACCTCGCCCTGAACGCGGCGGCGGCCGCCCCGCGCCTGGACGACATGAGCCTTGAGGAGGTGGAGGCCCACCTCATCAAGAAGACCCTCGCCCGATGCGACGGCAACGCGAGGCGTGCGGCCGAGCTTCTGGGCCTGAGCCGGAGCGCCTTTTACCGCAGGCTCGAGAAATACGGGCTGTAGCTCATGGCCTGGAGCGGCCAAGCTCCTCCCATGGCCAGGAGGTACCGACGACTGACGCACGAGCAGGAGGTCTTTGCCTTCTGCCTGGTGGGGGGCCTGCCGGCGGTTGTTTTCGCCCTCGTTTGGGCGTTTTCAGGGGACCGCCTTCCCGAGGTGCGCTGGACGGCCGCGTTTCTCGTGGTGGCCTCGTGGCTGGGGTTTTCCCTGGCCACGCTGCAGCGCGTGACCCGCCCGCTCCAGACCATGTCCAACCTTCTCCTGGCGCTCAAGGAGGGCGACTTCTCCTTCCGGGCGCGCGGCGCCCGCCAGCGCGACCCCCTTGGCGACGTGCTCCTGGAGATTAACGGCCTCGGGGACATCCTGCAGGCGCAGCGCCGCGGCACCATGGAGGCGACCGCCCTCCTCTCGGCCGTAATCAAGGAGATCGATGTCGCCATTTTTGCCTTCGACCCCGACCACGTCCTGCGCCTGGTAAACCCCGCGGGTCAGGTGCTCCTCGGCCGGACCGCCGAACACCTGCTCGGACTCGACGCCGCCGCGATCGGTCTCTCCGGGTGCCTCGAGGGCGAGCCCGAGAGGATCCTCGGCCCGGGGGAGCTGCCGAAGGCCTACGGGCGCTGGGGCATGCGGCGCACGCCCTTCCGCGAGGACGGGCGCCCGCACCAGCTGGTCGTGTTCGGCGACCTGAGCCGGCCACTCCGGGAGGAGCAGCTGAAGTCGTGGCAGCGCCTGGTGAGGGTGCTGGGCCACGAGCTGAACAATTCGCTCGCGCCCATCAAGTCGATCGCCACCACGCTCGGGACATCGATGGACCGGGCCCCCCGCCAGCCCGACCTGGAGGGCGATCTCCGCTCGGGACTTGGAATCATCGCGACGCGCGCCGAAAGCCTTGAGCGATTCCTTCAGGGCTATACGCGCCTCGCGAAGCTCCCTCCCCCCCAGGCGACGGCCTGCGATCTCGGCGGCCTTTTGCGGCGCGCGGCGGCGCTCGAGCGGCGCTTGCCCGTGGTCGTCGACCCCGGACCCAACGTCGCGATCATGGCGGACCCGGCGCAGGTGGAGCAGGCCGTCATCAATCTCGTCAAGAACGCGGTCGAGGCCGCGATGGAGCAGAAACACGGGGAAGTCCGCGTCTCCTGGAGGAATGCCGGGAGCTCCGTTGAAATCCTCATTGAGGACAACGGGGCGGGGATTTCCGACACGGCCAACCTCTTCGTCCCGTTTTTCACGACCAAACCCGACGGCTCGGGCATCGGCCTCGTGCTCTGCCAGCAGATCGCCGAGAACCACGGAGGGACGCTGACGCTCCAGGGCCGCAAGGGCCAACCCGGGTGCATGGCCCTCCTGCGCCTCCCCCGCTCCAAGGGGTGAGATCGGCTGGCGAAAGCCTTTCCCAAAAATGGGACGGCCATTTCCCGCTACCGAATTACCAGGGTTATTCGGGGCGCGACAGTTAATATTTAATATGTTTACCATTAATATCTTATGATAACTCATTTTAGATGGCACACCCTGTGCAATCACCCCTGAAGAACCATGGATATCCCGCGTCCTTCCCAGGCCAAAGCAAAGCTCAAGCGCCGCATCATCGCGGGCGGATTGGGCGTTGCGGCGCTGGCGGCGATCACGGTGACCCTGGCGAGGCTCAAGCCCGCGGTGCCCACGGTCGACCGGAGCCTGGTGTGGGTTGACACCGTCAAGCGCGGCCCGATGGTCCGCCAGGTCCACGGCCCGGGCACCCTGGTGCCGGTGGACATCCGGTGGATAGCGGCGCGCACGCAGGGCCGCGTGGAGCGGATCGTCCTCCTGCCGGGCGCAACGGTGGAGCCGGACAGCGTGATCCTAGTGCTCAGCAATCCCGACGTGACGCAGGCCGCGATCGACACCAAGTCCCAGCTGAACGCCGGCGAGGCGGAATACGCGAACCTTAAGGTCCAGGTCGAGCGCGACGTGCTCCAGTCCGAGTCCGACGCCGCGAGTTCCAAGGCCGCCTTCGTGCAGGCGCGCCTGAAGGCCGAGGTCAACGACCAGCTCTTCAAGGACGGGCTCGTCTCGGAGCTCGACCTCAGGCTTTCCAAGGTGACCGCGGAACAGGCCGACACCGTGAACACGATCTCCCAGAAGCGCTACGCCTTCTCCAAGGACTCGGTCGCGCCCCAGCTCGCCGTGAAGGAAGCCGAGGTCGCCCGCCTGCGGGACCAGGCGCGGCTGCGCCTCGCCGAGGCGGACGCCTTGAATGTCAGGGCGGGAATGCGGGGCATCCTCCAGGTTGTCCCGGTCGAGGTCGGGGCGCAGGTCCAGCCCGGGGCGAACCTCGCGCGGGTGGCGGATCCCACGCGGCTAAAGGCCGAGATCCAGGTCGCCGAGACCCAGGCGAAGGACATCCTGATAGGCCAGGGCGCCGAGATCGACACCAGGAACGGCATCGCGAGCGGGAAGGTCTCGCGCGTCGCCCCCTCCGTCCAGAATGGGACCGTGACCGTCGATGTCGCGCTCCCCGCGGACCTGCCCAAGGGCTCCCGCCCGGACCTGTCGGTCGACGGCATCGTGGAGCTTGAGCGCCTGGACGATGTCGTCTTCGTGGGAAGGCCCGCCTTCGGTCAGGAGCATTCCGTCGCCAACATCTTCAGGATAGAGCCCGACGGGAGCCATGCGTCGCGCACGCCCGTGCAGCTGGGCCGCAGCTCGGTCAATACGATCGAGATCGTGAAGGGCCTCTTCCCGGGCGACCAGGTGATCCTCTCCGACATGTCCCAGTGGGATTCCAACGACCGCATCAGGCTCAATTGACCGTCATTCGAGCCGACCCCACCCTCTCCGAACCCTGTAGGCCATCCAACAACGCACTTCCCGCCATGACCCAATCGCTCCTCAAACTCGACAACGTCACCAAGGTCTTCCTCACGGACGAGGTCGAGACCCATGCCCTGGCCGGCATCCACCTTGAGATCCGCAAGGGGGAATATGTCGCGATCGCCGGCCCCTCGGGCTGTGGCAAGTCCACCCTCCTCTCGATCCTCGGCCTCCTCGACACCCCGACCGACGGCACCTACGTCCTGAACGAGCGCCCCGTGCAGGGCCTCACCCCGGCCGAGCGCGCGCGGATCCGCAACCGCGAGATCGGTTTCATCTTCCAGTCGTTCAACCTGATCGGCGACCTGAGCGTCTACGAGAACGTGGAGCTTCCCCTCACCTACCGCGGCATGCCCTCGGCGGAGCGCAAGGCCCGCGTCGAGGAGGCCCTGGAGAAGGTGGGGATGGGGCACCGCGCGCGACACCTGCCCTCGCAGCTTTCCGGCGGCCAGCAGCAGCGTGTGGCGGTGGCCCGTGCCCTGGCGGGCCAGCCCGCGGTCCTCCTAGCAGACGAGCCCACGGGAAACCTCGACTCCAAGAACGGCGACGCGGTTATGGAACTCCTGCAGAGCCTGCACAAGACCGGGTCCACGATACTCATGGTGACCCACGACACGCGGTTCGCCCGGCACGCGGACAGGACGGTGCACCTGTTTGACGGGCGGGTCGTCGAGGAGAGCGCAGCTCCGAAGGAGTGACGGTCATGACCGCGTTCCCGCGACGGAAGCCACCCGGGTAACGCCCCCAGCGCAGAAGCCAGCCCCCTTTCAACGATGCTCAGAGACCTGCGATTTGCCTTCAGGATGCTCGCCTCCCGGCCGTGGTTCTCCGCGACCGTCATCGTTACGCTCGCGCTCAGCATCGGCGTCAACACGACCATCTTCACGCTTGTGAACGCCGTGCTCTTCAAGCCCGTTCCCATTCCAAACGGGGAACGCCTGGTCGTCGTCTCCGAGCGCCAGTCGAGCGATCCCCAGGGACGCCTACGCATCTCGGTGGCGGAGTTCCGCGACTACCGCGCACAGAACAGAACCCTCGAGGGGCTGGAGGTCACCGACTCGACACCAGGCGTGATCAGCGAAGCCGGCAATCCTCCCGAGCGCTACGACATGGCCCTGGTCTCCCCGGGACTGTTCGGAATGCTCCAGACCTATCCCGTGTTGGGCCGACCCTTCGGGCAGGCCGACGGCGTGAAGGGCGCCGCCCCCGTCGTGCTGATCGGGCACTCCGTCTGGCAGAAGCGCTACAACGGGGCCACGGATATTGTCGGGCGCGTCGTCCGCGTCAACGGGGCTCCCGCAACAGTCGTAGGCGTCATGCCGGAGGGGTTCCGTTTCCCGAACACCCAGGACCTGTGGATGCCGCTCGTCCCCACCCCCGGGGACGACGACAGGGCGTCTCGCCACCTCATGGCCTTCGGGCTCCTGTCCAAGGGGACCGACATTTCCAAAGCCCAGGTGGACCTCGCGCGGATCTCCGGGGCCATGTCCAAGGAATTTCCGACGACCAACAAGGAGGTTTCCGCGCTCGTCCAGACCTTCCAGGAGAGGTTCAACGGGGGACCCGTGAAGTTCGTCTTCCTGCTGACCCAAGGGGCCGTCGCCTTCGTGCTTCTGATCGCGTGCGCCAACGTGGCCAACATGATGCTGAGCCGGGCGGAGTCGCGCAGCCGCGAGATTGCAGTGCGGGCCGCCGTCGGAGCCTCGCGATTACAGATCGTTCGGCAGCTCCTCACGGAGAGCGTCGTGCTGAGTGTCATTGGAGGGACGCTGGGGCTCTTTCTCTCCCAGTTCGGGGTCCATGCCTTTGACCTGGCCACGCAGGACGTGGGGAAGCCCTACTGGGTGCAGTTCACGATGGATTGGCACGCGTTCGGGTACTTCGCCGTCATCTCTATCGCCACGGGACTCGTCTTTGGCATCGTCCCCGCCCTCCGGGCCTCGCGGGTGGACCTGAACACGGCGCTCAAGGACGGCTCAGCGACGGGCACGCGCCGGGGCGGGCGGCTCTCGGGCGCCCTGGTTGTCTTCCAGTTCGCGCTCACGCTGGTCCTGCTTTCGGGCGCCGGCCTAATGATCCGCAGCTTCATTGAGGCACGGCTCATCAACCCCTTCGTGCCGTCAGAGCACCTTCTCACCGCGCGAGTCAGCCTCCCCGATGGAAAGGGGGAGCGCTATGAGAGCGTTGATGCGCGCCGGAAGATGCATGACCGGGTGTACGAGCGGTTGTCGGCGCTCCCCGGGGTCACCGGGATCGCGCTTACCTCGGATATGCCGGGTCTGGGCTCGCAGAACCGCGACATCGAGATCGAGGGCCAGGTTCCAAAGGACCCCAAGCGGCTGCCGCAGGCGGCAGCCGTTTTTGCGACCCCGAGCTACCTGCCGACAATAGGCCTTTCCCTCCTCATGGGGCGGACCTTCAGCAGCACGGACGGCCTCGAGGGCCGGGAGGCCTCGGTCGTGACCCGTGCGTTCGCGGCGCGCTTTTGGCCGGACACCTCGCCGATCGGCAAGCGCTTCCGGTTCATAACGGACGGAAAGCCGGCCGCATGGAACACGGTGATCGGGGTCTGCGGGGACCTGGTCCAGGAGACGATGACTGAGAATCCGCCACCACTCGCGTACTTCAGCGACCGCCAGGAGCCGTGGGCTTGGATGGGCATCCTGCTCCGCACGGGCGGGGATCCCGCGACTGTAACCTCCTCCCTCCGCGTCGCGCTGCAGGACCTAGACCCGAACCTGCCACTCTTCGAGGTCCGGACGCTCCCTGCGGCGATCGACCATGAGTACTGGTTCCTCAAGGTGTTCGGGGCGCTCTTCCTTTCGTTTGCGCTCATCGCCCTCCTCATGGCCTCGGTGGGCGTCTATGCCGTTGTCGCCCAGTCCACATCGCGGCGCACCCGCGAGATCGGGATCCGGATGGCCCTGGGCGCCTCGGCGGGCCGCGTTGTGCGCCTCGTCCTGGCACGGGGACTCCTTCAGCTCGGGATCGGGCTAGCCGCGGGCCTCGGCTGCGCGATCCTGGCCATGAGGCTGATGCATAGCGTCCCGGGGCTTTCGCAGCACGGCGACTCGCTTGTCTTCGTGGTCGTGGGCGTGATCCTCATTGCCGTGGGAGGGTTCGCGTGCTGGCTGCCCGCGCGGCGCGCGGCCCACGTGGCGCCGACCGAGGCCCTCCGGTCCGAATAGCCGGAGGCCCAAACGTTCCGGCCCGGGTCCTGAGGGCGGATTGTATCAAAAAGAGGTGGGTTTCGAGGCAACCGAGGAGGTCGACTTAGCCTACCGAAATTGCCTTGCGGACTACTCAGGCAGTATTCTGGAGTGAGATTTTGCGAATGATCGTCCCCCCCCGACACCTTCACCACCGAACGTCTATTCGCCCGGCGGCCACGAACTGAGGATGCGCCGGCGATTTTTGCGGCTTATGCGGCTGACCCGGAAGCGACCCGGTATCTCACGTGGAAACTACATACAAGCGTCGAATCGGTCGCGAGATACTTGGTGATTCCGATCGCGGACTGGGAAACGGGAGCGAGCTTCCGCTATGAGCTCTGCTTGCGGGGCACGGACGCGCCAATTGGCTCGATTCACCTGCGGCAGGAGAATGCTCACGTGTTGTTCGGTTACGTCCTGGCCAAGACGTTCTGGGGCCGCGGTCTGATGTCCGAAGCTTTGCAGTTTGCCGTCGACTGGGCGCTCGCCCAGCCGGAAATATTTCGTGCGTATGCATTCTGCGACGTGGACAACCCTGGCTCGGCGCGAGTCATGGAGAAGGCCGGTATGGTTCGGGAGGGAATTCTCCGTCGCTGGCAAGTATTCCCGAATATTGGCCCTGACCCACGGGACTGTATCATTTGTGCGAAGGTGCGATAGGTTCTAACAACTTTTCCCAATGTGGGACTCCGTGTTCCAAAACCCACGGATAAACGGCCACGACACCGTTAAATAGCTGGAGCACGCTGCTCCGGCTATGAATGCGAACAATATTGTTGCGGTTTACTTACGGGTATCGACAGCAGACCAGAATACGGAGGCCCAGGAACACCAAGTCATGGACTTTTGCCGAAGGCGGGGCTGGCGATCACCGCGGGTTTTCAGAGACTCGGCGTGCGGAGCCGCATATCATCGACCAGGCCTTGATTCGATGCTGTCGCTAATTCGGGCGGGAAGTGTGCGCCACGTGGTGACCTATAAGCTAGATCGCCTTGGGCGAAGTTTAACCCACTTGGCAGTCATGGCCGGTGAATTCCAAATGCGAAATGTTGGACTCATCTGCACGAGCCAGGGGATCGATACTTCGACTCCAAACCCAGTCGCTCAGCTTCAACTCGGCGTGCTGATGGCGGTCGCAGAGTTTGAAAGGGCGCTCATCAAAGAGCGG
>Ga0302320_10001543_pt1 | contig 55145 bp, 45 predicted proteins | sample Bog_T0_3_FD_202130 | JGI IMG/M metagenome (GOLD analysis project Ga0302320, IMG submission 202130) | Peat permafrost microbial communities from Stordalen Mire near Abisko, Sweden - Bog_T0_3 | ecosystem: Environmental > Terrestrial > Soil > Wetlands > Peat | place: Sweden: Abisko, Stordalen Mire...
TCAGCAAGCCGAAGAACGCCATCATCAAGCAGTATCAACGGCTGTTTGAGTACGAGAATGTGCGGCTGCGGTTCACCGACGATGCGCTCGATGCGATTGCTTCGCTGGCGCTCGAACGCAAGGTGGGCGCGCGCGGCCTGCGCATGATCATTGAGGATCTGATGCTCGACCTGATGTATTTCCTGCCGTCTTATAAGAAGGTGAAGGAATTCCAGGTTTCGCGCGAGATGGTCCTCAGCCAGAAGATCAGTTTGACTTTGCTCGAAAAAGCCGGCTAGGTCAAGTTCTGGCGCTCCCAATTCAGCAGTTGTTCCTTCAATTCGGTTCCGTAGGCGTAGCCGGTTAATTTGCCGTTCGAGCCGATGACTCGATGGCAGGGAATGACTAAGGCTATCGGGTTGGTGGCGTTGGCTCGACCGACCGCGCGGGCGGCTCCGGGGTGACCTATGCGCCTGGCCAGTTCGGCGTAAGATATGGTTTCGCCATAACCGATGCGGCGAAGTTCGGCCCAGACTTGTTGCTGGAATGCGCTTCCTTGCGGGGCCAGCCGGAGGTCGAAATGCTGGCGGGTTCCTTCGAAATATTCCTTTGTTTGGCGAGCTACTTCGGGATTTTCCTCGGCTCCGTTTTGTTTTGGTTGGCCGAAGCCGAAGGCGGTTAGTTCGCCTTTGGCGTTGACGGTGGCCCAGGCGGGGCCGAAGGGCGTTTCAATTTGCATGATTTATTCGCTCCTGAGCACCACTCCCTCGCGGTCGCGGCTCGGTAGGCTCGCCCAGATGTGGTAGGTTGCCAGGCTTCGGTTCGGCGCGTATCTCGCCATGAGTTCTCGGGTCTGCGCTTCGACGGGCCGGTCGCCGGCCAGCCGCTGTAATCCCTGCGCCAGACCGGCGTCTCCGGCCGGCAGGCAGTCGGCAAATCCCAGGCCTCGCAGCGAGCAATACTGGACTGTCCACGGGCCGATGCCACGAATTTGCCCCATCAGGCGGGCTCCTCGCAAGGCTGACATTGCGCGGAGCGCGGGCAGCGGGAGCTCCCCGCTCGCCACTGCCCTCGCCGCCGCTAACAGATATTCGGCTTTTGATCCGGAAAACTTTAGCCTGCGGAGTGCATCCACATTCAGATTCGCTACGGCCTCGGCGGTTGGATGGGCGCGCAATCCGGTGGAATGACGTTCGCCGACGGCTCCGATCAATTCGCGCCGCAGCGTTACCGCGGCTTTCAGGCTGATCTGTTGCCCAATGATCGCCCAGCCGAGCGCCTCCCATGGTTCGGGAGTGAGCGGAATGCGCAGGCCGCGTTGGCGCGTAACGATGTCGCCCAGCAAAGGGTCGCCGGCGAATTGGCGCTCGAAGCCGGAAGCGTCGGAGTCGATGCCCAACATGCGCGCTGCCACGCGATGCGCCGCGTAGATGTCGGGCGCATCGGAATGGCAGACGGCTCCGGTTGAAGTGAAACGGATTTCCAGCAGGCAGGCGCGGCCCCCATTCAGGAATGCCTTCTTCACGCCCTCCGGTTCAACGGATTCGCTCACGCTCAGCGGATCGCGTCCATAGAAATCCAGCACTTCGCGAAATCGGTAATGCGGCGGCAGTTTCAACGTGAAATCGGCGCCGGGTTGGAGAGCCCCGTAGACGGCGGGAGTGAGCCCGGTGCGCGCCACAAATTGTTCATGGAATGCGGAAGCGCTGTCGAAGCCCGCGGCGGCGGCCGCATCGGAAGGCCTCATACCCTGTTCGAGCAGGCGGCACACCTGCTCTACCCGGAGGCGGCGCAGAAAGGCGGCGGGCGATTCATGGGCGTGGATACGGAACAGATCGTTGAGCGCGGTGCGGCTCAGGCCGGCGGCTGTGGTGAGCGAGGAAATATCGCGGAAGGCGGCGAGATCTCTGCGCACACGGGCGGCGGTTTCTTCATAGAGGTTTTCATGCCACTCGGCGCCGCGATAGAAGAAATCCGGATGGCAGCGGCGGCAGGGACGCAGACCGCTTTGTTGGGCTTCGGGCAAGGTGCGGAAGAAACGGATATTTTCGCGCTTGGGACGGCGCGCCGGGCACGAGGGCAGGCAGTAGATTCCAGTTGAAATTACGCCGGTCAGGAACTTTCCGTTGCAGGCGGAATCGCGCTGCAGAAAGTGCCGGTACATGGCGTCGTCGCTTAACCGCATACCTTGATGTTACGGCTTGGCCGTTGGGGGTGGCTTCCTGAAACGACCGTTCAAACTGAAACGTTTGCGCTCCAGTGCTTGGCGGGCGTCAGCCAGCTCAGGGATTTGCAGGAGGGAAGCGGTCGCGTAAAAGACCGCCGCTCCCAGCGGAATTCCCACCACCACGTTAAACAGGCGGGAGGGTGAAACGCGAACCAGGGCGAGGCAAACGGCGCCCATCACCACTGAGGCCGCGAGGATCTTGGCGAAGCTCAAGACAATACGGCGTCCGCCCAGACTGCCGAGCCGGGGACGGATCAAGACGAGAAGCGCGAGCGAATTGAAGATCGAGACGGCCGAGAGCGAGAGTGCCAGGCCCGCGTGTCCCAGGCCGAACCAGCGTACGGTGAGGAAAGCCGTAGCAGCATTCACCAACACGGAGGCCATGCTCACCAGCATGGGAGTGCGCGCATCGCCTAACGCGTAGAACGCGGGCGCCAGCAGACGCAGCGCCGCGTAGCCCGCGAGTCCAACCGCGTAGCACGTCAGTGCGAGGGCGGTCTGGTGGGTGTCGATGGCGCGGAATTTGCCGTGCTGGAAAACGATCCCGATCATGCTCTCACCCAGCACGGCAAGCCCGACGGAAGACGGCACTGTCAGGAGCAGAATCATCACCAGCGATGTGCCGAGGGTGTCGCGAAATTCGCCGTAATCGTGGATGGCGGCGCTGCGTGCCAGTCTGGGCAACGACGCCGAGGCGATGGAGATGCCGAACAATCCGATAGGCAGCTGCATGAAGCGAAATGCGTAGTTGAGCCAGCTCACCGGGCCGTTCATGACGTGCCCGGCAGCGTCGCGCAAGCCGGCCGCGAAGGAAGTGTTGACCAGCACGTTGATCTGCACGGAAGCGCCGCCGAGGATGGCTGGCCCCATCAGTCTCATGATCTGGCGCACGCCTTCATGGTGGAGATCCCAACGCGGGCGCCACGCGAAACCTGCGCGCCACACGGCGGGCAACTGGCAGGCGAGTTGGGCCGCTCCGCCGAACAGGACGCCGAATGCCATGCCCTCGACGGGGGTGATGCCGAGCCGCGGACCGAGCCAATAGCCGAGCGTCAGGCCGAACAGGATGGAGCCGATATTGAACAGGCTGGAAGAAACGGCCGGGATGCCGAATTGATGGCATGAGTTCAGGATTCCCTGCGCCTGCGCGGCGAGGGAGACCAGCAGCAGAAACGGGAACATGATGCGGACCAGTTGTACAGCGAGTTCAAACTTGCCCGGCACGGCGTGGAAACCGTGCGCGAAGAGATCGACGAACAGGGGGCTGAAGATCATGCCGAGTATGCAGAGGCTGCCGACGACGACGATCAGCAAGGTGCCTGTGATGTTCGAAAGCTCCCGCGCTTCTTCTTTGGTCCTGGTGGCGAGGTAGCGGGTGAACGTGGGAACGAAGGCGGAGGATAGCGCGCCGCCGGCGAAGAGATCGCGCGTCAGATTCGGAATGCGATAGCCGAGGACGTAGGCGTCAAAGATCGCGCCGGCTCCGAAGAGCCAGCCGAGCACGCTTTCGCGAACCAATCCGGTGATGCGGGAGAAGGCGATGGCCAGCGAGATGATGCCTGCCGACCTGAGCAGGCTGCCGCCGCCCGGCTTATCACCGCTCAAGCGTCATTTCTCATATAGCTCCGCTTAAGCGTCGACCCGGCGCAGTTCTACGTCATGATGTACGTCGCGCGCCTGATCGAGCGTGGCGAAATTCATGCCGGGAAGCCTGGCCGAGGCGGTGCCCGCGGCGACACCCCAACGTACCGCGTCAGGAAATGCGTCGCCCTGCTCGAGCGACCACAGGACGCCTGCGGCCATGGCGTCGCCGGCTCCGATGGGGGAAATGGCATCCACGCGCGGTGGAATAACTTCCCACATGGTAGCCCCGTCCACATGCGTGGCGGAGACTCCGATGGCGCCGCGGCTGGCGAGGGACAAAACCACCGACTCGGCACCCATGGATTGAATCCGGCGGGCGGCCGCGATGGATTGCGATCGGGTGAGCAGTACGGTATTCAGCAGGCGCTCGGCTTCCTGCTGGTTGGGCGTGACGATGGTCGGGTTGGCCTCGATGCCCTGGGCTAGCGCCTCGCCATCGGTGTCGAGAAGTGTGGAGACGTTTTTCTTCCTCGCGCGCACGATGAGCTGCGCGTAGAAATCCGACGGCACGCCGGGGGGAAGGCTGCCGCACAGCATGAGCCAGGAAGCGCCGGCGAGCTGCGCATCGACGGTGCCTTCGACGCTCGAAATCTCTCCGCGATCGAGGCGCGGGCCGACTTCATTGAGCTTGACGGTCAGGCCGTGGCGGTCGGTGATGGTCAGGTTCAGGCGGATGTCGTTACGGACGGGCACCGTGATCACGGGAAATCCGGAATGCTCCATGAAGTGCTCGAAGCGCACGCCGCGTTCGCCGCCGGCGGGAATGATGGCGAGCGTTTTGCCGCCGAATGAGTGGATAACGCTGGCGGCGTTGATGCCGCGGCCCCCGGGGGAGTCCTTACTCGACAGAATATAGGCGCGGTCGTCAAAAGCGAGCCGATCGACGGCGATGGTGCGGTCAATGGCGGGATTCATGGTAAGCGTAACGATCAAATAGCCATGTTGTCATATGCGGCGTTGCCAGGCCGGGCATTTCGAGTGAACTTCGGCCCGCAGGGGATCGGTTGAGCCGATTTTCACCGTAACTAATCGTGGCGCAAAGTTGTTATATAGCAGTGGGCGCGCGAACCATCCGAGTGCTGTTTTGCCTGGCCGCACCTCTGTTCGTTCAGGCGCAAGCTCCGGACGTAGCCAACATTGCTCCGGATCTGATCGATTCAGTACATTCCGGGTCGCCATTTTCGGACGACCGCATTTTCGGCATCATTCCGAATTACCAGACGGTTTCGGATCCGGAGACGCCGTATGTGCCTTTGCGCGTGAGCGATAAGTGGCGGTTGTTCGTCAAGGAATCGGTCGACCCCTATACATTCGCTTCCGCGGCGGGGGGCGCGCTGCTGTCGCAATGGCATAACGACGATCCGAAATACGGTTATGGCTTTAGCGCGTACATGCAGCGATTCGGGGCTGCGCAGGCCGATATCACGGGCCAGAATTTCTTCCAGGATGCGGTGCTCGCTTCGTGGTTTCACGAAGACCCGCGGTATTTCCGCAAAGGTCCGGCGAGCCCGGTGATTCATCGTATCGCTTATGCGATGTCACGGGTGGTGATCACGCGGCGCGATTCCGGGAAAGACGCGTTCAATTTTTCGGGCATTGTGGGGATGGGATTGGGCATTGGGCTTTCCAATGCCTACTATCCTGCGAAAAGCGTCAACGGCGGGGAGATGGGGGAGCGCGTGGTTACCAGTCTGATCGCCTCCGCGCTGGGGAATTTGCTGCCCGAATTCTGGCCCGATTTCAAGGCCAGGCTTCCGCACTATCGACATTGAGAGTGCCGCGCAGATTTCGCGCCGGCCGATTACATGCCTTGACACGTATATGCTCTGTGGAGTATACCAAGAACGTGGAATCGGTATTCGAAATCATTGCCGAGCCCAATCGCCGGGCGATATTGGGCCTGCTGGTCTCATCGCAACAGTCGGTGGGAGAGATCGAGCGGCAACTCCGTATGTCGCAGCCGACCGTGTCGAAGCATCTGCGGGTGCTGCGCGATGCCGGTTTTGTGGAATCCACGGTGGACGCACAGCGCCGTCTTTATCGGCTTAAGCCGGAACCGTTTCAGGAGATGGAGGCGTGGCTGGCTCCCTTCCGCCGGTTCTGGTCCGATCACGTTGATGCTCTCGAACGGCACCTCGATCGCATGAATCCAGTAACACAGCCGAAGAGGAAGAGAAAGGGTAGAAGATGACCGATCGCGAACCATACACACCGGGTGCGGCCAGCGGCGCGGAGGTGCGGAAGGACGGAGAGAAGTGGACGCTCATTCTCGTCAGAGAACTGCGCCACGCGCCGGAAAAGGTTTGGCAGGCGCTTACCGACCCGGCACAACTGCGCGAGTGGGCGCCGTTCGACGCCGATGCGAGCCTGGGTGCGGTCGGAAACACGGTAAAGCTCACCACGGTGGGAGCGCCCACGCCGCACGTTACCGAAACAATCGTGACGCGAGCCGAAGCTCCCCGGCTGCTCGAGTACAGCTGGGGCGGCAGCGACCTGCGGTGGGAGCTCGAATCTGTGGACGGAGGCACGCGGCTGACACTGTGGCACAATATCGATCGCCGTTTCATCTCAATGGGTGCTGCCGGATGGCACATTTGCCTGGATGTTCTCGACCGGCTTCTAAGCGGAACTCCTATCGGCCGGATGGTGGCGGGCGACGCGATGAAGTTCGGCGGCTGGCAGCGATTGAATACCGAGTACGCAAAGCAGTTCGGCGCGGAGGCTCCCGGTTGGCCGTCCAACGCCCCGAAGGGCTGAAGGATGGCAGGAGGAGCGCCGTGGAATCTGCGTCTGAATTAATCGACAGAAAGATCGCAGAGCTTGGGGATTGGCGCGGGAAGATGCTCGCGAAAGTGCGTGAGCTCATGCACGAGGCAGACCCTGAGATGGTGGAAGAGTGGTAGTGGCGGGGGACACCCGTCTGGTCCCACGCAGGCATCGTGTCGACGGGAGAGACGTATAAGAACGTGGTCAAGATGACCTTTGCCCGGGGTGCCGCGCATTGAAGGATTTGATTCGCGCCGCGGTGGCGCTTAATCTGAAGGGCAAGAGCAAGGCCAGGCCGCGGCGCGCGAGCGGTAATTACCCCCACCACACTTCGCCGGGAGCCATATGCGCCTTCAGATAACCGTCATCGAGGTCCGCGCCGATTCCCGGCGCCGTATGGACACGCATCTTCCCGTTCACAATCACAGGCACGTTATTGCGCGCCATGGGTGACTTGTCCGACCCCCGCGCGCATTCCATGCGGGGCGCATTATGCACCGCCGCGGAGAACTGCTGTGATGCCAGATTGAGCAGCAGGCCGCTCACATTGTGCAGACAAACCGGCATGCGATACGAAGCTGCCACCTGCGCGATCGCCCTGACCCCGGTGATGCCTCCGGACTGGACCAGATCCGGCTGCAGGCAATCCACCGCCTGGTTCTGGATAAACGGCAGGGCATCTTCAATCAGCTCCAGATCTTCGCCGGTCAGGATGGGAATGCGCGTGCCGCGCCGCAACGCCATCCACGATTCGCTGAAGCGCGGCGCCAGCGGATCCTCGAACCACAGCGGTTTAATGTGCTCCACCGCCTCCGCCACACGCACCGCGCTCGATACGTCGAGTTCGTTGTGGCCGTGCACGATAATGTCGTAATCGGGGCCGAACGCCTCGCGCGCCAGGTCGTAACACAGCGCGACTTTTCTGACATCGATGGGTCCGAGGCTGGGAACATACTGGCGCGCGATCACGCCCAGTGCATCGTTCAGATCGACTTTAAACGCCTTGAAGCCCGCAGGATCGTTCTTGAGCGCCGCCGCCCGCGGCCCCCACTCCTCTTTGCTCCAGAAATTTCCTTCATGGCCGCAATGCGAATAGCAGACAATTTCGTCGCGGAAGTTACCGCCCAGCAGCTTCGACACCGGCTCATTCAGAATCTTGCCCGCCAGATCCCACAGCGCGATATCCATTCCGCTCAGCACGCGCATGGGCCGGAAGCGCTGCGCCCACGCATAGAACATATTGTGGTGATGGACCTCGATTTCGAGCGGGTCTTTGCCGATCAGCCGCAGCCCTTTGGCCGATCCCTGATCGCTCATGAACTCGGCGATTACCTCCCGCACATACGGGCCAGTGCCATGGGCGGGACCATATCCGGAAATGCCGGCATCGGTGTCGATGCGCAGGATTGTGGCTGGCTGCCCGGTTAACTGGAGCGCTTTAACAGCGGTGATTTTAATTTGTTTGCGCGCCGGCTCGGCCAGCAATTCGAAGGGTGCAAACATTCCCGCCGCGGCGCGGAGAAAAGTTCGCCTGTCAACCAGCATAGTGCGCCTCCCGACCGCGCCCAGTATATACCCAGCCGATCTGGTGGACAAAGGTTACGATTTATAATTTGCCTTGATCGGGAAAGTGGAATCGGACGGCTGTTCACTGACGTGGAAAGTTGAAGGAACCGGCGCGGATTCCGTGGTATTTATTCAGGGCGTCGGTCTGCACGGCGACGGCTGGCTGCCCCGGACGCAAATTCTGAAAGCCGATTTTCGCTGCCTCACTTTCGACAATCGCGGGATGGGGCAGGGCCAGCCCGCCGGTCCGGAAATCACGGTGGAGCGAATGGCTGAAGACACCATCCGCGTGATGGATGCGGCGGGTGTCGATGCCGCCCATCTGGCGGGGCGTTCAGGAGGCGCGGTGGCGCTGGCATTTCCCAGCCGGGTCAGAAGCGGCAGTATCTGGCAACGCAGAATCGCGATGCTCTGGCGGAAGGCCTCGCACCGCTCTTCGGGCACAGCCTGGCGGACACTCCGGCCATCGCCATGCGCCAGCTCGGGGCGCTTCAACGTTTCGACGCAACCACGCGAATGAACGAACTGGCAGGCATTCCAACGCTGTGGTCAGCGCCGAATACGGTCCGATCTTTCCACCGCCTTGCGCGAGGGCTCTGGCGAAGGGTATATCCGGAGCGCGTTATGTGGAAATTCCGCACGCGGCGCACGGAGCGACGATTCAATTTCCCGAGAGGGTGAACCAACTCCTGCTTGAACATTTCGGTAGCATCGGGCCAAAGCGTCTGGTACACTTCGCGGAATGAATCGCAGAGACGTTCTGAGAGGCGCCGCGGCAGTCGCGCCGATATGGGCAGGCTTGACGCGGAGCGCAATGGCGCAGGGACAGGCAGACGCGGCCGCTCCGCTCGACCGAGGCGTACCGGCCGCGGTCAGCGCCGACAAGCTCGCCCGGATCTCGATCATGACCTACAACTTCACCTCGCGGTTGAAGCTTGAGGGGCAGCCACCGAGCCCGAATCGTGTGCTCGATCTCTTCGATATTCCCCAATACTTCGCGGACACCTATGGAGTGCACAACGTTGAATTACAGCACTCGCACTTCGCGTCCACGGAAACCGGGTATCTGAATGACTTCCGCGCGCGCATCGAGAAGCTCAAGTCGCGGATGACGCAGATCAATGTCGAGTTTGGGCAGATGACCGTTTCGGCGGCCGATCCCGTGCAGCGCGATCAGGCGATCGATCTGACGATGAGGTGGGTGGACCATGCGGCGATTCTCAACTGCCCGGGAGTCATGATCAATCAGGGGCAACTCACGCCCGAGACCAGGACCAACGCCAAAGCGGCGTTGAAACGGATGAGCGAATACGCCACGGCTAAGGGTGTGAAGATCTCGGTCGAGACCCGCGTGGTGGGCCAGGGCGGCCGTGGCCGGGGAGAGAATCCCGCGCCCGCTCCAGCTACTGGTCTGCCACTGTCTTCACCCGGCGGGCCTCCGGCGTGGGAGTTGGTCAAGGAACTGGTCGAAGCCACAGGCACTTATTCCAACGTCGATATCGGTAACATCATGGCGCCCGATCAGGCCTCGCTGCACATGGTGATCAAAGGATTGTTCAACACGAGTTCAGGCAACATGCACATGAAACTCAGCCCCAACTCGGATTTGGGTACGGTGGTCCGCTTCACGAACAACGAACTGGGTTACAAAGGGCTCTACTCGATCGAGGTGAACCCGCCGCTGATTCGCGGCGTTTACGATACGATTCTGGCCAACATCTGAACCACTATTTAGCGCGCTCGCGGAATCCCTGAGCCAGCATGTGAATCTTCAATAGGCTGCCATGGGCGGTGATATATAAGGTGTGCCCGTCCTTGCCGGCGAAGGCGAGATTCTGCGCCTTGGCGCCGATGTTCATGATGCCGAGCGGTTCGCCCTTCACATTGAAGACTTCGAGGCCGGCCCAGGTGATGACGTAGAGGTTCCCATCGTTGTCGAGGGCGATGCCGTCGATGCCGGAATCGATGGCGCCCTGGTCGTTTTTCTTAATGCCTTTGAGCGTGGCGAAATTGGTGCGGGGTCCGAGCGTGCCGTCCGGCTTCACCGCAAATGCGTAGACGTACGGCGCAGGCGTATCCACTACGTAGAGCGTCTTCTCGTCGCGGCTGAGCAGGATGCCGTTGGGCCGCTCCAGATTATCCGTGGCGAGGAGGACTTCGCCCGATGGCCTGACGAGATAGACGGCATGGGGGCGGTCCGGACCGGTCCCGGGATCTGTAAAGTAAATGGCTCCGTTCTGTCCCATGGCCAGGTCGTTGGGTGCGACGAAAGGCTTCCCGCGATAAGCCAGCGCGATGAAGCGGGCCTCGCTCTCCGGGTAGACGATGGCAATGCCGATCTTGCCGGGGCCGGCCCGGCGGCAGGCGAAGATGCGGCCCTGTTTATCCATGGCGAGAGCAGGCAGCCGCCAGCGCTCGCCTTTCTCGTCGTCCACGCGTTTGGCGTCGAAGAACACGGTGATGTTGTCGTCGGCGTCTACGTGGTAGATCTTGTTGTCCGAGGGCTCACTGAAATAAAGACTGCCGTCGGGCGCGGCCATGGGGCCTTCCGAACTGTTGTAGCCGGCCTTAATGAGGATCACGGGCGTGCCGGGGGCGACGATGCCGGGGATCCCCGCGAGTGTGACCGGCGCGGTCTGGGCGGAGAGCGCACGAACTGAGTGGATCGCCAGCAAGACAAGGCAAGCATTCCATTTATGCATATCGCCAGTCTCCCATACGCGGTGGACGGACGAGGATAGTCCAGCTCGCTTTTTACGCCTGATCTGGTCTGGTCTGGTTCATGGGACAATCGAAACCTGGTCATCCGCAACATCTCCGAGGCAAAGGCTCAGCTTTCCGCCCTGATCGCCATGGTTGAGCGCGGTGACGAGGTCATTTTGGCGAAGTCCGGGAAACCAGTGGCGAAGATTGTGCCCTATGCCGGGGTCGCCCAGCGGCGGCGACCGGGCTCCATGGAAGGTGAAATCTGGATCGCTCCCGATTTCGATGAGCTTCCCGACGATATGGCGGAGGCGTTAGGGATGCGGCAATCGCGCCGAGGCATTGGCCTTCCTTTCGCGTTCTCGGGGCGAACCGCCTCGTGGCGGGGACGAAATCGACAGCTGACCGGACTCCCCGGCATGAGCGAATACCGAAATTAAGTTGCCCTCGGGAATTGGTGGAAGCGGCCTAACGGACCGACTTGCGAATGCGTTGGGGCGTCTGGGTTCACCAAAACTTCCACCGTGATCGGGAACGTTTGAATTTGACCAACGATATCGATTCGGGGTCAAGCAAAGTGGGATCGATAAGGCCTTCCAGTTGATAGCCGAAGAACTCCTTTAACGCTGCCTCTCCCAATTCAAGAGGATGGAACGGGAAAGGGTAATCATCCTGGTCGTCGGTGGCTGGGTGGTGGCCCGACCAGAAGGGCTCCTCAAAAGGCAGCCGTTGCCCTATATCCTCAAGAATGCCGCTGTCCGGAGACAGACTGAGGGATCGCACAAGTTGACCGTCGGTCCATTTCGCGAACGCAAACCAATCGACAACGCTGTGCATCGCGTGAAGATACATCATGCGGCGGCCTCCGGCGGAAATGAATGGCGCCGGTAACATTGACGGAAAGTCGATCCCGAACTCTTTTGCCGCCAGGATAGAGACCCTCGGAAAACAGCCAGCGTGAATTTCATTGTTGGGTGGACACGTATACGAAAGATCGCCATCCCCAATCGGATCAAGCTTGTCTTTAGGAAACAGGCTCCTCGCAAGTTTCAGAGTAGCGTCGCGATCCAGTTGAGGGGCGCCTCTCAATGCTGCCCCGGCGTTCCCATCTGCATACACCAGCATCCATGTCTTTGCGCCCACAATTCAGTTCCTCGGCACCAAGCGTCTCATATTCCTGGCGTCGAACCCGCCTCTCTTATTTCCGGGCATACCAGATGACGAACAGCCCGTCCGGCTCGACGTCTTCCCAGTACGAAATGAACTGGCTTTCCACGGAACTGCAATGGCGCGCCAGCAATTGCTCCAGTTCCCTGCGCTGAAACCAGCGCTCCCACGCGGGAGTCTTGAAACGTCCCCAATGATCGGCGTTCTTATCGATAATCGCCAGTTTCCCGCCCGGCTTTAATACGCGGCACATTTCCGCCACCGCGCCTTCGATTTCGACGGCGTGCTCGAGCGACTCCGTGGCGTAGATGCAGTCGAACGTGGATGCGGCGAAAGGCAGTTCAGTCATCAAACCCGATACCCTGCTGATGCCGGTCGGAACAGATGCCAGCATTTCCTCCGAGATATCGAGCCCACAGACCTTAGCGCCGGGATTGTCCTCCAACAAGACCCGGGCGAACCGTCCTTTGCCGCACCCTACATCCAACACACGTTTATCGGCTAAGTTTCCGAAGAACTTTAGGAGCGCCCGCACATGCCATATGCGGGGATCGATGGTGGAAGGGAAATGTTCCTCGTCGTGCGACGCTTCGTCGAAACTGCGGCGGATGGCGGAACGGAGGGCCGGGTCGAGCACCGCAGGTTTGGCCCCGGCTCTCTTCCACCAACGAAAGTTCACGCGCGCGTCAGGAAGATCGGCAGGCCGATCTTATTGGTATAGCTCGGCCGGTAGCGCGCCGTGTCGTACATTTTGGCGACATCGAGCTTGCGCGGCCCCAGTTTTGGATCGGGAATCGGCACGGCGGCGTAGCAGCCCTGGTTGATTGCCATCATCAAGCCGTGTTCGCCTTTGGCAATCAGGTCCACGGCCATGCCCGCGAAGGTGTTGGCCACCATGCGGTCGACAAAATCCGGCGCCCCGCTGCGCAGATCGTAAGTCAGGTCGCTGACAATGGTCTCTTCGCCGGTCTGCTCCTGAATTTTGTCGCTGAGCAGTTCGGCCACGTTCATCTTTTTGCGATGGCCGAAGCCGTCGGGCCGGCCATACTCCTGCACCTCATAGCCCTCCCACTCGGCTCCCTCGGAGAGCAACACCAACGCATAGGCGGAGGGATTTTTCTTCTTGTCTTCGATCAACATCCCGATCAGCTTGTCGACATTGACCTTGAACTCGGGAATGCAGCAGCGCATGGAGTTGATGTAGGCCGTATAGAGCGAGGTGTAGCCGGCGTCGCGTCCGAAGATGCGGAAAACGCCGATGCGTTCATGCGAGCCGACGGTGGTGCGCTGCCGGTCGATGGCGTCCGTGGCCCGGTTTACGGCGGTGGAAAACCCGATGCAGTATTCCGTATTGCGCACGTCGTTATCCATCGTCTTCGGCACCGCGATTACCTTGACGCCCTGCTTATCCAGATGGGCCGCATAGCTGAGGGTGTCGTCGCCGCCGATGGCGACCAGGTAGTCGATGCCCAGCTTCTCGATGTTCTTCAGCACCTGCGGCGTCACGTCGTAGACCGTGGAGGTGACACCTTTCTTGGTGTTTTCCGACGCCGTAAAGGTCGTGCCCGCGAGAAATCCGGGAACGTTTTTCATCTTGAGGGGATTGGTGCGCGAGCTGTGCAGCCATGTGCCGCCGGTGCGGTCGATGTTGCGTGTGTTGTCGCGATCGAGGGGAATCACGTAGCGCGCGACGCTTGCGGGGTCGTCGAAATTGAGGTGCGTGAGTCCTTCCCAGCCGCGGCGAATGCCGGTGACTTCGCGGCCGATGCCGCCTCCCTGATAGACCACGGTCTTGATGACGCCGTTGAGGCCGGGAACGTCGCCGCCGCCGGTAAGAATACCGATCTTGCCTGCCATTTTTTCTCCTGTGGGTTTATTGAAATATCTATTGTAAGGGTGTGGCCTCATTCCTCAAGAAGATGCGTCGAGATGAGTCTCGACGCGGCACGCACGAGTGCGCGCGCCACATTAATCGCCGCCCGTAGCGCTGGCGGCTTTCCGCGCCATCGGCATCAGGTTACGCAGACGCGGCGTCTGGCTGCCGCACTCGCAATGGCCGGTAACGATTTCCGCGTTGAGCCCGGTGCGTACACGGACCAGAGGTTCGTCAAAGACCGTCAACTGTGTGACCAGCAATTCGTCGTCATACAGGTGCAGAATAGCGGCGGATTGGGCGATATGAAGCCCGTCATGCACCTCGCACTCGCGCGCGATGACGGTCCCATCCCAACCGAGAACCTGTTCGAATACGGGCACCCCGAAAGCGCGCCACAGCAAATCGCGATGATGGGTAGCGAGGGGTGAATCATCCAGTCGGGTAAGCACCACGATGGCGGTGCTCAGGCTCGGCAGGCAGATGAGCCCCCGCTGTTTCTGGTCAGCGAGAAACAGGGCAAGATTGAGCGGGCAGACCAAAGCTTCCGGAGCATAGTGCGGGAGCTGGCTCAAGTCTGCGGCGGCGAATTCGCGAAAGTCAGGGGATGGGTGGAATCCACCCTCGAGCAGCGCAATTCGCCCAGCAAAAGTCAACGGGAATTCGAGTACCTGTAGACTCATGCGTCCATTGCGCAAAGGCGCCGGGGAGGGAGGCAAATCGTCCAGAGCGCTTTCAGGATCGCTCTGCGGATACGTCACGTCCATATAATCGAGCACCTTGCACAGGCGAACAAGGCGTTCTTCGGCGGCAGCGCGGCGGCGGCGGCTCCACAGGAAACGGGGAAAGCTCACGAGATCCAGCCAACGAAATAGTGGACTGAATTCGAAAACTTCTCTAAAGTTTTCCCAGCAGTCTGCGCAGGTTTCCACCCAGGATGGCTTGCGCCGCGGCTCGACTCACGCCCACTTCGGAAAGCGCCTTCAGCTGGTCATCGAACACGCCCTTGACCCAGCCGCGCGGAAACCAGGAAGAGTCGGATCCAAAGAGCAGACGTTCGGGTCCGACCACATCCAGAGCGCGGCGGAACACGTCCGCGAGACTCATGGCCTGGGGCTGATAGCGCGTCCAGCTGTTTGAACTGGAGGTATCGAGATAGACGTTGGGGCAGAGATCCGCCACCATCAGCGCTTCCCGGAAATAGCCGGCGCCGAAATGCGGAATCACGAATTTGAGGCGCGGAAAACCGACGGCGAGCGCGTGCAGATCGATCGGATTCGAGAAGCTCATGTCGAAATTAGAAGGCAGCCCCAGCTTCCTGCGGAAGCCCACGCTGAGCACCCCGCAATGCACGTAGACCACGCTGCCGGGGATTCCGGCCAGCACCTGGATGAGCGAGAAAACCTTGATATCGTGCAGGGAATAGCGGTGCATGGCGGGGAAAAGAAACACGCCGCTGACCTCGTCGTCGGAGCGCGCGTTTTCATAGCGGATGTCGGGGCTGGGCAGCGTGGGATTGGTCATATAGACGGCGTTGAAACGATCGGGATATTTCTCGACCGCGAGCCCCACCGATACGGTATCGCCCGGAATACTCGCAATGAGCATAGCGTGGCCCACGCCGTTACGATCCATCTCCGCGACCCAGCGATCGGCCAGTTGTTCGGGAGTGGCCGGTTCGTCCCAGCCCAGCACGCCGGCCACGCTCTCCACCCCTTTCTGGTCGGCGAGGGATTTGAAGAAGGCGGGAGAAAAGAAGTGCATGTGGGCGTCCGCCACTTCGATGTCGCCCCAGGGAGTGTTGGCTGTGATCATGATAGAGTCCTGTCAGCAGTTTATCCACTACTTACATGTCGCTGACGCCGGTCGATTACGTCATCCTGATCCTCTACTTCCTCTTTGTCCTCGGCATCGGCTGGCGGCTGCGCAAATCCGTCACCTCGGCCGGAGAATTTCTCACCGCCGGCCACGCGGTTCCTGTCTGGATCACCAGCCTCGCCTTCCTCGCCGCCAATCTGGGCGCGCAGGAGGTGGTCGGGATGTGCGCATCGGGCGCCAAATACGGCATCATGACGTCGCACTTCTACTGGCTGGGCGCCATCCCCGCCATGATCTTCGTGGGCGTTTTCATGATGCCGTTCTATTACGGCAGCAAGGCGCGCTCGGTACCCGAATATCTCAGGATGCGCTTCGACGAGAAGACGCGCGGCCTCAATGCCATCACCTTCGCCATCATGACGGTATTCTCCTCCGGCATCTCCATGTACGCGCTGGCGAAGATGTTCAACCTGGTGCTGGGCTGGAACTTCAATAACTCAATCGTCCTCTCGGCCGCCATCGTGCTGGCCTATACCTACCTGGGCGGCCTCACCAGCGCCATTTACAACGAGGTGCTGCAATTCTTCCTGATCGTGATCGGTTTCTCTCCGCTGGCGATTCTGTCGGTGCATCGCGCGGGCGGCTGGGGCGGCATTCAGCAGCGCTTACCCGACGTGATGACGCACGCCTGGAAATACGTCGGACACGCAGATCAAAACCCCATGGGCGTGGAAGCCTTCGGTCTGGTGGCCGGGCTTGGCTTTGTTTTGTCTTTCGGCTACTGGTGCACGGATTTCCTCGTGATCCAGCGCGCCATGGCGGCGAATTCCATGTGCGCCGCGCGCCGCACGCCGCTGATCGCCGCGTTCCCGAAAATGATCATGCCGTTCATCGTGATCCTGCCGGGTATCGCGGCTCTGGCGCTCACTAAAATGGGCTCCGGCTACGCGCTGCCTCCCAAAGGCGCCGGCTACGATTACGATCAGGCGCTAACCACTTTGATGGCTCAGTTCTATCCGAGCGGCATGCTGGGTGTAGGGCTCACCGCGCTGATGGCCTCGTTCATGTCCGGCATGGCGGGGAATGTCACGGCCTTCAACACGGTATTCACGTATGACATTTATCAGAGCTACATCCGTCCCCATGCGAGCGACAAGCACTACCTTACGGTGGGGCGCGTGACCACAGTTGCGGGCGTATTGCTCTCCATCGCCACTGCGTATCTGGCGGCGCAATTCAACGACATCATGGATTTTCTGCAACTGGTCTTCGGCTTTGTGAACGCGCCGCTTTTCGCCACGTTTCTGCTGGGCATGTTCTGGAAGCGCGCGACCGGACATGGCGCGTTCGTGGGTCTGCTTTCCGGCACTACGGCCGCGGCGCTCACTCACGGACTGACGGTGGCGGAAGGTAAGGGCGGATGGATCGCCAATGTGCACGATTTTCCGTCGCAAATGGCACAAAACTTCTGGATCGCCATCTTCGCCTGGACGACGTGCTTTCTGGTAACAATCGTGGTCAGCCTCGCCACTACGGCGCCTGCCGAATCGCAATTGCGCGGTTTGGTCTACGGATTCACAGATCTGCCCCGTGAAGAGGGCGTCAGATGGTATCTTCGACCCGCGCCTTTGGCTATTGTGGTGGCGGTGGCTTTGGTTTTTCTGAATTTGATTTTCCTGTAACCACACTATGCTGGATCTCAGACTCCCTTCCGGATTATTCTTCGCCATCACCGGCGTGTTGCTGCTTGGCGTGAGTTTCTCGAATCCCCATGCGCCCATGACGGACGCCAATGTGGATCTCTACGCGGGCGCCGCGATGCTGGCATTCGGTCTGGTGTTGCTGGGCCTGGCAAGGTGGAACTCCCGGACATGACCACCACGATGCAGAGCAGGATCTTCCGCGCGCCCGGCCGCGTCAACCTCATCGGCGAGCATACGGATTACAACCTGGGCTTCGTGCTACCCATCGCACTCGATCTCGCTACCTCTATTGAGACGCAGCCTGCCACCGACGGCATGCTCCGCGTCTGGTCCGCACGGAAGAATGAGGAGCGAGCGTGGACGGTGCGCGACATCAACTCCATCGGACCCGCCAAGCACTGGAGCGATTATGTCGTCGGCGTGGCGCGCCAACTGATATCGCGCGGTGTGGACATTCCGTCGCTGAACCTGAAAATCACGAGCGATGTCCCGGAGGGTTACGGCCTCAGTTCATCGGCTGCGCTTGAGGTCGCGGCCGCATTCGCCATCCTGCAAGGGCGTGAGTTCGACCGTCTGGAAATTGCCAGGCTCTGCCAGCGCGCCGAGGTCGACTTTGTCGGCACGCCCTGCGGAATTATGGACCAGTTTGTGGCGGTCTTCGGGCATGAACACGCCGCCCTCAGGATCGATTGCCGCAGCCTCGAATATGAAACGGTAGCGCTGCCGAACAACGTCGAAATCGTCGCCGTGAACTCGATGGTGAAGCATGAGCTGGGCGCCTCGGCCTACCGAACCCGCGTGGAAGAATGCGCCTTGGCGGTCGATTCCATTGCGCGCCTCTATCCCGAAGTGCGCTCACTGCGGGATGCCACCATATCCCAGGTCGAAGAGGTACCAATGCCGCGCGTCATCATGCGCCGCGCACGCCACATCGTCACTGAAAACAAGCGCGTGGAATTATTTGTCAACGCCGCCGCGCGCGGGTTGCTCGATCACATGGGCGAATTATTCCTCGAATCGCACCGGAGCATGCGGCACGACTATGAGATTACCTGTGACGAAGTGGATTTCCTGGTGGATACAGCGGCGGGAATCCCCGGTTGCTATGGCGCGCGCATGACGGGCGGTGGATTCGGCGGCTGCACGGTTAATCTGGTGGCCCCCGACGCGGTGGACCGGTTTCGCGATCAGATCCGCGCACGTTATATGGAACGGTTCCGCATCGACCCTGCGATTTTCCGCTGCGTTCCGTCGCAAGGCGCGGGCGAAATTTTTAGTGAGAACTTCCGCCCGGTTTCGCACCATATGGTCAAGTAACACGAAATGCTCCTCCCGGGGCTGACACGCTTCCTTCGGTGTGTGCCCCGGGCCTCCTCCATTTCGCGTTTAATTTGTCGCGGCCCCGGCCAGGGCCTCGCGGACCTTCGCCAGCAGTTGGGGCGGTCCGAACGGCTTCTTCAGCAAGCGGCCGGAGAGGTTGCGAACGTTAGCTTTGGAGTCGTCTTCCGCATGCCCCGACATGACCAGCACAGGGATATTGGGATGATGCACGGCCAACCGGTTCATCAGGACATCGCCGCCCATTACCGGCATCATCAGATCGGTGATTACCAAATCCAGCTTTTCTGCGTTCGCACACGCCTCCAGCGCCTGCTGTCCGTTCTGCGCCTCCAGTACGCGGAATCCCGCGGCGTCGAGAACTGTCGCGAGCAACTTCCGGACACTCGATTCATCCTCAACCAGGAGTATGCTCTTCCGGTCCTCTGCCGCCGCGTCAGAGGGGGCCGCCGGTGTCGCCACGGGAAGCACGAGGGAAAAAGCGCTGCCCCGGCCAGGTTCGCTGTCGAGGTCAATGGTTCCGCCTGCCTGTGTGACTATAGCGTGAGCTACGCTGAGGCCCAGGCCGGTGCCTTTGCCGATTTCCTTGGTGGTGAAAAAGGGTTCAAAGATCCGTGAACGCACTTCCTCGCCGATACCGTGGCCTGTGTCCATAACGGTCAGCATCGCGTAGCTTCCCGGCGGCAGCGGCTTCGGCCCATGCGGTCGTTCCCGCGATATGTGAACCACGCTGGTGCGCAGCGTCAGCTTTCCGCCGTCCGGCATGGCGTCGCGAGCGTTGATGATCAGGTTGACCAGCGCCTGCTCCAGTTGAGAACCGTCGGCTTTGATCGCCGGCATATCGGCGGCCAGTTCGAGCACCACCTCAATGCGGTCGGGCAGGAGCGGTCGCAGCATCTGGAGCACGCTCGTAATCAGGGCGTTGGCTTCGACGGGACCCGCCTGCAGAGCTTCCTTGCGGCTGAAGATCAGGAAGTCGCGAGTCAGTTGGGCGGCGCGCTCGTTATTCAGTTCCACATGTTCGAGGTATTGGTAAGGCAAGCTCGATGGCGCCAACTGCTCCATGGCAAGGTGAAGGTAGCCGGTGGTGCTGGTCAGAATATTGTTGAAGTGATGCGCGATGCCGCCTGAAAGCCGGCTGATCGCCTCCATCTTCTGCGCCTGGCGTGCATGTTCCTCGTAAGCCGCTACCCTGCGCGCCGCCAGCCTCAGTTCCATTTCGTCGATGACAATGGCTGCCAGATCGCGTAACTGAGCCTGTTCGCATTCGGAGATCGGCCGAGGCTGGAAATCGATTACGCACAAAGTCCCCAGACCGTATCCATCGTGCGTCCGCAGTGGGGCGCCGGCGTAAAAGCGCAGCCCGAAGGAGCCGGCGACCAGAGGATTCGCCAGGCACCGCGGATCCTCCAGTGCATTGGTGATAGCGAGGACTTCCTCACCGAGGATGCAGGACGCGCACAGCCCTTCATCGCGATCGATTTGTTCCACTTCGAGGCCGTGCCGCGATTTGAACCAGATCCGATCTTCATCGACCAAAGAAACCATTGCCACCGGAACGTGCAGCAGGCGCGCCGCGATCGCCGTGATGCGGTCGAACGCCCCGTCCGGAGGAGTGTCGAGTATTTCGTACCGGCGTAAGGCGGACAGGCGAGCGGATTCCTGGGCGACGGAGTTCAAGCAAACCTCTTAAATGTAAAGATACGTACTCTGGCATTAGAAACTCAAGTGGGAATCGAAAAAAAGGCGCGGCCGGACAAGCCGGCAGCGCCACAAGGAGAGACAAATACTTCAGACTACGAAGCTACTTCACGAAAATGTAAACGTTCTGCTGTACGTTCGAGAAGATGTTCAAGGTTGAAACTCCGCCGACAGACAGAACAACGGGAGTCTGACCCGCGGGGATACCGGCCGGAATGGTGGCCTTGACCTCCAAAACTCCGGCGACATCTTTAGGCACCGTGGAATCCGCACTGACCATCCCGGCCGTCGTATCGAACAAAATGGATACTGGAGCTACGGGAACGGTGTTGTTCGCGGTTTCCGTCATACCGTCCGCCGATGCCGGATTGGTGACGCCTTCACCGGTGGCGAAGATCGTGACACTGGTTCCGCGAACCGCCGGGTTAGTCGACGAGTTCACGGTGCCATCCGCATTAAGCGCCACCGCCTGACCGGAGCCCGTGAAATTAATGGTGAATATCCCCGGTGAAACCGCCCTCACCGGCACGCTAAACGCCGCGGTCGTCTGGCCGCCGGTAGTGAGAACCACGCTGGCGGAGGACGATCCGGCGACCTCATAGGGTATCTGAATATTGGTCTGCGACCCATTGGCGTACAGGATCGGCGCCGGTGTTCCGTTGACGGTAACAGTGGTGCCCCCCAATGTAGTGGCGAGAGCCGAGGTGGAAGGCGGAATGGTCGCTGCAACGGAAGGCGAAGGTCCAACGGTCTGCCCCGTAATCTCGACGAGTTCACCGGGTGCGACAGCCTGCGATAACAGGCTGGCGGCATTGAGGACGCTCTGGATGGCCGCCGGCGGCGCGATACTGCCGAGGAGACCCACCATCGCCCCACTGCCGTTAGGTACGCCGGCGGTGAAGTAGAGGGTGTTGATGTCGCCTCCGCTCTTACCGTTGCCGAAAACCAATGCCCACAGTCCCGCATTTACGATCGGTGTACTGCTGGCGCTCATCAGAGTACCGAGGAGCGCGCCCGAGGTCGCATTGTAGGCGTTAATCTTGCCGTCGCCGAAATTTCCTACCAGCAGCGCGCCGCCGAACGCACCCCAGCCGGACGGAGCGATGGCGACGCCCCATGGAGAATTCAGCGCGCCGCCGGAAACCAGGTGCGTGACGAGATTCCCGTTGAAGTCGAAAGCGGCCACGTAGCCGTTCCCCGCGCCCGCTACGTCGAGGTACTGGTTAGAATCCTGTTTGGCATAAGTGACGTAGAGCATCCCGCCGAGGCTGGTGATATTGAACGGCGCGAAACCTGAGGGCACGCTGGGGTCGGTGAAAGTCCCGGCCAGGGTAGCCGGCGTCCAGGTGCTGGTGAATGCATCGATCTTCCCCGAACGGAAATTGGCGCCGTAGAGGGTTGGTCCATTGGCGCTGGTGCCGATGGCGAGACCTTTATACACAGCCTTCTTCGCCGAATTGTCGACGGTAATTACCGCCGTGCTCGCCACTACGCTTCCATTCCAGGCACTGATGGTGCCGTCATCGGTGGCGAAGATGAACGAGGCCGTCTTTTCATTGGGCGGAGGCAGAAGGAATGGTACGGGTGTCTGCCCGGTAGTGGTGGCCAGAAAGCCGTTGACGTTGGTACCGTCCGAATAGAAACCAACCAGGCTGCCGTAATCGTTAATGCCGTTCACCAGTGTGCCGTTGGCGCCAAAAGCAGCCGTTGCCGAGGCCTTCGGAGCGCTGATCTCCTGCCAGGTTTTTGAGGCGATGTAATAGATAAAACCCTGCGTCTCACCGTTAGCATCCACGTAGCTGCCGACGATCTGGCCCACATTATTCAGCCCAAATGCCTGCGTGTCGGTTCCATTCGGGTTGTCGAGCTGGGTGTAAGTTCCGCCGCTGATATAGAATCCGTGGTCGTTGCCGCTGGTATCCGTGAAAACCCCGGCAATGGCTCCCGCATCGTTGATGCCAGCCGCAATGGTCGACATCGCGTTAAAGGAGGCGGGCAGGGTGATCGGGGTAAACGTCGGCGTGGCGCCGCTGAAGTTGTATTGATATCCCTGCGAATTGCCGTTGCCATCGACATAGAATCCAACGGCCACATCGTTATCGTTCACTCCCAGGAGTTGGTTTACCGTTGCGCTCGTGGCACTCGCGGCCGGAGTGTTGGGATTGTTCACCTGAGTGAATTTGCCATTTTGATAAACAAATCCAAAATTGTTATCGTTCGCGTCTACATAAAAGCCTACGCTGGCGACCGGTACACCGGGTTCGGCGTTGTTGATGCCAATAACCTGTGTCTGCGCGGACTGGGGATAATTCTCGTTGGTGTAAGCCGAGGGAGTAATCAGCGTATAACCCTGGTTGGGCTGCACCATTCCATCGCCGAAATAACCGGCTATTACGCCGGCATTGTTGATGCCCAGCAGCTGATTAAACGCGGCGTCGCCGGAATTATTCAGCGTTTGAAACGTGTAAACGGCGCCCGGCACGGGAGCGCCGAAGGTCGATAAGGTATTCGAAACCTGCCCTGTCGGTCTCCCGAGCGCGCCGGCGGCCGAGGCGGATCCCGGCGGAATCTTGACCACGGTTGACGATTTGACGCCCGAACCGTTGTACACAGTTGCCGTTCCGGAAAGATGGTTCGATATCCAGAACGGGCTCGAGGTACTGATCGCGATGGCCCACGGATCCAGCAGGTTCGGGTCGACGACGGGTGCGCCACCGGTGGCGCTGGACACCAGATTGGTCTGTATGTAGGAATTGGCTCCCACCGCCTGTGCTGCCGCCGGAAGAACGGTGGCTGCCAGTGCAAAAACCGTTGCGGTAACTTGACTTGAAACTCTCATAACCCCCAGATATCCTTTTCTTTGTCTTTTCAGATTTGCCGATTTTGATTGGCAACAAATCGCCGACTCATGCAAATCCATGATCGCGTTCAGTATCGGCTCAGTATTAGAGTGTGGCATCACGGGGGGTAAATGGATCGATAATTCTTAGTCCGGCCGCCCTCCGGCGCGGAGTTTTGGAATGTTCCGTACACTATGCAAGGCACCGGGCTCCGCCGGGCAGCGTCATTTCGACAGGTTGCCGATGGAAATAGTCGGGCGGCCAAAGGCCCCAATGCTCACGTTGGCGGACGGTACCAGCGTGCGCAGCGCTTCGGGGTTATGATACTCGAGCTGTTGCATGTCGGAGTTGTGGAGCGCGTAGACTACGTAATCCCCCGGCCCGAGTTTCGCGAGTTGGGCCATGTTCAGAGGCACGACGGCGGGTCCGCTGTAATTTTCCCCGAGGGGGACCATCAAAAGCTCGATATCCGAGGTGTCCTGCCCATCCCGCAGTTCCGGTTTCACGTCGATGCCGCCGCCATCCGACCCGGCCTTTACCACCACCGGATCCATTCCCTCATCGATACGCAGCTTTTCCCCCGGCCGCACAGTCCGCCCCTCCGCCAGCACGGAATCGACGTACATGCCCGAGGCGAACGCCTCGAAATCGTACAATCCGGCTGGAACGGATGTCGCATGATAACGCGTGAGGTTGATTTGCTGCCCGTCGGGGCGGTAGAGCGTCAGATCGCCACACAGCGTGCCCTGCTCGTTGGCGAGCTTGGCCCCGCAATTGGAGGTCACGCGGACATTCACGGCGGGTCGTAAGTGGATTTCGAGTCCTTCGGCATCGCCCTCTCCGACCGTCACGCCGACTTCGCCAAAGACCTGCGCGCTGCCCTCACCGACTTTGACGCGGACGGTGTAAGATCCCGAAACGATCCCGGCGATCTGAAAAGCCCCGCCCGTTTCAATGAGGTTGGCGCGGGCATCAACCCGGTTCTCCTGCTTATCGAACAGCTCGAAAGCGGCATTGCGAAATACATTCACGCCGGTGAGCTTGCCACGAATTTTCCGGGAGGGCCGCAGAGTGAGCCGGAAATCGGCCGTAACGTCGCGGTCGCCGCAGACGATTGGCGCAGCGCTTTTCCAATCCGTGGATCCGCCGAAGTAAACCGGCACAAAGCTCTCGGTTGCCTCCGCGGCGGAAGCGGCGGCTTCGAGAAGATAATTCCCGGGCTCAACATCCGCTAACCGGTAGTGTCCATGATCGTCGGTGGCTATATTAGAAAGGTAGGGTACAAGGGTGCGACGCCCGTTTGTAACCGGCGTCCGAAACAGTGCAAGGCTCACGCCGCGGAGAGGCTGCCCGTCCGCATCCGCGACGGTTCCAGTCACGACGCCCAGCCGCGCGAGGCTGATCTCGACAGTCTTTTTTCCCGGTTCCGATTCGAAACCCTCGGCCCAGGACTGAAACTGCGGCCGGGTGACCAGTATTTGGAAATTGCCGGGCGGCAAGCCCGCAAAACGAAATGCGCCGGAAGGGCCGGTCAGAACGGGAGGAGGATGGGGTAAAGGCGCCTCTCCCGGCACGTCTTCTGGCGGGCGAATCCCGTAGACGCGTACTTCCACCGCCGCCCCGGCCAATGGCGCCCCTGTCGCAGCCTCCGTTACCCTTCCGCTCAACTCCACGCCGCTCTGCGCATATCCGGCTGCGGAACAAGCGAGAAAAGTCGCCGCCACGAGAGACAGTTCTGCAAAGGCCTTCATGAGGTACCGCGATTATAGCCAAGCGCAAACAAAGGGCGCAATCGAGACAAACCCGTTTGCGCTTCCCTTCAAACCGTCGGCCATAAGCTGGCTCCAGTCTTTATTCAGGAGCCAGCTCATCAACCAGCAGGAATTATTCGGCCGGAGCCGGTGCCGGTGCTGGCGCCGGTGGCGGGAAGACGGCCGGGTAGTAGTAGGGAGACGCAGGCGCGGCAGTCCCGGGAGTCGTTGGAGTCGTGGTGCCAACATTGTTGACGTTTACCGGGTTCGCTTGACCGAAGACGGCGGCGCAGCCCAGTAGGTCATAAGTGGCGGCAAAGCGATTACCGAGGAATTGGAACAGGTTTCCGCCGAACGGCCCGTTAGTGGCTTGATCGAAGTACGACCAGTCTTCGTTGAACAGGAGGTCGGCCGGACTATTGTCAGCCCCGTTGCGCGTGAACATCTGCTTGCAGAACGTCTGGACCGAGGCATCTCCTGGGGCACCGGCCGCATTCTGAGTGGCAGTGCAGTCCGCCTGCGGCTGATTCGCAGCCATCCTGTACTGATTGGTACGGGCGAACGCCGACCCGGTAGCACACGACAGCGTCCCCGATATCGTGCCCGATGTCGCCCCGCTGTAACCCATGGCCGCGACATAGGCGTCGAAAGCTGCTTGATCCGCGCTGTTGTAGGGATAAATACACCCGCCGGTTGAGGACGGGTAGTTGCAATTAGGGAGGGCATTCGGCTGCATGAAAGTCGGAGTCAGCGTGAATGTGTCGCCGATGGCAACAAGCCCGGGGCCTATCAACGGCTTGGACCCAATGCCGTATATCGACGTCCCGACCGACCTGGAAAGGAATTGCCCGCTTTCGAGGCCCGCAAACAATTCATTGACGGCATACGACGCGTGAGTCATGCCCGGTTCGGTCAAATCCGCAACCATAGGCGGATTGCAGCCGAGGGAGCCATCAATGAAAATATCCACCACGGCCTCATCGCTTGGATTGATTTCGACGGTATACCCGGGACCGGTGCCCACCGGCATGTTAAGAGGGCCGGCCAGCTTGGCTCGGTTGGCTGCCGTGTTCTGAGCCACGCGCGGAGGAATTTCGGAGGTCAAGAGGAAATTCACGGGCAGGTTATCGTTGGGATCCTGGTCTACGATGGAAAAGCTGCGCGATGTCGGGCACGCCTGGCCGTCCTTCCCTGTTTGTCCCTGGAACGCGTTATAAATGTTCTTTAACAGCGTTGTGTCGGCGTTGACTGCGGCCCAGAAGGCGCTGGTGTTGCAGGCCGCAAATTGGCCGAATCCGGTGAAGCAGGTGTTATTGGTAACCGCCGTCCCGGTGAGTGTCAGATTATCAAAGTTATAGCCAAACCAGATCGCCACCACCGCATTCGCAGGCAACTTCGGCACTACCGGGGAAATCGCGTAAGTCGGTTTATGCAGCCCCGGCGTCGATGGAGGCGCGTCGACCACCAGAGGAGTGTATACGGAAATAGTGCTGGTGCCCGGGTCGTAGATGGCAGCTTGGACAAATGCCATGGTAGCGCTGGCTTGGCTGCAAGTCCCAATATACCCGGGAGTGGTGGACAGAACATAAGGAGTAGCAAGCCCGACCGCGGTCAGGGGATTGTTGGGTACAGCCAGACTGCAATTAGTCGATTGCGCGAAGGAACCGGACGGAACAGCCAGAAGGGCGACGACAGCCAGAAGCGCCAGTGGCGCCGCGCCCGAACCCAAGTGGGCCGCAACATTCTTCCTCTTGCGGATGATCGAGTAGATTCCTAACAGAGCGAGCATCGATATCGCGACAAGCCCCACGAAACTCGGCTCCGGTGTTGCCGTCAGCACAGTATCGAGCGTGGGGTTGAGACCATTGTCGGAGAAGTTGACTTGGGTTATCCCGTTGCCGCCACTGTCGAAAATGCCAAAGTAAGTCGGGGTGTCCCCGCCAGTGATGGGCAGTGATCCGCCGTTGCCTATATCATTCTCGGGCGATCCGGCCCCAAACGTGACATTAAAGATTGCGGCATCGCCGCTGGCAGCGTTGTCACCGGCGATCAAGCCGACGGCGCCAACAGGGCTGGCAAACAACATGTTTATGTTAGGCGTTACGCTACCCCCGGTAAAACCGTCGACCAGAACTGTGTCTGGCTCCGTGCCAATGTCGAAACCCTGGCCAGTAGCGGCTGCGTAGAGCGCGCCGTTGCCTTGGTCGCTGTAAGTCACCGAACCCAACATAAAAGTACCTAAAGGCCCCGTAATATTGCCAGGGGTCGATAATGAGCTAAACGTTCCCGTTGTGGAACCGAAATCCGCAATGAACTGAGCTTGGCTCAACTCCTCTATGACGGCCGTGTCGGCCCGAGCGGCCGAGATTCCTCCGGCGAGAAAAAGTGCGAATACAGCACTCAGTGCTCCTCTAAAATAATTCATGATGGCCCTCCTAAGACCTTGGTCAGTCAATTTCGTTTCGATATCGACAAAGTTGGCCTGACCTGACCTCGCTCTGTACGATTGCCCACCGGTAAACAAAACTTGTAAACGTTTTTCAGACTACCCGAAACCCGGTTCATACAGCAATGGTTTTTACGCTCCCAGGAAAAATCTGGCGCTTTTGGGGTACTGTTCGTACTAAACAGCCCTTCGCGTTGGGTCACTCCCGACCGGATTCGTGAGTGAGGCTCTAAAACCGACCGGGTTGCCGAATCCGAACGCGGTCCCGATACACTTCGAAAAAGCACTGGCTACAATTTCGCCAGCAACTGGCGAATCTTCGGCTCGTCCGCCGAAGCCGGTTTGTGGGCCAAAGCTGTTTCGAGTTCTGTCCGCGCCCGCTGCCTGTCGCCCTTCTCGAACAAAGTGAGGCCCAAATGATAGCGATACGTCGCGTTATCGGGATGCGCATTGACCAGGTTCTGGAACAACGGCAGCGCGCTGCCCGAAGCGTTCTTCTTCAGATAGATCCAACCCAGTGTGTCCGAAAGGGAACTCTTGAGACCTGGGTCCAGGGTGTTCTGCAGGCCCCGCTGCGCGTACGACAAAGCCTCGTCGAGATTCTCGCCGGAATCCGCCATCAGAAACGCCAGATCGTTCAACGCTACGCCGTTATTGGGCTGCAGCGCCAATACCTTACGGTAGTCCGCTTTGGCATCGCTCAACCGTCCGGAGGCCACCAGTTCGCGCGCCAGCCACATGTTTGCCGCCGCCGATTTCGGGTCGGACTGCACCAGCCTGTCCAGAACACTCACGGCTGAATTGTGATCGCCTGAGGCACTGTAGGCGGACGCCAGCGACAGCTGAAGTTCCGGTGATCGGGGCGCACCGGCGGCCAGCTGTTTATACTGCTCAGTTGCAATGTCGAACCTTCCCGAAACTGCGGCGAACCGCGCCAGAACCTGACGCACAACGGGTGAGCCCGGATTGCGCTTTACCTCATCCTCCAATAGCTGGATCGCCTTGCCCGACTCGTTCTCGCCCGCGTAAGCTTCTGCCAGGCCGGCGAGCACCTGAGGATTATCGGCCGCGGAGCTTTCAAGCTTACCGAAAACTTCCTCGGCTTCTTTGTACTTGCGCTCGGCCACGTCAAGCACCCCAAGGCGAAACTGTACCTGCGGTGCTTTCGGAAACTGCGTGGCCAGCCGGGTCAGCTCCGTCCGCGCGCGCTGGTATTGGCCCGCGGCAGTCAAACAGGTAGCATGAACCAGCCAGGCCTTTGCATCGCGCGGCGACACGGCAACGATCTGATCCGCAATCTGCAGCGCATCCTGGCCGTTGCCCTGAGCCAAATCGAGTTGAACGAGCGCGAATCGCGGGGGCAGATAAGAGGCGTTCTGCCGGGCGGCGGATGCCCATTCGCGCCTTGCGCCGTCCCGATCGTTCTTCCGGGAGAGCGCCCCGCCCAGCTCGAAATGCAGGGTGGAGTCCTCTGGCTTCTTCACTGCCTGCGCCCGCAACTCCGCAATCGCCGGGTCCAGATTCTCCGGTTTCCCTTCGTGCAGCCAGACCAAAGCTCGTGTCAGCGTCGCTTCCGAATCGTCCGGAGTGCTTTTGAGGACGATGTTAAGCTGCTGTAGCGCATCCGGCCACTTTCGCTGCGCCGAAAGAATGGCGGCCATTCTTTTTCGATACGCTGTCGAGTTCTTAGGCTGCGATTGCAGGCCGGCCTGATACTGCCGCAAAGCGTCGTCGGGTTTGCCCACCGAAGCGTAAAAATCTCCCGCGCGAAGGGGCCCGTCGGGAAAATCCGCAGGCCGATCCAGCAGCTTCTGCACAGTGGCGTTTACTTCCGCGGGCTTCTGCGCGGCAGCATAATAACGCGCCAGCTCGAGCACGAAGTCGGCCTGTCCGGGATTGTTGGCAACCTTGAGTTTAAGGGTGCTTTCAGCCTCCTCCGCCCTGCCGGAAGAGTGGTACTGTTCGTAAAGGAAATCGTATGCGGGTCCGAACGTCTTATCCTTCTGAATCAGGTCTGTGGCAAGTCCGATTCCCTCCGCAGCCTGATTGTTCTGAGTCAAAGCCTGAGCCAGGCCCAGCTTCGCATCGGCGTTATCCGGCTTCGCCTTCTCAGCCGCGCGCAGACATACGATCGCATCCGCGGGCTTGTGATCGATGAGTGCCAGCGCTCCCTTTAACAAATTGCCGTCGAAGCTCTTCGGGTTCTTCTCCGTGAGCTGATCTGCCGCCCTGGATGCCGTATTGTAAAGCTGCTTCGGCCGATGCGGATCCATATTGTAGATGGCCAGACTCACCTTGCCCAGCTTGGCGAGGACCTCCTGATTGCCCGGCATCAACTCCGACGCCTTTTCGAGTTCCCGCCAGGCAGGCACCGGCTGATTGCGCTTGAGTTCGGTCAATCCCAGTCCGTAGTGTGCCTCTCCAAGCGTCGGCGCTTTCTGCAGGGCTTTTTCGTATTGGATCGACGCATCCTCGTATTTACCGCCATCGAAGAAGCGATTGCCGCGATCCACATACGTTTCAGGAGAAGAGCCACAGCCAACTGTCAGTGCTGAAAGCAAAAACAGGAGATGCGAACTGTATTTATGAAAAACTAACATAATGTAGAACCACTTTCCAATACCATCGGGACCTACCGCGCATACTTTTGAATACTACAAGCGTGAAGCATAAAGAAGGTAAAAGGTACTGGTAGTACCAGTGAGGTACAGCACAAACCTATCGGAAAACGCATATGGAAACCATAGAAAGTGGGCAGGAAAAACCCTGCTCATTTCAGCGTTCGCTCAAGGCAATCGGAGCAATGGCGCAGCTTATTTCCGATCCCGCTCAGTTACTTCCGATCCGGTGGGTCGATAACGGCCTCAATAATTTCCAGCCGCCGGCGCGGCGTTTCTCCGTCCAGGTCTTCCTTCTCGAACGCATCGAGCACTTCCATGCCCTCGACGACCTGGCCGAATGCCGAGTACTTGCCGTCGAGGTGCGGCGCATCGCCCAGCATGAGGAAAAACGACGTGCTGGCCGAATCCGGATCGTCCCCGCGCGCCATCGACACGATGCCTCGAGTGTGCTTCACGTCCTCGCGGAACTCCCCTTTCAGATTGTGTACCCAACGATCGGCAGGATGAACGGGACCGCTCGACCGGTTGTCGCCCATGCCTCCCTGCGCCACGAAGCCCTTGACCACGCGGTGAAAGGCCGTCCCGTTGTACCAGCCGGTTGAAGTGAGCATCAGGAAGTTGCGGACGTGCTCCGGCGCCCAGTCCGGATTCATTCTGATGCGAATATTCCCCAGCGTCGTCTTGAGCGTGACCGTGCGGCGCAGTTCATCGATCGAGGCATCGACAAACGGCTGCACCTTCTTCTTCTCGATGGTTATATTAAGGATGCGCATCGGTTTGTCGGCAAAACCATTCGCCCCGGCGGGAACCTGCGAGATCCTTTCCACCACGTCCATGCCTTCGGTGACGCGGCCGAAGGCGGAGTATTGTCCATCGAGAGACGGTTGCGCCACCACGCAGACGAAGAACTGGCTGCCGTCGCTGTTAATTTTATCCGGCAGGCGCACGGTGGAGACGACGCCGCGCGCGTGCTTCATGTCGCTGAATTCGCTCGCCAACAGATTGAGCCCGCCCGTGCCCCAGAGATTCTTCGGCGTCTTCGGATCTTTGAGCAGCGGATCGCCGCCCTGGATGATGCCGTTCAACACGACACGGTGGAAGGCGCTACCGTTGTAGTAGCCGTCACGGGCCAGTTTGATGAATTGCTCGACATGCTTCGGGGCTTTATCCGCGGCGAACTCAAAACGGAAGGAGCCGGCTTCGGTGTTGACCACGGCTTCTAACTGGTCCGGAGTTTGTGCCCACGCCGCGGCGGCGAAAAGCGAAACAAGCGCCAACCGCATCAGAAGAGCCGCTCCTGTTTCTTTAGATTGCCCACCGTCGCCACGTTCGCAATTGAGAATGACAGCAGATACTGATTCTCGTCGCGTGCGGACGAGCCGCTGCCGTATTCCAGTCGCCGCACCTGAAAACTGAGGCCGCAGCAATCGGTGTTATAAGTAAGCTGCGCGACGCCGGAATTCAACTGCTTGAGGCGGTAATCGTAGTTCATCGAGAAGGCCGCGTTCCATCCCTTCCGGTTGGGATTGCCATAGCCGAAAGTGGAGTGGAACTGATTCTCCGGTGGGGCGATGAGCGGATTGGGGCGGATCTGATCGCTGCCGCCGGAGAGGAAGTACTGACCGAAACGTACATCCCCGGTGAAGGAGCTGTTCACGAAGCGCTGCAGCAACGGATCGTAATCGGCTTCCCAGGTGAGATTCATGCGGCTCAGGGGCTTCGCGCGCAGAATGGACGAGATCGGCGAATAAGTCCGGCCGCCCGAAATGAAATTAAAACCGGTAAGATCGAGGGCGCTGGCCACCAGAGTCGATTGTGCGGGAAGCACGGCGCCGCCGAATGTGGGCTCGAAATAGCGCTTCTGGAACAACTCCCAGGTAAAGACTTCGGTCACATTGTCGCCCTTTTTCGCATATATACGATTGGTAATGCCGATCTCCGCCTCGCTGGTGTCGGAGAGCAGATCGATGGTATCGAAGCGCAGCGTGTCATTGAACTGATTCACGTTCGACACATAACGGAAATTGGCGCGTGGCTCGATGACGTGTTTGAGCTTGTCGCCCAGAAAAGTCTTCCTGTTGTAAATCTTCTCGATGGTGGGTATCACCAGATCGACAAACACGTCCGGCGCCGAGCGCGTCAGAGGATTGCTGTAGACCGTACCGTTCACGATGCTTTGACTGTAATACGTCTCATGCATGGTGAAGCTCGGAACCACGGCAAAGCCGCCCCAATGAAATGAAGTAGTGATCGATGGTTCGAAATCGGCGCGGGTGCTGAACTGGCTGGTTTCGTAGAAGCCGGTTTCGGCCAGGGGCTCGACCCGGTGATAGAGCCCGACGCTCGAATCGAAGGAGAACCAGAGCGGCAGAATCTGGGAATTAATCTGCCGGTCCCTACCCAGCAGGTCGAACTCCGGCAGCTTGCGAATGGTCACCGAATCGTGGGGAGTGGCGCTCTCAAACTCCTCGGTTCGTGAGAACGCCGTGGTGAAGTCGTAATAACCGAATGTCTTTTCGACGGAAACGACGGTGTGCGTCTCGGCGAAGATGGCGTCGGTGAAGGAATCGCTGAACTGCTGGTGGAAGGCCAGAGAGCTGAGATAGTTGAGGGCGCCGCGTACCACCCAGCCGTTGCCGAGTTCGGTTCGCAGGGTTCCGGTGACGGTAAAGCCCGGTGCTTTGATGAGCGTTGAGCCGCTGTAGTAGCCGCGATCCTGCACGCCGTAGAAAATGAGGTTGAAGTCGGTCTTCTGCGTCGGTTTGCCGCGGAAATCGAGGTGATGGGCGGGGCCACGGACGGTGAAATACTGCCCGAGGTACGTCAAATCCAGATCGCGACTGATAGCCCAGTAGTAGCCGGCGCCGATCATGTAACCGCGCGTCGAGCTGTTGCCGAAGTTGGGAGTCATGAAGCCGCTCTTGCGCGGTTCCTTCTTCAGCGATTTATAAAAATAGGGGAAGTAGAACAGGGGGAACTTTGCCAGATGGTAGGTGGAATGGCGAGCGATGGCGCGGTCCTCGGGAATGATGTCGAACAGACTGCCTTTCAGCGTCCACCAGGGATTGGGGATCGTGCAGTCCGTAATGAAGCCGTCGTGCAGGAAGTAATGGTCTTCGATTTTTTCGGCCCACGCGCCTTCGAAATAGAAAGGCTCTTGTGTAGTTAAAACTCCCGGACGCGCCACCACTTTAGTCTTGGCGTAGCCGCGCACCATATGGAACGTTCCGCGCTCGGTTTCGGTGTTGTATTCCGCTTCGTCGCAATAAATGATCTCGTTCTGCAGGTAGTTCCGGTAGTAGACGTGGCCGCGCGCCTTGAAGATGTGCGTGTTCTCGTCGAAATCGACTTCATCGGCCTTGAAGGTGGAGCCGTGCAGTTCCACTACCGCGGAACCCTTCAGATGATGCACGCCGGCCTCGGTTTCCTGCACATCCGCCGAAACGATCTCCTCGCCGGGAGGGGGCGCATCCGGGCGCGCCACGTGGATACTGAAATCGGGACGATCGACAGTGGCCAGATTCTGCGTCTCAGGAGCGGGAGCCGGCGTCGAAGCGGTCGGGGCCGCAGGCGGCGTGGTCGACACGGCCGGCGCAGGCGCCGAGGAGCCGCTGCTTAATTGCGGTGACGCATTTTGCGCGCCCACAAAAAATATCAGCGACAAAACACTCACTTGAATGAGAATTTTTCCGTGACAAGCTACTGTGTTTGTGTTACTCAGAGGTATGGCGGGATTCGCGGTAAACAGCCTCAATTGGAAACCGTAGCACGGCATAAGTTGTGTCGCAAGACCAGGGGGCGTCCGGCATCCGTCGAAAGAATATAGATGCACTGCAAGTATTGTGGTTTCGCAAACGGTGAAGACGATCATCGGTGCCTGCGCTGCGGCAGGCGAACGGGCTTCGCGGTGGCAGCTCCAGCTGGCTATTCGGGGGCAAACGCATTGTCTTTAGCTCCGGTTCAGGCGGGCGACACCCAGGAATTCGAACCGGTGAACGTGGGCACTCAGCAGCCTCAGTTGTTCAACGCGATGGGGCAGAAGGTAATTCCGTTCGATCAGATACAGCGTCACGTCACGAGCCGTTTGAACATTCCGCTCACGCCTCCGCCAGCCGTACAAGCGCCGCCGCGTCAGGTTGCAAAAAAGTCCCCTGCCGTACGCTTCGGCCCGGCGCCGGAACAGACATCTCTCGATTTCGTGCCGGCCGCTCCCTCGGCGCAGCGTACTTTGAAGACCGACGTGCCGGCGCAGATCTATTGCGAACAGCCGGTGGCCACGCCTACGCACCGTTTCATCGCGAGTGCGATGGATGCCGCCATGATCCTGCTGGGATTCGGTATCTTCGTAGTGGCGTGCGAACTGTCGGGCGGCGCCTTTGGGGCGGGGCGGCTGTTCTGGATCATGCTGGGCGCGTCGTTCACTTTGATCTCGATGTTTTACGGACTGATCTGGGCCATCGCCGGACGCGAAACCGCCGGCATGCACTGGACCGATCTGCAATTGATCACCTTCGACGGCTTTCCGGTGGATGGGCGCAGCCGGGCTTCGCGCGTGGCGTCGACGTGGCTGAGTTTCTGCTCGGGCGGCCTCGGCCTGTTGTGGGCGGTGGCCGATGAGGAGAACCTCACCTGGCACGATCACATTTCGAAGACCTTTCCTACCGTGCGGGAAGTGCCGCAGAGCTTTGTCCGCCAGCGCAAGCGCTGAAGCGATCGAACGCCGGTGAACCCTCGATATCATTTCCTGACGCGGTGGCGGGTGGCCGCGACGGCTGAAGAAGTTTACGACATTCTCAGCCAACCCGTCGATTATCCGCGTTGGTGGCCTTCGGTGTATCTGGCTGTCCGCGAACTCACGCCCAGCCGAATCCGTCTGCACACCAAAGGCTGGCTTCCGTACACGTTGACCTGGGAAGCCATTTCGATCGAGAGACGCCGGCCGAATCTGCTGGCAATCCGCGCCGTGGGGGATTTCGAGGGCAGGGGAATCTGGTCGATCGTGCAGGATGGCGAATTTACCGATGTCACCTTTGACTGGAAGCTGACCGCCGACAAGCCGCTGCTGCGTTATCTCTCATTTGCGTTCAGGCCTGCCTTCGAGGCCAATCACCGCTGGGCCATGGAGCAGGGGCTCAAGAGCCTCGAACTGGAACTGGCGCGCGGACGGGCGCGTACCGTCGAGGAGATGAACTCTATAGCGCCGCCGCCCGGGCCCTGCATGTTCCCCATGGGAGAGTTGGCGGCCGGTGCGGCTCTCTCCATCGCGCTCGTCGCGAGCCTGGCGTGACCGGCTTTCCCCGGCGCATCGCCTGCCTGACGGAAGAGACTACCGAGACCCTCTATTTGCTGGGCGAGCAGGATCGCATTGTGGGCGTCTCCGGTTACACGGTGCGGCCTCCGGAGGCTCGCCTCAAGCCTAAGATCTCCGCGTTCACCACGGCGAAGTTCGAGAAGATCATGGCTGTGGAGCCGGACCTGGTGTTGGCGTTTAGCGATCTGCAGGCCGATATCGTCCGTGAGCTGCTGGTGCGCGGTGTCAACGTGTTCGCATTCAATCAGCGCAGCGTCGAAGAGATCCTCGATATGATCCTCGTGCTGGCGCGCATTGTAGGCGTGCCGGAAAAGGGCGAGGCGCTGGTGGCTGGGTTCCGCAGCGATCTGGCGAAAATTGCCGAGGCCGCCGCGCGCTTGCCTCGCAGGCCGCGCGTGTTTTTCGAGGAGTGGAAAGATCCTCTGATCAGCGGCATTCGCTGGGTGGAGGAGTTGATTGAGGTCGCCGGCGGCGCGCCCGTGTTTCCCGAGTTGCGGCGCGAGCAGAGCGCGAAGAATCGCATCGTGGATCCGCAGGCGGTGATTGCGCGCGACCCGGAGATTATTATCGCTTCGTGGTGCGGCATGAAAGTCAACAAGGATTTCATCCGTTCGCGGCCGGGCTGGGACCAGATTGCGGCGGTGCGCAACGATCGTATTTATGAAATCAAGTCGACGTACATCCTGCAGCCTGGACCCGCCGCATTGACCGAGGGTGTGCGGCGGCTGCACGAGATTATAACTGCGTCAGAAATGGAATTTTGCCGCTAATTGGATCAGGCGGGGAGCCGCTGCGCTGACCACGCTGCCGAAGTTCGAATCCTCTACAACGCCATCCACCGAGGCCGGCCCGAAGAATTGCGCGTGGTTGAAGACATTGAAAGCCTCCGCGCGGATTTCAAGCGATTTCGATTCCGTGAGGCGCACGTTCTTCCCGATCTGCACATCGAAATTCTCTATACCGGGGCCATGGAAGAAGCGGCGGGCTGAGTTACCCAATTGCCCCAGTGCCTCCTCGCTGAAAAGATTGGTATTGAATTCCGGCTGACCATTGCGGGGATTGGTATTCAGTCTAAGCGGGCCCGAGGAAATTTCCGGCGTGTCGAGCAGTTGATTGTTGATCCCGTTGCCCAGCGTTCCGAGCAGGGAATTATCGGAGACATCGGAGAGAGTCACCGGGAATCCCGAACTGAATCGCGAAGTGCCGGAGATGCTCCATCCCTTCGGCAGCGCATAGGTGTAGCTGATCACCATGTTGTGGGTTATGTCCCAGGCAGAAATTACCCGGGTCAAAGCCATGTTGAACGGATTGATCTGCTCACCCAGGTTCGATGCGTCGTCAATCGACTTAGCGAACGTGTAGCCGGCGAGAAGAGTCAATCGCTTGCCCAGGGCGTAGCGGAAGTTAACTTCGAGCGCGTTGAAATCCGAATTACCGATCGATGTCTGCGCGGTCACGGGTCCATAGTTCGATCCCAACGCCGTGCGCGTCCCCACATAAACCTGGCCGGTGGCCGACTTGTAGGTGCCGCTTTCGCCGAAAGGCCCGCAGCCCGCGAGCTCCATACATAGCTGTGGACTGCCTGGATTAGTCTGATCCGTAACAATCAGATGGTGCCCTTCATTTCCCACGTAGCTGACTGTCAACAGGGCAGACAGGGACATCTGGCGCTGAATGGAGAACATGTAGTTCTCGGTATAAGGCACGACATTTTTGTAGTACCAGTAGGGGTCGGCGCTGATCGGAATCACCGAGCTGAAGTCAAATCCGGTAAACGGGTTCCTGGCGGACACGTTATGCGGCGGGAAATTCAACGGAAACGGATCGGTGTTCTGCACGCCGTCTCCCGCATTGACGAAAGGCGTGGCAAAGAGCGGCGGCGAAGGACTAAGATAGTTATATCCGAACGGAGGAACCCCGTACATAACACCGGCGCTCAAGCCGGGAAACGCCGTATAAAAGATGCCGTAACTCGCGCGGATGCTGCTCTTACCGGAATCGCCGAAGAGCATGTGCAGAAGACCGGTGTCGAACTTCGGCGAATAGGCCAGACCGATGCGGAGCGCGAAATTGTTATAGCGAGTCGGCGAGAGCCCGCCGGGTATCCCTGGATCGCCGGGGACCACGAGGTCCGGCGGCGCGTTGGGATAAAGAACCGACTGAGCGCCGGGAATAATGGTCTGGATGTTACCGTACTTTTCGTTCCAGGGCGCGATAATATCCCAGCGCACGCCGAGATTAACGGTCAGATTGCTGCGCGCGTGCCAGCTGTCTTCAACAAATGTTCCCTCGTAGCGGTTGCGCAGGTAGAAGTGCTGGCCGGAGGTCTGTGTGTAGTTGCTGGGCAAGCCAAGCAGAAAATCCGCGAAAGGGTTGCCGGTTTCAGTGCCAAGAAAGCTGAAGGTTCCGTTGAAGGTGGCGTTGGGATTGGAGTTTACCTGGTCGTTGTGAAATTGCCCGCCAAATTTAATAGTGTGGGCCCCCAGAACCTTAGTGAGAGAATCGCTGAAATACAGCGTGTTGTTCCATTGAAAGGTGTTAGTAATGGGGACGCCCATTACGAAGGAAGGGAACACCAGATTCTCCACACCTTGATACTGCGGCGCCTGCACAACGATGCCCGCCGTCCCGGGTCCGGTGACAAATCCCTGCGATGCGATGGACGTTCCCGTGCCGCCGTGGGGCTGGCCGATATCGTTTACATTGCGAACAAAACCAGCGTGAAATTCATTGACGATGGTGGGTCCGATAATCTTAGTGTCGCCGAGCGTCAACAGTTGTGCACGGCCGATGGTCAGGGCGTCGAAACCGGGCACGCTGGCCCCGCCCTGTCCGCCCGGATAGGGATTATCGAGACGATAGTCGTCAATAAAGTAGTAGCCCGCAATCTGGCCAGCCCGAGTATTGGCGTCGATGCGGCCCGCTCCTTTGTCGTCCCGAACGGTTTCCGGAAATGCCGAAGTGGAGAAGAGATTCGAGCCGATGTTGGGCGTGGGAATGTACTGGAGCAGGTGTTGGGCAGGAGCAGACCATGCGGTTGTGGGAATCACCCCATTCGGAAAGACGTTGGCGTAGCTTTCGCCCTGTGTGACAGCGTAGCCAAGCTCATTGGTAAGAATTTTGGCCACGTTCGGTCCACTGACCTTTCCTGTCAATGTGCTCAGCGCGTCGCTGAAGTTGCCGGTGCGCTCCTGCGCCGAGAGTACCTGCGACACGGGTGACGTAATACCTTCCACAGTGCGCGTACCCTGATAATCCACAAAGAAGAAAACCTGCTGCTTCTTGACGGGCCCTCCGAGAGTCCCGCCGAATTGATTCTGCCGGAACAGGCCGCGTGTGCTGTCGAAGTAGTTTTTCGCGTCGAGATCGGTGTTGCGCAGGAACTCGAACGCGTCGCCGTGGAATTCGTTGCTCCCCGATTTGGTGATCACATTAATCATCCCGCCGTTATAGTTGCCGTATTCGGGATCGAAGTTGTTGGTGAGAACACGAAATTCCTGGATGGAATCGAGATTCGGGATTACCGAAGTGCCGCCATTCATGTGTTCCTGCACGTCGGTCGCGTTCACCATGAAGCCGTTGGCCGACTCGCGCTGGCCATCGATCGAAACGTCGCCGGGATTCAGGTCGCCCGAGGGGTTGATCGTTCCCGTGACGCCCGCCATAATGACGGAGGTCGCGGTGAGACTGGTGGCCGGAGTGACGCCTGGTTGAATCGCGAGCAGATCCGTGTAGCTTCTGCCATTTAACGGTATCGCCTCGATCTGCGTATCGGACACGACCTCGCCGAGATGAGTTGCCACCGTATCCACCTGAGTGTCGACGGCCTCAGCAGTCTCGGTCACGGTCACTTCCGAAGATTCCCGCCCGACCTCAAGCACGGCATCGACCTTGACCGCTGCGTCCGCGTCGATACCTATGTTGGTCTTCCTCTGCGATTTGAAGCCGGGTGCTTCGATGGTCAGATCGTACCGTCCCACCGAAAGGGCGGGGAAGGTGTAGACGCCCTGCCCGTCGGAAGTCGCCCTGAATACGCTTTGCAGGCCGCTGTTGGTGAGGGTGACCTGCGCGTGCGGGATTACGGCGCCGCTGGGGTCTTTGACTGTGCCCGCGAGGCTGCCCCCGGAGATGGCCCAGGCTACAGGGGCGAAGACCAGGAGCGCGAACTGAAGTGCGTACGGGACCCGATTCATGTAGCCCTTGCCTCGATGCTAACTTCGGTCGGCATATTCGATCCACCTATCTTTTGGCCTTTTTTCGGGCACTTTGTTCCAGCGCAGCTCCCTGCTTGTTCAGCAACTGAGTTGCATAATCCAGGGATGGGCAAAGGGTAAAAACCTGGTCCTGGTTTGATGTGTGAAGAAGAACGTCGAGAGGCCTGTCATAAAACAGATATAAAAATCAGATAGATACAAGCACTCCTCCAATACAAGACCAAAGTAGTCCTTCATTGATTCAGCTTATAAGTCCGCAATATTCATGTCAACAAGTTTTTGCAACTGAGTTGCAAATAGGAAATTCGAGTGACGATCCGGCGAGTCGCCTTATCGCATTGGTAGCACGAATGGTACTTACGTGATACTACACGAATTCACACGATCGTTCAAATAGTGCTACGTGCGATAGCGCCTGGTCGGATTAAAGAAATTATCCGCGACGATCAAAATTACTCGTGCGGTGTGGTGGCGGTGAAGCGCCCGTGCTTTACGCCCTTCGTCGCGATCAGCGCATTAGCGAGCTTCTGCACCACCGTCGCCTTGCCCTTGACCAGGATGACCTCAAGACAATTGTCGTGGTCGAGATGCACATGCATGGAAGAGAGGATGGCCGCATGGTACTGGTGCTGCAGTTCCGTCAATTTCTCGGTCAGCAGGCGCACGTGGTGGTCATAGACGAGGGTGACCGTCCCGAACATCTCAACGTTCGACGATTCCCAGATTTCCTGTACCAGTTCGTTGCGGATGAGATCCCGGAACGCCTCCGAACGGTTGGTATAGCCGCGTTTGGCAATCAGTTTGTCGAACTTCTTCAACAGCTCATCGTCGATTGCCACGCCGATTCGGGCAAGTTCCGCCATAGAGTATATCCGCTAACGCTCCACGACTACGATAGCTCACCGGCAGCGTGTTAAAGACCCGGTGAACGGGCGATAGCGCCTGTGCCGCTGTTCGGGGTGGTTCGAAGTAGGCGATCCAGCGGCCGCAGCTGGCGATTCCGATCCAGATCGCCAATGACAAGATGGCGGCTGCTTTCGCAACGCGCGGGATTTCCGGAGCGCGGTCGATGGCTTCCGTGTTGTTGTAAACCCTGGGACGGAAAATCAGCGCGTGCACGCCCACCAGCAGCAGCAAAAACATCTTGAGCAGGAAATACGGGTTGTTGTAGTACTTGTCCATTTTTGAGGTGGCGAGCAGCAGTCCCATGGTCACCATGATCGTGAAGCCGATGCGCTTCCAGATGCGCAGGCCTCGAACTACATCCGTCACCGAAATGTCTGTGAGCGCCAGACCCAGCAGACGCAGATCTGTGAGCAGGATCAGGCCTCCGAACAGCGCGATGGAACTGAGGTGGGTCGCCATCACGATCGGGTAAACGTACTGCGACTCACGGAGGTCGGTGAGAAATCCTATGCTCTGGATGGCGTGGCTGATAGAAGCGGCAGACATGTCAGTTAAATAAATGCGATCCACAGGCCGCCGAAGACCACCGACACCCAGAGCAGCAGAGAGAAACCGCCAACCAGTCTGCCCAGTGCGGGCGAAGGGTTGGATGAGGCCACTTTGCGATGAATAGTGTAGTTATAAACGAGCCCCAGCAGCAGCGCCGCCATCTTGAATTGAAACGATGCGTTGTGGAGGTAGCTGATCGGGTCGGACGAAAAGATCAGGAGGCCTGAAAAGATGACTACGATGAAACCGGCCAATGTCCATAGCCATGTGCCTTTGAGCAGCTGGGCGGCGGTCTGATGGGGCATGGCCAGCCCGAGGAGCCGCAGGTCTACCAGGGCGATGGTCCCGATCGATAACGCGAAAGCGGTGATGTGGAAACACTCGGTGAGGGGAAATGCCCATTCGTTACTGTTGAGTGGATTGGCGTTGAGATCGTAGATCAGCATGAGTGTTTCCGTAATTGAATTGCCAGGGCGACGCTGGCCGCCAAAGTGAGGGATCCGGTGACGACGTGAATGGTTCCGGCTGTCATCAGCGCCAGGTTATTTTCCGTAACCATCAGGAGCGTGATGTAGACGCCGAATCCGAGAAGTACCTGGATGCCGGTAATAATCAGCAGCGCCAGGGCGGCGGGCCGGAGCGCGGGATGTCGCGGGTACAAGCGGAGCACGCAGATGCCGAGCACAAGGATCAGCATTAGAACGATCATGGCGTTCATAATGTGCCAGACGACTCCCATGGCATTGTGGCGGAAGGCCGCGCCCAGGGCGATTTGCACTACGAGGAGAATGGGCGTCCAGATGGCCAGCTTGCGCAGGGGCGGCCAGGAATTTTCTGCCGGGAACGGTGGCGCTTGCCAACTCTTCGAGGTGAACACGGCAATGGCAACCACAGCCGAGAACAGCAGCGGTGCGAGCAGGGCGTGGAGGACGCCTGCCGCGGAATAAATACCCAGCCCGCCATCTATAAGAACAAGGCCCACTGCGATCCAGGCCGCGAGACGTGCCTGGCTCGCGAGGCAAAACGCGAGTGCGAGCGCGATGAGGGCCACAATGACGCTGAAATATATATGGAGGCGCTCCAACACGGGTGCGTCAATCCGAGGGGCCGGAGGTGCGCCTGGCAGTGGACGAATTATGCTGGTGAGCGCCGCGCCTGTGGCGATCAGAATCAAGACCAGCAGGGCGAGCGCAAGAGCACAACGGTGTCTCATCATACGGTCAGGCATTTTGGCTCTTCCTCATACCAACGAGCGACAGTCGCGAGAATTGCAGTCAGATAGACGAAGCAGCCAGGCACCCACATAAGCAATCCGCCCAGTTGCTGGTCGTGTTTCGGGTCGAGCCCCCATTGATTGCGGAGCAGCGGCAGGATGCCGAGATTATCCTCTGGATTCAGGTACGCCGGGTAGAGCCCGGGATGTGCGAAGGTCAGGGCCGCGCCAAGCAGACTGCAAGTGAGGCAGGCGCCGAAGAGATACGAGATGGTCGCGAGGGGCGCCATGCTGCGGTCGTCCACAGGAGTAAGTACAGGCCACCAGAAGATGACGCCGGTGACGAGAAAACTCAGGTGCTGCAGAATGTGGATGCCTTCGCTGGCGAGTGCGGCGTTAAACAATACCGGCACATGCCAGACGATCATGGCGCCAACGCCGAGCAGCCATGAGACGGGTGGGCGCACGATTTCACGTCCGAGTGGCATCCCCAGCAGCAGGAGCGGCGGGACTATGAGAGCCAGCACAAAATGCTGGACGATGTGCGCGCTGAAGAGATACTGGTCGGCGAGCAGATCGACGGGCGAGACGAGATCGAGCAGGAGAATCGCCACGCCGGCCAGAAAGTACGCCGTGCGGCGTGGAGTGCGCGGGCGGATAGCCGCGAAATAGCCTATGGCCAGCGCCGCGCATCCGATGAGCACCGAAGGTTCCCAATCCCAACCGTTTACTAACAAGTCGCTGCCGGTCATAGGAAGGTCCATACGTACACCACCGCGTACACCACAATCCAAACCGCTGTCACGAAGTACCAGAACATGGCGACAGGGGGAAGCGGCAGCCTGCTTACGCACGCGGCCCCGAGCATCATCAAACCAAGCATCACATGGATTCCGTGAATGCCGGAAAGCGTGAAAAAGGTGGTTCCGAACAGGCCCTGGCTCAAAGTAAATCCGCTGCGCAGCAGGCGCAGATACTCACTCACCTGGCCAATAAAAAAAACGACGCCCAGCCCGATTGCCACTCCCAGCCATCGACGCCAGAGAGAGAACGCGCTCCCAAGCAGACACGCGGTGAAAACCGATGCAGGGCCGAGCCGCAGTTGCGCAACCGCCGTCGGCAGACTTTCATTGCGGAAATAAACGAATGCCAGAATCAACATGAAAAAGAAAACACCTTCCGCGCCGAGCAGTAGCTGCATACCCTGTTTTGCCGCCTGCGCGCTGTGAACACGAACTGACGACGTGTTGTCACTCCATTCGAGCGTCCAGCCATCCCATGGATTGACGCCGGCTGGCGCGCCGAAACGCAAACTCACCAGAACGTTGGCGACGAAGAGCAAAACACCCAGCGAAAGAATCCCCGCACCGATGGTTGAAACCACATTGAGCGCGCCCCATCCCGGCAGGTTTGCGTAGGTGTAGACGCGGCGCGGCATGCCGAGAACGCCGAGAAAGTGCTGGACAAAAAACGTCATGTTGAAGCCCACCACCGTCAGCCAGAAATGCCAGCGCCCGATCTGTTCGTCGAGCATGTGCCCGGTAAATTTCGGGAACCAATAGTAAGTCCCGGCGAAGATCGCAAAGATCGTCCCGCCCACCAGCACGTAGTGAATGTGGGCGACCACGAAGTATGTATCGGTCATCTGCCAGTCGACCGGAACGGCGGCGAATGCCATGCCGCTCAATCCGCCGATGGTGAACTCGAGCAGGAACGCGACCGCAAATAACATGGACGTCGTCAGGCGGATGGAGCCACCGAACATGGTCGCAATCCAGTTGAAAATCTTCACGCCGGTAGGGACCGCGATCAGCATGCTGGCGGCGGCAAAAACCGAAAGCAGCGTGCGTCCCAGCGCTACCGCGAACATATGGTGCACCCAGACCCCGTAGCTGAGGAACGCTATAGCAAGCGTGGATGCCGCCATGAACGGGTAGCCGAAAATGGGTTTGCGCGAGAAGACCGGAATGATTTCCGAGATCATGCCGAAGGCCGGCAGGATCATGATGTAAACCTCGGGATGGCCGAAGATCCAGAAGTAATGCTGCCACAGGAGCGGCGATCCGCCCTGCGCGCTGTCGAAGAAGCGGGCATGCAGCAGGCGATCCGCCAGCAGCATCACGAGCGACGCAACCAGCACCGGCAGCGCGAAAACGATCATCACGGAGTTGACCAGATTCATCCAGACGAAGAGCGGGAGGCGCCGCATCGTCATCCCTGGTGTGCGCGAAACGGCGATGGTGACGATGAGGTTGATGGCGGATGCGACGATGCCGGAGCCGATGAGAAGCAGTGCGATGGCCCAGCAATCGAGACCGGGGCCGGGCGAAAACGGCTTCTCGCTCAAGGGCGCGTAACTGAACCAGCCGGCGTCGGGCGCGTTTCCCGCGGCGAAGGCGGCGTAGAGCAGCAGGCCTCCTGCAACCTGCAGCCAGAATGCGATGCCGCTGAGGCGGGGAAACGCCATGTCCTGCGCGCCGATCATCAGCGGGACCAGATACACGGCGAAACCCGTCAGCACTGGCATCACGACAAGAAAAATCATGGTGGTGCCGTGCATGGTGAAGATCTGGTTGTAGGCGCCGGGGGTTAGCAGTTTCAGATTCGGCAGCGTCAACTGCGCCCGCATGACCATGGCTTCGGCACCGCCGATCAGAAAAAAGGCCAGCGCGGAAATCATGTAAAGGATGCCGATGCGCCGGTGATGGCAGTTCATTGCAGGCTCCCGAGGTAGCCGGCCAGAGCCGCAACTTCATCGCGCGAGAGTTGTTGATCCGGCATGCGATTGCCGGGCTTGAGCGATTGCGGCTTCTCAATCCAGAGCGCCAGATTGGTCGGAGTGTTTGGGGAAAGCGCGGCGCCCAGTGTCTGGCGGCCGGCGATGTGCGTCAGATCCGGGGCTTTGGCTGGGTCGGCGTGGCAGTCGGCGCACTGGCGATTGAACACAGCAGGCGGCGGCGTCGATGTGGGTTGGGACTGGTGCTGCAGCCAGGTGGCGTAATCGTTATCCGATTCGGCGATGACGAGGAAGCGCATGCGCGCGTGCTGTGCGCCGCAGAATTCTGAGCAGACGCCCTGGTAAGTGCCCGGCGTATCCGCCTGCAGCCAGATGTACGCTGAGCGGCCAGGGACGGCATCCATCTTGCGCGCCAGTTGCGGCACCCAGAAATCATGGATTACGTCGCTCGATTCGATGCGCACGAGGAGGCGCCGCCCAACCGGAATATGGATCTCGCTGACAGCAAGTGCGCCATTCGGATAGCGCGCATCCCACCACCATTGATGGCCGGTGATGGTCAGGTCGGGCGCTTGGCTCGGCTGATCGGGCGCATCGATAACGGCCATGGCGCGCACAGTGACGATGAAGATCCCAGTCACGAGTATCAGCGGAATCACCGTCCAGGCGATCTCGAACGGCCTGGTCCTGACGTTCTCCACCGGCGCTCGCGGGTCGGCGCCGCGATAGCGCACCAGACCATAAACCACCAGGCACGACACAATTAGAAGGATGGCCGCGGAGAGAATCAGGATGTTGGTGAACAGCGCCGCGATCGCCTGCGTTTGCGGGGAATGCGGACTGAACGAACCGAGCGGCATGTTCCCTAATGGGGCCAAAGCATCGCCTGTATGCCCCACGGCGGTTCGATGTAACCGATGCCCCGTCCCATGCAGGCGATACCGATCCACAGTAACAGAGACAGTGCCGCTGCCAGCTTCGCGCGCCCCGGGATTTGTCCCGTCCGATCGAATTCCGCGGCCTGATCGTAAACGCTCCTGCGAAAGATCAGGGCATGGACGACGACGAGCGCCAGAAGCACCAGCTTGGCTCGGAAAAAAGCATTGTAATAGTATTCTTCGGCCTTACTGCCCAGCATCAGAATGCCGCAGGTGGCGACGAGGAGAAATCCAAAGCGCTTCGGCACGCGCAACTGATCCATCACATGCGACGCGGGGTACCTCGTCATAGCTAGGCCGAGCAGGCGCAGATCCGTCATCAGGATCATTCCCCCGAACAGGGCGATGGCCGTCATGTGCAGCGAAAGAATGATCGGATAGGTGTAGGCAGAGCCGCGTATGTATGTGAAGAACGGCGTCAATTGGATCCACTGCGCGAACCGGAGAATCATGGTCAGACCTTATTGATATCGAGAGTGGAATTGAGAAACCCGATGAAGATCCCGCCGAAGACGACGCACAGCCAGAGCGCGAGAGAGACGCAGGCCACCAGCTTACCGCCGCCGAGTGCGCAAGACTTGACGGCCTTCCGATGGATGGTGTAGTTGAAGACAATCGCCAGCACCAGGAAGAACATCTTGAGATCGAAGGCGTAGTTCAGGTAATACATATCGGGGTCCGACGAGAAGAGCATCAGTCCGGTGAAGACCATGAGAGAAATTCCGCCCAGCGTCCAGAAGAAGGTGTCCTCGGCTAATTGAGACGGCGTTTCCCGGACCATGCCGATACCGAGGAGGCGAAAATCCACCAGCGCAATGGTCCCCACGGAAAGGGCAAATCCGACGATATGAATGCACTCGAGAATGGGGAACGTCAGCGGGGATGAATTGAGCGGATTGGCGATCAGCATTCTCGCCATAGATGCTAACGTACGCCGTCAGCTGCGGCCACCTATCTTTTGGCCCTTTCTTTCCGGGGGCCCGCCGCGCTATAGAATCGGATTGAGGTTAAGCCAATCTGATTCGCCGCATCCTGCAATTGAATCCTTTCGCAGTGGCTGCGTGTGCCGCGGCGCTGATTGCATCGATCGCGATTACCGATTGGCAGGTGGAGTTCAACGCCACGCTGGGCTTCCTTTATATCTTTCCCCTCGTGTTGCTGGGAACGGTGACGGGGTGGTGGCAACTGCTGCTGGCCGCGGTTTTTTGTACGATGCTTTCGGATCGGCTGGATCCTTTTCCCGGCGATATGGAATGGGCGCGCGACGTGCTGATTTTTCTGACCCTTTCCACCACAGGCCTGCTGTCCCTGGGCGTGGCCAAAGGCTATCGCCGGGAAATGGAGAACCTGGCGCGGATTGAGAAAGAGGCTGGGGCAAGACAGGCCGCGGAGGGGCAGTTGACGTTTCTGATCGAGACCAGTCCCGCGGCGATCCTTACTATGACGGCGGAGGGCGAGATTTTGCTGGCGAATCCCGCGGCTCATCGCCTGCTGGGAGTGCCGGAAGGTTTTCTTCCCGGCAAGAGAATCTCCCGCTACGTTCCGGCGCTCGGTTCCATTCCGCCGCCGGGCGAATCGGCGCGCATCTTTCGCACGGAGATGCAGACGCGTGGGCGGAGGGAAAGCGGCGAAGTATTTCTGGCCGACGTATTTTTCTCCACCTATGCGACCCCCGCAGGACCTCGTCTGGCGGCCCTGTTGCTCGACTCCTCCGAAAATCTGCGTGAGCGTGAGGAAACCAGCTTGCAACAACTGCTGGCCGGATCGCGTATCCTGGTGGCGGCCGTTTCCCATGAAGTCAGAAACGTGTGCGGCGCGATCGGATTGATGCATGAAAATCTGGCGCGTAACGGGTCGCTGGCTGGCAATCAGGATTTCGAGGCGCTGGGTTCACTGGTGGGCACGCTCAGTAAAATCGCATCCCTGGAATTGAAACAGAGCGCCGGCAATCAACAGCCGGAAACCGCCGATCTGAATGAGGTGCTGACCGATCTGCGGATTGTGCTCGAGCCTTCGTGCGCGGAATCGGATATCTTAGTCCAGTGGGATATTCCGGGGAATCTTCCGCTGGTCGAGGCAGATCGTCACAGCTTGCTGCAGGTTCTGCTGAACTTGAGTAAGAACAGCCAGCGCGCGCTCGAAGGCGCGGCCAATAAGGTGATTCACATCTCGGCCTGCGCCGGGCCGTCGGGAGTTTCCGTGCGCTTCACCGACAGCGGTCCGGGCATCCCTCCCGGGCAAAGACTTTTTCAACCTCTCCAGAAAGGCGCGGACGGCGCCGGCCTGGGGCTCTATCTGTCCCGCGCGTTTATGCGATCGTTCCGTGGAGATCTGCGGCACGATCCACAACATCCGGGATGTTCCTTCGTGTTGGAACTGGCCGCCGAGAATGCAACGCATACGACTCTTACTGCTTGACGATCACGTGCTGTTTCGGGAGGGTCTGCGGCGGCTGCTGGTCTCCGAGCCCGATTTCGAAACCGTCGCCGAGTGCGGCACACCCGCCGAGGCGCTGGAATTTCTGGCCCGTTCGCCGGTCGATATTATTCTGCTGGATTTCGATCTCGATAATGAAACCGGTACGCGCTTCACGGCCTGCGCATTGGCGGCGGGGTATCGCGGAAAGATTCTGATGGTGACGGCGGGGATGAATCCGCTCGATACCACGGTGGCGCGCAGGCTGGGCGTCTCCGGCGTGTTCTTGAAGCACGATTCGCCGCGTGCGCTGCTGAGCGCCATCCGAACGGTGGCGGCGGGAGAGGATTGGACCGGCGAGACACTGCCACGCCCTTCGGCTCCCGATTCTGGCGGCAGAAACATGGAAGGCCTCACCCCGCGCGAACAGCAGGTGCTGCGCAGCGTGTTCGAGGGCCTGACGAATAAAGAAATCTCGCACCAGATTGGCGCGTCACTCAGCGTCGTGAAGGCGACACTCCAGGCCCTGTTCGAAAAGACCGGCGTGCGGACGCGCGGGCAATTGGTGCGCATCGCGATTGAGAGATCGCTCGAAACTGTACGTAAGACGTAACGCCTACGGCAGACGCCTGAACGAGATGCCGTTGTTCTCTTCCCAGGCCAGCAGCGCGCCACCGCCGGGGAGGGCCGTCAGATTCGGGAAGGCGGCCTGGCTGGCCACCGTCTCCTGCTTGCCATCAGTCCACAGGACAAGTTGCGATCCTTTAACCCAGGTAGCGTAGACGTGATCTCCGGCGGCGAGAGCGACATCTTTGCCCTCCCCGAGTTTCGTTTCCGGCTTGCCCGGTTCGGCCATGAAAATCTCGTCCATGCGCCGCCAGACCGTGACCGTCTTCCCACCGGCGTGGACTAATCCGCCGCCATCCATGGGGCAGGCGTCGATCTTCCACGTGCCGAGGCCGAGTTTCTCCGGCTTTCCGAAGCGGTGCTGGGCGTCTGCCCGCAGCAGGTAAAAATCGCGCGAGCCATCGAGTACGTTGCGCCACATGAGATCGAGCCCGCCCGCTCCGTCGAACGCAGCGGTGGGATGGCAGCACTGGCAGATGGTGCCGTCGGACGATTCGTAGATCTTCACGTTCTTCGACCACGTAGCGCCGGAGTCGGAGGACCATGCGCCGTAGAGCTGGGTACCCTTGCCGCGCTGATCGAGCCAGGCGGCGAAAAGATTTCCATGCCCATCCGCCGCCAGCGTGTGCAGCCCTTCACGCGGCGCGGTGGCAACGTCATTGACGGTCACCGATTTCGACCACGTGAGGCCGCCGTCGAGGGACCGCCAGGCGAGGAGGTCCCCATCGGACGGAAGCCCGTGTACGTGGGTACCCGCCGCTTCCGTTTGTCCCACCACCGCAGTGACGACGATGGCTCCGCCGGAAATAACGATGCGCGGCCCGCGATGCCGGCTCAACGGCACTACGGGCGCGCCAGCCACCTTGACGGGCTTCGAAAAACTCTGCCCCTTATCGGTGGAAACAGCGACGTAAATATTCGAGCCGGACCCAAAGGCCATCGCCACCAGACCGTGCTCGGCCGCCAGTTGGGGTTCGCGGAATGGCGCGTCCGGCGAGGGAGCGGCCAGTTGGGAAATGACAAGCGCGGCTAGAATTCTGAACATACACTTACTCCTTAGTAACTCAGACGGAGGCCGAGTTGGGCGGTACGGGGATCGTTGACGGCCGTGATTTGCCCGAACGTGGGGCTGGGATTAGTGGGGTAGGCGCCGGAGCCAAAAACGCCGTTTAACGTTACCACATTCACGTGGTTCAAGGTGTTGAACATCTCCGCCAGCGCCTGCACCCGGATGCGCTCACCGACCGCGAAGGTGCGGCTGAGGCGAACATTCAGATTCAGGATGCTGTGGCCTTCGCCCGCATTGCGGTTGATGAATACTCCGTTGATAGTGGGGCGCGCCGAGGTACCCTGGATGGTATTACTCCCTGTGGTGATGTTGAACGGCAGAGGAGAGTATGCAGTCAGCGAAGTGGTGAGCTGGAACCCATGGCTCAGGCGTTCCCACGCGGTGTTGGCGCTGTCGAGAGAGGTGTGAACGGTGCCTTCGAAGGCGACGCGGGTGCGCTGATCGTCATCCGACCGTGAGTAATCCTGCCAGATGTTGAAGTTATTAATCGGCGCGCTGAAGAAGAATTCGCTCACGTCGTCCAGGGCCTTGGAGTAAGTGTACGAGACGCGGTAGTTACCCCATCTCACGGGCCGCTGCAGGAACGATACGTGCAGACCGTCGTAGTGGGAATCCGCCAGCGAAGAATACTGGCTGTCGTTGCCGTAGTTGGGATTCGGCCGGCAGCCGTTGTTGGTGCCGACGGCTGCGCATGAGGGCACGTTCTGATTCACCGAGATGATGAGGTGCAATCCGCGAATGTGCTGATAGCCGACGCTCAGCGTAGCGCCTTTCCCCAGTTGCTCTTCGATCTCGAAGTTCCCCTGCTCGGAATAAGCGTTCTTCATATTGGGATTCATAGTGGAGAAGTTGAACAGCACGCCCGCCGGAATAGTGAGACTGCCAAGAATGTTGGGAAATACCGGCGCGCCTGCCTGGGTCGGCGAGAGACTGATGCTCAATTGCTGGAGGTTGCTGACGGTTGTGGTGTTGTCCGCCGAAAGCAGCGCGTTGGCGAGGGGCCTCAGCGGAATGCGGTCGTAGAACAGACCGTACCCACCGCGAATTACGACTTGCCTCAACAGAGCCCGGCGTGAGGCAAACGGCGACCACGCGAACCCGCCGCGCGGAGAGACGTTGCCCGTCTGCGTGTCAATCGTCCTGAGAAACTCCAGGTCGTAGCGGAGGCCCAGGTTCAGGGTGAGACTCGGAGTTACTTTGTACTCATCCTGCGCATAGAAGCCAACGTTGGGGTTAGTCTGGTGTACCTGCGTCACGCCGAAGGTCTGGGTGAAACCGGAGCTGTTGTAGACGCCGCTCAAAAAATTGGCGAGCGAAGAGAACGCATAGCTGCCCCGAATGGTGCGCGGAAACGTGATGGTGTCGTCGTTGTAGAGAAAATCGATGCCGACCCGGATGGCATGTGCGCCTTGCTGGATAGAGAGGCTGTCGGTGCCTTCATACAGTTGATTGACGCGCGCAGTGGGCGATCCCGAGAGCGTTCCGAATGAAGCTACGCCCGAGATACTCACGGCGGGCCCGATGGGGTCTGAAGGAGGCGCGGAAAGATTGCTGTTGGTTAACTGCACCCGTGTTTCATTCACCAGCCTTGAAGACAGCGTCTTGACATTGCTGGCCGCGATGGTCTGATCGGTGTCGAAGAGGTTGGCTGATGCTGTAGGCGCGCTCAACCCGCCGGCGCCGCGCGAGTTGATGCTTTCGACGTGATAGAGACTGTAGCGGACGCTGAACTGATCTGTATCGCTGAAGTGGTGATCGATTTTGCCGAAGAAGTTCTCGTTGTGCACCGGATTGCGGAAAGCGCCGGTGGAGATGGGCGGCCCGGGGTAGCCGACGGCAGTGAGCCGCGCATTGATCGCGGCCACGTTAGCGGGAGAAATGGTAACCAGGCCGGATTGATTCAGGTCGCGGGCTTCGAAATTGGCGAAATAGAAAGTCTTGTCTTGTCTGATCGGACCCGAAAGACTGGCGCCGTACTGGGCCTGCGTAAGGGGCAGAACGGTGTTCGAAAGCGCATTGGCAGCATTGAAGGCGCTGTTGCGGAAATATCCATAGATGTCGCTGTGTACAGTATTGCCGCCGCTTTTGGTAACCACGTTGACGTAGCCGCCGAGTGCGCGACCCAACTCGGCCTGGCCGCCGGAGGTGACCACCTGAAACTCGTCCACTACGTCGAGCCCGATAAAGGCTCCGGCAACTCCCGCGGCGTCGTCATTGGCGCTGACGCCGTCGATAATAAAGCTGTTCGAAAAGTTGCGCTGGCTGCCTATGGAGATCCCCTGGCCGGGCATAGCCGAGGTTTCGGCGAAAAGCTGGTTGGCGGCTGTATTAGTGGGCGACACTCCCGCGACGAACAGGGCGATGTCGAAATAATTGCGGCCGCTTAAGGGCAGCTCTTTTACCTCGGTCTGTGAGATCGTGCTGGCAATCTGTGTCCGAGCGCTCTCGAGGACGGGTGCCTCCGCGTTGACCGTGACTTTGGTTTCCGTAGCGCCAATTACAAGCTCGAAGGGAAGTTCGAACGCGGCCCCCACAGTGAGGGTGACGTGCCGCGTGGACTGCTGAAATCCCTGATGCTGCACTGAGATCTCGTAGTCTCCGACCTTGAGATAAGGAAAACGGAAACGCCCGTCGCGATCGGTCATTTCCATGCTTGAGATGTTGGTGTCGATCTGACGGGCGACTACGTGTGCGCCTTCAACCACGGCGCCCGCCGGATCGGTTACGCGTCCGCCGACGCTGGCGTAGTTAACGGTTTCTTGGGCGGGCGCATGGCTGCCGAGCCATAGCGCGTACACAGATAGAAATAGAGTTCGACTTACCGCTCTGTTAATCAAGATAGTTCTGTTAATCAAGATACTTCTCCTCTGAAGCGAATGAAGTGGGCTGCGAGTTAGTTGGCCGCGTGTCGATTCAGAAGGAGGGAGGAGGGCGCTGAAACAGCGCGAACGCCGCGAAACGTACGCAGCGGTTTACGCGCGAGGGCGGGAGCAGAAGCGTCAGAGCAGCGACTGAGTTGGAGGAAACCGATGTTGCGCAGAGGACCGCGGGCGCCGCCACCGGCAGGGCAGGCGATTGGGCGCAACCTTCGGGACACACGGAGCGCGCGAGCGCCGGTCCGCTTGAGTGCGATTTCAAACGGCGGCAACAGAGCTTTCCTTTGGTGCCTTTTGCGCAGCACGAACACTGGTCGCCACTGTCGGCCGCGACTCCGTAAACATACGGAGTCAGCAGGCTGATACCGAGCAGCAGCGCCGCGAGCGCGCGCAGCAGGCGAATTGTGATTCGACAGCTCACTTTTGATCTTTGACGTTAGTCAACCAAAATCCTTCGCTTGAAACGTTGACCGTCGCGGTGATCTTTTCGCCTTTGCGCAGCGCAAGATATTCCTTGCGATCCTCAACCGGGTATTGCATCGTCATCGCATCCATCCACCCTTCGATCTTTTCATTGTGAATGGAGGCGAGGTTGGTATCCTGATCGAGCCTTACGACGTATCCACGCAGTGTGTACTGACGCGGCTTTTCGGCTTTGGAGCAGCCGAGGGCCAACAGGGCCACGATAACCGGCCCCGGCACCAGAAGGCGCATGACAATTCCTTTCCTTATGTGTCCAGGTGCAAATCGAATGAACGCCGACTAACGCTGGCTAAGGATGGAGAAGGCAGGGGGGCCGCGCTTAAGATTGGCCTCGTCGCGCAGGACGCGGCGGTTGGCGCTACGGGGACTGCCGTCCCCGAGCGCCTGGCTGTAATGCGGAACGGTCGGCGGAGCTGTTGAGGGAACCTGTAAAGTAATAGAGCCGGTTGCCGAGAGCACGACACCGGGGTACATCGGGCATTTGTCGTCAGCGTAGAAACCCGCGGCCGATTGAGAAGCTCCGCCGCCCCTCGACATCGAGCAGTGGTGCTTACCATTGCGGCGGCAGCAGGATGGCAGATTGGCATCGGCACCCGGCGCACCAAGAACCGGACTCAACAACGAGTAGCTGAAGAGTGCGAGCAACAGGATGGCAGAGAATCGCCGCAAGCGATCATGGTAGCTCATTTCATCCAATTTGCAAAACGCCCGCTGCGATGCCCTGCCATGCAGTAAAATTCACGTTGAAGATATACAGAGCCGCGATTTTTCATACTCCCAGAAATCCATTCTTCGCCGCGAACGGCGTGGTTGCCTATGCCGATGGAGGCCTCGCGGTCGAGAACGGCAAGGTGTTGGATTGCGGCGATTACAGTTCGGTCGCCAAGGCTCGGCCGGACGCGGCGGTGCGCGACCTGCGTGGCGGTTACATCCTGCCGGGGTTTATCGATACCCACGTGCATTTCCCGCAGGTCCGCATCCTGGGCGGTCTGGGCTACGGCCTGCTCGATTGGCTGGAGCAATTGACCTTGCCCGAGGAAGCCCGTCTGGCCGAAGCAGATTATGCATCTTCCATCGCGCGGGAGTTTGTGAGCGCGCTGGCCGCGCATGGCACCACTACGGCCCTGGTCTTCGGTTCGCATTTCACGGGCGCCACGGCTTCGTTATTCAGCGCGGCGGAGGAGCGCGGCGTGCGCATCTTCACTGGACTGGTGCTGTCCGACAGATTGCTGCGCCCCGAACTGCACCAGACTCCGGATGACGCCTGGCGTGATTCAAAGAGCCTGATCGAACGATTCGGTTCCGGCCGCTACGCTGTTATGCCGCGCTTCGCAATGTCGGCTTCGGAGGCGATGCTGACCGTTTGCCAAACCCTGCTTAGAGAAGATTCGAGTCTGCGGTTCTCAACTCATATCAACGAGAACCGAATCGAAATCCACGAGACGGCCCGCTTGTTCCCTTGGGCCGCGGATTATCTCGCCGTCTATGAGCGTTTCGATCTGATTGGCGCGCGTGCCGTGCTGGCGCATAATGTTCATGCGGGCTCGACCGAACTGCAGCGCTTAGCTGCACAAGGCGCATCCATCGCGCATTGCCCGTGCAGTAACGCGGTGCTCGGCAGCGGGATCTTTCCCATGGGGCGGCATCTTGAGGCCGGCGTTCGA
>Ga0302320_10001545_pt1 | contig 55134 bp, 35 predicted proteins | sample Bog_T0_3_FD_202130 | JGI IMG/M metagenome (GOLD analysis project Ga0302320, IMG submission 202130) | Peat permafrost microbial communities from Stordalen Mire near Abisko, Sweden - Bog_T0_3 | ecosystem: Environmental > Terrestrial > Soil > Wetlands > Peat | place: Sweden: Abisko, Stordalen Mire...
TGCCCGTGGGCGTCTTCGGCGGCAAGCGCGCCTTCATGGACCTGCTCGCCCCGCTCGGTCCCGTTTACCAGGCCGGAACCCTCAGCGGCAATCCGCTGGCCATGGCCGCGGGCATCGCCACCGTCAGTTATTTGCAGGAGCACGCCGCTCAGGTTTACGCGCAACTAGAAGCCACAGCCAAGGCCGTCACCGAGGGCGCGGCCGCCGAAGCCGCCCGCGCAGGCGTTCCGGTCACCCTCAACCGTGTCGGCTCCATGTGGACCTGGTTCTTCACAGCGAATCCCGTCACGAATTACACTCAGGCCGCCGAAAGCGATACGGCCGCCTTCGGACGCTTCCACCGCGCGATGCTCAATGCGGGCGTCTGGCTTCCGCCCTCGCAATTTGAAGCGGCCTTCCTCAGCACAGCGCACGGCACAGAAGAGGTCGACGCCACCATTGCCGCAGCCCGCGAGGCTTTCAAATCTGTCCTTGCCGGATAAGCCCCGAATTGCTTGTTACCCGCTCCAGCCTTTGGCTCGCTCCACGGCCCGTAGAATCTGCTCTGCCGCTTGCTTCTAACTCAATTTATTGAAAAATAGGGCACTCTGGAACGATTTCATTCGCGTTCAAAGGGGAGTTTTTGTATCCTGAAGAGGATGCCTCGTACGTTTGCGGCGAATCCAATGGAGGAAATTCGAATGGCAGATACAACGAGAAAGACGAAGACAACCACTAAGTCACGCACGGCAGCAACAAAAACAGCAACCAAAGCTGAACCACAAAAAGAGACAGCCGTTAAAGTATCGAAGCCGACTCGCGAAGAGATCGAGCGGCTTGCGAAGACTTATTGGGAAGCGCGCGGCCGCGTGGATGGATACGCGGAGCAGGACTGGGCGCGAGCGGAAAAGGAACTGCTCAAGGCAGCATCGACCAAAACAGCTTCCTGATATAGGACTCTCCGCTCTGGACAATTCCCTCGCAGACTCTGCGGTCAGTCGCAGAGCCGATGCACTCTGCGCAAAGGCAAGAGCGTGTTTCCAAAACCCGCTTTGTGTCAGGGCACGACTTCAAAGCCTGTCCTGAGCGCAGCCGAAGGATGCCGAAAAGAGCATTAGAGGCAAGGGGTTTTAACCCCTGAGGGATTGCAACCGTTATATGAAAGCCATTTTTGAAACTTGCTCTAGTTAGCCGGTCTAACCGCTTTTTTCAGATTCAAATGGTATTAGGCTACGGACAAGCTTCCCACCTTTTCGCCGGCCTTTCGAGGAAAGACCGGCGAAAAATTCCCGCTTCAGTTCTTCGCTTGCTGCGCCACCAGCATGGACTCAAGAATCTGATCCGATACTTCCTTTACAGCCGAAGGCGTATGAGACAAAAACAGCGTGTTAGTCTTGTCGCTTTCACCAATAGACTTCAGCGTGTCAAAGTACTGGGTGACCAGCACTAACTGCATGACATCTCGCGAAGACGCTCCATCCACCACCTTCTGGAATTGTTCGATGGAAGTCTGTAGCCCTTCGATGATAGCCTTGCGCTGATTGGCGATGCCCTGCCCTTGGAGTGCCTTGCTCTCGGCCTCGGCTTCAGCCTTCTTCACCACCAGAATCTTCTCCGCCTCGCCGCGCGCATTGGCTGCAACCTGTTCGCGCTGCGCCGCGTTAATGTCGTTCATGGCCGACTTTACTTTCTGATCGGGAACAATATCGGTCACCAGCACATTCACAATCTCGAAGCCAAAAGTCGCCATGTCCGCGTCGAGTTCCTGCTTGACTGCGGCGGCGATTGACGACTGCGAGGCAAACACCTCATCCAGAGTCATACCCGGCACGTGGCCCAGGATTACCTGCTCCACATAGCTCTTGATCTGCGCCGTCGGGTCAGACAACTTATAAAACGCATCGTAGACCTTCTCCGGCCGCACGCGATTCTGCACTGATATCGGAATGGTGACAAAGACATTGTCTTTTGTCTTGGTCTCCATGGTCAGCGAAATCTGATTTACCCGCAGACTTACCATGCCGGCAACAGAATCGAAGAAAGGACGCTTCCAGTTCAAGCCCGGATCGGCGGCGCGAAGAAACTTGCCGAAGCGCGTAATCACGGCCACTTCAGCCGTGTTCACGGTAAAGAAGCTGCTTAGAAGCACAATGAGAAAAATGAGAGCCAGCGCCCCCAACGGGATCAACCACATGACGTCCATTCAGTTCCTCCGCTGCCTCATTTGGAAGCAACGGAGAATTATACAGGAGTACTATAAACGCGCCGTGACTCGCATAAATAGATGAAGTCGACTAACAATTGCTTCGGGCAATTCGGGTCCAACGCACTGACAACTCCTCAACTCGCCCCGCACTTCGATAAACTCGACAGCACTATAAGGCATTTATTTCAATTCTCGCCCAGGCGCCCCGTTTCAACCGTCTCTCGCCTTGCGCACACTCACGGGGTCCGAGTCGGCGCCATTGGTCTCCATTGCCGCAGGATTCCGCAGCCGTCATTTTCTGATTAGACGGCCAATGCCGTAGACTTCAATGAACGGATGCAAGAGCACATTGAAAACCTCGTAAAGCTGCAAGCGGTGGAGTTGGAACGAACTCGCCTGGCTCAGGTTGCCCGCGCCCTTCCGGCGGAAATCGCCGAAGCCCAGGCTGCCCTCACCGCCGCCGAACGCCAGGCCAGCGAGGCTTCAGCCGCCCTCGGCCGCGAAGAGACCCTTCGCAGCCGCCTCGATCGCGAGATCACCACCCACCGCCAGAAGGTAGTCCGCTACCGCGCCCAGCAAGACTCTCTCACCACCTCCGCCCAGGCCGATGCCGTCGAGCACGAGCTTCACTTTGCCGAAGCCGAGGCCGAGCGCCTGGAAAATGAGGAGTTCGTCAGCCTGGAACGCACCGAGGCCCAGGAAGGCGCGCTCTCCGCCGCCCGCGCCCGGGTCGAGTCGCTTGCCGCCGCCCTTGACAATACCCGCGAACGCATCCGTCTTCGCCAGGCTGAAGTCGCCCGCCAGCAGGCCACTCTCACCGCCGAGCGCGAAGCCATCCGGCCGCTTATTGATACCGAGTGGATCCTCCGCTTTGACCACCTCTGCGCCTCCCGCGGCACAGGCCTGGCCCGCGTTGAAAATATGCAGTGCACCGGCTGCCGCATGGGCGTACGGCCCCAGATGTGGAACCAGCTTCGCGAAGGCGAGCTGCTCACCTGCGACAGTTGCAGCCGCCTGCTCTACTGGGACCCCTCAATGGCGCCTGTACCCACGCAGCCAGACCCCAAGCCCAAGCGCAAAGTCAAGAAGCCTCTGGCGACAGAGGACTAGAGTCTCTCTTCCCTGCTAACCTTTTCTTTGGACGGTTGCCATATCGAACCGCCGCAACCTGGGAGCAGCACGTGAAGCGCATCTGCGTAGACATGGATGAGGTCATGGCGGACACTCTCGCCGAGCACATCCGCCGCTATAACCAGACCTTCGACGAGGATGTTACCCCTCAGGATCTGGCCGGCAAGGGCCTCTGGGAAATCACGCCCGCCGACCGCCAGCAGCAGCTTCGCGCCTTCCTTGACGCGGAGGACTTCTTCGAGGACCTGGCCCTCATGCCCGGCGCGCAAACCGTGCTCGAGCAGCTCTCCGCGCGATTTGATATTTTCATCGCCACGCAGGCCATGTCCGTCCCCAACTCCCTCGGTTCCAAATACCGCTGGCTCCAGCGCCACTTCCCCTTCATCCCGCCCACGCACTACGTCTTCTGCGGCGACAAGTCTATTCTCCGCGCCGACTATCTCATCGACGACCTGCCCAAGAACCTCCTGCGCTTCGAGGGCCAGGGCCTGCTCTACACCGCCCCCCACAACCTCACAGCCACCGGCTTTTTGCGCGTAGACAACTGGCAGCAAGTCGCCGACTACTTCGCCGCCCAAGCCGACTAGACCCAGTGGCGCGAGCGAAACCATCCAATCATCGTTTCATGGAGCGTGTTTCATAGAGTCGCTTTGTGTCAGGGCACGACTTCACAGGCTGCGGAAAAACTCGTAGAAGCTGTTTCAAAAGGTCGCTTTGTATCAGGGCACGACTTCAGTCGTGCCGAAAAAGGCATTAAAAGCACGGGGGTTTAACCCCTGAGGGACTGCAATCGTCATGCGGCAGCCACTTTTGAAACGCGCAATAGATATCCATTGCGAACCATGGTTTCAATTTACTCATATTGTAGCTACAATTAAATGATGGTAGTTAAGAATAAGGCGACAAAGAGTGAGACCAATTGGGAGCGCGTCCGTGCCTTCAAAGAGGGAGACGCAATCCCCTACGAGCCGGAAGACGGCCCCTACGATCCGAATGACGCCGAGGCTGCGCGCGCGTGGCTAGCACAGGCCGACCTGATTCGTGGCGGCAAGGTCGTGCGCCGAGGAAGGCGCGGCCCGCAAAAAGCTCCGACAAAGAAGCTGGTCTCGCTGCGCCTCTCGCCCGAAGTGATCGACCACTTCAAAGCCACCGGCCCCGGCTGGCAGACGCGGATTGATTCGACTTTGATGGAGTCTATCAAGCGCAGCGCATAACGACGCTCAAAGCCGGGCCTTCGCTATACACCTGTTTTCTTCCTTGTGAAGTTGAATAGCTTCGTCCATCTCCTTGCGGTTTGGTGTTCTTTACCTTTTGCTGTGCCACAAAGATCGAGTGCAGCTTCATTCTGAAGCCAATCCAATAAGGTTCGTGATTGCTCGGCAAGATCGGAAATCATATTTGAAATGATCGTACGATTTCTATCGAAGCTTTTGACGTCGTTATTTTTGTCGGTCTCGGAATCTTCATTATGAATTTTATCGATAAGACTTTCGGATAGGCCAAGATTTCCTTTGAGCTTTTGTGCCTGTAATTCTGTTTTCTTGATAAATTCTTTAATCTTTTTGTCACCGTCTCTATTTTGGCGAAAATTATCAAGAAAAATACAATTTGCGCATGCTATCGATATTTCTTCGAGAGCTTGTCCTAGTCCAGTGGCGATTCTGTTTGCTTTGTTTCCATTCCATCCATTTAACGTGTTGAAATTCGCGATATGAAAAACATTCGCGACGCTGCGCAATAAAGCACTCCATTCGGCCTTTTTCTGATCGAGAATCCACTGCTTACGATTCCATCTACTGTTCAGCCAAAAGGCAAACCAAGCGACTCCAAGTGCGAGGAGTGACGGAAAGGCAGAGACGAGCAGTCGCATCCAGATCGAGCTTTGCGCCTCACACTGAACCACGCATTGGGTTTGCGGATTTTGTTGAATGAAAAATGCGGCGATCGAGGCAACATGGAGGATCATGGCTCTCACCTTGTATCCTAAGAAGTTGACACAAAGGTTATCACTCATGAGCCAGACCCTGAAAGCCATTCGCGGCACGCGCGACCTGTTGCCTCCGGAAACCGCGCTTTGGAACCGCATCGAAGCCACCGCGCGAGACGTATTCGCCCGCTACAACTTCGGCGAGATTCGCACACCTGTCTTCGAGGACACGGCGCTTTTTGCTCGCGGCGTGGGCGAGGAGACCGACATCGTCTCCAAAGAAATGTACACCTGGGAGGACGGCGAGCGTTTTAATGAGCAGCGGATGATTGTCGACTGGGAATCGCTGAACAGGTCAGACGATCCAACACACGTCCAAGCAGGACGCGCGCACGTGGAACGCCTTTCGCCGCTGTTGACGCAACTGAATGCGATTGGGGTTCAGCGTGAGGTCACTTGGGGAGTTGCGCTTCCTGGGCAGCAACTCCCAGGAAGCGCACCTGAATTTGTTTGTTTCAGGCCAAGGATTTCCAGCGAGGCGATATCCGCGCTTCTTGAAGCGAGGGAACTTGCCAAATCGGACCCAGCGAGCCACCTTCGTCAGACCCATGTTCGATTGCGGCTGGTTGTACCAGCCAATGCCGCTGATAATCCTTGGGTTGAAAGACACGACGTCACCATTCAATGGTTTGAAGGCAACTTCTTTGACTCTGCCCAGTCGCTGACCCTGCGCCCGGAAAACACAGCCGGAGTGGTCCGCGCCTACATCGAGCACGGGCTGGGCGAGAGCGGCCAGTTGCAGAAGCTCTATTACATCGGGCCGCAGTTCCGCCGCGAGCGTCCGCAGAAGGGCCGCTACCGGCAGTTTTCGCAGATCGGCGCAGAGGTCATCGGGCCGCCATCGGCTGGCAGCGAATCGCCGCTGCGCGATGCCGAGATTCTCGAAATGCTGGCCACGCTGCTTGACGAGCTCGGCATTTCCGGCTGGAAGCTGGAGTTGAACTCCGTTGGCTCTGCCGCCGACCGTGCGCGCTACAACGAGGCTCTGCGCGCCGCCCTCGTCCCGGTGGTTTCGCAAATGTGCGTGGATTGCCAGCGCCGCGCCGTCACCAATCCGCTGCGCGTGCTCGACTGCAAGGTTCCCGCCGACCAGCCGATCATCGAGACTCTGCCGGTGATTGCCGATTCGCTCGATGAGGCCTCGCGCGTCCACTTCGCTGCTGTGATGGCTGCTCTGGACGCTGCCGGCGTGCCGTACAAGCGCAATCACCGCCTGGTGCGCGGGCTGGATTACTACACGCGTACCACCTTCGAGTTCACACACGGCGGCTTGGGCGCGCAGAACGCGCTGCTCGGCGGAGGCCGCTATGACGGCCTGAGCGAGATGCTGGGCGGACCCAGAGCTCCCGGCATCGGCTTTGCCATGGGCGAGGACCGGCTGGTTCTCACCCTCCTCGCTGCACTCGACCAAAATGCCGCCGCTCTCAAAGCGGAGGCGTACATTGCCCCGCTCGGCGACGGCCTGAACGCCGCAGCTTTGGTCCTGGCCCGCGAACTGCGCCATCAGGGCCTCTGGATCGAGCTGGGCGACGGCGGTTTTCGCCTCAAAAAATCCTTTGAAGCAGCCGACAAGACCGCTCGCCACATCATCATCCTTGGCGAAGACGAGCTGAAATCCGGTATTCTTACAGTGAAGAACTTCTCCACAGGCATACAGACAAAGGTTCCGCGGGCGGAGCTGGCCGTCTTTCTTTCCAATTGATTTTTCGGGGTTGGGTTCATGGCTCCCAGGTCCAAAAATCGGAACCTGGGGTAACCGGCACTTCCTGAGAATTATGTCAGGAATAGGAGGGTACAGCCCATGCAAATAACAACCGGAGACAAGAGTTCCAGCAGATTCTTTATCACGGAGTTCGCTGCAAGGAGCTTATTGGCGTTAATCATTTGGGTCTTATGCGTGACGGCTCTTCGCGCACAGGCCATCCAGATCAAGCTTGTAGATGGCAAAACCGGGCGGCCCGTTGCAGGTGCCTGTGTTGGCGCGATGATGACGAAAGACTACCGAAAACGAGTTTCTATTCCAATGGACAAGGACGGTATTGCCTCTCTGCGCCTCACCCAGAAGGATAATGAGGTAGGTAGTGCCGTTGATACTAAACTAGGCTGCGGAGGCGACGGGGCGATCAATCCGGTTTTCAAATACGCCGACTCATTGACGACTTACACCTATGGAGATCATCCATCATGCGCGTTCCCTGAGAGTATGCCCAACGCACGCTATAAGGAAATAGACTTTTCGACGAAAGATGTGCTTGAACATGGCGTTGTATCGGCGAATACTTGCAGCAAAGTCACCGCTTCGCCGCAGCCTGGGGAGATAATCCTTTTCGTCAGACCTAGGAATTTTCGAGAGAAAGTAAAAGATTGGCTGAATAGAGAAACGTTCCCATTCTGAGCTGTATAAATAGGGAGAATTCCATCCAAAGTCGTATTGAGCTAGGCCTCGGCCCCTCGCAGTTGGGGACCGGGGAATCCCTGCTCAATCCACCAGCTTGGCGATCTCGTCCAGATCGAAGAGAGCTTCGCTGCCTTCGAGTGTAAAAGCCCTCTCGGCCAGCGGTTCGAGTTTGCCCTCGCGATACCGGTATGCCGGTCCATCTGGATCGAGGATCAGAATCGTGCGAATCCCCATCTTCTCGTAGCGTCCGCCTTTTTTCATCACGCGTGCGACCTGGTCGGCGGGGGAGAGAACTTCGATTACGGCGACCGGCGGATGAGTGGCGATGGATTCAGCCGGAAGATTGCGATCCAGCAGCGTGACGTCGGGAATCAAAAAGCTGTATGCATCCACCTGGACACGCAACTCTGGGCGAACGCGGATGCCTGCGCGAGAGGCCTGCATCTCAAACCAGACCACGAGTGCCTTCTGCCATGCGGAGTGTTCGTTCTCTCCCATCGTGCTCTCCCTCTCCACGATCTGGCCGTCTATATACTCGGCGTCAGGCGAATAGGAGCTTCTGAGATATTCTTCAATGGGTACAAAAACCAGTGCAGCTGCCATCTCGTCTCTCCTTGTGTCCATCATAGTGCGGTGCAAACCGGAATGGAAGAGTCAAATTCAGGATTTGCCGCCTAATCGAGTAAATCCTGCCGCCCCCCTTCCATTACAATCAAGAGAATATGGCACTTGATTTTCAAGGAAATCTCGAACGGACACATCATTGCGGCGAGTTGCGCGCCGCGAACGCCGGCCAGCAAGTCGTGTTAATGGGCTGGGTAAATCGCCGCCGCGATCACGGCGACCTGATCTTCCTCGACCTGCGCGACCGCACCGGCATCGCGCAGATCGTGCTGGATAAAGAGCTTGTCCCCGAGGGCCACGCGAAGGGCGAGCAGGTTCGCCCGGAGTACGTTGTGGCCGCCGTGGGCAAGGTGCGCCTGCGCTCGGCTGACGCCATCAACCCAAAAATGCCGACCGGCGAAATCGAAATTGAGGCCACCGAGTTGCGCGTCCTGAACGACACTCGCCTGGCGCCGTTTTCGCCCTCTGAAGAAGCTATCCAGAATGAGGAAGTCCGCCTCAAGTATCGCTATGTGGACCTGCGCCGCCCCGAGATGCAGCGTAACTTCCGCCTGCGCCACGACATTACGCTGGCCATCCGCGACAACCTCAGCCAGCAGGGATTTCTGGAAATCGAAACGCCCATCCTCACCAAATCGACGCCCGAGGGCGCGCGCGATTTTCTGGTGCCCAGCCGCGTCCATCCGGGTGAATTTTTTGCGCTGCCCCAGTCGCCGCAAATCTTCAAGCAGATCCTCATGATCTCCGGCTTCGACAAATACTTCCAGATTGCCCGCTGCTTCCGCGACGAAGATCTGCGCGCCGATCGCCAGCTTGAGTTCACACAGGTCGATTTGGAGATGAGCTTCCCGCGCCAGGAGACGGTCTTCGCCGTAGTCGAGCAGTTTCTCGCGGCGGGTTTTGCCGCCGCTGGAGTCACGCTGCCAACGCCTTTTCCGCGCGTCAGTTACGACGACTCGATGCGCCAGTACGGCTCCGACAAGCCTGATCTGCGCCTGCCCGAAATCACCGATGTGCGCGCGGCCTTCACGGACGCGGCTCTGGCCACGCTGCAAATCGATCCCGCGCTGCCTGTGGTTGCCTTCCGCATTCCCAATGTTGGCGAGTTGAGCCGCAAGGAACGCGAAGACAACCATCCGCTCTTCGATCTGAGCAAGGGCGCAAAGTTCATTGACGACTTCAAGCGGCTGGCCAAGGGATTCCCAGACGCCGCCGTCAAGGTGCGCGAGCTGGTAGGCGCGGCGGAGGCCGACTTCGTCATCATCGTCGCCGGCGACCCGGCGCACCCGGTCAAGGCCAGCGACACCAAGTTCCCAGGTCGGCTGAGCGAGCGCGAGATCAACGTCTACTCCGCCGCAGGCAACTTCCGCACCGAACTGGCGAAGAAGTACGCTGACAAGCACGGAGCATTTGCCGTTACTGAAAAGGTAGTCCTGGATGCTAACACGCAGAGCGCCGGAAACTCCATCGATGGCGCAGCGGCTTTTCATCCCATCTGGATTACTGACTTCCCCATGTTCGAGTACGACCTGGCAACGGCCAAATGGATGCCTGCGCACCATCCGTTCACAGCGCCCCACGAAGCCGACATGAAAAACCTCGTCACTGACCCGGCAAGCGTGCGGGCGAATTGTTATGACCTCGCGATGAACGGCCTCGAACTCGGCTCCGGCTCCATCCGCATTCACCGCAAAGACGTGCAGCAGCAGATCTTCCAGTCGCTGGGAATCAGCGACGAAGAAGCCCGCGCGCGCTTCGGTTTTTTCCTTGACGCGCTGGAGTACGGCACCCCGCCCCACGGCGGCATCGCGCTCGGCCTCGACCGCATCGTGATGTTGCTGGCCGGTGCGCCCAGCCTGCGCGAAGTCATCGCTTTCCCCAAAACCGCAAAAGCTGTCGATCTGATGGTGGACGCGCCCACTGCGGCCACCGAGCAGCAATTGAAAGAACTGCATATCCGAGTGGCGCTGAAGAGTTAGCGCGTTTCGGTCATAAGCGAAGAAAAGGCCCAGAGCGCAAGCTCCGGGCCTTTTCTCGTTCGGCGCCCGCACATTGCGCGCAGACACAGGTGCGAATTGTCATTTTGCGGCCACAAGGGCATTGACCAGGTTGACTCCGTTGGGGCTGCCCCAACCGGTCACCAGGTCATAGCCAGTCACAGCCGAGTAGCTGCCGGATTTGCCGCTGGTGATGTCGTGGAAATCCGTACCATAGCTGGAGCTCACGCCGAAGGGGTAGATGATCGGGTCAAGGAAACCGATGGTCGCATTGCCGTTGGCAACCAACTGCTGGTTGACCAAGGCGATGTAGCCTGCCCACATGGGCGCAGCGAAGCTGGTGCCGCCATACGTATTGGCCTGGCAGGCCTTCTGATCGCCACAAGTATAAAAAGTGAAGTTTGCATTGGCCGAGACATCGGGGCCGTCGCGATAGGTGGTCGAACCTTTGTTGGTCGAGGTGATCACGCCCGAGAGCTTCTGCCACGAGGGGATCGCGATCTTGTCCGGCGAAATGCCGCCGCCCGAATCCACCCAGGCGGTTTCCGACTTCCACGCGCCGCCGGCACTGGCGGTTACCAGATCCGTTCCGCCCACAGAGACGACATAGTCGTCATCCGCCGGCCAAGCCTCATTTCTCGACGACCATGTCGAGCTGTCTCCCGAGGCAGCAAAGAAGTTCTGCCCCTGTGCTGCCATCTTTTTAAAGTAGGGATCAAGCGTTGTTGGATCGTCTGGCGTCCAACCCCACGAGCAGCCAATGGTGGTGGGCAGCGGGCTATGCGTGGTCATGGCGCTGATGATGGCCGTATCGGTTGACCCGATATACACCACCAGGCTGGCTAGCCCAGGGGCCATGCCAATGGCCTGGGTCATGTCCAGCGTTTGTTCTGTGTCGTCGCAGTAGCCGCCGGCTCTTGTATACAAGCAGCTTGTGCTGGTTCCGTCCGTGGAAAGAAGGGTGACCGGCACGTTGTTGGTTTGCTTCGCGTTCTTGAAATACGTGGTCAGGTCGGCCAGGTCGGTGCCGTAATACTCGAGCAGCCCGAGGTTCTGCCCGGCGCCGGTCAGGGCCGTTCCTCCGTAGTATGCCGCGCGCATGTCGCTTCCCAAAAACGAAGCCGAAGGGCCGGAACCGGTGGTGGCGTGCGAGACCACCGCTTCAGCCGCGATGCCATGGGCCGCTGCATAGTCGCTCTTGCTCACCAGCATGGGATGCGGAGTCGAGTAGTTGTTCAAGCCGGAGACGTGCCAAAGCTGGAAAGGCAAGTCTACGGTAGGCTCGCGGTCCGCGGCATAAAAGACGCGGTTCTCCGTGGGGTGCTGAAAGTTTTGCATGGCGACATGGAAGGCAGCCTCGACGGCCGAAACCGGCCCTCTCACCTGCACATCCATTCCGTCGCGCGAACCGCCGACGACCGTGAGGCCGTTCGCCTTTGCAAACGCGACCACGGCGTCATAGTCTTCCTGGGTGGGGCCAAACCGCGCGGTAAACTCCTGCGGGGTGAGAAATTGCCGGTAAGAGGCGCTGGCCGGATTGCGCAGATCTGCCAGGAATGCGTCCAGGCCTGCCGGGTCGCTCAGCGGCAAAACGATATTTAACTGCATTTGCTGGCTTGCGGGCAGACGCCCTACCAACAGTGCATGCCCGTTGAGAACTGCATCGCGCACATGGCGTGTCATCAGCGATTGCGCACGGCCGTCCAAAGTTCCGGCCGATAGAATCGCCGCTATGGTCAACACAAACACACTGATTTTCTTGTTCACGATTCCTCCTGTCAGGACTTGTTAGCGGGGAGGCATCCAACCGCCTTCAAGGAGACTTCCAGCCATTGTGGTCAGCGTCACAATGGATGTCAATGATAAAACCGCAATTTCATTAACGATTCCTGTGCAAAAAGTCCGCCCCTGCAAACAGAAAACGAAAAGGCTACCGTCAACCCGGAAGACACACGTTTTCATTGCGATAGGTGCAGGTGGTTTTGCAGACACGATACAAAGTCGGTGCTCGCGGAGAATATCCCGAACCGGCCTGAGACCAAGTCGCCTGCTCCATCTGCGCGGGAATGAACATGCGTCTGTCCCGCTTGCGGAATAGGAAGCGCCTGCAACTGGAGACAGAGTTCGGGCGGTTCCCAATCCGTGTAAACTGGGCTGCGGGAGAGTTACCTTGTCCACATCAGACATTCGCTACGCGGCTGCGGTGGTTTCCGATTGCGGCAGCAAGCGCCCTTCCAACGAAGATGCCTTCGGCGTCTCCGCCGAGCACGGAGTCTATCTTGTCTGCGACGGCATGGGCGGCGCGGCAGCCGGCGAGGTCGCCAGCGCGCTGGCCGTCGCCGAGGTGCTGCGCGTACTCAACGGCCGAGCTGATGCAGCGTCGCTCAATGATGTAGTTAGAGAAGCTGTCCGCGCCGCCAACCAGACCATCTACTCCCGCGCGCAGCGTGACTCCCAGCTTCACGGCATGGGCACCACGCTGGTTGGTCTGGCGACCGAAGGCCCCCGCGTGCTGGTCTTCAACGTGGGGGATAGCCGCTGTTACCGATTGCGCAATTCCGCTCTGGTTCAAATTAGCCAGGATCACTCGCTGGTCGAGGAGCAGGTCCGCATGGGCCGCATCACGCACGCCGAAGCGCTGCGCTCTCCGCATCGCAACGTCATCACCCGCGCTCTGGGCACAGAGAGCAGCGTCGAGCCGGATCTCTTCGAGTTAGAGGCCGAGGCCGGCGACCTCTTTCTGCTCTGCTCCGATGGCTTGACCGGCGAACTCCCCGACCCGCTGATTGAGTCCATGCTCGCCGCCGATCTCTCGCTCAATGAACTCTGCACACGCCTGGTAACCGCCGCCAATCGCGCCGGTGGCCGCGACAACATCACCTGCCTGCTGGTCCGCGCCGAGAGCTAGCGTGACACTGGGATAAGAAGCGGTTGAGATATGCGTACAACCAGCACTTGACCAAAGCGGAAAGTGAGTTGCGCTCATCGGTTCCGCGCTCGTTTTCCGGTATTAACGGATTAATTACCTGCAAGGTTTTGAAAATATAAATAGGGGGGTAGGGGGGTGCCTTCAGGGACTAGGGAATAGGGAATAGTAAAGGCCCGGTCCTATGGTCGTTGTTCATTTGATGATTGTGCGCCGGGGAAGGGTAATTCTATGCACGGTGAATCCGTTCTCAACGGAAACCGATGGAGGGTTCATACTTTTCCACCGCTGCGCCAGAAAGAAAGCAAAAAGATGGGGCACGGAACAAATCATGGGAGAATTCAGGAACAGTTTACCCGGCACCGGTGTCTACAGTAGTGTGATGGCCTGCAAGAAGTGGATTCTCCGCATTCTGCGCGTCGCGGGTTTGGCTGCGCTTGCCGTGGTTCTGCTCACCTTTGTTGTGGTGCAGTTTCAGCAGCGTCTGTTGCGCTGGCGCGCCGAACGGCTGATGGCCGATATGCACCAGATTCGCCTCTATCAAAGCACCTGGACCGACGCGCAAAGGCTCATGTACAGATGGGGCGCATGGGGGCATTACGACGGAAGCTGCACGGCGACCGATTGCCGGTATGAAATCAACCTGACCGATGCCAGTTGGCGGTCCTGGAATCGAGGGCGCAGCGGCGAGGTTGGTTGGCTCTGGCGAAATAAGACTGCGAATTTGATCTATCGCTGGCTCGGTGGCAGGTACGCAATCATCCATTGGGCATTCATCGTGCAAGATGGAACGATCTGGAGGACGCGTACTTGGGTCGCCATAGCAGTTCCACCTAGGTCGTTGGACAAAGACGATTTTGGCTATGTTCTTATTGTTGATGCAAAGAGTCAGCAGGCGCTGCGCCATTCAGAGGGCGGTGACTGGGTGCTTGGTGGGGAAGATGTGCCTGCTGGGCATCCCTATTACAAGATGGGTCAGCCCAGCGGATGTGAAGGTTGCGCGGCCAAGGAAGTCACCTACTCAACGCACACTCCTCAGGCTGAGATTGTTCGTCTGACCTCGTACGACTTTTCCTGCTTTACACGGCTAATCTCTTGCAAGTTTCCGGAGGACTTAATGCCGGCGGCCCGTGAAGAGAGCCCCGACGATTTTGACGCCGACCATCAAAAGACTCCCAATCCATCAGCGTTGGCGGATACCTGCGGGAGTCTCTTGTGGGCCGTGGCGCGAGATGCAGGAACGGTAGTGATTGTCGATGCACTCTCCGTCTCAGAACAGAAGGGATATTACGGTCCTTATCAAATAGCACAGGCCAAGGTTGCTGCGTACCTCAAAGGCTCCTCGCGTTGGCCTGTGGGGTCGGTCCTGAAAGTTGAAGCCGAGGAGATGGTACCAGGAAAGCGTTACATGGTCCTTCCGCATGAGGATACCTATGGAGAGCCAGACCGGTATGCTGACGAATCTGAGATCGACCCGTATCGTTGCGGCGTACAAGAGGACACGCCGGAAGTTCGCCGCGAACTGGAACAGGGATTTGCGCAGAACGACAATCTGCGTGGACCTGAACTCAGATAATTCTCAGTCTTCCAATTCCCGCATCAATCATGCTTCTTGACTTTCTGGAAAAGCATGACCAATGGCAAGCAGAGCAAAGCAAGCACGGCCAGCAGTCGGAAGTTATCCGTATAGGCCAGCAATGCGGCTTGCTGCTGCACGCTGCGATAAAGCGCTCCCAGAGCCTTTTGATGCGCGGTGACCATGTCCGCGCCCTGGGAGAAAAGCCTTGCCTGCAGGCCGCCGACGAAGCCTCCCTCGACAGCATTTCCCGCGCCCGCGTTGGCCGCCAAATAATTCTGATGCACTTGTGAGCCACGGACCAGCATGGTCGTGATGCTGGCGATGCCGATGGATCCGCCGATGTTGCGCATCAGGTTGTAGATGCCTGCGGCATTGCCCATATCCTGCTTGCGCAGGCGGCTCAGCGTCATGGTGGTGAGCGGGACCCAGATGAAGCCCATGGCGAATCCGTTGATCAGGTTCGGCACGACCACCGACGACATACCGATCTGCAGGTTGACCTGACCCAGCATCCACGTGGAGACGGCGAGCAAGCTAAAGCCGAAACACATCAGCCAGCGGCCATCGATTTTGCTCACCAGAAGTCCGACCACGATCATCGACACCATCGACCCAAGACCGCGCGGACTCACCGAGAGGCCGCTTTGCAATGCCGAGTATCCCAACAGCGTTTGCAGAAACAAGGGCAGCATGGCCGTGACGCCATAAAAAACGAAGCCGTAAGTGCAGGTAATCAGCGTTCCCACGGCAAAGTTGCGATTGAGCAGAATGCGCAACTGCACAATCGGTTCGTGATCAGTGAGTTCGCGAATGATGAAAGCGACCAGCGCTGCCGTCGAAATCGCAGCGGTCCAGCAAACCCACGGAGCCGCGAACCAATCCGCCTCCTGCCCCTTGTCCAGCACCAGTTGCAATGAGCCAAGCCAAAGCGCAAGCAAACCAAAGCCGAGATAGTCGATTGCTCCCTTGAATTTCTCGCGCAGATAAGGAGGGTCTTCGACATACAGATTGACCATGAAGAGCGCCAGCAAGCCCACCGGCAGATTGATGTAGAAGATCCAGCGCCATGAGTAGCTGTCAGTGATCCATCCGCCAAGGGTGGGGCCAATCACCGGGGCCACAATGACGCCCACGCCATAGACGGCCATCGCCGTGCCGTGTTGTCGCGGCGGAAAACTTTCCAGCAAAATCGACTGCGCCAGCGGCTGCATTCCTCCGCCGCCAATGCCTTGCAACACGCGGGCCACAATCAGCATGGGCATGGTCAACGCCACGCCGCACAGCAGTGAAGCCACGGTAAAAATGACGATAGAAAGCAGCAGCAGCCGTTTGCGTCCGATGCGCCGCGCAATCCATCCCGCGGCGGGCAGCATGATGGCATTGGAAACCAGGTAGCTGGTCAGAACCCAGGTTGATTCATCAGTTGAGGCCGAGAGATTGCCCGCAATGTGCGGCAGCGCAACGTTGGCCACCGAGGAATCGAGCACCACCATGAAGGTCGCCATCATCACCGATGCGGCGATCATCCACGGATTTGCCTCGGGTTTCCAGGCGTGCTCTTCGGCCTCCGTAAGGCTCCGTATATTACTGGGGGTGCTCATCCGGCTGTCTATCGCTTTCGTTTCGCGGGGGTGGCTGCCGGTGGCCATGACCAGAGTCCCGCTGGAAGTCACTCTAACTATTATGCGCGATTTTGCGGCGCGCTTGTTTCCCGCCGGCCCATGTACCATGGGGATAGGCCCCTCATGACAGACACCAAGAATCTCTCCCCTGAAATCCTTCTTCACATTGCGCAAACGCTGAAAGTTCCACTTCGCGGCTTGGTTGCCGTCATCGAACTGCTCGACGAAGGCGGAACCGTGCCGTTTATCGCGCGCTACCGCAAAGAAGCCACCGGCAACCTGGACGAAGTGCAGATTCTGGCGATTGAAGAATCGCTGGCTTACTTTCGCGACCTTGCCAGCCGCCGCGAAACCATCCTTGCCTCCATAGCCGAGCAGGGCAAGCTGACCGATGAGTTGAAGGCGCGCATCGAAGCCACGCTTGACAAAGCGGAACTTGAAGACCTCTACCTTCCCTACAAGCCCAAGCGCCGCACCAAGGCCACCATTGCGCGCGAGAAGGGCCTCGAGCCTCTTGCCGCTTACCTGTGGGCGCAGCAAAATACCGGCCAACCGCTGGAATCTTTTGCAGCAACATTTGTCAACGCGGAGTTGGGCGTGGCCACAGCAGATGAAGCCCTTGAGGGGGCGCGCCACATTGTTGCCGAATGGATCAGCGAAGACGCCGATCTGCGCAAGGCTCTGCGTCAACTCCTCTTCGACGAGGGCGTGGTCGTCAGCCGCAAATCCACTGACGCTGTGGACGAGCAGGAAAAGTTCAAGATGTACTACGAGTACTCCGAGCCGGTAAAGACGATTCCCTCGCATCGCATGTTAGCCATACGCCGCGGCGAAGCGGAGAATATTCTTTACTTCCTCCTCGAAATCGAGCCGGAACGGGCCATCGCGATTCTCCAGCGTCACGTCCTGCGCCAATCGGGCGACTGGACGCCCCAGCTCGTGATGGCCATTGACGATGCGTGGAAGCGATTGCTGAACTCATCCATTCAAGGTGAGATTCGCCTCGAACTGAAGCGGCGCTCCGACACCGAGGCCATTCGCGTCTTCCGCGACAATCTTTATAACTTGCTGCTGGCTCCGCCCGCCGGACCTATCTCCGTGCTGGGCATCGATCCGGGTTTGCGCACCGGCTGCAAGGTTGCTGTTGTCGATGAGACGGGCAAGCTGCTGGCGCACGATGTTTTCTATCTGCATACGTCGAAGCACGGCAATGCCGAGGCAGCGCCAAAGCTGGAGGCTCTGCTGCGCACGCACAATGTCCGGGCCATCGCCATCGGCAACGGTACCGCATCCCGCGAAACAGATGCGTTTGTGCGAGAGTTCCTGAAAGAAAAAAAGATCGAAGGAATTTTCTCGGCAACTGTAAGTGAGTCAGGCGCCAGCATCTACTCGGCCTCCGCGGTCGCGCGCCAGGAGTTTCCCGATCTTGACCTTACGGTGCGCGGCGCAATCTCCATCGCTCGCCGCCTGCAAGACCCGCTCTCCGAGTTAGTCAAGGTCGATCCGAAATCGATCGGCGTCGGCCAGTACCAGCACGATGTGGACCAGCGGCAACTTCAGGAATCGCTGGAAACAGTCATCGAGAGCTGCGTCAACAAGGTCGGCGTCGACTTGAACACCTCGTCGTGGACACTGCTGCGTTTCGTCGCCGGCATCACGGAGCGCGCCGCGCTGAACATCGTCAGCTTCCGCAATGAGAAGGGCAGCTTCCGCTCGCGCATGCAAGTCCTGGAAGTGCCGGGCATCGGCCCCAAGACCTTCGAGCAGGCGGCAGGTTTTCTGCGCATTCGCAATGGCGATGATCCGCTGGACGGGACTGCCGTTCATCCCGAGTCTTATCCCGTAGTCGAACAGATTGCCGCGTCGCTGAAGACCACCGTAAAGGCGATCATTCAGGAGCCGCAATTGCTTGAGAAAGTGGATCGCAGCCAACTCTCTGCCGGTGCGTATACGGTGAACGACATTCTTGCCGAACTGCGGAAGCCGGGGCGCGATCCGCGAGACAAATTCGTCGCGCCCAGCTTTCTTGAAGGCGTGCGCGAAATCGCCGATGTCGAGCCGGGCATGGTGCTTGAGGGGGTGGTGACAAACGTGACCAAGTTTGGAGCCTTCGTCGATATCGGCGTCCACCAGGACGGGCTGGTGCACATCAGCGAACTTTCCAACCACTTCATCAAGGAGCCGTCCGAAGCCGTGAAAACCGGCCAGATTGTCAAAGTCAAGGTGCTCGCGGTGGACACGAAAGCCAAGCGCATAGCGCTCTCCATCAAGCAATTGACCGCGCCAACCGCGCGCCCCGCTACGAAATCCGCAGCAAAACAGGAGAAGCCAACCCCAAAGCCGCAGCCCACCATGGATGAAAAACTTGCTGCGCTCTCCATGAAGTGGAAGTCGCGCTAGCGCGCCGATCGGTCGAATGAGCGCCTGCGGAAAAACCCCGTTCGGAGGGAGGCGGGGGTTTCAACCCCCGCACAAAGCCAGCAAAATTGACGCGGGCTTTAGCCCCGGCGGGATGTTTCCGAGCATGTCTCAAGAAGCCGCTTTGTATCAGGGCACGGATTTATCCGTGCCGCAAAGCCCAGCAAAATGACCGGGCTTTAGCCCCTGCCGGGGACTCTTGCTAAAGACTACGACTTTGGGGGCAGGATCCGAAGTTCGGGCAAATTTGCCAATCTTTCACGGGGACAGGCCGGGTTAACTGAGAGGCAATTTCCGAATTGGCGACCATCCACCAACAATGGTTGGCTCGCTCAGGTTAATCTGAAGTGAGAGGTGCCGGAATGGATAGTTGGCCCACGGGATGGCGTTTCTGGCTGCTGGTTGCTCTGCTTTTTCTGTTTCCGGTTGTGCTTCATCCGTGGTGGCTGTTTATCATCTCCACCGCAGCCTACGCTTTGTTGATTTGGGTTGTAATTCGGACGCGGAAAGAGTCAAAGTAGCCCACCACCGAAGCGCGCAACGCCGCATCAAGCGGCATTCCGATCGGATCATGTACGGTGGGGCGACTATACAATCGTGACGAGGCATCGAGCCGCACCGTTGGACTGGTTGTACGATTGAAGAGGTACAAAGGAGCCGGTCGGTTCAATGTCTCTTGGAACTGGAGCATTCCTGATTTTTTGCATTTCAACGATCGCTGTTTCGCTCATCTCGTGCGCGAAACGGCCCTCAGGAAGGTTCTGGTTTTTAATTGCGGCGCTGAGTGTGCCGGTCCTGCTTGCGAACGGCCTTTACTGGTCTGTGGCCTGGCAGCACACCGACCCGATTGTATTTGGCGAATATGAAATGTGGGCACCCATGTTCATCGTTCCGTGGTCTATCGCCGGGGCGATTCCCTCGATTCTAGCCGTTCTTTTTATCCGGAGGTCTCCTCCAAACGCACAGCTTCCGCGCAAGCCAAAATGATTCACTTTCGCTGGGTCGTGGATGACCGGCCATCCGGACAGAACTCAAAGACGGAGGGTGCCGTCTCGTCAGGCGACGATACAGCCTCTGCGCGTAAAAAGTCTCAAGCCGGGATCATTCGCGACATGACGATCTAGCTTTCTGTCTTGATTCTTCTTTCCAACCCTGCGATTTCCCGCTGTAGCTGCGCAATTCTCGCGCGTACCCAAATGTGCGGGTCTCGCGACTGCATCTGTTTCATCAGAGGCCCTATGAGGTCGCAAACGTGATCGTGCCGAGCAAGACGTGCCGAGGTGAACGGAGTGTCACCCTCGCTCATCGCAAACAGATCCGCCCCGTTCTCGATGAGTAGCCTAACCATCTCAACGTCGCCTTGAATGCAAGCAACGTGCAGCGGAGTATATCCAAGATCGCCTGCCTTGTTCACGTTGATGCCAGCGTCAATGAGGACTTTCGCTGCTGATTTGTCCTTCCATCGGACAACACTATGCAACGCGTTATCTCCATCAGTGCTGCACGCATTCACATCGGAGAAATCGGCTTCAGCAAAATCTGGTGTGACACCTAGTCTCGCAAGAATGGATTCTAGTTTGTCGTCCATACCTCCATTTTACCGAGCTTCGCCTCGCAACCTGTTCCGGATGGAAGAGCTGCTCATATCGCTGGGGCGGATTTCCTGTTCTGCGGTTAAGGTCGCATCACCGGCAATCCGGCAATCACCATTTGTCAACATTCACACCCGATCAATCCAGCGGCTGGGGGATCTGAACGGATGCATTCTTGGGCAAAGCTCCCTGCCGAAATGATCGTCCGTATAAAAGGAATCCATCCCGCGTGAATTAGAAGACTATGATTATTGCGGCGGCGAATACTGCCGATAAGAAGAGAATTGCCCCGTAGCGTTGGAGGAAAACCGATGAAGGACAAGTCCGGGAAGGAACAGCCGGAGACAAAGCCGGTGGTGGCCGTTGCCAATAGCAACAAGCAGGGCGGGGACCAGCCGTCGCCGTCGCCGGTCAACGCAAAGTCACTGCGTCTCGGCAAAGACTGCGACTATGAGAAGGAACTGAGCCGGCTGCAAGTGGAGCTTGTCAAACTGCAAGAGTGGATTCGCCAGGAGAAGTTGCGGGTGGTGGTGCTGTTTGAAGGCCGCGACGCGGCGGGCAAGGGCGGCGCCATCAAGCGCATTACTGAATCGCTCAATCCGCGCGTCTGCAACGTGGTGGCGCTCACCACGCCCACCGAGCGCGAACAAACGCAGTGGTATTTCCAACGATATGTTGCCCACTTGCCGGCGGCGGGTGAGATGGTTCTCTTCGATCGCAGTTGGTATAACCGGGCCGGCGTTGAGCACGTGATGGGCTTCTGCACCGAGCCGCAGTACCTGGAGTTTATGCAAAGCTGCCCAGAGTTTGAGCGCATGTTGCTGCGCTCCGGAATTCGCCTCATCAAATACTGGTTTTCCGTCAGCGACGAGGAGCAGGAACGGCGCTTTCAGGACCGCATGAAGAACCCCACCAAACGCTGGAAGCTGAGCCCGATGGACCTCGAGTCGCGCAAGCACTGGGCCGAGTATTCGCGCGCCAAGGACGAAATGTTCGCGGTTACCGACACCAAGATGTCTCCGTGGTTTGTGGTAAACGCTGAAGACAAGAAATCTGCCCGGCTGAACATCATCCGGCATCTTCTTTCGATGTTTCCCTATCGCGATCTAACTCCCGCGCCGCTGGAGTTGCCCAAGCTGGAGAAGTCGAAGTACGTGCGTCCGCCCATCCAGGAGCAGAACTTCATTCCGCAGGTTTACCGGTAGAGCAGATTGAAGCGGAATCGCCCCGCCAATTTCACCGCTTCATCACAAGTGGTCCGCAAACACCGCCGATTTTCTTAGCGCACCGAGCCTCGCCGCCAGCTCCGCCAGGGACTCATCGTATCCGCGCGCAGCTGCTAACTGCATTCCGCCGGCCGTGCATGGAAGAGTGACCACTGGCACTCCCGCGAGGCTGATTGGTGTCGTGTATCGGAGTATCCGCGCGCGAGTCATGCTGTGATCCGCACCTGCCACCAGTCGCGCGATAGGTGATGCGGGCATCAGCAATAGATCCTGTGTTGCAAAGACTTCATCCATGCGCGCCGTAAAGTTTGTATGGCGCTGGCGCGATGCGGAGATTTCCGCAGGCGTAATCCGTCCGCCCCACTCCATCCGTTCGCGCAGCGCTGGTTCAAAAATCCCAAAGTGGCCTGCGTGTACGCGCGCCGCCTCCCACGCCTGAATGGGCGCATAAATCTCGAAGGCCTCCTCCCACCAGCTTGCGTCAATCTTGACCGCGCGCAGCCCCAGAATCTCCAAGTCGAAGATTGTGGTGCGAAGACTGGCGATAATCTCCGGCTCGCAGTCGTAGAAGAAGCTTTCGTCCGGAACCGCAAACCGCGTGAAGGTATGCGTTGGAGCCGCATCCGCAGGCGCGAAGAAGCCGGCCAGCAGCGGCGCATCTTCCAAATCGCGAAACAGCCATCCCATGGTGTCAAACGATTGCGCCAGGTGCGCCCCTCCCTGCCAGTCGCCACGGCCCAGCGAGGCGCGGTATCCAGCCAGTCCGCACAGCGCGGCGGGCGCGCGGATTGACCCTCCTGTATCAGTGCCGAGCGCGGCCACGGCCGAGCCTTCAAGCACGCTGGCTGCCGCGCCCGACGACGAACCGCCAGTCAGCGCGCCCTCATCGCCCGGTTGCAGGCAATCGCCATAGTCTGGATTTTCGCCGGTGATGCCGTAAGCCAGCGGGTGCAGATGTGTCTTGCCGGTGATCACCGCGCCGGCTGTCCGCAGCTTCTCCACCAGCCAGGAATCGCGCAGGGCAGCGCCGTTGAGGTCGCAATAAGATAGCACTCCGCAGCTGGTGGGCGTTCCCGCCAGGTCAAAACAGTCTTTCAATGAAATGGGCAAGCCCCACAGCGCGTCGCGGCCGTCGTCGAATGGGCCTCCATCTCCGCGTGGCATCGAACCTGCGCGCATCGCTTCAGCCAGCGTCCACTCGGGGTCTTGCCAGAGGTATGTATTGCAGCTTCGATTCCCATTCGCGCGCGCCAATGCCATTTCCGCCAGTTCGACGGGCCGTACAGTTTCATCGGCAAGTGCCTCACGCAATCCGCGAATCGTCCACGAAACATCGGTCATATTTGAATTCTAGGGCAAGACTCGGCGAGGCCTTGACCGGCGATGCGAAGTTTTCCACAAAATGGCTGAAACGATTCCCGGCCCGCCCGCACTATACCTCGTAAGACAAAGATGAGTTCGAGTGCTCAGTGGCTTGTATGCACGTGCGGTCACGTTTCGCAAGCTCTGAGGCAGGTTCAGGGCGCCCCAAAACCATGAGAGCGCCCAAACTGCCTAGATTGCCTGCCCCCTTGGTTCCTCTCCGTATCAACGTGGGCAGCGACGGAGGTCCATCTTGAACTCTGTGCGGCTGGTATTTTCCCGCAAGCGATCAGCTAGCGGATTCGACCGGCTTCCCCAGAGCAGGCGGAACCTGTTTCCCATGCAGGTTCCGTCTGCAGCCACGACAGAAGGGAGAAACTCCGCGATGATCGAATTCAACTATGTCGGATGTTTTGCCCTGTGTGCGCTGGCCATAGAATCGGCCCGCAGCGTGTCGGCGATGCGAAAACAGGCGCAGGTATCACTGGCAAGCTTTCAGAGTTCAGGCGCACAGAACAATCAGGAACTGCTTCACAACCAGATGGAACAGGCGGCGCCTTGGACGGAGTTACTAACTCCGGTCGACTTATCAGAACCGGGTAAACCTCAGTCTACGTCCCAAGGAAAATCGAAGTTAGACATTTCATTCAGTACGCCCTGGTTGTACTTGTCATTGCTTTTGCTGTTGTGGCTGCTTTTGCTCTGAGAGAGATACGGCAAGGCTATTTCGAGTGGCCAACAACGGTAAAGCTTCAGGCTCTGCCTGGTGATACTTGCCTTGGAGGAAAATCATCATGTTCCGCAGTCAGCGGCGTAGCGCGTTGAGAATCGTTGGAACCACGCAGAACGGCGCACTGAATCTCAGGTATTCCGGGCAGCCGCTGGTGAACGTGCGCGGCCCCATCACCGGAATTATCTACAAGTTTTCTCCCGCCCAGCCAGTGCAGCCGGTGGACGTCAGAGACGGGCGAATTCTCCTCGCCAGCCAACTGTTCAGGCAATCCCTGTAAGCCCTGCGCCATAGCGCCCGCGGCGAATGGCTGCCGCTTCCCCACTTAGCCGGAACATATATGACGCGTGCGCCAGCAACGTCCGCAATGTTATACTTTGACCCACTTAGCATTGCGGAGTGAGAGTTGCAATTTTGTTCGTTCAGTGCAGACTATGTTCAAAGTCTCTGTGCCGGTGACCAACAGGCGCAGGAGCACTTCGTTGTCTACTTTACGGAATTGCTCGACCTCAAGCTCCGCTCCCGGCTCCGGTCCCCGCAAGCCATTGAGGATGTACGCCAGGAGACCTTCGCCCGCGTCTTCTCCGCTTTACGCAAAGACGGTGGCCTGCGCCAGCCGGAGCGCCTCGGCGCCTTCGTGAACCAGGTTTGTAACCATGTACTTTTTGAGCATTACCATGCCGCCGCCGCCAGCGAATCGCTCGATGTGGAAGGCCGGCCTGAGCCGGTCGCTCAGGGCGCCGATGCCCTGGATATCGTAGCTGCCCGGCAAATCAGCGACAAAGTCCGGGAGATTTTGCTCGGTCTGGACTCGCGCGACCGGTTGCTGCTGAAGGCTGTCTTTCTCGATGAGCGCGATCGCGACGAAGTATGCCGGGAGTTTGGCGTGGACCGCGACTATCTGCGGGTGTTATTGCATCGCGCCAAGCATGAATTCAAGGCCGAGTACGTCAAGCGCGCTGGAAATCAGATGTTCCTGGGCGAGCGCGCCTGAGGAGTACTAAAGTTTGACCGTATTGTAACGATTTGTTCGCGGTGGCCACTATTGAGATGTTGGACCGCATTGGGGTTGAGATGATGGATCACAGCGAAGCTTTACAGCAGATGGCTGCTGAGCGTTATCTTCTGGATGAATTGACGCCTGATGCGCGCGAGGCCTTCGAGGAGCATCTATTCGATTGTCCGGAATGTGCCCTTGATCTTCGCGCCGGCGCAGCGTTTGTAGAAGCGGCCAAAACCCAGTTACCCGAACTGACAGGCGCCATGCCTGTTCCCGTCCCATCCCGTTCCCACGAGCACAAAGTCAAACGCGAGTGGCGGCTTTTCTTGTTCCGGCCGGCCTTTGCCGCGCCCGCCTTCGCCACCTTGCTGATGGTTATCGGTTACCAGAATCTGGTCACTTATCCCAGGTTGCGTGCGGCAGCCAGCCAGCCGCGGCTGATTCCCTGGGCTCAGTTGCACGAGGCCATGCGCGGCGGCGCTCCGGTCCCCATCACCGCCGACCGCGTGCACGGAGTTGCTCTTCCCATCGATCTTCCTTCGCAGCCTAGCGAAGGCGCATACGCCTCTTACTCCATCGACCTCTATGACCCGCAAGGGAAACTCGCCTTCAGCAGCATAGTTGCCGCGCCCGGCGAGAGCGATAGCGGCCCTCAGCGGCTCGGGCTGGTAATTCCCGGCGCTGCGCTGCACAACGGCGTTTATACCCTCGCTCTCTCCGGCGTCGCAGCTAACGGGGAACGCACCGTGATCGACCGCTACGCCTTCGAACTTCATTTGGATTGACCGCTACGCTTTTGAACTTCACAAGAGCGTGTTTCGGCCGTATTGTGTCAGTCGCCCACCGGCGCTGCCGACCCACAGGGAATGAAACTTCGGGTGCCCCGCCCTCGACACGTTCTTGTTTTTGTGGCTAGGGTGGGCTTGCACACACTTTGCAATTGCTCCTTGTTTTGTTGAACTTGCATTTTTTGTTTCTTTTTAGGGCACGACTGGTAGCTCAGGGCTTTAGCCCTGACTGCCGCAAATGCTCGATTACAAAGATGGGCTTTACAGGCTGCGGGAAAACTCGCAGAACGTGTCTCAAGAGGGCGCTTTGTGTCAGGGCAGGACTTTACAGGCTGCGGAAAAACTCGTAGATCGTGTCTCAATGGGCCGCTTTGTATCAGGGCACGACTTTACAGGCTGCGGGAAAACTCGCAGAACGTGTTTCAAGAGGGCGCTTTGTGTCAGGGCACGACTTCAGTCGTGCCGTAAACGCAACAAAACAGCGGCGGGCTTTAGCCCCTGAGGGATGTCTTCCTTTAACCTCGCCTGAGAATCGTAGTTTTTCCGCAGCCTGTTTAGCCCCGCGGGATGTTTTTCGGCAGTCCGAACTTTCACCACAAACCCTTTTTGATTGACGCATCTGCCAGGACGCCATAAAGTTATCCCCAGATTCAAAAGAGAGTCTCCCCCAAGTCCAAAAAAGGAAAGGTGAAAGCTCCAATGCCGAAAGTGAAAGAAAGAACGCACAAGTACGACGCGGAAACAATGGTCCTTTCGGGCCATCTCGTCCTTCCGGTCGCTCAGAAAATTGAACCCCAGGCCCATACCAAACTCCCGGAGAATGGCGGCTACTTCAGCCAGCGCCAGGATCTCTTCCGGCTTGAATCGGTCGTTACCTTCCGCTCTGCCTACTCCCATACAGCGGGCATCAAGAGCAACAAGCCGGGCGCGGGCTGGAACACCCTGACCACCACCGTTGTCGAAGGGCTCAACGTGATGGAAGTGCTCACGGCCGACCGCGTCGTGGGCCAAACCATCACCGAACACCCCCTCGAAGGCCATATGCCGTCGATCTCCTTCCTCGGCACGCGCTTTGAGAATCTGCGCATTGCCGGCTACCCGGTCAAGGTGGAGTGGGATTTCGATATCTTCGGACCCAGGCCGATCAACGACCTGTCCTACGCCAAGGATGCGGGCGTTGTCAGCCGCGTCGGGCGCCAATACAACCGCATACTCAAGAACAAGAACCTTCCCGATGCGCTCCAGGAACGTTACAATCAACTTTCCTCTACTTTGGGCGCTGCGGAGGAGGTGGAATGTTCGCTGGTCAATCGGGTGGCTGGACTCTTCCCTGGCAGCAGCTTTGGGAACGTGATTACCGTCCCGGGCTTCGGGACGATCACGCTGGCCAAGCTGACCGTGAAGCACGAGGATCCGCACGAGAAGACGAAAGTCCACAAAAAGACCACCTTCACCCTGACGATGATCGATCTCAAGCTGGGCTGTGCCATCGAAGGAGGCGTGGGGATTGGTGGCGGCAGTTCCAACGGAACGAATGGAGGATAGCTCAAACGCTTTCCACATATGTCCGCCGGATGATAAGTATAACTTCGCGTCCGGCGGGCATTCGCGGGTGGTTTTTCCGTTTTTGGTGTGGTTCCCATCCTTGGGCTTACCTTTTCGCGTGTGTGCTCATCCTGCTGCTCCTGTTTCCCCTAGAAGACAACAATCCCGGCAGTGCCCAGGCTGCGTACGACCACGCCTTGAAGCTCTTCCAGGAGGGTAGACTGTCCGATAGCCAGCAGGAAGCCGTTCAAGGGATCGCAGAATTTCAAGTCTCCAGACCAGAATGGGCAGCTAAGTTCCAACTCCTTGAAGCTGAGACCATGGTGTGGCGCGGTATGTATAACGATGCCCTGCGCCTCCTCGTCGGCTACAACTCGGATTCCAACCATCCGGATGAGACCGTCCGCGAACTGGCGATCGAGGCAAGCGCCCTGACCCGTCAGCAACAGTTCTCCGCAGCCGATCAAAGACTGACACAGGCCGAGGTTCTTTGCAAGATCGCCGACTACACATCTTGCGGCTATGTACTCCGGACGCGTGGACACCTCGCAATCAGACAAGGAAACCCCGCCGTGGCGCGGCAGTATTATCTCGACACCCTTGCTTTTGCTCGAACTCACCACAACCGCTTCCTTGAGGCAAACGCATCGATGAACCTGGGGTTTGTCGCGCTTCAAATCGGCGATTTTGACGAAGCCATAGACTGGTCGCAATCCGCATACAGGGCGGCCAAGGATTTAGGCGCGGAAAACCTGGCGCAAATGGCGTCGGGCAATCTCGGATGGGCTTATTACCAGTTGGGCGATGACGAAAGAGCTTTGGAATTGTTTCTTGAAGCGGAGAAGACCGCCGCAAGGCTCGGGGATATTCGCGACGAACTCAAATGGACAAACACCGCCGGAAATGTCTATCACGATACTGGCGATCTGACGCGTGCCGCGCAGTCCTATCGCCAGGCGCTCACTCTGGCAACGCAGATCAATAGCAAGGAAGACATCGCGAACGCGCTGGAAGACCTGGCCCAGGTTTCGGTGGACACTGGGAAGCTGGATGAGGCAAGCGCTTATCTCGCTCAGGAAATTCCCATAGTGGGAGCGGGAAGCAAACTGCTGAGTGTGAATATCAAATTCACACAGGGATCATTGGCTGCCGCTCGTCACCAGGATCAGCAAGCGGAGACGATCTTTCGCGCCATTCAAAAGGATACTGCAAACCCGACTACGTTCCGGTTGAGCGCCGGCGATCAGTTGGCCCAGTTATTTGAGCGGCAAGGCAACAGGAAGGAAGCTGAGCGGACCTACAAGGCCGCGCTAATCACCTTCGAGTTGGCGGAGGCGCAGCTCAAGCAGGAAGGCTCGCGGTTGCCCTTCGCCGCCGACGCCACGGGCATCTACGATGACTACATCCATCTGCTGGTAGAGGAAGGCCGCAGCGATGAAGCCCTGGCCTTGGCCGACCAGAGCCGAGCCCGGACGCTGGCGCAAGGCCTGGGCGTGGCCGCGAGCAAGGCCTCGTTCCAGCCCGCCGCGCTGAACCCGCGCCAGATCGCCCAAAAAACCGGAGCGACCCTCCTTTTTTACTGGCTGGGGAAAGATCAATCCTATCTCTGGATCGTGAATCAACCCAAAATTACGCTGATTCGCCTCCCCGCGCAGAGAGAGATTATTTCGCGCGTCGAGCGCTATCGAAAAGTCCTGCTAAACATGGACGATCCGCGGCAACCCGGCAACCCGGACGGGCAAGCGCTCTACCAAATTTTGGTGGCTCCCGCCGCCAAACTCATCCGGCCCGGCGCTACGGTAATGATTCTGGACGATGGCGCGCTGAGCCGGTTGAACTTTGAAACCCTTCTGGCTCCCGGCCCCAGCCCGCAAGTCAGTCCGAGCGCAAACCATGGCCCAAACACGCATTACTGGATCGACGATGTAACCCTCCTCTCGGCTCCCTCGCTCGATCTGCTTGCCGCGGCAAGGCCTGCGCGGGAGAACAATCGAAAGCTGCTTCTGCTGGGCAACCCGGTCTCACCCAGTCCGGACTATCCCAGCCTTCCCCTATTCGGCTTTGAAATGAATAAGATAGAAGGGCATTTCGCCGGGCGTAATACGGCCGTTTTCGCGGGGCCGCAAGCCACGCCCGCGGCCTATCTCGCCAGCAATCCGGCGCAGTACGCTTACATCCATTTTGTCTCTCATGCAGTTGCCAGCAGCACCGACCCGCTGGATTCAGCCATCATTCTTTCCCAACCCAAGGCAAGCCAAGACTCCTTCAAGCTCTACGCCCGCGACATCATGCAGCATCCCATTGATGCCCGCCTCGTCACCATCTCGGCCTGCTATGGCAGCGGCTCCCGCTCCTACGCGGGAGAAGGATTGGTGGGCCTCTCCTGGGCGTTTCTTCGCGCCGGAGCCCACAGCGTAATCGGCGCATTGTGGGAAGTCAGCGACGACTCCACTCCGCGCCTGATGGACTCTCTCTATAAAGATTTAGAAGTAGGCCAGGCCCCCGCGGTCGCCCTCCGCAACGCCAAACTCGCCCTTCTGCATTCACCGGGCAGATACAATTTGCCGTTCTATTGGGGGTCATTCCAGATCTACACGCAACAATAAGTACTGGTCGGGGCGGAGGGATTCGAACCCCCGACCCTCTGCTCCCAAATTGGATGATCAACGGATTTTAAAAGACTTAGCGGGAGCGATTGGCGCTCTGAGTAATGCTGAGGAACGCGTAGAAACGCCAACTGTGGGGCTAAAGTGGGGTTGCAGAACTTGGTGCTAATTGGGTTCAAACACCTCTTCCATGCCATGCTGTGAGTGAAAGCTCATCTTATTGATCTAATGAGACTTATGAGACGGAAAAACCGGCAAAACCGGCCTAATCGGCGGTATTTGCTACCAAAATGCTAGGCCATCGAAGCGCCGCGAGAGCAGTCGACCGACCTCGGCCTCGGTCTCCCGTACCGTCTTGGTCGTCGTGGTGCGGCGGCTGGCGTGCATCAGGAGTTCATGGCCTAGCTCATGCAACAGCGTGGTGAAGGTTTCGGCCTGAGGTTGGCCGGGAAGAATGGCAATGCGTCCGCCATAGCTCGCGCCAAGCGCGGGCGCGATGTTCTCGGTAAAGACAAGCTCGATCCCCTGCCGCTCAAGGAAGGCAAGCAACCGGTCGTAGTTCTCGCCTACGTCGCCGTAAACCTTCACCGGTTCGGGAAGATCGGCTCCGCTCGTTTGCTCCACATCCCAAACATAGGTGTGCCGGAAACCGACCAAAACGCGCTCGTTCTGTACGCGGATGTCTTTTTCGGCCTCTTCCTCTGGCTTGCGGCGAATGCCAAGAATGGGAGCCAGAATGCGGATGCCCTTTTCGCCCTTGTTGACGCGGCGGCCTAATTGGTTCCATGCGTACATTCCCGCTACGCGCGAAGCTGTCGGGCGTTGCCGCGCGATTTCGAGGCAGTTCAAAAGCGAATACCGGTGAAAGCGGCTCATCGCATTGAGATAGGCGGTGAGCGCGTCGGACTGTCCGGCCTCAAGCTGCGCGATGAGGCTCTGAAGGTTCTCACGGATGAGTTGCTGCGCGGTTTGAGGCTTCCGCTTTTCACTGGCGGAAGCCGTGTTGTTGGCGTTGCTGCTGGCGTTGGCGCGATTGTTGCTGCTGGTGTAGGGCATGATGTTCGCTCTCCTCTTGTGCCCGCGTGGGGCGGATTTTGAAGGAGGGCGTCTGCCTCAAACCAAATTTCTTTGTTTGAGTGCCCCCGCTTCATGTCTTGCGCGGCGGGCAGAGGCGAGGCGGGTTCAGTCAAGGGCGCGCTGTTCTTGCGCGTTCATCGCAGCGCAGCGAAGACCCTTGACGGGTTCCGACCGCTTCTGCCATAAAGCCGCATGAAGCGGGGGCACTTGAACGAAGAAGAAATTCGGTCCACTTCCGAATTGCCTTGGCTCGTAGGGAGGGGCGTTGCGGGGAAGGAACGGACGTGCGACTTGAAGTCGTTTGAATGATTGTTCGACACGAAAGGAGTGAGATGAACCTGCGGTTCCGTCCGCAGTAGCCTATCGACATCGGCGTAGCCGGTAACGGCTGGGTCGAAAGCTGTCGAGACAACGTACCTCTGTCTTATGACAAAGGAGAATGCCGTGAGGCGTTCTCTGCCACTGCCAGCGTCATGGCGGTGGGAGGGCCAGGCTGAGTGATATGTCCAACAAAAGTAAACCGCCGAAGGCACCGTCACTTCCGAAGAGCCAAAGACGCTGACAGGCTCTAGCCAAAAGGCAAGCAGCCGGATGCTCCACCGGTCGTTTGGAGCACACGGACACAAAGGCTGCCGGTGTAGAGGCGCGGACTACGTCACTCGTGTCATTCAAATGGAACAAGGTAAGCCCGATGCTCCGCCTTTTTGGAGGCAGGTACTGCTGCGAGGCACGCTGTTGAGGCAGAGGGTAAGGGATACTGGAGAAAGCGAATGCCGTTCTGTAATGGAGCGGATACCAACGCAAAGAGCCAGCTTCTATGTGGAAGCATCATCACACTATCAGTTCGTAAAGAACAGACCCGAGTATGAAGCCGAGAGCGGAAATGTTCGGGCGCGCGCCTGCTTTCAGCTCTGATACCGGTTACCAGAATTGCGAGGCGACGATCGTAGCAGGACCCGAGCGGCCACGAATTACGTCGGTCGATAGAACAATCTCCATGTTCTTCTTTTCCCATCCCGGAGGAGCAATTGCAGCCAGCTTCTTCATTTCGTCTTTGTTAGTCAGGAAATCGCCCGCGGCGAAGGTACCAAACACAGTGATGCCAGCATCGACAACGACTATCTGTTCTGTTTTGGGATCGAGCACCCTCAGGACCAACGCGTAATCTCTGGTCATATCCAGGTATGGAGTTGAGTAGTCTACCGACCAATCCTGTCTTGAAGGGTTGTTACTATCGCGGATCCTCACTATGGTGGAGGTTTGTTCCACGGTGAATCGGAGCTTGGGCACCAGTCGCTGAGTCCAACTATTATTCAACAATCCAACCAGAATGAAGGGACCTCTCTGCAAATCTGTGAAGGTCGCATCCGATTGCGACTTAAACTCATACCGCTGTCCATTTGCTTCCATCAGTCCCGCGAATTTGGCAGCGGTGATGGCGTCGCGCTCACTGACCGTTTCCATCGCCGAGTTCTGAAAATCGCTTAGAGTGAGCGTGAGACTCGGAATCAGCTTTTCTCCCTGCGGTCCCAGCCCGCCCTGAACATTCCCAATGCAGAGCAGGACCGGTGAACGCGAAGAGAGAATCGGCCTCCAAAAACTCTCAAACGTATCGCGCGGACGAACGTATACGACTAGGGCGGCGACGGATGTGACCAAAATCGCGCATCCAACCGCGAGCTTCTTCGAGCCTAGCCAACGGCTGCGGCCCGGACGCTTGATAGTTGCGGGAGCAGCCCGCTCCGACGATTCCAGAACAGAATCCCGGCCGGAGGGGAGTTGAATCGGGCGCTCGGTGGCCTGCCTGAATTGCGGCATGTAGGAACCGGGCAAAACTTCGATTCTGTATTGCCCGCGCGTACTCTGCTGGTAATACAGCGCCAACCTCTTACGAACTTCGGCTACGGCACTCCGAACGGCGTGGTCAGTCGCGGTGTCATAGTCGGGAGTTCGATGGAAGACTTCAATGCCGATCGTCCGTTCCTTAAGCTGGTCGCCGCATCCCGCCAAGGTTTGATCGACGATGAACTTCAGTACTTCGGCATAACGCTTACTGTTGTGAAAAACCGGGCTTTCTAGAATCTTCCGCAACTCGCCCCGCACCCCTTCCCGTTCGAGATCTGTGCTGGGATGGAAGAACCCATTTGAGGCACGCAGGGTTGGTCCATCAACTGGTTCATTTTGAGTGACCACGGCCCACTACCTCTCATCGGAAAGCATTATACCATGACAAGCACCATGTTAACTTGCCCAAATTCGCGCCCCTTCATGACGGCACATGACAGTCCGTGACGGACATCTGCGGAGGTCATATTCACACAATTCATCGGTCATCTCGATGCAATCTGAATAAAATGGATCGCTAACGATTCGTTGACGATAAGAAGATTGGTTCAGTCATGTCCTCCCGAAGGCAGGTCACGCGCCAGGTCACATAGGGGCGGGGTGGCTTAATAAATCGTTTATCTAGGCAATAATCTTCTTGACACTTTTTCCCGCGCCAACCTATATTTCGGGCCACGCAGAAGAGTAGGCCGTTGTCAGATCTCTAAGAATGATGACGTGCATTTCCACCGGAATGACGACCCGCGGCTTGGAAGAATGTGCTGCGGCTGTGTCCTGACTTTATAGGAGGTACCATGGTTCGAGAAAACCTTTTCAGGCAGGCCTTGGCGTGTGTCTCCGCCAAGAATGCATTCACTGGGCAGCGCCAGCGATCATTCAGCTCGCGAGAGATATTTCCGCTTCTACTACTCGCGCTAACGTTTTCCCTCTTTCTCTTTTCGTCGGCCGCGCTGTCCCAGACCACCGCGACCATCTCGGGAACGGTACAAGATCCATTGGGATCCGTAATTCCGAACGCGCAGGTTACGCTAACCAACGAGGCAACGAACGAGAGCCACAAGGTCCAAACCAACGGAGCCGGACTTTACGCTTTCCCATCGCTGGTGCCCGGCACCTACTCGCTGAAGGCGTCCGCGAAGGGCTTCGAAGCCAAGCAGGTAACCGGCATCGTATTGAACGCCGGCGATGCACGCACGGTTCCCGCATTGAACCTCACCGTGGGCTCTGAAACACAAACGGTAACGATATCCGCAGACCAGCAGATGATTCCCGTCGAGAACGGTGCGAAGATCGACGTTCTGAGTACCGAGGATATTGACAACCTTGCGCTTCAAGGCCAAGACACCACCGAATTGCTGAAGGTGCTGCCTGGCGCCACCACGGTCTCGGGCGGCTTAACGCAAACCAGTCCGGAATTCAGCGACCTTAACATCACTGTGCAGCAAAGCTCGATCGGCATGGGCATCAACATGAATGGCGCGGCGAACCGCAGCGGCACCGCCCTGCTGTCAGACGGCGCCAACATCATCGATGTCGGCGACAATGCCGCGTCGCTTTCGATTATCGTGCCGGATTTTACGGCGCAAGTCAGCGTGCAGGCCTCGAACTTCGGCGCCGATACCCCGTTCGGGCCGGTGGTAGTGAGCGCTATCAGCAAGTCGGGCAGCAGTCATTATCACGGCGAGGGATTCTTCAACGCCCGCAACAGCGTTCTCGACGCGAACGACTGGCAGGATAAACACCAGGGTGTTCCGCAGGGCCCCCAGCACTACTACTACCCGGGCGGCAGTTTTGGCGGTCCGATTCCCGGCACGCACAAGAAGCTCCTGGGCTGGGGCGGCTACGAGAGGTGGCTGCAGAACCAAGGCAATGCGAACCATCTGTCGTCGTATATTCCCACGCCAGCAATGATGAGCGGCGACTTCACCATGGGAGGCGCCGGCAACAGCACTCTGTGTCCGCAAGGGTTTTTCCAGGGCGCCCCCCCCAGTGGCTATCCCGGAGGAAACTGGTGCAGTGACTTGGCCGGAACAGTGCTTGCGAATGGAACGACGACTGTGGGGCTAGGCCCCGCGCCGGGTCCCACTGGGACATACACGACCGGTGGTTCATCGCCTACGACATACATCACGGATGGAGGCCAGAAGTTTCCCGCTGGATTCCTCGATCCGGGCGCGGCAGCTCTAGCCAAAATCTGGCCCACGGCGAACGCCGATCCGGCGACCTCACCCGGTAACGTCAACTATTATCAGGCAATCCCGAACATCAACAATGGATGGGTCTATCGCCTCCGCTTCGATTATCTGTGGGGCGACAATACGAAGATCTATGGCACCTACCAGCAGTCCTACAACTCGGAGCTGGCATCCGGCACCGGCGCCCATCTCTACTGGACGCCAGGCAATGCCATTCCATATCCCGGAGGCGGCGAGCGGCAGGTCTTCAAGGGCAAGGCCATGGCGGGACACATCGTTCATACCTTCAACGACACAACCACCGCGGACTTCATGGCGGCGTGGTCTTTCGGCAGCTTCCCGTTTACCGAGCCGAACCCTTCGGCTGCATACAAGACAACGCTGGGCTATCCCTACGGCAAGGTCTTTTCCACTACGTCCCTCAACATCCCGGCATACAACAGCGCCGGAAACGAAACCTTCCCGGATTTCTCACAGGACTCGATCTTCGAGAATCCCCCGGGAATGTATGGTGTGCGCAAGGAAGCGCCGCAATTCGGCCTCACGCTCACCAAGGTTTGGGGAGCGCACACCTTCAAGATGGGCGGATTTACACAGACCACGGATAACTGGCAAAGCACGTTCAGCAGTTACATGGACGGCGACATCAGCAACTTCAACGGGCAGAACCCGGATCTTGTGAACACGAAGAATGGTCCGATTGGCTCGCCGCATAACGCAGTCGCCAACTTCGTTTCGGGCATTGCGTCGGGCTACAGCGAGAATAACTCGGCGCCTATCCAGGATTTTGCCTACATGACACTGGCGGGCTTCGTGGCCGACACGTGGAAGTATAACCGGCACCTCATCCTGGATCTTGGCATCCGCGCGGAGCATGTGGGCCACTGGTATGACCGCAACAAAGTCGGGGTGGCGGTATTCTACCCGGACCGCGTGCTTGCCGATTACAACAGCGGAAAGTACGCTCCGGGGTATTATTGGCATGCTATCGATGGCGGCGTTCCGTTGAGCGGCCAACCCAACCGCTTTGTCTATCCTGACGCGAGGTTTGGCGCGTCCTATGATGTATTCGGGACCGGCAGGACGGTGGTCCGCGGCGGATGGGGCGTGTATCGCTTCGTCACTCAGGTCAACACAGTCGACTCGCCGCTCTTCACAGCGCAGCATGTGCTGAGCTACAACTTACCCGGCTCACAGAATATCCAACTCCAGAATATCCATAACCTGGCATATACGGGCTGCAAGCAGTTCTGCGGGAGCGGATCGCAGTGGGGCCTCGACCCGAGCGACTACGGCCAGCCGATGACCCAGGCGTACAACTTCACTATCGACCAGAGGTTGCCCTGGAATTCGCAGCTTGACGTTGCTTACGTGGGAAATAAGACCAGCCAGCTTCCCAACGCCGCCGAAGACGTGGAGGGCAGCACCTTTTCTGAACTGGCCAACCAGAACAAGACCCCGATCAGCGCCTTCTTCGCTAATGATCCGGTGACGGGCCTTCTCTCCACAAACCCGGAAAATCTGGGAGAAAATCCGAACCTCGGGACTCTCACTCATTCCACGATAGCGAACAAAGCCGCCGATTACCACCCGTATGGCTATGCGTACGGCACCAGCCAGGCCTACATGATTCAAAACGTTGATTACGCCAACTACAACGCCCTGCAGGTGTCTTGGACCAAGACCTCGGGAAGGTTGACGTTCAACCTGAACGGGACCTGGTCAAAGGCGCTCGCCACGGCCTTGCAGGAGAACCCATACAGCGTAGCGGCAAACTACGGCCCGCCGTCGATCGACCGGCCATTGGTCTTCAACGCTTCCTACACTTACTCAACCGGAAAGCTTCATACCGGGAGCAATGTGCTCAATCAGTTCGGAGGGGGCTGGACGGTCTCCGGCGTCACCACCTGGCAGCAAGGCGGCTACATTCCTGCCGAGCTAGGCAACGGCGTCCCGAACTTCAGTTTGGGTTTGCAATACACCGGCCTGCCGGCGGACACTACCGGAGCATCCTGCGGCACGACGGGCGGCTGCAGCCTGGCGACGGATACGGGCGTCACCAGCACCATCGGAGACCCGACGTACTTCGGCACGGACGAGAGTCTCCCGATTATGCCAGTGCTGACCTGCAACCCGACGAAGAACCTGGCCAAGAATCAGCTTCTGAATGGAACCTGCTTCGCTGCCCCAGCGGTGGGAAGCCAGGGAGGCAAGGCGTATCCGTATATGAAGGCTACGCCCTATTACAACAGCGACCTGGCGATCTACCGGACCTTCCACATTTACGAAAAACAGCAGGTACAGTTCAGGGCCAGCGCATTCGACTGGCTGAACCATTCGTTGCTGGAGTTCGCAAACCTGAACCCACTGACCTTGAACTACAATGTGGATTACTCAAGCAAGGCCATCACCCCGAACTACAACACAGGGTCCACCGGTGCTAACGCATTCGGTGTGATGACCACCAGGTCGCAGGCGCCTTACCAGCGCATCATCGAACTGGACGTGAAGTATTCCTTCTGACCACAGCTTTCAATCACAGCGGGAGGCGGGCTTATCAGTCCGCTTCCCGTTTTTTCTTTGTCCCTTTCCAATCCCGGCAAGTCCGGAGAGCGAGCAGCGCAGGAGAGGTGTTCGCGCCTGCGACGTTCCAATTGTGTATTCCTTCGAATCCCCGCTGGCCTGCTATGGCAAAATATAGGCATCTGCGCGATGCTGGAGGACTAATCAGGATGCCATGCCAGCGTGCCAGGTTCATCATGGTCAGATTTGTCTTTTGCAGTATTCTTGCCGTGTTTTGTTCTACTGCCGCCGCGCAGGCGAGGACGCGGGGCGCACAAGCGGATCGCTCGCCACTCCAGGGTCTTCACGACGATGCTCTGCGGCTCCAGAGGGCGGGCAGTCTCGATCTGGCTGCGGCGCAGTACCGCGCGTTTCTGGCAGAAGCGCTTGACGAACTGGCGAACAGCCGGACCCAGGTTGGAGATTATGCCGAAGCTTCAGTGTTTTTCGGCGAAGCGTTGGCGTTGACCCCGAACTCGCTGTCAGTGCGCGGGAACTACGCATCGGCGGCGTTGCAGGCGGGGGATCTGAAGCGCGCGGAAACCTTGGCTAGGGCCCTTCTGAATGACAACGCGAACGCTCCAAAGGGCCTGGCCCGGGCTCACCAGATTCTTGGCCGCACGCTTTTCAAGATGAGTCGGGATCAGGATGCAAGGAAAGAGCTGGAGGCTGCCGTCGCGCTCGACCCCAGCTTCGAAAGTGAATACGATCTCGCTGTTGTCTGTCTGGACCTTGACGACGAGAAATGTGCCGTGCAGATTTTTGATGGGATTGAAGCGTCAGTCGAAGACAGCCCCGCACTCCATATGCAGTTTGGCCGAGCTTACGGAAATTCCGACTTTACGCCGCGGGCCGTGACGGAGTTCAAGAAAGCAATCATGGAAGACCCGCACTACCCGAATGCGCACTATTGCGTGGCTGCGGCGCTGCTGGCGGCAGGCGAAGACGAGAAGACGCTGCAGGAGGCGGAGACGGAACTCAAGGAGGAACTGGCGGTTTCTCCGAACAACTTTCTGACCTATGCGGCGCTAGGCAAGATTGAAGCAAGTTATCACAGGTATCCTGAAGCCGAGCGGTACTTGAAGCGCGCTATTGTGCTGAATCCCAGGGATCCTGACGCCTTTCTATACGTGGGACAGATGTACTTCGATACGAACCGGCTGACGGAGGCGGAAGCCAATCTTCGCCGCGCCATCGAACTCACGACAGACATTTCGCGGAACCACTATCAAATCCAGAAGGCGCATTTTCTGCTGGGCAGAATTCTGATGCAGAAGCGTCAGGAGAAGGAAGCACACGCGGAGATGCAGATCGCACACGCCTTTACGGATAAGGCGCTATCGAAGGATAAGAGCAAGCTTGCTGGGATGCTGTCGGACAGTGCCACATCCGCAGGTTCTTCCGACGCTGGGGCAGACTCCGCAGCGAACTCTTCAACTGCTTCTAACGCTGCGGATCCCGTGGCCGTCAGCAGGCAAAGGGCATTCGAGAAACATCTCGCTCCGGCCATCGCGGATGGCTATAACAATCTGGGCGCGATCATGGCAACGGAAAAGAATTACACAGACGCGTTGAAATACTTTCAGCGCGCGGCAACGTGGAACCCTTCGTTTGAGGGACTCGACCTCAACATGGGTCGAGCCGCGTTCATGGCTTCGAAGTTTTCTGAAGCGGTCCCGCCACTTTCCCGATATCTCCGGTCGCACCCTGGCAATTCAGGCGGCATCCGCGGTGCGCTGGCCATGAGTCAATTCGTGACGAACAACTACAAAGGCTGCATCGGCACACTCAAAGGGGCAGGAGAAGAAACCACATCCATCCCACAGATGCAGTATATTTACGCGGAATCGCTCGTGAAGACCGGTGAGGTTTTGCCGGGGAAAGAGCGTCTCGAAAGACTGGAATCTGCGCATCCGGAGATCGCCGAAGTGCACCGTAGCCTTGGAGAAGTACTTGAGCTCGAGGGAGAAAGACAGAAAGCGGCCGAGGAACTGAGAAGCGCAATTCTGCTTAGCGCAAACGATCCAGAGTCGCACTACGACCTTGGCAAGATCGAACTCGAAATCGGGGATGCAACTGCGGCAATTCGGGAACTGGAATCTGCAATCCGGCTCCTGCCAAGCGATCCGAAGTTTCATCAGGAGCTTGCCGGCGCATACAATGCGGCTTTGCGGATAACGGACGCGGAGAAAGAAATCCGCATCTCTGATACCCTCAGAGCTTCTCAGGCACAGGCCGCAAAAACTGGCGCAAGCCCGCATGAAGCAACGGCTCTCGATCATTGAGCAAATGGGCAAGTCAAGCCGGGTGCAATATAGGGAAACGGAGGATCATTTACGGTGTGATCGCCTTGGTGTGCACCGGAGACTGTGGCCGAATGCTCTCCGCGGGAACGATCCCGTGACCTTCCAGCACCGAGTAGAATCGATCCGCTGGAAGATTACTTAGGCGTTCGACGGCCCCGGACGGCCAGCGGATTTCCACGCTGTCGATTTTTGTAGCCGAGCCAAGTCCGAAATGCTCGCGCAGATCATTCTGTGACAGGTAGCTTCCTCCGCTGTGAATTTCGTCCGTCTGGGTCATGCCTCCAGCAACGATCTTGATGCGGGCATTCAAAGCGAGGCGGTTGCTCTTTGTTCCCGCCAGTTCGAAACTTACCCAGTTTCGACCAGGAACCCCATTATTTTTCAATATCATAGGACTGCCATCGAGATTCTCGATTACAACGTCGACATTGCCGTCGTTGAAGAGATCCGCGACAGCGAGACCACGAGAGACTTGCTTCTCTTGCAGGGCAGCACCTGTTTGATCGCTCGCATCGCAGAACGTGCCATCCCCCTGGTTCAGGCTGAGAATCTTTGGCTGACGATAACCCGGATCGGAGGGAATCAAATCGGTTTGGGGATAGACGTGACCGTCTACGGTAATCAAATCGAGCCAGCCATCGTTATCCAGATCGATGAATGCAGTTCCCCATTTGACCCAAGGCAAGGCCGCCATGGCGAGACCTGAGGGAAAGGATACTTCAGTGAAATTCCAGTCGCCATCGTTTCGAAACAAGTCAGGGTTCTCGTTCTCGAAGTTGTTGACATAGAGGGAAGGACGCCCGGTGTGATTGTAGTCGCCCACTGCAATTCCCATCGATGCCTGCTCAGAGCCGTCGTTGCTGAACGCGGTTCCGGACTCAAACCCGATCTCTTCGAATTTTCCGTTGCCAAGATTCTTGTAGAGGAATTTGGGAGTTGAGTCGTTAGTAATATAGATATCAGGGCGGCCTGTGTTGTTGAAGTCAGCCCAGATAACACCAAGGCCATAATAGCCTCCGGGATCGCTCACACCGGCCTGCTTCGAAACATCTGTAAAGGTTCCATCGCCGTTGTTATGGTAAAGAGCGTCGCCTGCTCCCTTCAGTCCGCGCGGACCGCACTGCACGGCAACGCCGCGGTACATGCAATAGGCCGAGCTGCCAAATTGCGGCAGATCATCGAGGTGGAAATCGACGTAATTCGCCACCATCAGATCAACAAATCCATCCCCGTCATAATCCCCAAACGATGCCCCTGCAGACCACCGGCCATCGGCCACGTCCGCTTTGGTCGTTACGTCCGTGAACGTGCCGTCGCCGTTGTTGTGATAGAGCATGTTGCCGCCGAGACAGGTAACGTAAAGATCGGGCCACCCGTCGTTATCGTAATCCCCAACTGCTCCGCCCATTGCCAGGCAGGATTTTATCAGTCCCGCCTTCTGCGTCACATCCGTGAAGGTTCCATCGCGATTGTTGTGGTAGAGAGCGCCTAAGCTCGCTTGCCCTTTCAGAGACATATCAATGGTCGGCGCATTGGTGAAATAGATGTCGGGCCAGCCGTCGCGATCATAGTCGAGGATGATCACGCCACCCGTCATCGACTCGAAGATGTACTTCTTTTCCTTGGACGACGTGTGGGTGAAGGTGATCCCGGTCTTAGCAGTAATGTCCTCCAACTGCGGTATCGGGCGACTAATGCATTTCTTGGATTTGGCACCGGGGGGAAGCGGCCCAGTCAAGGGATGTCCCATGCCTTGGCCATGGATCTGGCCGACTGCAAGCGTCAGTACAACGAAAAGACTAGCAAAGATTCTCAACGATAATCGGAACATAACACACCCATTTTACTGTGATCATCACTGCTTTGGAGGAGTATGCCCGATGAATTTGTCGGCCCATTCGATAAAGAACTTCATGTTCGGTGCATCGGTGTGACCGCCGTCATGCTGGCGCCAAGCGAGCTGTCCGGTGAGAAAACCATCGTTGACGGGTGGCATCTTTGCTCTGTGATAGTCGCCCTCCACTTCGAGTCCTTTTGCACCAAGCAATTCGTAGACACGGCTTGCATCCACTGTAGCCATGAAGCTGCCTTGGTGGTCGAGCCACTTGGCATCGCCTTTCGCGGGGACACCGTAGCTGATGAAGGTGAGCCGTGGCGCGCAGAGCGCAATAAGTTCATTGGAGTCGACGGGGATGTCGCCGGGAGTCTTGCTGCCGAAGGTTGCTGCGGAGGCGCCATACATCAGAAAATTGCCGGCCATCCAGTAGTACTCGCCGCCTGTGAGGCTCTCGACGGCTTCACCGAAGTTGCGGCGCAGTGGAGTGGCTCCGCCCTTGCCGGATGAACCGACCATGGCCATGGCGAAACGCTGATCGAATGCCATTGTGACAAGTGCGGCTTTGCCGTAACGGGAAACGCCGTCGATGCCGACGTGCTTCGCATCGACGGCGTGATCTGTCTCGATGTAGTCAAGGCCGCGGCTCGCACCCCATGCCCAGGCGCGCAGAGCGCCCCAGTCTTCCGGCTTGCGCGGCTGCCCCTTGTTGACCAGACCGATAATGCCGCGAGTTAGTCCGGCGCCGTCGTCCGCCTGCACGCTGGCCGGATCGAGCAGCACGAAACCCCAACCAGCCGCAACTAGCTGCCAAACATTGGGAAGACCACCGTCCTCGTTCAACGGTGGCAATTGGAAGGGAGCGGCCTTCAACGGTTCCCATGCCGGGTATTGCGCAATCAAGTCTCTGAGAGACGGATCCTGCTCAACCAGCAGTGCCTTGAATGCCTTGTTGACGCGGTCCATTTCCTCCCCGCGCGGCTCATTGGGATAGGGGAATCCGGCGCGACCGAAGATCATTAGAACCGGCGCGGGGTCCTTCACATTCGCGGGCGTCACAAGGGTCATGTGGATGCGGACTTTAATGTCCGGGGCGGAAGAGTTGTCCGCTTCACCGATCAAATCTTTGGCGATGACAGGCGTGAAGCCAATCATCTCATGATCCACGGCCGTCACTGTCCACGTCACCTTAGGGACACTGTTTGGAACGCGGCCATATACATATTTCGAAAACATCTCGAGCAACTCGGGGCGGCGGCGAGTCCACCACATCTCCGGCGAGCTCACCTTCTGGCCGTCCGTCATCGTGAGCGGGTCCGGAAGATCAGCGAACGGATTGGCCTGGAGTTCGTCGTAGTTGGCGTGGTTGGGCGCCTTCTCGTTGCCGCTCGGTCCTGGCCGCAGAGCCTTGATGCCGAGCTGATCCATCATGTTCTGGTGATCCTGATCGGCGGTGAAGGTAACCGGGAGCGGCACTGCGGAACCTTGCGATCTTACTACGGCGGAGGCAAATAGGACGCAGAAGAGGCAGAGAAGAAGCAGAGACGGCGACTTCAAGGCAAAAGGCACGGGTGTAAGCATTCCACCTGCTTGAGATGGCACACCCTCACCCAGGACTTCCGTCGACGCCAGCGCGCGAATGAGAAAGAGGCTGGCAGCGGCACGTTTCGTCCTCAGGAGAATGCGACGGGAATGATTGACCATTAGAAACTCTCCTCTTTATTGATCTGAGTTGGTTGTCTGAAGACTCGCCAGGGCTGCGTTGGATGGCGCCTCGGAGCGTCACAGGCGAAGGACGCAGGCCACCTTCGTCCTTGGAAATCGAATGATCAGTTCCGGACGATCTCCAAACGAAGCGCGCCGAACCCCAATCATGCCGTTGAAGTCTTAACGAAAATTGACTGCGTAAGTGATTCCCATGTTCACGCGAATCGCGCCGTCGTTCCCTATGCTTACCAATTCTCCTGCCGGGGAGCGAATGCCGGCAACTGCCTGCCCTTGTGGTGGAATCAGCCGGAACGCTCCGTTGCTCTTCGCGTGTATCTCCATGGAGACGATCTTCCCTGCCTTCCAACGCAGATCGACGATTGCGCCTCCACGAACGTGAACTCCTTCAATGGAACCCTCGCACCATTTCTCGGGCAAGGCTGGAAGCAGTTCAAGCTCGGAGAATTCCAGCATCCAACGAGACTGAATCAATGCTTCAAGCATTCCGTTCGCCGCTCCCAGGTTGCCGTCGATCTGGAAGAGGCCCGGCGGATGCGTATCCATGAGGTTCGGAAATGTGGACTGCCGAATCATCACCTGCAAGCTGTCGTAGGCCTGTTTGCCGTCGTGCAGATGGTCCCAGTAGTTCACAACCCAGGCACGCGACCATCCGGTCTGCCCGCCCCCTAAAGAGAGCCGTCTTTCCAATGACACCTTCGCAGCCCTGGCAAGATCAAGCGTGTGTTCAAGAGAGATCTGAGTGCCGGGGAAGAGTGCCCAAAGATGCGAGATGTGGCGATGGCCAGGTTCAGCTTCGTCATAGTCGCGCTGCCACTCCTGCAGTTGACCCAGCTTGCCGATGGCAAACGGAGGCAGCTTGCCGCGCGCGTCCTCAACTTGCTTCAGGAAAGCGGCGTCTTCGCCCAGAATTTTTCCTGCGTCGAGCGTGCGCGTCAGCAGTTCGCGTACGATCTCGATATCCATCGTCGGAGCCATGGTCACCGAGTGCACGGTCCCATCGGGCAGACGATAGCTGTTTTCCGGCGAGATTGACGGTCCCGTGACCAGATGCCCCGAACCGTCATCAACGAGATAATCCAGAAAGAACTGGGAGGCATCGTGCAGAATAGGCCATGCGCGCTCTCGCAGGAACTTCTTGTCTTGCGTGAATGCGTAGTGATCCCATGCATGGAGCGAAAGCCACGCTCCGCCCATAGGCCAGATGCCCCACTTATATCCATCGATCGGTTCCGCATCTCCCCACAGGTCTGTGTTGTGATGAATGACGAAACCCCGTGCGCTATAGTAGTCGTGCGCGACGCGCATTCCCGTGCCGCTCGCGGGCGTGCGGACCATGTCGATCAGGTTGATCAGAGGCAACGTAGTCTCCCCCAATCCGGCGGGTTCCGCGAGCCAGTAATTCATCTCGGTGTTGATATTGATGGTCCACTTCGATCCCCACGGATTGTCGATACCCGCCGCCCAGATTCCCTGGAGATTCGCGGGCAGGCCGTCGGGACGCGAGGAGCTGATAAGCAGGTAGCGAGCAAACTCGAAATAGAGTTCCTGCAAGCCGAGGTCGTCGGTGCCGGCACTGACTCGCCGGACTCTCTCATCGGTGGGCAGGTCTTCTTTTTCGGTGAGCGCTGATCCAAGATGAAGAGCCACTCTCCTGTAGACCGGCTGATATACGGCCTCTTGCCGGGCGAGAATCTGCTCAGCGCTGCGACTCCGCGCCAGCGCCAGCGTGCGCTCGCATTGCGCCTCTGGATCTCCTCCCGCAAATGGTCCGCCTTTGAAATAGGTTGCTGCCGCGATCAGAATCGTGGCTGCATCGGCATTGGCTACGACAAGCTCAGTGCCCTCGGCATGAACCCTGCCTCCGGCTGGCACAACAAGCGCCTCGCCAGCAAATCGAGTTTGGTCCTTGTGACCAGGGCCTTCGCGCAGCACAAGCGTATCTTGTCCGCGTGTCTTGACACTGAAGTCCGCAGGCCGGTCCATGCTGAGCCGGTAGTTGATGGCGCCTTTTTTGTCGGCGCTGATGCGCACGACAATCACTTCGTCTGGAGCGGAGGCGAAGACCTCCCGCGTGTAGTGAACGCCGTTCATCGTGTAGGTGATGCGAACGACGCCTGTCTCCAGATCAAGCTGACGGCGGTAATCGCTGATGGTTCCCTTGTTTGACGAGCGCAGATAGAAATCGCCCAGCGTACTGTATCCGGGCATTCCCGGAGGTATTCCGATCATGTCGTCCTGGACGAGCTTTTCAGCGGCAGAGATTTTTGCGCCGTCCAACTCTTGCGACTCAAACAGAAGCCTGCGGATTTCCGGAACTGCTTCGTGCGCCCGCGGATTCAGCCGGTTTGCACGGCTGCCTTGCCACAACGACGATTCGTTCAACTGCAAGTGCTCATCTGCGCCCCACGTCTGCGATCCATCCATCAAGGGAGCATTCTGGCGGGAGTCCTGCAAGTCTCCATTGTTCGTGCCGGAGTTCGCTCCACCGAAGACCATGGCACCGAGGCGACCGTTTCCTACCGGCAGGGCATAGTCCCAAATAGGAGCGGGAGTCCGGTACCACAGCACATCTTTTGTGCTTCGCGGAGTGGTCTGTCCCAGCAGATTGGATTGTGCGAGCAGGACCACGATGCCTGCAATCGCGCTCCGCCTGGTGAACCTATTCATTCTCATCTTATCCACGCAGTCAGAAGGGTCTGTGGCTCTCTGTCATGCCGGGCCATGTATCAGTTCGGAAGGGACCGGCTGGCAATCCGGCGCCGTTGAACAGGGTCGCTGCCGGATTCGACTGCCAGGCATAGCGAACCTCTTTCGGACTCGGCACCGAGGGGGATGAAACGACTACGGTATCGTCCTCGATGTGTGCGTCTGCCCAAACCCATTTCCGGTCTTCGCCAGCAATGACGAATTCTTCCAACTTCGATCCTTTCACCATCAGGCCGCCGTCGGTGTGTGCGAAGTGCAGGCGGATCGAGCCCGGTAGGCGCTCCACCGACGTCAGAGTCGGACCCGAATACACTATCTTCTCGCCGTAGTAATTGGCCAGCGCGCACAGCCCGAGCCGGTCGCCGACGGGCTTCTTTTCCTTGGAATGAATGTTGTCCGTGTCGCCTGTGTCAATCGTAACGGCCAGGCAGGAGTTGGGAACGCTGGCCGCTGTGAGTGCTTGTGACTCACGCGTCTCGGTCCACTCGTCTCCATCGACCGGCGTCGCGCTGTGCGGCTTGAAGGCAGGCAGGCTGACGATATAGAAGGGGAAATCTCCCTGGGCAAAGAGCTTGCGCCCGTCGGCGATCATTGCCGGAAGAATCTTGCGGTACTGGTATCCCCGCGGCGAATTCTGCTCACCCTGGTACCAAATGGAGCCGGCGATGGAGAACGGCGCGACCGGGGCCAGCATGCCCTCGTAGAGGACCGTCGGCATCACGGGCCAGTTCTCATAAGTGAGCGGCAGCGAATGCGGTGGGCCGGCATCCACGGCGAGCTGGCCCTTCCACTCGCCGGCCAGCGGAATGCTGCTTTTGTCGCCCAGCACAATGTGCAAATCTTCGGGCTTGCTCATTAATCCACCATCGGGCATGGTCTTGAGCACGCGAATTGCGATGACGTTACGTCCGGGCTTCAGTAGTCCATCACCGATGGGATAAGCGCGCGGGTTCTCAACCCAGGAACTGCCACCGACCTCCTTCCCGTTGATATACGCGGTGTCCATGCGCTCGATGACGCCCAGGTACAACATGGAGCGGCCGGCGGGGAGCGGATCGGGCAGCACAATCTCCTTGCGGAACCAGGCCACTGCGGGTGTGTCGGGCACGCCTAGTTCGGAGAAGCCGCCAGGAATCTGGACTGTCTTCCAGGTGGAGTCGTCCAGTTGCAGAGCAGCCCAGTTGCTCTTCGTTCCAATGTCGAACTCATCGTACCAGTGCATCACAAAGTTGCCGTATTCGGGCGCGCCCGCGGCAGTCAGCCTGGCTAACTCCGCCAGCGGCACATCGAAATCCGTCAGAGGACGCAGAGCTTCGGCGCGCATCCAGGCCTCGGCCGGCGTTCCGCCTGCGTTATCCAGAAGCAGGCCGATGGGCATATGAACATCCTGCTGAACCCTGCGCGCAAAATAGTAGGCGACCGCGGAGACCCAGTCCGCCGTCTGCAGCGTGACCTCGCTCCACTTGCCCCCGATAAGATCCGTGTGCCGATAAGCGGGGTGGCCAACGACAGTGAAGAAGCGAATGTCAGGATAGTTAGCAGTCTTTGCTTCGTCCGCGCCATTCAGCGTAAAACGCAGCGGCAGGCCCATGTTCGACTGGCCGCCACACAGCCAGACATCGCCCACCATAACATTGTGAAGCTCGACGGACTCATGGCGGGTAATCTTGACGGTGTATGGCCTGCCCACGGGAGGCGGCTGAATCTTCACTTGCCAACGCCGGTCGGCTCCGGCCACGCCGGTTGCCGCAGTTTCTCCAATCCGGACCGTTACTTTGTCTCCAGGTTCAGACCAACCCCAAATAGTGTTGGCCTTGCCGCGTTGCAAGACCATGTTGTCGCCAAAGAGCGTGCTAACGAAGGGCGGCGTCTTGGGCGCTTGCGGCGGTATCGGCGGCATCCCCGGTGTGTTCTGGGCAAAGCACTGCCACTTAGCGCAAAGAGGACGGCCGTTGCGGCAGCCGCAAGACGACAATATTTCGAACCCATCAATTCAACTCACTTTCCAGCAACCACGCCGCAGCGTTCCTACTCCGGCAGCGTCTTGGTCCCCATTATCTCGAACGTTCCTTTCACCGCGGACGCTCCCGTATCCGGCTGGCCTCCGCCAATCGAAACTGAATACGTACCTCCGGCAATGATTGGTTCGCCTCCTTCGGTTACCATGCTAAGATCGCGATCCTTGAGATCGAAGCGCACCTTCTGCGATTCGCCCGGATTCAGATGCACGCGCTTGAAGCCACGCAGGGCACGCAACGGCGCTCCAGGCGCACTCGGAAAACTGAGGTAAAGCTGCATAACTTCATCGCCCTCTCGTTTTCCGTTATTTGTGACCGTCACCTCTACCGTAAGTGTGTCACCTGCGTTGATCGCAGCTTTCGGGAGCGTCAAATCAGAGTACGAAAAAGTTGTGTAGCTCAAACCATAGCCAAACGGGTACAGAGGCTTGCCGTGGAAATAGCGATAAGTGCGGTCCCGCATCGAATAGTCTTCGAACTGCGGTAACTGCTCGATGCCGGTGTAAAACGTTACCGGCAGGCGGCCCGCGGGATCATTCTTCCCAGAGAGCGTTTCGGCAATCGCCGTGCCGCCTTCCTCGCCCGCATACCAGGAATCGAGGATCGCGTTTACGTGTTCGTTGGCCCAGTTCACGGCAAGCGCGCTTCCGTTCGCCAGCACGAGGACCACAGGCTTTCCTGTCGCCGCCACCGCCTCCAGCAACTCCTCTTCCGGTTTCGGAAGATTGATACTGTTGCGGTCGCCTCCCTTGAATCCTTCCTCGCTGACCGGCATTTCCTCCCCTTCCAGGTCGCTGGTAATGCCGAGGACCACGATGACAACGTCTGAGTTTCTGGCCGCGGCAATCGCCTCTGGGCTGGGCCCGGGATCGTACTTTGCCCAGAACAACTGCGCCTCAACAGGTCCCTTCTCGTTCAACCCATACCTGACTTTGAGGGCCACCTTCTTACCCTGTTCAAGGCGAAGATGTCCGGCCTTTGCCTGTGAGTGCCGACTATCGAGGTACTCCATCGCGAGTGGTTTGCCGTCGATCATGATCATCGCGGAGTTGCCCTTGGCACGCACGCCGATGCTGTACTCGCCTGTTTCGGTTGCGGTTAGAAAGCCTTCCCACATGACTGTAAGCGGGAACTTGCCGGCGGCCTCCTGAGGAACGCCCTCTGCCGTCAAATCGACGGTGCTCGCTTGCTTTGTCGCTAGCACGGTGCCTTTGTCCTGGAACCCGCCTCCAGTGGAGAACGTGACGGCCAGCCCCGGCTTTCCCTCCGGTGTGGTCAATACAGACTCTGGAACTTGGTCTCCTTCAGTGCGCAAAAACTGCGTTCCAGGCACGAACGTGATCTGCGCCTCGGGAAACTCGGCTTTGAGCCCCTCAAGCACCGAGACGGCATGTGACGGTGTACCGTTGTAGTTGCCGAGCAAATACTTGGTCTGGTCGGCCAGCGGCCCCACGAGGGCTATCTTGATTGCGCCCTGCTTCAGCGGCAAAGTACCGTCGTTCTTGAGCAGCACCATGGACTCGTTGGCCAGCTTGCGCGCCAGTGCGCGATGCTCGGCGCTGTCAAGTTCCTTCTCGTCAATTTTCGAATAAGGGTCGTTCTCCGGTGGGCCGAACATTCCCAGCTTCATCCGCGCAGTGAAGAGGCGGACCAATGCCGTATCGATCTCGCTCTCTTTCAGCATGCCCTGCTTATAGGCATCCAAGTACGCTTTGTAATCGTGATCGTCTCTCACTTTTGCGAAGTCGATGCACTCGTTATCCATGCCGCGCTGAATGGCCAGGGCTGAAGCCTCAGGCTGTGTCTTCGTAAAATGATGATCGCGGTAAATGTTGACAACCGCATCGCAGTCCGAAACCACATAGCCCTGAAAGTTCCACTTGTCTCGCAATTGGTCCTGCAGAAGAAACTGGTTCGCACAGGCGGGTTGCCCGTTGATACCGTTGTAGGCGCACATCACAGAGCCGGCCTTGCCCTCGGTGATTGCTGCGCGGAATGCCGGCAGGTAAGTATCCAGCTCGTCGTGCTTGCTCACGTCCACATCCGCAAAGTGCCGTGTCGGCTCGGGGCCGCTATGCACCGCGTAGTGTTTTGGCGTCGAGATCGCACGATAGTACTTTGGATCGTCTCCTTGCATACCCGTGACGTACGCAACACCCATGCGCGCTGACAGGAAGGGATCTTCGCCGTAGGTCTCCTGTCCTCGTCCCCACCGGGGATCGCGAAAGATATTGAGGTTCGGCGCCCAAAAGTCCAGACCCTCAAAAATATCGCTGTGCCCCTCGCGCGCGGCCTGGGCGTGCTTGATTCTTCCTTCGGTTCCGATCGCCACGGCCATGCCGTGAATAGAGTCCGGATCGAAGGTCGCAGCCAGGCCGATCGGTTCCGGAAACTCTGTGGTTCCGGGCCGTGCTACGCCATGCAGCGCCTCGCTCCACCAGTCATAGGCTGGTATCTTCAGCCGCGGCACCGCGCGGGACTGATTCACAAGCTGCGTGACCTTCTCATCCACGGTCATGCGGTGGACAAGATAGGCAGCGCGTTGTTCCGCTGGTAGAGATGGGTTCAAATACAAGGGCTGCCCGGGACTCTGGGACCACATCCTGCCCGCGCCTAACAAAGCTATTACCGCAATAACAACCCGGAAGTTGGCCGTCCGCATATTTCTCCTATGGCTGGTCAAAATGATTTGGTGATCGATTTCGATGAGAAAGCGTGCAGCCGATTACTCTCCTCAAGCGCGCTCCCGTAGATACCGTGCTAAGGCTTTGAGGAACCTTCTTGGAAGAGCCTGGGCGCAAAGTCGTTCAGATCGCGGCGCCATGTCTGCCATTCATGCGAGGTGCCCGGCGATTCATAGAAGACGTGCTTAACCTTTGCCTCATCCAGCGAGTTGTGCAGTTTCTCGAGGCCTGCGTGCATCATGGCAGGCTCCTCGGTGCCGATGCCAAGCCAGAGCAAATGGACGCGCTTGGCAAAGGCGGCTGGATCGGCAAGCGCACCGTGAAAGTCCGTCTTTGGGTCAAGCGTTCGGTTGCCCAGCACCAGTTGTCCAGCAGCGCCACTGAATCCTCCGATGTACGAGAACAGATCCAGATGGTCGAAGGTCACCTTTAAGGTCTGCATCCCGCCCATCGAAAGCCCTGCCATTGCACGATGATCACGATCCGCCAGCGTCCGGAAGTGGGAATCGATGAACGGAATCAGAGCCTGCGTCAAATCGTCTTCAAACGTCTGCGCCATCTCCTGCATCGCCTTCATCATCTCCGGCGATCCGAAGGGTTTCCCGGATATGTCCGGATCAGGATGGCCGGCACGCCGCGCATAGCCGTATGCCATCACGATGATCATGGGCTTCGAACTCCCGCTCGCAATCAGATTGTCGAGAATGAAGTTCGCATGGCCCTGCTTGATCCAGCCGGTCTCGTCTTCCCCAGCGCCGTGCTGAAGATAAAGCACGGGATAGCGCGTGTCGGGCTGAGTGTCGTAACTCGGCGGCAGGTAGACGAGGGCGTGCCGCCAACTCCCGGTCACGTCGGAGTGGTACCAGATCTCACGAACGGCGCCGTGAGAAACGTCCTGCGGTAAATAGTAGGTCGCCCCCGGCTCGGGAATCTCGATTCCACTCGCATCCTTGCCGCCGCCAAAGAAGGAATGGCTCCCAGGGTCACTGACTTCCGCGCCGTCAATGATGATCGTGTAATAGTGGAATCCCGGAACGAGAGGCGCAGTAGTAGCCGCCCAGAAACCGTCGGGCTGCTTGACCATGTCTAGCTTCGGATTGCCCCAAAAATTCACTTGGACCTTTGCTGCATCCGGCGCCTTCACACGGAATTCGGCTCTGCCAACGGCGTCGACGCGGGGATACGCCGCTCCCCACACGTTGGTGGACGCGGACTCAAAGCCATCGAGGTTCTGTGCATAGCAGAAGCTCGATAGCAGGAATAGTGCGATTCCGATCCTCTTCATCATTTTCTCTCCATTGCGAATCCCATCCCCGGAAGACCAACAGCCACGGAGACGGCGAGCAGGCTCGATCCAATCGCGATCAAACGTATCCCAGGAAAGCGTTTTCTTGCCCCGCTAGCCAATACCACTCGATCAGTCCTTTCCTGGACAGTTTAACCGTACTTGACGAGGATTCTCGAATAATAGTCACAATTCCTCGCCAAGTACATCGATTTCTTCGATGTATTCTTGCGTTATGGAAACGACGCTCGATGCCTGGGAGATCCTTCGGACCGTGGTGCAGCTGGGGGGATTTGCGCCTGCCGCCGAAAAACTCAATCGGTCTCAATCGACCATCAGCTACGCCATCGGACGTCTTCAAGAGCATTTGGGTGTGCGGCTGTTTGAGATTCACGGGAGGAAAGCGCAGCTAACTGAAGTGGGGAGGGCGCTTCTGGCGGATGCGGAACCTCATCTGGAAGGGTTTCATCAGCTTGAGCAGCGCGCCCGATTGATGGCGTCTGGCGGACCCTCGGAGGTCCGACTCTCCGTAGACAGCATCTATCCTGACGACCGCCTGCTTGCTGCTCTGTCTGGTTTCTCGCGCAGTTTTCCGCATGTGAGGCCGAAGCTTCGGCAGAGCACGTTTCTCTCAGCGGACTCGGAGTTCTCGCTCTTCAACGCTCAACTCTGCGTGACCGGCCTGGCCTCGCGCGAGCTGTTCGTCAGACCCATCCTCACAATCGGAATGATCGCAGTTGTGCGGCACGGTCATCCTCTCCTCTCAATCCGGCGCAAGCTTACGCGCTCAGACCTGGCGCAGCATACGTTGGTGACAATCGAAGGCGCGGCATCCGGAAGCTTGAAGCACCAGCCGCGGCTTCCCGCGCAGCGCGTGCTTCCGGTTGGCACAATAGAATCGGCGATCGCAGCTGCTCGTAGCGGGCTTGGTTTCGGCTGGCTGCCGAAGCACCGCATTCAGCCCGAGATCGACAGGGGTGATTTCGTCGAACTCCCACTGCCCGTCGGCAAGACGCGCGAAGTCCGGCTGAACCTTGTCTGCAGAGATTTGAGCGCCAGCAACTCCGAGGTCAATGCTCTGGCGGAGTTGCTGGGGATGAGCCGCGAACCGGAGACGATTTGATGAACGCGCTATCGGAGGCATTCCAAAACAATCCGGCGCCGGCGAGAATCCATCGACAAAACCGATAAGAATAAAACGATTTATTCGTCTTGCCGCATCTTGTCTTGCCGCATCTTGGGTCCAACCTCTATCGTCAAGAGTTCCAGGAACGCGTTTAGGGGCTGGCGTCTGGATTAGGCGGTCGGAGTCTGTCACTTCTTCTTTCAGACATTTAACCAGCCACCGCACTTGTTCTAAGGAGGGGTGCTCTATGCGCAGAATTCTATTAGGTTTGGGTTTCGTAGTTGCGATTCTGGCTGTGCCGGTCATGGCCCAGGAAACTGCTCATCTGTCCATCGACGCATCCAAGACCGGCGCGAAGATCGATCGCAACCTCTTCGGACAGTTTGCTGAGAACCTGGGTCACGGACTCTACGAAGGCATCTGGGTCGGGCCCGATTCCTCGATTCCAAATACGCGCGGCATTCGCAATGACGTTGTTACCGCGCTCAGGGCGTTGAAGGTGCCCAATGTTCGCTGGCCGGGCGGTTGCTTTGCTGACCAGTACCATTGGCGCAAAGGGATCGGTCCAGCGGTACAGCGGCCAGCGACTCTCAACTCCGCGTGGGGCGGTGTGGTCGACACGAACAGCTTCGGCACCGACGAGTTCATGGATTTCATGCAGCAGATCTGCAGCCAGCCCTACGTCTCGGTCAATGTAGGATCAGGGACTCCGCAGGAGGCCTCCGAGTGGCTGGAATACATGACCGCAGCAGCGCCCACGGCGCTAGCCAAAGAGCGGGCCGCCAACGGGCATCCCGATCCCTACAAGGTTGGCTTCATGGGCATCGGGAACGAAAGCTGGAGTTGCGGCGGCGATATGACCGCCGACTACTACGTGAGCCAGCTCAAGATTTACAGCCGTTTCGTCGACAACCTCAATCCTTCCCAGAAGAGCGCAAGCCAGATGCTCAAGATCGCAGTCGGTCCCGGCTTCCCTGAGACCGAGTGGACCGAGGCCGTCATGAAAGCCTGGAAGAGCCACGACTGGAGTTGGAATATCGATGGCCTTTCGCTGCATTGGTATACAACGCCGAACGGATGGCCGCCTTCGACGCCTTCGACAGGTTTCGGCGTCGAGGATTACACCAAGACGCTCAAGTCCACGCTCTTCATGGATGACTTCCTGCGCAAGCAGGAGGCCGTCATGGATAAGTACGACCCCGAGAAGAAGGTAGCGCTGGTCGTAGACGAATGGGCGCGTGGCATGCGCCGCTTCCCGGCACAAACAAGGATTTTCTCGTCCAGCAGAACAGCCTGCGTGACGCCATCCTGGCATCGCTGAACCTCAACATCTTCGCGCGCCATGCTGACCGAGTGCGCATGGCAAACATCGCACAGATGGTCAATGTGCTGCAGGCGATGATCCTGACAGACAAGGAAAAGATGGTCGCCACGCCGACTTATTACGTCTTCAAGATGTACCTGCCCTTCCAGGACGCGACCTTCGTTCCGGTCGATTTTGATCCGGGTACTGTCCATCGTGGCGGCATAACCCTGCCGCGTGTGGATGCGGTCGCTGCCAGAGACTCGTCCGGCAAGCTTTGGCTCGAGGTTACCAATCTAGATCCTGAAAAGCCGGTTGAATTCGATGCAGAGATCACCGGCGCGACAGTCAAATCGGCAAACGGAGAGACGTTGACTGCCTCTGCCGTTGACAGCGTGAACACGTTTAGTGCGCCCAACACCGTTGTGCCGAAGCCTATCTCAGCCAAGGTGAAAAACGGCAGGCTGACACTGATAGTTGAGCCGAAGTCAGTGACGGTGATCTCGCTGGAACCATAACAGGAACAAGGTTTGCTAGTGTAGTGAGTCTGAAGTTCATGGAAGAACAACCGCAGATTCTTCGACTCACCACCCCCGAACTGAAAGACGTTCGGGGCCCCGTTCGCTCAGATGGGATGAAAAGGGGCGTACCTTCCTAATACGTGCTCGAGGCACACAGACTACTAAGGAGGAAGGTACGCCATGAAGACCCACGTAGGAGTAGATCTTCACCAACGATTTTGTTACTTA
>Ga0302320_10001547_pt1 | contig 55092 bp, 46 predicted proteins | sample Bog_T0_3_FD_202130 | JGI IMG/M metagenome (GOLD analysis project Ga0302320, IMG submission 202130) | Peat permafrost microbial communities from Stordalen Mire near Abisko, Sweden - Bog_T0_3 | ecosystem: Environmental > Terrestrial > Soil > Wetlands > Peat | place: Sweden: Abisko, Stordalen Mire...
CAGAGCGCGAAGCGGTTCGTTGCCGCCCTTAACGTTGACGATCCGGTAGGGAGGCGCTGGGCGGAGATGCTTCCTACTGCCAAACTCACATACGGATTTGGACATGCAGACCTCCGCGCCGAAGCCGTTGAGACCGCGCTGGGCCGCATCGTGTTTCGCTTCACTTTTGAGGGCCGAACCTGGGGGGCCGAAGCCGGATTAGGGGGCGCCTTCAATCTTTGGAATTGCCTGAGCGCAACCGCAGCCTTCCTCGCGCTAGGCTATGAGCCGGAGCGGGCCATCGAGCAATTGTCGCGAGTGAAGCCAGCGCCCGGTCGATTCGAATTGGTGCCGAATGGCGCGGGGGTCGGTGTGCTTGTGGATTACGCCCACACGCCAGATGCCCTGGAGAAACTGCTTGATTCGGCGCGGGCTCTCACGCGAGGCCGGGTCATCGCGGTGTTTGGATGTGGTGGCGATCGAGATCGTGGCAAACGTCCACTGATGGCCCAGGCGGCTGCCGAACGGGCGGACGTCACGATCGTCACCAGCGACAATCCACGAACCGAAGACCCCGAGGCGATCCTCAACGAAATCATGGTTGGCATGCCGCCAAGTCGCGAGTATTTTCTGATCGCCGATCGTCGTGCCGCCATTGAGCGGGCCCTGGAGCTTGCCGGTAAGGGCGACGTGGTCGTCATCGCGGGGAAGGGGCACGAGAACTATCAGATCGTGGGCACGACCAAGCACCACTTTGATGACCGCGAAGTCGTTCGCGAGGCACTGGGAGGAGCGCGATGATCCCGGTGGCGGCAGTGGAACTGGCTCGGCTCTTGGGCGGCGATTTGGTTGGGAGTGCTGGCGACATCAACGGCTTCGCGCTCGACAGCCGGGAAGCCGGCCCTGGCATCGCGTTCTTGGCCATTCGAGGCGCCCAGGTTGATGGTCACGATTTCGTTGCCCAGGCTCTCAAGAGCGGCGCCGCGCTGACGGTGGCGGAGCGCCCGGTCAACGAACCCTACATCGAGGTTCGCAACCTCGTGATCGCGCTTGCCCAAATGGCGGCCTCCTACCGGAGTTCGTTCACGGGGCCCGTTGTCGGCGTGACCGGGAGCGCCGGCAAGACGACGGCCAAGGAATTTGTCGCCGCCGCCCTGGCTGGGTTGGGGCCGGTTCTGAAAACGGAAGCCAACCGGAATACGGAATATACGGTCCCCCTCTTGTGGGCCGAACTCACTCCGGAACATCGATCGGCGGTGGTCGAGATGGGAATGCGTGGCTTCGGGCAGATTGCCCACTTGGCCCGCATCTCGGCGCCTGATGTGGCCATCGTAACCAACGTCGGCTGGGCCCATATCGATCTCGTCGGAAGTCGAGATGGCATTGCCCGCGCCAAAGGAGAACTGCTTCAATCTTTGTCGGCGAGCGGCCAAGCACTGCTTTGGGCGGAGGATGACTACTTGGCATTGCTGCGAGAACTGGCCCCTGGCCGGGCGCTGACCTTTGGCTTTGAGGCGGGCGCCGACTCAAGAATTACGGAGTACGAGGCGCTGACCTGGGGACAGGCCGAAGTTTCGGGAGTCACCCTTAACCAGCCGTGGCATGCACTACTGGCGGCCGCCGGGCGCCACGTGGCCATCGATGCCGCCGCCTCCGTACTTGCCGCCTCCGTTCTCGGTGTGAGCGCGCAAGAAGCCGCCGACCGCATCGCGGACGCCAAGCTGCCGCCGATGCGCATGGAGACGCGTCAGGTTGCCCTCGGCACCGTGCTCCTGGATGCGTACAACGCCAGCCCTCCAAGTGTGATCGCCGCCCTGCAAACCCTAATGGACGTCCCCACAAATGGACGCCATCTCGCGGTTCTCGGCGAGATGAAGGAACTGGGCGCCTTCTCCGAAGAGGCTCACCGGGCCGTTGGCCGCGCCGTCGCTGACCTTGGCCTTGACGAGGTGCTCTTCTTTGGAGGGCCAACCAGGGTCGCGTGGGAGGAAGCCATTCGCGCCGGCGCCGCCGCGCGGTTCACCGACCGCATCGAAGACGCCACCGGGTTGATCGCGGGCCTTAAGGAAGGGGACGTAGTGTTGGTGAAGGGTAGTCGCGGCGTCGCATTGGAACGCGCGTTAGAGCCGTTAGAAGGTGTGAAATGAGCTGCTGCCTCAACCGGAGAGGGTTGTTAAGGGGAGCCCTGGGGCGGACCCCAGGGTTCTCCGGTACCCCAAAGGGGTCACCCATCGCAGCCCAGGGTTGGGCCGTACGAGCTACCGTGGGGGAGACGGGCCGAGCATTGAGCCCCGAAGGGGTTCCGCAGTTCTTGGTAACCTTGCGGTCGCCTCAATGGATGGCCCTTGGGGTCGGGCAAGACTGCGCAACCCCTTCAGCGTTGTATGCGGCGCGCGGCCTACCCCTGGTAGGTCCGCCGACGGCGTCCCAACCCTCGGCTTTGCTGCGTAACCCTTCCGGGGTTGGGAATACCGTGCTGCCTGACGGCGCACTGGCACCTTTATCCAACCCCTCCGGGGTTCGGCGGGGATACGTATGAGCACAATCGGAATCGCCTCGCTCTATATTCCGGACTTCGCCCCACTTTGGATCGCCCTCCTCGTCTCGGGGATTTTCGCGTATCCCATTTATCGCCTTCTCCTCCAGCTCAAATCACGCCAAATCATCAGCCAGTTCGTTCAGGAGCACCAGAAGAAGCAGGGAACACCCACGATGGGTGGGCTGATCACGATGGTGGGCGTGTGCGTTGCCTTAACCGTTGTCCGCGACTATAACGCCTTGATCATCGCCGCTGGGTTTGCGCTCATCGGATTCACCGACGACTTCATCCTTCCCAAGCTGATCAAAGGCAATCGGGGCCTGGAATGGAAGGTCAAACTGATCTTGCAGATTGTGGTGGTCCTCGTCGCTTCCTTTGCCCGAGCTTCGCTCCCAGGTGCGCTGGCCCTCATCATCACCCTCTTCTGGATTCTCTTCTTCTCGAACGCCTACAACTTCTCTGATGGCATGGACGGTTTGGCCGGCAGCATTCTGCTTTCCCTGAGTGCCGGCCTGGGGGCGATCGCCATGATCGGCGGACACGGCAATGACGGGACCATCCCGATCTGCGCCGCCTTGTTTGGCGGCATCATCCCGTTCCTGTTCCTGAACGTTCCCCCGGCCAAGATGTTTATGGGGGATGTGGGGGCCCTGCCGATAGGAGCATTGCTTGGGATCGTCGTGGACCGGTTGCTCTCGGTGGATATCCACGTTTTGGCCTTCACGGACGTGCCTGCTGGTTACACGCCTCCCCCACCCGTTTTTCACGAGTTCCCGTGGCAGTCGCCCTTGTTCTGGCCGGTGGCCATCGTCAGCCTCGTGATGATTATTTCGCTTGTGCCCGTCCCCATCCAGATCGCATCCGTCAAGCTGCGCAAAAGGCGAATCTTTCCCATGACGCCCATTCACCATGCGTTCGAAAAGGCGGGCTGGCCGGAAACGCGCATCGTTGGATGGTACGCCCTTGTTCAAATCGTCTGTTCAATCGCAGGGGTCACGCTCGCCCTGTGGGGGATGACATGGCTGCCGACCTAGCGGGCGTCCGCGTTGGCATCCTCGGGATCGGCCGCTCTGGAGTCGCCGCAGCGAAGGCGGCGCGCCATGCCGGTGGGCATCCTTTCGTAGTAGACGAGAAGGCTGGGGCTCCCGGCTCAGTCTTGGAACTCAGATCGCTGGGCATAGCTGCGGCCACCGAGTGGACCGGCTCATTTTCTTCGGGAAATGCCGACCTCGTGGTGACCTCGCCTGGAGTCCCCAAAGACAACCCAAGACTTCAAGAGGCGCTCAGCGCCGGCATCGAGGTGATTGGCGAGATCGAACTTGCTTACCGCATCGCGAAAGCGCCGATCGTCGCCTTAACCGGCACGAACGGCAAGAGTACAACCACGGTGATGACCTATCTCTGCTTGGAGTCGGCCGGCCAACGCCCCATTCTATGCGGCAATATCTACGGCTCGGGGTACGAGGAAATGCCGCTCACCGAGGCAGCGGTCGCTGCTGAAGCGGACCAGGTCTTGGTCGCCGAAGTGAGCAGCTTTCAGTTGGATTTCACGCCGACGTTTCGCCCTGTTTCCGCCGGGATCACCAACATTTGGGAGGACCACCTCAATCGGTATGGAGGCTCTATGGCCGCCTATGCCGCCGTCAAACACTTGATTTTTGCCCACCAGACTGCCGAGGATTATGCGGTCGTGCGGGCGCATGATCCGGTGGTCAGGCCGCCAAAGGGGCCTATCGTTCTCACCTTCGGCTCGGGCGGAGAGCATGCCCAAGTGGAGACTGATCAGCTCATCATCCTCGGCACCCGGCTAGCGGCCAAGGACTTGCCCTTCAAAGAGCCGCACAACTATCAGAATGCGGCGATGGCGGCATTGCTCGGTTACGGCTATCTTCGCGTGCGCCGCGATCGCGATCCGGGAAGTGAGGCCGCGCGAATCCTTCACACCGCAGAAGCCCAGGCCGAAGCCACCATCGCCGCAAGGCGAAGCGTCTATTCGCAGCGCAGACCCAACCAGAAGCCTTGGGTCGCCCCGCCCGAATTGTTGGCTGGCCTCAAGCAGTTTCGGGGACTCTCCCATCGCATGGAGGTTCTCGGCGATAAAAGCGGGGTTAAGGTCATCAATAACTCGATGTGCACCAATGTGGACGCCATTCTCAAGTCGGCGACCGCCATCCGCGAGCCCAAACACTTGCTCATTGGCGGGGTGAACAAAGGGCTGGACTTCCGGCCCCTGCGAAACTACCTCGCCAACCGACGCGACCAGGCTTACCTCTACGGTCGGGATGCGGCCGCCATCAATGAAACTCTCGGCGGCGGATGGCCGGTGTTCGCGAAGCTAAGAGAAGCCTTCGACGCCGCGAAGGCCGCCTCAAAACCTGGCGAGGTGATCATGCTTTCGCCCGGTTGTGCAAGTTTTGATGAGTTTGAAGATTTTCGGCACCGTGGAAACGTCTTTAAGGAATTAGCCATGGAGTGGCTCAAATCATGACTCTAGGAAGGAAATCGTCTGATCCCTGGCTTTTCGTGCTGGGGCTGCTCGCCACCACTTTTGGACTTATCGTCATCTTTGACGCGGGGTTCGCGAGATCGATCGGGCAAGGCCAACTTGCTCCTCACGAGTTCGTCATGCAGGTCGCTCTGTTCCCGGTCGGGATCCTGCTTTATTTCTTCGCTTCCCGAATTTCGCCCGTCAATTTGAAGCGTCTTGCGCGTGCCCTTTGGATACTCACGCTCGTGTTGCTGGTGCTTGCGATGGTGCCTCCGTTCCGCTCGTCGATGGGAGGCGCCTACCGATGGGTCAAAGTGGGCCCGCTGATGATTCAGCCGGCCGAGTTTGCCAAGCTCGCCGTGATCCTCTACCTCGCCGCCATTCTTTCGGATCGTAAGCGCTGGCCGCAGCGGATCAAGCCTGCCCGGGATCTGGCCGACTTTCTCGATCGCATCGCCGGTCCCAAACTGAAGCGCGCGGGCCCTGCAATCCTGGTGCTGCTCGCCATCGGCATCATCGTGCGTGAGCCGGACCTTGGAACCGGCGCGGTGCTCGCGGTGGTGATGCTCGCGCTTCTTTGGCAGGGCGGCATCACCAAGGCCTCGATGGCGGGCTTATTGTGCATCTTCCTCATCGGCGTCGGTGTGGCCATCAAATTAGAGCCGTACCGCTGGGTCCGCATCATTGAGCACGGTCGTCGATGGGATGCCGATAACGTTGACGATATCGACTTTCAAACTGACCAGTCTGAGCTGGCCCAAGCCAATGGCGGCCTTACCGGCGTCGGCCCTGGGGCCGGAAGGGCCAAACATGTGCTGCCTGCCACCACCACCGACTTCATCATGGCCACCGTTGGCGAAGAGTTTGGGCTGCTTGGCGTGACGGTCGTCCTCGCCGTCATCTTCGTGATGTGCGTCCGCCTCTACTCCCTTGCCCTCAAGGTTGACGGGGCATTCGGAACCCTCGTTCTCAGCGGCATGGCGACATGGATCGCTGTCCAAACTTGCACGAATGTGATGATGGCCAATGGGCTTCTGCCTGCCATCGGCATCCCTCTGCCCTTCATCAGTTCTGGCGGTTCAAGCCTTCTCGCGCTCTGGACAGGTCTGGGCGTTTGCCAGGCGGCGCTCGTTCCCGTGAAAATCAAAGAGGAGGATCCAATTGCGCCTAATCGTAACGGGGGGTGGGACGGGCGGTCACGTTTTTCCCGCGCTTGAGATCGCGCGTCTTGCGCGAGATCGCGGTCACGAGGTGCTCTACTGGGGGTCGCTGCGCGGGCAAGAGCGGGCGATCAGCGAACGAGAGGGGTTTCCATTCCGAGGGTTTCCCTCCGAGCCGCTTTACTCCCTCAAGTCAGTAAGGGGCTGGCGTGCCGCCTTGAACCTCCTTAGAGCACGACGCATGGTTGTCCCCGCCCTGCGTAGGGTCGAAGCTGACGCAGTCTTCTCCACCGGCGGCTATTCGGCCGGGCCCGTCGTGGCGGCGGCGATGAAGCTGGGCGTCCCTTATGTGATGCATGCTGCCGATGCCATCCCCGCACGGTCCATCACCCTCTTTGCCCGGCGTGCGTTTGCCGTGACCACGGTGTTCAAGGCGGCGGCGGACCGTCTTCCCGGCGCGCGCGTCGAACGTACGGGAATGCCCATTCGGCGCGAATTGAGGGAAGCCGCCGCCGCTCCTCGCGAGCGGCATGGCAACCAGATCCTTGTGACCGGTGGCTCGCAAGGCTCGGCCTTCTTGAACAGTCAAACCCCAAAGGCGGCCCGCCTGCTCAGTCGACCTGACCTGACGTGGAATCACGTGAGCGGTCCCACCCATTTCGAGGCGGTGTCCCAAACCTCGGCGGGCATTTCCGGATATCAGGTGCGGCCCTTTCTTGCGGGGAACCTCATGGCTGAGGCTTATCAGAATGCAGACCTCGTGCTCTGCCGCTCAGGCGGATCGCTGGCGGAGGTCGCGCTTTTTGGATTGCCCAGTGTTTTGGTCCCGTTTCCGTCTGCCGCCGCCGATCATCAGACCGCAAATGCGCAAGAATTCGTAGCGATGGGCGCCGCCACACTTCATCCCGAACGATCCTCAACACCCGAGGGCCTTGCCGCCGACCTGATGGCCTGGATCGACGATCCCGCGAGGCGTGTGGCAGCGGCTAACGCAACCGCACAATTCGACATACCGGATGCGGCCGAACGCATCATTGCCCTGGTGGAGGAGGCGGCTCGATGAGGAAGGCGGCCGAGATTGCCCACTCCTTCGCGCAACGCGACCAGTTGCGCCACTGCACGGGCTTCTATTTGGTGGGGATCGGCGGGGCTGGCATGGCCGGCCTTGCCCGAATGCTCAAGCACCGCGGATTTGACGTGCGCGGCGTCGATTCGACGGCTTCAACCGCCACCGAGGGATTGGTAGCCGCGGGCATTCCCGTCGCCATCGGCCACACCGGCGAGGGCCCGAAGCCAGGAGATGCGATTGTCCTGACAGATGCCATCGACCTCGCCACCTCGCCCGAAGTGGCCACGGCAAGACGTCTCGGGCTTCCGCTTTTTCGCCGTTCGCAGGCCTTGGGCTGGCTGTTGGAGTGGGGCCGATATCGAGTCATCGCGGTAACGGGGACTCATGGCAAGACGACCACGACGGGAATGATCGGAGCCGCCTTGCTGGAGGCGGGTATGGACCCACTCATTGTGGTGGGGGCCGCCGTACCTCAATGGGGCGGACCGGTCGTCGAGGGCGCCGGCCCCTGGGCGGTGGTCGAGGCCTGCGAGGCCTATGACAGCTTTCACGACCTTGACCCGGAACTCGTGGTGCTCACGAATCTCGAAGCGGATCACCTGGACTTTCACGAAAACTATGCCAATCTGAGCGCCAGCGTGGCGCGTTTCGTCTCGCGGGCGAATCTGCTGATTTTCGCGGCTGCCGACCCTGGCGCATGCGAAGTGGCCGACCTTTGCGACATGGCCAAAGTCCCCTACGACATCCCCGTGGAAACAGGTTTTGAAGGGGGCTTGATCGGGGACCATAACCGCCTAAACGCGGCCGGCGCCCTGAAAGCCGCCATCGCCGCCGGAGCCGATGCTGCCAAAGCAGCCACCGGAATTTCCTCATTCAAGGGCGCTGAGCGCCGGCTTCAGGTGCTCCGAGAGGGCGAGATCGTCGTCATTGATGACTATGCCCACCACCCTACCGAGATTGAGCAGAGCCTGAAGGCCATCCGTTCCGCCCGCAAGGGTCGCCTTCTCGTCGTCTTCCAGCCCCACCTCTATTCGCGGACCAAGGATCTTATCCGCGAGTTTGCCGCCGCCCTCAGCCTGGCCGACTTGGTCGTGATCACCGATATCTACCCGGCCCGTGAGGCGCCGATTCCCGGTGTAAGTTCGGCCTGCATCGCCGAGTTGATCACCAAGCCATGCGTCCATGTGCCCAGTCGTTATTTCCTGCCTGAGGTCGTCGCATCCCTGGTTCGGCCAGACGACGTGGTGGTGGGCATGGGGGCAGGGAACATTGGGGAGTTTGCCCCTGCCTTCATCAAGAGGCTCGATCAATACGCAGACCCCACGCGCAAGACCCGGGTCGCCGTGCTCTACGGAGGTGACAATGGTGAGCGCGAGGTGTCCCTTATTTCGGGTCCCTCGGTGCTCAAAGCCCTTCTTGCCAAGGGCTATGACGCGTGGCTTGCCGACCCGACCGAGATGCTGGTGGGCAAGGGAAGCTTAAGCGCGATCACCGGCGCCCACCGCCCCGACGTCGTTTTCCTCGCTCTCCACGGGACGTACCTTGAGGGAGGCGGCGCCCAGGGTCTTTGCGAACTGCTCCATCTGCCCTACACGGGTTCCGGTCTCCTTGCCAGCGCACTGGCAATGGACAAGGAGCAGACCAAGCAGCGGCTTGCCCTCGCCGGTCTTCCCGTGGCAAGGGGCGTCTTGCTCACCTCGGCCACTCAAGACATCGAGTTGTCGCCTCCCCTGGTGGTAAAGCCCAACGCGCAAGGGTCCACCGTCGGATTGTCGTTTGTCGAAACCGCCGAAGCGCTCCCCGGCGCGATCGATCGCGCCTTTGCTTACGACTTGGCCGTTCTTGTCGAAGAATGGATACAAGGGGTGGAAATCTCGGTTCCCGTTCTGGGTGACAGGGTTTTGCCGGCCGTTGAGATTGTCGCCGCTTCCGGGAGGTATGACTTCGCATCCAAATATCGTGAGGGCGCCACGGAAGAGATTGTGCCCGCCCGCTTGTCGCCCGAAATCACCGAAAAAGTGAAAGCATATGCGCTGAAGGCCCACAGAACGTTGGGTTGCCAGGGGGCAACACGGACCGACATGATCATCCGTGGCGACGAGATATTCATCCTTGAGGTGAACACCTTGCCTGGCATGACCCCGACATCGCTGCTGCCAAACTCCGCCCGAGCGGCCGGCATTTCGTTTGAAGATCTGGTCGATTGGATCGTCCAAGATGCGCTGGTGAGGCATGCCCAAAAGACGTAAGCGCAGTCGATTCGGGGTGGCTCCTGAGGGCTTCTTGGCCGTGGCCTTGATCGCCAATGTGGCGGCCGGAATGCTCTTTTCACCGATGACCAGCATCGTGCGTGCCCACGTGGTGGGAGCTGAGCCATGGGACCAGGGCCGGATCTCCGCCCTCATGACAAGCCTGGAGGACGTCCCCTATGAGCGCGTCTCGCCGCGCTTGGAAGAGTCGCTGGTGCTCGCGGCCCCCGAAGTGCAGGACGCGGTTTTTAGCCGAAACATCTTCGGTCGGTCTGAACTTCGGGTCACTTACCGCCAACCGGTGGCAAAGATCGTAGGATTTGCCCACTTATGCCTCTCCGATGACGGGGTTCTGTACCCAAGTCGGCAAACGCTTCCCGTGCTTCCCCAGGCCGACCTGCCGGATGGCGTGGAGAATCCCTCGCTGACGTTTGCCGTCGAACCCCCGCTTGCGGCGCTCAGCCAGATTTGTGCTCAGTTGCCTTCCCAAATGGATAAGAGTCAGACGGTAGCCCTCTACAATCCCGACCGGGGCCTGTGCTTAAATGTAGGGAGCAGTTCGTCCATGGTCGTTCTCGGTTCTGCGGATCGCCTCGACGAGAAGCTTCAGGGGCTGAGCCGGCTTCTTCAGCAAAATCCAGACTTGCTGCAGCAGAATTCGATGGTGAATCTGATGGCGCCAGGCAGTCCTGCGGTCGTTCGTCGAACTAGCGCAAAGAGTGTAAATTGAACGTTTTCGGATCAAGAGTTACCAATAACCAGGCATGGGTCATTCCCGTTACCCTTATGTCAGGGGTGCTCGGGTTCATCTTTATGAGTGCCCGCGTTACGGAAACCACCCGGCAGAACAGGGTTGCCCAGATCAATATGCCGGACCAACAGAACCGCGTTCTGCTCGGTCCAATCGACCTGGAGACTCGCTATGCAGAACTATTGGCTACCGTTAAGACTTTGCGGGAGGAGAATGGCACGCTTACGAATTCCCTCGCCAGCCAGACCGGAGTCGGCAAGGTTCTGAACGATCAGCTCGAAGAGACCAAGATGTTTGCGTGCCTCACAGAAGTCGAGGGGCCAGGCGTAGAGATCACCCTGCGTGACGGCGGAAAGAGCGACGACAATCCCAACATCGACAAGACGATCCACGATGCCGACGTGCTGAGCGTGGTGAATGAGCTCTGGCTGTCCGGCGCTGAGGCGATCTCGGTGAACGACATCCGTCTTTCGCCCCGCTCCACCATTCGATGCATCGGACCGGTCATCGAGATTGATACGCGGCGGGTTGCCACCCCCATTTATGTTCGCGCGATCGGCGATCCCAAGGTTCTTGCGCCCGGACTGCAGAACCTGCCAGGAGGGATTATCGAGACCCTCCAGGCAACTGATCCGAACATGGCTTTGGTCGAGACGGCGGACTATTTGAAATTGCCCGCCTATGACGGATCGACCGATTTCAAGTTCGGAAGGGTGCCGAAAGCAAAGAAATGATCCTCCTGTTGCTTCCGATCGTCGCGTTCGCCGCCGGTGCGCTGCTTGGTGCAAGAATGGGACCGGTAAATGGGTTCCTCGGCCTCTATTTGGCCCTAGGCTGCCTCGCAGGAATGGACACGATCTTCGGCGGCATTCGCGCCGGCCTTGAAGGCAAGTTTCACAACGACGTCTTCCTCACCGGATTCTTCAGCAACGTGCTGATCGCGACGATGCTGGCCTTCCTGGGCGATCAAATCTTCATTGACACCCACTTGGCGGTTGTGTTGGTGCTTGGTGGCCGAATCTTCACCAATTTAAGCCTCATTCGGCGCATCGTTCTGACAAAATGGTTAGACGCCAAGGAAAGGGAGCGCCTGCAGATTGCACAGAAGCAGGCAGCGGTACAGGAAGGGAATCCATGAAGAGTGAACTGGTGACGGTGCTGGACCTCGGGTCAACCAAGGTCGCAGGTTTGGTTGCCTCGTTGGGCGAACAGGATGATATCCGCATTCACGCGGTCGCTTTGGAGGGATGCAAGGGCATCCGAAGAGGCGTCGTCACCGACCTGGAGGAAACTTCCAAGAGCATTGAGGGTGTTCTTCGCAAACTTAAGGAAGCCTGCGGTCACGATCCTGCCGGAGTCGTCGTCGGGGTTTCGGGCGCCCATATCGAGGGCATCTCCGCGCAGGGCTACGTTCCTATCTATCCTCGCTCGCGAAGCATTACCCGCGACGACGTGCTGCAGGTGATCAAACATTCAAGGCAGCTTTCTCTGCCACCCGATCGGGAACAGATTCAGGCCATCCCCCGCGAGTTCCGGGTAGACGGCCAGCGGGGCGTCCAACGGCCCGTCGGCATGGTCGGCAGCCGGCTGGAGACTGTCACCTACATCGTGACCGGCCAGACCACCCACATTCAGAACATTGAAAAGGCGGTCAACATGGCGGGCAAACGGGTGGACAGCATGGTGCTTGAATCCCTGGCCAGCGGCCTTGCCGTGCTTACCCAGGAGGAAATGGAACTGGGGGCGGCGGTGGTGGATATCGGCGGCGGATCGACCGATATGGCGATCTTCACCGGCGGGGCCATCGCCTTTTCCGCGGTCGTTCCCGTAGGCGGCGTCCTGGTGACTTCCGACGTTAGCAAATTGCTAAAGACCGCTCCTGAAGAGGCGGAGCGGCTCAAGCTTGTCTACGGATCGGCGATTGCCAACGAAATTGACACAGGTCAAAAGGTCGAAGTCACCCAGATTGGACAAGACCACGCCCGCCCCCTTCAGCGCAGGGTCCTCTGCGAGATCATAGAGAGTCGCATGGGCGAAATCGCGGTCATGGTGCGCCAGCAGATTGAGAAGAGTGGGTTAGGCGCCGCCATCCCTGGCGGCGTCGTGCTAACCGGCGGCGGGGCCATGCTTGCGGGCGCCGAGTCGCTCTTCCAAGACGTTCTAAAAGGCACCCGAGTCCGAAGCGCCGAACCGGAAATCCGCGAGATGGCGTTCAGCAGCCACAGCTTTGCCACCGCCGTTGGCCTCGCCCGCTTCGCGATCGAGTGCGCCGACGGCGACCTCGTCCCCGCCGGCGGCGTCGGCGACTGGAAGGACCACATCCGCACCCTGTGGTTCAAGAAGAAGAAGTAGGGGCGAGGTAGCCGAACGCTGTGGCCGTGATTGCCCGCTCGCAGGGCCGCAAACAGCATGGCGAGCGTTACGTGTACTTCGCGCCGAGGATGTTTACGCGGAGTTGATATGCCTGACCTATCCCTCCGGCGCGAGCATGCAGGCGGTCGCACCGTCGCCGCGCTCGACCTGAACCGTCGGGTGGTCGATTTTGAAGCGGTGCTGCAATTCGTGGCATACCTCACCCAGAAAATCGTCGGTCGCCCCTTCGGGGCGGACGAGGTGGACGGTGAGCGCGCATTCGGTGGTCCCCATGGACCAGATGTGCAGATCGTGGACGCTTTCCACGCCTGGTAGCCCCTCGAAATACGCCCTCACCTGGCGGATGTCGATCTTGGCCGGCACCGCGTCCATCGCCATCAGGAACGCCTCCTGCAGAACCTTCCAACTTGCCCAAAGCACAATGCCGGCGACGAGAATGCTCACAATCGGGTCGATCCAGGTCAAGCCGGTGGTGCGAATGGCAAGGCCGGCAAGCACCACCCCGAACGCAACGGCGGCATCGCCAAGCATGTGGACAAAGGCCCCTCGTACATTTAGGTCCCCCTTGCGCCCAGAGGCAAACATCAGCGCCGTGCCCAAGTTGATCGCAATGCCGATCGTCGCGACCCAGATCAAGAATCCCGCCTGCACCGGCTCGGGGGTCACCAACCGCCTCAGTGCTTCCCAAACAATCGCCCCGGTTGCGAAAATCAGCAGCATCGCGTTCAGCAGGGCGGCGAGGATTGGCGACCTCTTGTAGCCATAGGTGTGCCGGTCCGTGGGCGCTTTAGTGACAAGCACGGAGGCAATCCAAGCCGCCACCAGCCCCAAAACATCGCCGAGATTGTGGCCGGCGTCGGCCAGAAGGGCCAGCGAGTTGCCTTTCACGCCGTAGGCCACTTCCGTCAGGACAAACGCCGAATTGAGCACAATCCCCACCGCAAACGCCCGTCCGAAGCTCGCCGGAGCGTGCACATGGCCCAACGCATGGCCGCCATGCTCGCCATGGTTGTGATGACACTCTTGGTGCATGTCGTTCCAGTTTACGCTTTTAAGCGTCGCAGGGTGCCCGAAGGAGCAGATGCAGGGGTTGTCTCCACCGCTCTCACGGGGTTACCCCAAGCTGATCGCTTCTCGGCCGGTTGGCCGCCGGAATACGGCTTTCGCAACAAGTGCTTATTCTGCCTTTCGCCTCAGCAGGCATGATCGATAAACGTCCTTACTATCAATCACGATGGGTAAGTAAATGAGCGATAGCGAGCCGCGCTGTCCATCATTTGTGCGAATCATTGGGAACATGACGCGCCCTCCCGTTGTGGGCTAACGACCTCCTTGTCGTTTGCCTACGGAGTGATTGCGGTGAGCAAGTCGTCGTGAGCCAAACCGGGAAGCTCCTCTAAGGTCGCGTTCGGCAAGACATCGAGGCTTTGGCGGGCATTCTCAGTGGGGGTGAAGCCGTCGAGGGAACCGGTGACGATCCTCATCGTGTGGTCGCACTCCAACGGGGCGCGGAAGGCGTCGCCGAGGTCGATCTGGCCCCAGGCTTCTCGGATCTTCGGGAAAGGGAAGTTGATGGCGTTGGCCAGAAGGCAGGTCTTAGACTCCTCGGCAATCCGGCCAAGGCGCTTCTTGGTAGCCCCAGAGGCGCTGTCGTTCAAGTAGAAAGCGGGCGGGCGGCGGTCGAGCATCTTCACGAAGCCGGAGGCGGCCCGCTCCAGCTCGGCGGTCTCGCCATTGCGCAGAGACTTGTACAAAGCGGGCAGGCGGCGGAAGCGCCCGGAGAGGCCGATCCAACTGCTCACCAGCCACTGCAAGCCAAAGAGCCCGACCTGAATCTCCTCGCCCGACGCCACTCGCACCGTCAGCGGCGCTTCGGCCAAACGGCCGTGCACCAGCGCCATGTCCCCCAACATATCGGGCCACTCATCGCGAGTGGCAAAGTGTTCGGCGAGGCGGCCGAGTTGGGCGGTCACCCGGCTCGGCAGCTTGAACGTCTGGTCGGGGCCTTCGAAGCCGCAGAGGGTTACGTGGCCTATGCGCTCCGGAATCAGCTTGAGGGCGGCCATGGTGAGGTGGGTGCCGTAGCTGTGGGCCCAGATGTCGATCCGGTCCAACCGGAGGGCGTCCGCCAGCACCGCGATGTCGCGGGCCGATTGGGTCGGCGTGTAGCACGAGGGCCGGAATGCCGGCTTCAACTCCTGGCGGCACCGTGCCGCCTGCTCATACACCATCGAATAGGCTTCGTCGGGATCGACAAGGTCGTAAGGCGTGTGCTTCGCGTATTCCTTTGGCAGAATCCGCTCCGAGCGTCCGATACCGCGTTGGTCGAGCAGAATCAGATCGCGGTTGGCCGAAGCCTTGCGGAAGTGGATGCGAAACGCGGTGTGGCGCAACATCTCGATCGCTGATTCTCCGGGTCCACCGGAGAGGAACAACAGCGGTGGACGGCCATCAGGCGAGCCCGCGCGCAGCATCACGAAGCGGAGGGCGATCTCGCCAAATCGGGGATCGTCGTGATCTTCGGGGGTCAGGAATTCGCCTACTTCAAACCATTCACCGTCCCCCTCGCGGGTGGTGAGTTCGATGTAGGACCAAGACAACGCATCGGCATGCTTCATCCCAAACGCTCCATAAAAGCCTCCGCCGCATGGCGAGGCGTGATGCGGCCCTGCCGCACGTCGTCTTCCAGACGGTCCCGAAGCAGGACCCCGTCCTTATCCATACCGCGCGACAAAATCATTCGCTGGACCATGTCCGACATCCAAGCAACCGCTTGGTCGGCGCGGCGCGCTTGGAACCAACCGCCCTCCTCCATCGTGGCGAGGTACTTCTCGATCTCGGTCCAAAGCTCGGCGACTCCGGTGCGCGCGACCGCCGAAGTCAGTAGCACCGGCGGGGACCAGCCATCCTCGGGTGCGCTGAAAAAGTGCAGGGCCGATTCGACCTGGTGCCGCGCCAATTTGGCCTTGTTGAGATTGTCGCCGTCGGACTTGGTCACCGCGACCAGGTCGGCCATCTCCATCACACCCCGCTTGATGCCCTGCAATTCGTCGCCGGCGCCCGCCAGAACAAGGAGGACGAAGCAGTCCACCATCGCCCGCACCGAAGTTTCCGATTGACCGACCCCGACGGTCTCCACAAAGACGGCGGTGCAACCGGCAGCCTCGCACAGGAGCATCGCTTCGCGTGTTTGGTGGGCGACCCCGCCTAGAGAGCCACTGGTCGGGGAAGGGCGGATGAATGCCCTCTCGTGGGTGGCAAGCCGCGGCATGCGGCTCTTGTCGCCGAGAATGCTGCCGTGGGCGCCTTCACTGCTGGGATCGATCGCAAGCACCGCCAAGGAGGCCGACGTATCCTCCAGGACATGAAGCCCCAGTTCCTCGATGAGGGTGCTCTTGCCAACCCCTGGCACCCCGGTGATGCCCACCCGCCGGGATTTACCGGCGAAGGGAAGGGCTTTGTCAAGCAGTTCTCCCGACAGTGCCTTGTCCGCTGGCCGCGTGCTCTCAATAAGGGTGATCGCCCGGCTCAGTACCGCTCGGTCACCCTTGAGAAGACTCTCAAGTAAAACCGACACCGAGGGCAGGCCGGGCCGAACCCGGCGTACCAGGTTCGGGTTCACCGAGGGTGGCGCGTCTACGCCCCCCATCACATAAGGGGTCGTTGAACTGGACTCGACGGGGCCTTGATGATCCGAACGGGGCGCCATTGCCTCACCTCCATCTAGGCAGGGTCTTGCTGGCCAACCGTGTCCAGCATGATCCGCAGAATCTCTTGGGCTGCCACCGGCAGCACCGTTCCCGGTCCGAAAATGGCAGTCACACCCATGTCGTAGAGGCCCTGGTAATCCTGTGGGGGAATGACCCCGCCCACCACTACCATGATGTCCTCGCGACCCTCCTTGCGCAGCTCCTTGATGAGTTGCGGCACGAGCGTGTTGTGACCGGCGGCTTGTGAGGAGACTCCCACCACGTGGACGTCGTTCTCAATCGCCTGGCGCGCCACCTCAGCCGGAGTCTGGAACAGCGGGCCGACGTCGACATCCCATCCAAGGTCGGCAAAGGCAGTGGCGACCGCTTTCTCGCCTCGGTCGTGGCCATCTTGCCCCATCTTGGCGGTCAAAATCCTTGGCCGGCGTCCTTCGCCTTCGGCGAAAAGGTCGGCCATCAAGCGCGCTCGGCGCAACAGATCGTTGCGGCCCGCCTCAGCCGCATAGGCGCCGGTGGCCGCGCTCGCCTCGGCATGATATCTTCCGTAGACCTTTTCCATTGCCAAACAGATCTCTCCAAGTGTGGCGCGAACCCGTGCTGCCTGCACGCTCAGTTCAAGAAGATTCTCCTTTCCAGAATCGGCGGCCTCGGTTAGGGAGGTGAGCGCCTTGTCAACGGCCTCTTCGTCACGGTTCGCCCGAAGCGTGCGCAGCCGGGCAAGCTGAGTTTCGCGAACGGCGGTGTTGTCGATGGACAGAATGTCGATCGGCTGCTCGCGGTCGAGCCGATGGCGGTTCACGCCAACAATAACGTCCTTTCCGGTATCGATCCGGGCCTGCTTTCGGGCGGAGGCCTCTTCGATGCGGCGCTTGGGAAGGCCGGTCTCGATGGCTTTGGTCATGCCGCCGAGTTCTTCGACCTCCTCGATGAGTTCCCACGCCCGGTGGGCGATCTCGTGGGTCAGGCGCTCCACATAGTAGCTGCCCGCATAGGGGTCCACGTACTTGCAGATTCCCGTTTCCTCTTGCAGAAGCAACTGAGTATTGCGGGCAATGCGGGCGGAGAATTCGGTGGGAAGGGCGATCGCTTCATCCAGGGCGTTCGTGTGGAGGCTCTGGGTGTGGCCCAGGGCCGCCGTCAGCGCTTCGATGCAGGTTCGCATCACATTGTTGAACGGATCTTGCTGGGTGAGCGACCAGCCGCTGGTTTGCGAGTGGGTGCGCAGGGCCATCGACTTGACGTTCTTAGGGTTGAAGCTCTTCACGATCTTCGCCCACAGCATCCGCGCTGCTCGCATCTTCGCCACTTCCATGAAGTGGTTCATCCCGATATCCCAGAAAAAGCTGATCCGGGGGGCAAATTCGTCGACGGAAAGCCCGGCGGCAACCCCGGTGCGGAGATATTCAAGGCCGTCGGCCAAAGTGTAGGCAAGCTCGATGTCGAGGGTGGCGCCCGCTTCCTGCATGTGGTAGCCGCTCACGCTGATGCAGTTGAATTTGGGCATCTTTTCCGCGCAATACCGGAAGATATCGCCGATGATCCGCATGCTTGGCTGGGGCGGGTAGATGTAGGTGTTGCGGACCATGAACTCCTTCAGAATGTCGTTCTGGATGGTTCCGCTCAGTGCCTGCGGTGGCACCCCCTGCTCCTCGGCCGCAACGATGTAAAACGCCATGATCGGCAGGACCGCGCCATTCATCGTCATCGAGACGCTCATGAGATCGAGGGGAATCTGATCGAAGAGGATCTTCATGTCCTCAATCGAATCGATCGCGACGCCTGCCTTGCCGACATCGCCGACCACTCGCTCATGGTCGCTGTCGTAACCCCGGTGGGTGGGCAAGTCAAAGGCCACGCTGAGGCCCTTCTGCCCCATCGCCAAGTTGGCGCGGTAGAAGGCGTTGGACTCTTCGGCGGTGCTGAATCCGGCGTATTGCCGGATCGTCCACGGCCGCATCACGTACATGGTGGAGTAGGGTCCGCTTAGGTACGGCGGGAGGCCGGCTGCATAGTTCAGATGCTCCAGGCCTTCTAAATCCCGCTCCGTGTAGAGCGGTTTGACGGTGATGTGTTCGGCCGTCTTCCACGAATCGCCAGCGGACGGGGTTTTCGGGACGGTGTAGTTTAGGGCTCCGAATGTGGGTCTCATTTGGTCCTCGGGTCGATGGGCTGATCGACGGGTATTTCGGGAATACCAAAGCGCTGGTGCCAGAGGCTCAGGGTCTCAAGAAGGTCCTGCCGAACGTGCACGAAGTCGGTGGCGCCAGCCGCTCGGAGCTCTTCAACCGCATCCTTGGGGTATCCGGCAATGACCAGGGGAACCGCACACCGAATCTTTCGCACCGCTGGGAGATATTCATCGTCTTTGGCGCAGAGCACAACCGCGTCGGGCCCGAGAAGTCTGACGACGTCGCCGATCGCCTCAGGGTGGTCAAAGCTGTGCTCGCGCACCTCATAGCCGGCGCTGCCGAACAGGCTGAGGCAGAAACCAGCGCGGGCTCGGCTGAACGTGGGGTCGCCGTAAAGGGCAAGAAGGATGACCGGCTGCTTACCGCCGAGCGCCATGTGACGCTCTAACCGCAGTCGCAGGTTTTCGTACGGCCAGCTAGGTCGGAAGGGATCGAGAGCGGTGGTTGGCGTATGGACGTTTCCAACCAGAGCGGCCGGACTTGGAAGGGTGGCGAGGGTCCAGCCACTGGGCAGGGCTTCGGTCTGGAGGCGCGGCCCATGCCAGTTGACGTCTTCCAGGCGTCGCTCCTTCATGTTGGGATAGACCGTGGTTCCCACGATGCTTCGGCGGCGACCACTCACTAGGTTGCCACGTTCCACCCGAATTCGGTCGAGTTCACCGGGGATGTATCCGTCTTTCCACGCGGCTTCAAATCCACCACGGCGCTCGATTTCCTGGAAGATCGACCAAGATGCCTCGCACAGTGAGCGGGTCAGGGCCTCCACGGTGTAGCTGCCGCCCAGCGGATCTTTGACCTTGTCGAGAAGCGCTTCCTCTTTTAAAAGGGTGTCGGTGTTTCGAGCAAGGTGGGCGCTGAACTCATCGGGGGCGTCGTAGCCTTGATCGTAGCACGCAACCGTCAGGGAGTCCACTCCGGCGACGACAGCCGAGGTTGCCTCAACGGTCGCCCGCAGTAGATTGTTGTAGGGATCATAAAGGGTCTTGTTGCTGCTGGTGGTGATCGCATGCAGCTTCGGCATGACCCCTGTCACCCCGAATCCGGCAAGCACGTTTCGCAGCAGCACCTTGGCCGCCCGCAGCTTTGCGATTTCGAGGAAGTAGTGGGTGCCAAGGCCAAGCCGAATTTCGCTTCTTCCCACGATCTCGGCGAGCGCTTCGGTCCCTTCCTTGTCGGGAACCTGGAGACGACCGTCTTCGATGGCGGTCTTGAGTTCGACCAGGTATTCGGCAAAGATGCCGATGGAGAAAGCCAACTCCTGAGCAAGACTTGCCCCTGCCTTTTCGATGAGGGCCCCCCGAATCGTGAGAATTCGGTATTGGGGAAGGTGGGAGGTGATCTCCTGCACGGCCTGGACCAACTCAGCTCGCCAGCTTTCTAGCGGGGACGCCGTCCACTTCGCGCAACGGTCCATCAGGGGGTCGAGATCGATGGATCCGCGCAGCCGCCGCAGGTCAAGGCGACGACGGGAAGCCTCATTGAGCACAAGGCCCAGGGTGGGGAGGCTGAGGGGACCGGTGAGCCAGTGAATTGGGGTGTGGTCAAGGTGAATGCCGTGTAAAAACGCCCGCATGTCCTCGTCGGTGCGTATGGCAGGACCGATGGGGCCGGTGTAGACGGCGATTTCGTGAGCGCCTCGGGCAAGGCACGCCAAGGCGTGGTGATTGGCTGCCGTGAGGTCTGGCTCGCGAATTTCCTCGCGCAAGATCCAATTGTTGTTGTGGACGATGTGGGTATCCAGGGGTCTAGGGGCCTGATCGGGCAGGTCCTCGGCGCGATAGAAGGGTTTAAGTCGAATCCCGTCAAGGGTTGTCGAGACCAGTCGCTTCTCAAAGTCGGCGCCCTTGAGGTCTTTGGTAACCGTGGCCATCCACTCTTCGGTTGATACCGGCGGAAAGCCTTCGAAGAGTTTGTTACTCATGACCCGCTCCCTCCTGTACGAATTCGAACAGGACCCCCAGAGCGCCCTCGGTGGTGTGGCTCTTGGGGTGCATGAAGAATACGGTGGTGCCCCGTGAGCCTGCGCGAGGCGCAGGATCGATCAGGTTGAAGCCGTCGCCTTTCAGGTCATCGAATGCCGCCGTCGCGTCCTCCACCCGGAACGCCACATGAGCCAGGCCGCCGCGGCCTCCCTGGCGCTCGATCTGCTTGGCGACCGGCGATTGGGCATCGAGCGGTTCGAGAAGCTGGATGAGGTTCTCGCTGTCCCCTACTTGGAGAAGGATCTCTCGCACTTGATCGCCACCATAAACCTTTTCCTCATGCACGACCTTGCAGCCCATCTTTTCGTACAGCGCCACTTGGGCATCCATCTGGCCGGCGGGAACCGCAATCGCGACATGATCAATATGCTTCAGGTGCTTGTTCATTTCGGCTCCTATTCGAACTCCACAAGGAGCTGTCCTTGTTTGACCGGGTCACCCTTGGCCACTTCGACGCTCTTGACCTTGCCGAGCACCGGCGAGGTGATGGTGGTGAACATCTTCATGGCTTCCAGGATAATCACCGCTTCGTCGAGCTTGACCTCTTGTCCCGCAACGACGTGCACTTCCGAAACCACGCCGGAAAGGGGGCTTCGACAGGCGCGGGCCTCGTCGGCGGGGTCCTTGCCGCCAGCAGGCGCTCTTGGCGCAGGGGCGGCGGAGGGCGCAGCCGGTCGAGCGGCGCCCGAACCTCCGACATAGCGAACATTGCCCGGAGCCTCGGGCTCCGCGACCTCTACTTCCACCTCGTAGGATTTGCCTTCGACGGTGATCTTGAGTCTCATAATGGTTCTTCTCTTTTCCTTAAAGCGGGATGAGTCCGTGCTTCTTTGCCGGGCGAAGTTCGCGCTTGGTCTGCAGCGTTTCCAGGGCTCGCACCACGCAGGAGCGGGTGGTAGCGGGTTCGATGATGTCGTCGACCATGCGGCGGGCGCCGGCGACGTAGGGGGTGCTGAAAGTGTTGCGGTAGCGCTCGGTGAATTCCTTGCGCGCGGCCGGCTTGTCTTCGGCGGCGTCAATCTCCTTCTTGAAGACGATTTCGGCTGCGCCTTCCGCGCCCATCACGGCGATCTCGGCGGTTGGCCATGCGAACACTCGGTCAGCTCCCAGTTCGCGGCCGCACATGGCCACGTAGGCGCCACCATAGGCCTTGCGAAGGATGACCGTGATTTTCGGCACCGTGGAAGCCGAGTAGGCAAATAGCACCTTTGCGCCGTGGCGAATGATCCCGCCGTACTCTTGATCGACGCCAGGGAGGAAGCCTGGGGTGTCGACCAGAGTGACGAGCGGGATGTTGAAGGCATTGCAGAAACGGATGAAACGCGATGCCTTGTCGCTGGAATTGATATCAAGAACCCCTGCCATCGCTGCCGGCTGGTTTGCGATAATGCCGACCGACCGGCCCGCGAAACGGGCGAAGCCGACCACGATGTTGGGGGCAAACGTCTCTTGCACCTCAAGGAAGTCGCTGTAATCGACGATGTGCGAGATGACGTCGCGCACGTCGTAGGGCTTCTTGGGGTCGTCTGGGATGATTTCGTTCAATGCCTGGTCGGGCTCCAGGTTGTAGCTGCCCTCAACCAAGGGGGGATCACCGACATTGTTGGAAGGCAGGAAACTGAGCAGTCGTTTGCAGATGCCGATTGCGTGATGATCGTCTTCGGCAACGAAGTGAACCACGCCCGAATAATGCATCTGGGACTCTGCGCCGCCGAGCTCCTCCGCCGTCACCACCTCGCCGGTCACCTGCTTGATGACACTGGGACCGGTGATGAACATTTGGGCTTGCTTCGTCTGAACGATGAAATCGGTGAGCGCAGGCGAATAGGCCGCGCCCCCGGCACACGGTCCGCAGATAAGGGAGATCTGGGGTACCACGCCGCTAAGTTCGGTGTTGGCGTAAAAGACTTTCGCATAACCGCTGAGAGAGTCGATGCCTTCTTGAATCCGAGCGCCGCCCGAGTCGTTCACGAAAACGAACGGGGTTCCCGTGCGGAGGGCCGATTGCATCGCCTCGACGACCTTGTCGCAATGCACCTCGCCTGCCGAGCCTCCGAAGACGGTGAAGTCCTGGCTCGCGAAGTGGACGGTTCGGCCATCTACTGAACCGACGCCAGTCACCACGCCATCGGCAGGGGCGTCCTTGCCCGCCATTCCGAAGAGCACCGCTCGGTGTTGCGCAAAGAGCGAGAACTCCTGGAGGGTGTCGGGGTCCAAAAGGGCGTGCACGCGTTCTCGCGCGGTCATTTTGCCCGCAGCGTGCTGCTTGTCGATTCGGTCTTGCCCGCCACCAAGTTCCAGCGTCTTGCGGCGGGCCCTCAGTTCTTCGATGCGTTCTTGGTTCTTTGTTTGGGTTGCCATTTCAACTACCTCTTAAAGCGTTCGCAGGCCGCACGCTCAAGCGTTTCGCGCTGAGACGGGTGGGCGATCTCAATCAAAGCGGTGGCTCTTTGCCGCAGATTCTTTCCGTACAGGTTGGCCACCCCGTACTCGGTTACCACGTATTGTACGTGTGCCCGGGTCGTGACAACGCCGGCGCCTTGTTTGAGAACAGGAACAATCCGTGAGAAGCCCTTTGCTGAGATGCTGCCGAGGGCGAATATCGGCTTGCCGCCTTCACTGAGGCTGGCGCCTCGCACAAAGTCCATCTGACCGCCGACGCCGCTGAACATGCGGGTGCCGATCGAGTCGGCGCAGACCTGGCCCGTGAGGTCAATCTCCACCGCGCTGTTGATGGCGGTCATCTTCTTGAGGCGGCGAATGACCGACGTGTCGTTGACGTAGCCGATGTCTCGCATCTGAACAAAGGGATTGTCGTTGATGAAATCGTAGATCTTCTTGGAGCCGCTGACGAATCCGCTCACGATCCGGTTGGGGAGGATCGTTTTGGCTTCGCAGGTGATGACGCCGCTCTCTACCAGGGGAATCACTCCATCGCTGAACATCTCGGTGTGGATGCCCAACCGCTTGTGATGGGTAAGGGCTGCGAGCACCGCATTTGGAACGCCGCCGATACCCATCTGGAGGGTTGCGCCGTCTTCGACCAGCTCTGCGATTCGCCGACCGATCTCGCTCTCAACTTCGTTGGGAGCGCCTTGAACGTGGGCGGGCAGTTCCTCGTTCACCTCAACCATCTTGTCGAACTTGCTGTAATGGATGTTTCCATCACCGTGGGTTCGCGGCATATGGGGGTTGACCTGGGCGATCACCTTCTTCGCCGTCTGAACGGCCGCGAGGGAACAGTCGACCGATACCCCCATCGAACAGTAGCCGTGGGCATCGGGTGGGGAAACGTGGACGAACGCCACGTCCAGGGGAAGGACTCCGTGGCGAAACATGTGGGGAATCTCGCTCAGGAAGACGGGGATATAGTCGGCGCGGCCTTCATCCACCGCGGCGCGGGTGTTGGCGCCAATGAATAGGTTGTTGACGAAAAACGAGTCTCTGAATTTGGGGTCGGCATACTTGGCGTCGCCTTCTGTGTGAAGGTGAACGATCTCGACATCGCGCAGTTCGTCCGCCCTCTCAACCAGGGCGTCCGCAAGGCGTTGGGGAAATGCCGCCATCCCGTGCATGAAGACTCGGTCTCCCGATTTCACGACGGAAACGGCTTCAGCGGCGGTTACAAATCGTTTCATTCCAGCTCAGAGTGTAGGCTAAAGAGCCCCTCCAAGTCTGTGGTCACTTTCACGGACTGGGTGCCCTTGTGGCGAGCCGCCTCCCCAAGGGCTTGGCGTGCCAGAATGGGACCATGAATCGGAGAGAGGCGATGGAGAGCCTGAGGCGCTACGCGTATGCTGCCGCTCAGAACGCCGCCACCAGTTCCGATCCTGCCCGCTTTGCGTCGCTATCGCGGAAGTTGACGGTTCTGGGCGACACCGAGATTAGAAAGGCGGCCGAGACCAGTGCGCAAGTGGCATGTAAGCCAGGGTGCTCCTACTGCTGCCATCGCATTGTCTCAGCGACGATACCGGAGATCCTGGTTATCGTGGGCGCCATCCAAGCGAAGGGCCCCGACGAGGTTGCCAAAGTGGTCGCCGCCCTTGAGGCATACGTCAAGAACATGGAGCCTCGATACACCTACCATGCGATGGCGACTCCCACCCCATGCCCCTTCTTGGCCAATGATCTTTGCAGCATCTATGAAGTGAGGCCGTTTGGATGCCGCATGCTGAACTCCACCAGCGCCGAAGTCTGCAAGGGTTGGTTGGGAGGACCGGATGCGGACACCAGCGCGGTCACGTCTGCCTCGGTTCCCGATCTAGCGGAGCCGCCGGGAGTGATTCAGTATTCGATCATCGGAGGTTTTGCCGCCGAGGGGCGGCCTTCCGGTTTGTATGCGGTTCCGGACTCCGTCCTCGCCCTGCTCAAGCAGCCCGCAAGTGAAATCGATTGGAGCGGACCCTCTACCCCGCTTGATCGGTTCAAGACCTACAGCGAGGCCAGTCGCCCTACGATCGCCCTCGACGGCTTCGCCCAGAAGCTCTTCGAGAACCCGGCCTATCGCCGATTCACGAGTCTGCGGATTGAAAACGTTCAAGCAGCCAAACGCGAACTTCGGTCGTTGGGCTACCACCCGGCGAATTTTCTTGCCGCTCTCTACCTTCCGGAGACCTACGACTCGGTGGACCATCTGGAAGAGTCGTGGAGCCGCCTAGGGGACGAGTTGGCAGAGCTAGAGGAGGCGAACTTACCGCCGAAGGAGTCTTTCGACTGCGTCGCCCTCTTCTCGGCGTTCTTCATGGCCTACTCGGGGAAGGACGTGCGCCCCTATATGGAGCGCCTGATGCGCGTCATCGGGGACCAGTATGCGGCGAAGGCCTATCCCGGCCTTGTCGCGCCCATGCCGGACCAACGCAAGCCAGGTCGGTTTCGGCTCGGCTACGCCAGCTACCAGCTAAAGAACTTCAACGGTTCTCGTTGGGCCCTCGGGTGGCTTCGCAACCACGGTCCCGAGATCGAGACCTTTGCCTTCAACCTGAATCAGCAGGAGGACGAGGCCACCCAGGCCTGGAGGAGGTTCGCCGACCATTTCTACCCTCTCGCGATGCCGGTCGCCCAGGCTGCGGAGATCATCCGTCAGTTTGATTTGGACGCACTGATCCTGCCTGATATTGGAATGGATGGCGTGAACCTTCAGATGGGGGCCCTTCGGCTTGCGCGGCGCCAGTTCACAGCCTGGGGACACCCTGTCACCAGCGGATCGAAGATGATCGAAGGCTATCTGTCATCCGAATTGATGGAGCCCGCAGATGGGGACGAGCATTACTCTGAACGGCTGTACCGGCTTCCCGGCAGCGGCCTTTGCTATCCAGCGATTCCAAAATGGTCGCCGCCCCGAAGCACCGCTGAGGAGTTGGGCCTGCCATCCGATGGCTTCCTGTTCTGTCCCCAGATGCACAGCAAGCTCATTCCGAGCCGCGACCTACTCTACAAGGAGATCGCCGAACGGCTCGGCAAGCCGATTATCTTTGTCGGCCCCGAGGCGATGCGGCGTCGCCTTGCTGCCGTCAGCCCGCTGCTCATCACCAGGCCCCGGTTCGAACCGACGGAATATTTTCGTGCGGTGCAGCTTGCCGACACGATCCTCGATCCACCCGATTGGAACGGTGGCAACTCCACCCTCGAAGCGCTCTCCCACAAGTACGCCGTCGTCACGATGCCCGGTAGGTTCATGCGTGGACGCCATAGCCTCGCGTTCCACAACCTGGCCGGCGTGTCCGGCCTCATCGCGGCCGACGAGGCTGACTACGTCGCCTTAGCCTGCGACCTCGAACGACAGGAGGCGGCCATGGAGCACATCCATCCAGAGACGCTGTTTGACGACCTTTCGACGGTCCGGGCGCTGGATGACATCCTTCTTGAAGGGCACATCCAGACGTGAACCCCGATGGGGTTCGGTATCAAAGCCAAGGGTAGGCCGCAAAGCGTCCCAACCTTGGGCTTTGCTGCGTAATCCCGTTCGGGTTACTCCGAGGTCATTCGGAACTCCGGCGTAAAGCGAAAGCGCTTAATCCCCAAAGCGGTTGGTGAATGAATGGCCCTGTCTGAACGTCGTTCCTTATGGGACTGCGCAACCCTTGTTCAGCCCATTCTGTTTCCCTTAAGGGAACAAAACCGCTCCAGCTTTGGATAAGGAAGATCGTTTGGAAGGACTACAGTTTTTACTTCGTGGGGGCCCGATGATGTGGCCTCTTTTCGTCTGTGCGATCTTATCGGTCGCGGTGATCATCGAGAGATCGGTGGTGCTCGCCCGGTCCGCCAAGAGCGGGCAAGAACTGGCAGACCGAGTGAGGCAGCTTCTCGAACAGGGGCGCGACCAGCTTGCCTTGGATGCGACCCAGCGGGCCGACGGACCGGTGGCGAGCCTGCTGAGCGACGCGATCCGCCACCGGGACCTCTCCTACAATCTGCTTGAGAAGCGGCTTGAGGAGCGGGCGCTCACTGAGACTCCCAAATTGACCCAACGGCTGAACATCCTTGATACCATCATCACGATTTCGCCCCTACTCGGACTCCTTGGCACCGTAACCGGCATGATTGCGGCCTTTCACGTGGTTGGCGACCCTTCGACGGCGAACGGACCTTCGGCCATCACCGGCGGCGTGGCAGAGGCACTGATTGCCACCGCCACCGGTCTTACGATCGCGATCGTCACCCTGATCGGCTACAACTCGCTGGGTGAGAAGGTCAAGAAGGTTGTCGCCGAAATGGAGCTTTCTTCGACTCAGGTCCTCAACGTCCTGGCCACCCGGCCCCAGTTGCCGCCCATTCCAAATGAAGCTGCCCCAGCCAGAGCTTAAGCGCGCCCGAATCGAGATTGTGCCGTTGATCGACACCATCTTCTTTCTGCTTGTGTTCTTCATGATCACCAGCCTCTCGATGGTGAGCTTGAAGAGCAAAAGGGTCGCCCTGCCCGAGAGCGAAACCGCTCGGGCCAAACCCATAAGCCAACTCACCCTCACCGTGGACAAAGATCGGGCGTTCTTCGTGGATCAACAGAAAGTCGCGGAGTCCGACCTTCTGCCGAAGCTGAAAGAGGCGATTGACGAGCACCCCGAGACCCAAGTGGTCGTGAATTGCGATAAGGACCTGCCGGTAACGTACTTTCTGGAGTTTTTCGACGTTGCCAAACGAGCCAACGCGGCCCACGTCATGATTGCCACCTCGCCGAGGAGTGTCCGCAGCCGATGAAAATCGCAGTTCCACCCATCCGCAAGGCCCGCATAGAGATCGTGCCGATGATCGACACAATTTTCTTTCTGCTCGTGTTCTTCATGATGTCGACCCTCTCCATGGTGAAGATGAAGGGCCTTGACCTCAATATCCCCAAAGACGCCCCTAAGGCCAGCAGCAAGCCGCCCGACCGGATTACCGTTGCGATTTCGCCCACGGGTGACTTTCTCCTTGACAAGCGAAAACTGGACGTAACGGGTCTTCCTGCGGGATTCAAGAAAGAGCTCGACGCCCATCCTGACGCGGTCGTTGTGGTCAATGTGGCCGCCACCCAAAAGACCCAGACGCTGATCTCGGCGATGGACATACTCAACGAGATCATGACCGAGGCGGGAAACAAGAACCCGATTCTCATTGCCACTCCGAAAACTTCGCCGCATCCGCCGTCGGGAGCACAATAGCACCATGTGGAAGGAAAGGCTATGGCGGATCAGTCTTGCAACCTCGATCTGCGTGAATGTCGCGGCGGTGACGCTCGTGGGCTACAGCAGGATCGCCCATCCCGACGTGGTCCATGCCCAGGTAGAGAAGGCCCCGCCGAGCCGCCTTGTCGAGATTCAAGAACTCAAGCCAGCTGCGGCGGCGGATCGCACCTCCGAGAACGACGGTGCGAAGGCCGATTCAAAGGGAACGGATGACGAAAACGGAAGCGGCAACGATCCGACTTCCCCCGGCTCAATCGATAGTGCGGGCCCGGAAGCCTCCGCCGCACGTCGGGCGCGTCTCAACCCAAAACCGCTGTCATTGAGGGGTTCCGGTCAGGGCCGCTTGGCTCGTCAAAGTCAGCCGACTCAAGTCGAGGCTAACCTCCACTCCCATGCGAGCGGAAACTTTAAAATCGAAATGACCGTTCCCAAACCCCATGTGGTTCCGGGAGTGACCGGGGTGATCGATCTGAGCCATGCCCACGTAAACATCCAACTCCATGCGGATGCGAGCAAGGTGCCCGCCCATTACGTGCCGAACAAATACATCGGCACCTCACACCACCGAAGGCGGCTAGCGAGTGCCGATGGACGGCGGAGCCTCTTACCAGATTTGAATCAGCGGGCGCCGCACTCAAGCGACGGTGAACCGGAAGGCGATAGCGAGACCGAGTTAAATGGCGCCCATCTTTCAGCAAAGTGCGTTGGCCATGTTGGTGGAGACACGGTGTATCCAGGCCACGTCAAGACGATTCTCGGCCCCGGAATCACCGTTACCGGAACCAAATACTGCTCTCCGGGAGCAGGTGGTATGCCTGGAAACGGATCTGGTCAGCAGCCCTCTGGTTCTCCGACCACGGCAGATGGGGCGTCCGCCGGATCGGGCAACGAGGCCCCGGATGACAGTCTGCCTTACAACGCAAAGCTGCTCAAGGCGCTCGGAAGCGATGGGTCAGGCGGAAAGGGCGCTGGCAGTGACCCTCATGGTAAAGCTGGAGCCAATGGATCTGGACAAGGGGCCAATGCCGGTGGAGGCCACAGCTCAGGCGCCGGACAAGGCGCCAGTGGCGAGCCGGGGGGCGACGCCGGAGTTGCCCATGACACGATCGACGCGAGCATGGATCCCGGCCAGGCTGCCCTCGACGCCAAGGCGCGAGCCCTGGCAAGGGGGCCCGTTCATGGGATCGACGATCAGCGCTTCCGCGGTCTGAACATGGGCCTGCAAACCGCCGGAGGCGCCTACGTGATGGAGCCAAGGGAGCTTCATTTACCCACCACCCACGGAGACCCGACCGACCGCGTGCATCCGACTGGTGCGGATGGCTCCTTGAAATTATTGGGCTCCGCGCGATCCCAACATCAGCAGGTGAAGCCCGCGGTGTTTGAACCGGCGCCGGTCTCGGTCGGCAGTCACAGCGAGCGGGGAACCGTGCCATGGGGTCCGGACAGTCGCAAGAAGCCACGGCCGCATGGCCTGTTGGGCAACTACTTCATTGGGCGTGACTTCGAGACCTACAAGTGCTCGCGTACTGATCCCAACATCGACTACACCTGGACGGGCGAGCAGGTCGATCCGCGCTTGCCGATGGGCCAGCCATTCTCCGTTCGTTGGACTGGCTTCGTGCGCCCTCGATACACGGAGACCTACACAATTTACACAACTTCGGATGACGGAGTTCGACTTTACATCGACGGGAAGCTGCTGATCACCAACTGGACCATCCATCCAGCCACGGAAAATGTGATCACCTACCCAATGGAAGCGGGCAAGGAGTATGCCGTCAAGCTTGAGTATTTCGAGCAGACCGGCCTCACTCGCGAAGTGATGAAGCTCTACTGGGAAAGCCCCCATCAGCCCAAAGAGTACGTGCCGGAAAGCTGTCTTTTTCCTTCAAAAGAGCAGTAGCAAAGCAACTTTTGATTTGGTATTGCGAGTTCCATGATCGGGTTCGCCTTCGCGCATTTGAAGCGCTCAAAGGGATTCCGGCAACCCGCCGCTACGAGCGCCCGCAGCGTAACTAAGCTTACACTCTGCGCTGGGTCGTCGCCCACGTGCTCGAACACGACTCATAAACTGGGTGGCAAGCTGTGGCCATTCACGAGCTCACGTAGAAGCTGCCGGCCATTTAACGCCCTTTGCGGTCCACCTTAGCTCAATCCAGTTTGATACAATGGGCGGACGGTCGAAAGAGATCATGGCTGAAAGCCCAGGGGCATCCCTCAACAAACTATTTGAGCGTTTTCTCGCCGCCCGCCCAGGCCCCGAGGAGTCGAACGAGCTTGACCGCATGACCCCAGGTCTCCAAGACTGGGTGGGCCGGATTATTTGGCGCCGGGCAGGCGGACGCCAAAGGTTCTCCACTCGGCAAACCACCCTTGAGCAAGACGTGGAGGACATGATCACGTGGACGGTGGTCCGCGTGGTTCAAGCGGCCAAGGCCGCCAAAGGGGAAGCCGATCGAGGTCTGGAAGACCTGCACTCCTACTCGGCAGCAGCGGCCCATCGAGCCTTTGATGCTTACCTGCGCGAGAAGTACCCAGAGAGGTCCAGCCTCTCATCTCGCATTCGCTACTTACTCAAGCACTGCGAAGGTCTCGCCCTCTGGCGAACCTCGGAGGGAAGCCTGGTAGCGGGATTCGAGGCATGGCGAGGAAGACCCGCCATCGAACGTGGCTCGCGTTTGGATACCCTTATGACCGACCCATTGAAGGTGATCGCGCCCGTCTCCCCGAAGTTGCCCGATGTGGTGGCCAAGGTTCTGGATTGGCTGGGGGAGCCCATGGCGATCGACGATCTCGTGTCTTCGGTGGGCGTCCTCATGGGCATCCGCGAGGCAAGCCAGGTTCAGGAAGCGCCCGATGCACTCGGCGACGTGATTGAGCGTCAGGCCGACCCCTCAGACATCCACCACCTTTCGGAGTTGCGGGACTATCTGAAGACCCTATGGAATGAAGTGTTGGACCTATCCATCAATCAGCGGGCGGCCCTTCTCCTGAACCTGCGGGATCACAAGGGGCGGGGTGTCATCGCCTTGCTGCCCATCACCGGGGTGGCGAGCATTCGGGAGATCGCGCTCTCGTTGGGGCAAGACCCGGAAGTGTTTGCCAGCCACTGGGGCAGGCTTCCATTCGAGGACGCCCAAATTGCCGCGTTAATGGGCATCACGCGGCAACAAGTCATCAATTTGCGCATGGTAGCCCGAAAGAAGCTCGAAAGGCGGCTTCGCGAGGCTGCTGAGGAAAAAGTCGGAGGATTTAGTGATGGTCGGTAATATGCGTCGCGCCTCGCTATCTACTGCCGGTAGGAGCACTGCATCCGCCATGAAGACCAGGAGACAAACGCCATGAGCGACAACGATTCGGAAAAGCGAGCCTACATCTCTTGGCCGCAAGAGCCGAAGGATCTCCTCGAATTTGCCGATCGACTTGCGGGCGATTCGGAAGCTCAAAAGCAGGCTCAAAGTGGTCTGGATGAGCCATTCTCCCTCGCGGCCGACCAAGACGAACTGGAGCCAATTGGCCAAGAGACCGTCGAATCCTACGTGGATGGCCGGATGGACCCGGTGGATGCGGAGATCTTTGAGGCTCGCATGGAGCTTGATCCCGGGTTGCGCCGCGAGGTCTCCGAACTGACCGATTTGCGGGCCGGACTGCAGGCCTTCGGACCTCCCAGTTACGCCTCCAAGCCTGCACCAGCCGCCTTCCTTCGTGTCGTCGCTGGCGGCTGGAAGCCCGCTCTTGGTTTGGCGGCGGCGGCCCTTTTGGCGTTGTTCTTCTTGCATCCGAAGCAGACCGCGCCGACGCCCGAATTGGCCTCGAGGCCAAATCCGATTCTCCTACCCCATGATGCCGACCATCTGCCGACTCCTAGCGAGCTATTGGGGCCGTCTCCCCACCACATGGCGGCACCTACGCACTTGGCGAGTGAGCCGCCTCTGGACCATCGGAGTACCGAGCCCGGAGCCGTCGCGGTGACTCACCACCATCGTTCGCTTCGGACCCATCGCCACGTTTCCGTTCCTCTGGAGCTGGCGCCCCAGCCGTCCGCCGACGCCGTACACGCCTTGGAGACCGGTACGGTTACCGTCCCCGACGACGCGGTCGCGCTGGCTTCGGGAGGGGATGAGGTTCGAGGCGACACGGGTGGCCCCGTCCGTCTCATCGGCCCTGCCAAAGAGGTGGTGCGGAGCGACCGGCCCGAGTTCACTTGGACCAGTTCGGACATCATCGCAAGCTACAAAGTGGAAGTCGCGGACTCAGCCGGTAACCCGACGGCATCAAGCGACCGCCTGACGACGAACTCGTGGAAGCCAGGAATAGCCCTTCCTCGGGGGGTGCCCCTGACGTGGTCAGTCATCGCAACCCCCAAGGATCAAAGCGCGGAGCCGACCGCGTCTGGGCCGGCTACGTTCGAGGTCCTGAGTGGCCCGGCGCTGGCCTCCGTCGAACAGGCCGAGCAGAAATACGCGAAGGATCCCTTGTCGTTGGGCGTGGCCTACGCCAAGGCAGGCCTCGTCGCCGAGGCCATCCAATCGCTGGGTAAGGTCGAATCCCGCCATCCAAGAAAGGGCCTTGAGAAGCTGATTGGAGAGTTGAGGAAGCCGGTGAAACGGTAGTCTTCGCTATCAGGACCACGCGCAATGCGCCTGCAAAGTGAAAACTCTGACGGACGTGGCTTGAGTTACATGGATGGTCGACGCGTCTGTAGCATTACGGAGCTAAACCTTTCGCGAACTGCGTTCTCCGCTCGTTGCGATCAGGGGTGCCGAGTGTCTTGCGAACAATACGTTCTCCTTCCCGATAAACCGAGAGCTACATTCGGAATGATTCCGTCTATGACATCGTGACTCACTCGATCCGGGAGCGCATTGAGGCGCGCGAACGCGCTACCCTCTCGCCTCACGCCGCCCTCGCGGCGGAGAGCGAGGGCCGCGAAATTGAAGAACCTGAAGACCCCGTGCGGACCTGCTTTCAGCGGGACCGTGATCGGATTCTCCACTCTAAGTCGTTCCGACGTCTGAAAGGGAAGACCCAGGTGTTTATCGACCCTGCCGGCGACCACATCCGTACGCGCATGACCCACACGTTGGAGGTCGCTCAGATCTCCCGCACCATCGGGCGTGCCCTTAACTTGAACGAGGATCTCATCGAGGCCATCGCCCTCGGCCATGATGTGGGGCACACGCCGTTCGGTCATGCAGGGGAAGCCGCCCTCGATGCCGCCATCCGCGAGCTTGGCGCCGCGGACGGCCCGACGGGATTTCATCACGACGAGCAGTCCCTGCGACTGGTGCAAGTGCTCGAGCACCTGAACCTATGCCGTGAAACCTGCCTTGGCATTGGCGGCCACAGCAAGGGGCAAAGGGACCTTACCGCTTTAGACGGAATTCCCTCGTCGACGCTGGAAGCGGCCGTGGTTCGCACCAGCGACCGCATCGCCTACATGAACCACGACCTTGATGACGCACTTCGAGCGGGTGTCATTGGGGTCATTCCCGAGCGCTTCCACTTGGCCCCAACGAACGCCAAGAGGATCGGCGTCATGGTGGTCGACGTCATCGAGAACAGTCAGGACGGTCCGGCGATCAGGTTCTCGCCCGAAATGCTCGCGATCATGAACGAACTAAAAGACTGGCTATTCGAAAACGTGTACTTAAGCTATCCGGATACCCATCCCGACACGCTGAAGGCACAGGCGATCGTCCGGGAATTGTTTCTTCACTTTGCCGTGCCCGGGCGCCTGCCGGATGGATTCTCCGGAACGCAGGGTGCCGTGGACTACGTGTCCGGCATGACGGATCGCTTCGCGATCGAAACATTTGCCGCGCTTAGACTGCCTCAAGCGTTTCGAAACGTCGGCGAGTGAGGAACTGCGGGCCGGACAGGATCCGCCCGCGTCGGCAGCCCTCATTGCCTCTCGCGCGACGATCATCGGCCCGCGATGCTAAGGATACATCAGGTTGGGCTCAATGTTCGCCGGAACTTTCGGCCTCGGCGGCCACGATGAGAATGTCCACATTCTTGAGTTCGCGAGTAAGGGCGTTGATCAGCGATCCGTGAAGGATTTCCTGCCATCGCGAACGCTCAGACCCGCCCAGGACGATATGGGTGGCGTTCTTCTCGCGAGCAAAATAAACGAGCTTCTCGAGCGGCCGTCCAGCCAGCTTGACGGTGGGCATCCTAAGGCGTTCGGCGAGGTTGAACCCCTCTTGAACGAGGCGCTTTTCGCGCTCGCTTGGCGCTTGCTCCTCAACGTAGACGCAAAATGCGTCCGCATGCAGGCGCTGCGCCATCCGCCAACCTCGCCGAATAAGCCGTAGTGACGGGCGGCTGGTGGTCAAACAGATCATGACGCGGTCCCTCACCGCCCAGGGGCGCGCGTCCGCATGAGCCTTGCGATACTCCTCGACATCCTCGTCGACTCGCCCGGCAATCTCGCGAAGGGCCAACTCACGAAGGCCGCTGAGGGCCTCCTCGGAAAAGATGGGTGGGGCATCGCCCTTCGGGTAGATGTCGCCTCGCTGGAGGCGGTGGAGCAACGCGCGAGGGGTGACATCCACCATCTCCACCTCGTCGGCTTCCAAGAGGAGCCGATCTGGCAGCGTTTCCTTCGGCATAAAGCCGGTGAGCGCCTCCACGATGTCCTTGAGGCTCTCGAGGTTATGCACGTTGAGGGTGGTGAGGACGGAGATGCCGGCCTGCAGGATCTGCTCAACGTCTTGCCACCGATAGCAGTTGGCCGCTCCGGGCGCGTTCTCGTGGGCCAAGTCATCCACCAGCACCAATCCGGGCTTGCGCTTGAGAATCGCCGCCAGGTCCAGCTCCTCGATAGCGGTCCCCTGGCAGTCTAACTTCAAAGGCGGCACGAGTTCGAAGTCGCTGATCAGGTCGCTGATATCGCACCGCGCGGTCTCGACGAAACCGACCACGACGTCTTGGCCGCGCTTCTTGCGCCGCAAAGACTCCTGAAGCATCGCTTGGCTCTTGCCTACGCCTGGGGCATACCCAAGGAAGATTTTGAGCCGGCCGGTGATGGGAGCGACTTCGGCGGTTTCGGAGGAAATGGAGGTTTGGGTCTGGTCACTTGGCATGGACTTGTATAGTGGAGACGGAATCGAGCCAGTGCTTAAGGGCCGGACTTAGCTCTTTGACTGAGAGATCCCCGGTAGGAAGGCTTGAGTGCCGCCAGAGGTGTTCGGCCAGCGCTTCTTCCCCAAGGCCGCGCCAAAACGAGTCGCCACCTGGCACATCATCGGTATCGAGATAAGCTTTGGCAAGTTCAATCACATATCTTTGCACGGCCACCGTCACTTCTGAATGCGTATCGCCCTGGCGAACGATAAAGTGGGCATGAATGGCGTTATCGTCGGGGTCGGCATGGGCGACGTCTTCATTCACCTGGAAGCTAAAGCCGTTGATATTCGCCCGGCTGAAGGGTCGCACGACCTTATCGATGGGAATGGTTGGGTTGTCGCATTTCGCAGTGGCCAGCGCCATGCTGACCGCATTGCGCAGCGTCTCCATCGAGAATGGCTTTCGAAGAAAATCGGTAGCACCCGCGTGAATGGCGTCCATCGCCAAATCGATGGTGCCGAAGGCGGTGATCATGATGACGTGGGCCTTGGGTGCCAGTCGGTGCAGTTGCACCTGCACATCGGCACCCGACATTCCCGGCATGCGGTAGTCCACCAAAATGAGGTCGTAAGGCTTGCCCGCCTTCAATAAAGCAAGGCCTTGGGGGCCATCCTCAGCGCCGTCAACCTCATAGCCTGAGTGCTCCAAGGCTAGGCGGATCATTTGACGAATGTTGGTTTCGTCGTCGATGATGAGAATACGTTGGCTCAAATGGGTTCCTTGCCGGCACTGTCCGCTGTTTCAAGTTCAAACGAGAAGCTGCTGCCGTGCCCAGCCTCGCTCTGAACGCGCAACTCTGCGCCGTGTCCACGCAAAATCGTTTGCGCGATGGAGAGGCCAAGTCCAGCTCCTCCCGAAGTTGCTCCGGGGACTTGGACAAACCTCTCAAGGATCGCATGAAGGTATTCGCTCGGTATGCCTTCGCCGTCGTCCTCTACCAAAAAGGTTACTCGATGACATAAAGAAAATGTACGGATTTTCACGGTCCCGCCCGCAGGTGAGTGTCGAACCGCATTATCAACCAGGTTGTCGAGAACCCGCTGGATTTGCAATCGATCGGCCATCACGTGCGGCAAATTCGGCATTTCTTCCAGGCTGATCGTGATCGATTTGGCGGCGACCTTCTTGCGGAAAGCGGCGGCCGTGCTTCGCAGAAACTCGCCGGGGGCCACCGGCTCAAGGCGGGGAGCTGATCGACCGGCCTCGAGCTTGGAGAGATCCAGCAAGTCGCGGGTCAACCGGTCCAACCGTTCCAGATCCTTAAGCTGAGTCGCCACAAGTTCCTGCTGTTCGGCCGTGAGCGTCTTGCAGCCCTCTTCCAGAAGCTGAGCGGAGAGCAGAAGCGATTGAATCGGCGATCTCAATTCATGGGAGGCCACTCCAATGAACTCGGTCTTCAGCCGGTCAAGCTCTTTTAGGTGGGTCACATCCTGCAACACCGCCACACAGCCAAGGTTGACTCCGTCCTCGCGAAGCAGGGGACTTGCGTGAAGCAGATAAGCCTTGGTGACGCCCGTGAGGGGAACCGTGAGGACGGGCGCATCGGGTCCGCTGCCTGTCGAGACCCCTTCGTGAACCGCGGACTGGATTGCGTGAAGAATCCTAAGATCATAAGGGTGGGTGGCCATCGGTGTTTGCGGTGTCGCCGGCGTCGGTCCCCAAATCTCTTCGGCGGCTCGATTGAGGAAGACGATCCACCCGTTGGTGTCGGTCACGATGACGGGATCAAAGAGGAAGGTCAAGGCAAGGTGGGTGGTTTGTTCAGCCCTCTCAACCCGGTCCATCTCAAGCCGACGGAGCCTATCCAATCGGTCAGACATCGTGTTGAATGTGGTGGCGAGCACGCCAATTTCATCGCTCCTGTTGACTTGAACCCGGTCGCCAAAGTTGCCCTTGCCGATGGATTCGGCCCGCTTCGACAGGCTGTGGAGGGGCTTCAAAACGATCCCGACGATCACATAGGCCATGCTGACCGCCAACACGAAGGTGAGACCAGCGCCCCAAAGGCTGAGGGTCGCCGTATCGGTGATTTGTCGCCGCGCAACATCGGCCGCCGTCTGGACCGCTTTGCCGTTCCGTTGGGCCACCTCGAGAATATCGCTGCGCATTTCGTGCAGCAACTTCGCCAGACTTTCCTTGGTCGCCACGTCCAACACGGGTTTAGACACCTCGCGGTTCGCCGCGAGTAGCTTCCGGTACTCAGACGCATAGGCGGCAGAAAGGTGGGCTGCGTCGACGAGCAGTTCTTGGGAGTGGCCGGCCGAGTCGCCTTGGGCAATGATGAGCGCATTGGTAAACAAGGGCCAGGTGGATTCGAACTCGCGCGAGGCCTGGTCCCCGGTCACGGTGGGAAAGTCGTTCAGACCCTCTTCCTGCTCGCTGAGCGCCTGTTCCAGCCGCTGATCCTCCAGCAGTTCGGGAGTGTTCCGCGTGACAATGCGGTCCAACGAGTCGCCCAGTTGGAGGTATTCGCGCACCTGGATGCTGATCGCTGCGCCAAACAGCACCACAAGCAGCAGGTGGCTTAGCAGAAGTTGGACTCGGAGATTGCGCATTCCCAGTGCGATTGTGGCACGATAGTCGAAATGCGAATCCAGGACCAAATGGTCAAGTTGACGCAGAACGCCCTTGACGATGTGTGCCAGGCGGCGCTGGAAACGCCTCGTTCGAATTGGGACCGCTCCCCCTTGAAGGGCGGACCCACCATGCTCAGCCATTTGCGCAAAGTGGCCCTGGGGCCAGATGTCTTGATGCCAGTTCTCCGGTTCAGATCCGCCGAAATCGGCGTGTCCGATTCATGCGGATTGAGTCCAGAGGACCTTGCCCGGCTGGCGGACGTGCCGAAGTGTGTCGAAGTAGCGCGCCGATCTTACTCCCTCATCTGCCAGGAGATTGGCGCGTTTCCCGACACCCAGTTGGACCAAGAAGTCACTTCCGGTCCCGAGGGGGGCGAGCGGCTCACCATGGCCGACGTCCTCGCCATACCCTACTGGACCCTCGTTTATCACCTCGGCCAAATCAATCAGATCCAACTCCTGTTGGATCATCGAGGTCATTAGGGCGGCCTAGAGCATAAAAAGGCGCTGGCCGTTACGATCTGACGAGCTGCCAAGCGCCATCAAGGTTCTTATCGCCTACGCTAACATGGACCCAATCCAATGAGCCAAGCGATCTTTGCTGCCGCCTGCACCGAACTCGGCCTTCATCTGGAAGGCACCCAATGGCAGGCGCTCACCGATTATCAGGCGCGCCTCTACGAGGCAAACAAGGTGATGAACCTCACCCGTGTGCCGTTTGATGACTGTTGGGTGCGGCACTATCTGGACTGTGTGCTCTTTCACAAGCACATCCCCCAAGGCGCGCACGTGCTGGACCTCGGCACCGGGCCGGGACTGCCAGCATTCCCGCTGGCCTGCGTCCGGCCTGATTTGAAGGTCACGGCCCTCGATTCCAGTGCGAAAATGACCACCTTTCTGCGCTCAATCCCCCTGGTGAACCTGGAGGTGGTCACCGACCGGGCCGAAACCTGGTCCCGGCCGGAGGCCTTCGACGTGGTCGTAGGCCGCGCGGTGGCGCCCCTGCCGGTCCAAATCGAAATCTCCGCGGCCTTTTGCAAAGTCGGGGGCAGCGTCCAGCCCCTGCGCACCCCGGCCGACGAAACTATGGTGAGGGGATCGTGGAGCAAAGGCCTTGGCCTGATATTGGAATCGGTCGAATCGGCCCCGCTGCCGGGAACGGACATCGTGCGGCTCTTGCCCATTTTCCGAAAGTTCTTCCCGACCCAGCGGCGGTATCCGCGCACTTGGGCGGAGATAAAACGCAGGCCACTTGGCCCCGACGCGCCATAATCAGGGCGTGCAACCGGGAAGGCACTTGGGCCGGCTCATCCAGGGGATCGCCCATGAACGCGACGCGGGCCGCGCACTCACCCGCATTTGCGAAACAGCCCTCAAGCTGCCCCTTGCCGATTCGGCCATGGTCGCGGTGATGAAGAACGAAGCCGGAGTGCTCGAGATCACCTACGGCGCGGGCGCCCAGTTCGATGCCGGCATCGGCGGCTTTGAGATCGTGGTCGACGTAGGCGATGGTCTTGGCATCATCCCCTACGTGGCGGCCACCGCCGAATCGGTGCTTACCGGCAATGTGCTTCAGCACCCCCATTACCGTCTCCGAAACCCATCCACACGGAGCGAAATCGCGGTGCCGGTGATCGATGAATATGGGCGCGTACGCGCGGTCCTCAACATCGAATCCGACAGTGAGGACGCGTTCGGCGAAGAGGATCTGGAGGATGCCTCGTCGTTGGCGGCGCTGACCGGCATGGTGCTGGACCGCCAGGAAGAAGATGCTCGTGTCGAGGCGCTCATCCAGGTTGGCCGTTCTATGGAAACCGTGGTGGCCGAGACCGATCTGATCGAACGCGTGATGCGGGTGGCCCAGGAGATTCTGGGTTTTCAAGCATGCTCGCTGTTCTTGTACGATCAGGCGCTGGACGCCTATGTGCTTCGCGGTTCGGTCAGCCGCTTAAAAGAGCAGATTGGACAAATCTTCTACCACGCGGGAGAAGGCTGTACCGGGTGGGTTTGCGAGACCGGTCGTCCCGTCCTGCTGAACAACCCCCAGTCCGATTCACGCTGGCGCGGCCGCTATGTCGAGTTCCCCAGCGAGGAGATCGCCAGCTTTCTAGCGGTCCCCATCGTCTCGCGGGGCCATTGCTCGGGCTGCTTGCGGCTACTGCGCCGCCAGCCGGAAAACCGCTATTTGGACGTGCGCTACACCGAAAGCGACCTGCGCATTCTTGAGGCGATCGCCGAACAATTTGCGGTGGGTCTGGACAACCTTCGCAGTTTGGAGCGAGTGGTCCGAAGCGAGCGGATGATCGCCTGGGGCGAACTGAGCGCCAAGAGTTCGCATATGATCGGGAATCGGGTGTTTGCGCTTCGCGGCGATGTGAACGAGCTTGGGTACCAACTTGGGCGGAAGGAAACGAATCTAAGCGTCATTCGCGAGCTCCAGCACAGTCTCGAGATCAATGTCACCCGTGTTGAGGAGATTCTTCAAGAGTTTCGCGACTTCATCACCGCGACCAAGATCGAGCTCGCCCCCGGAGACCTGAATGCGTTCGTCGAGGAGACGGTCCGGGAGATATTCCCGCGCCGGAGCAAGGCGAAACTCGATCTGAAGCTTGCCGACGATTTGCCCAAGGTTCGCTTCGATGCTCGCAAACTTCGTCGGGCAATTTCGGAGCTGCTCGAGAACGCACTTGTCTTCGACCCCACCGGAATCATCAAGGTGCAGACGACCAAGGTTCAACAGAACCGCACCGTTTGGGCAGGGATTGAAGTGTCCGACACCGGGCCGGGAATCCCTCATGAACAGAAGACCCTGATCTTTCAACCCTTCTTTAGCGGTCGGGTGAAGGGCATGGGCCTCGGGCTCTCGATCGTCAAGGGAATCGTGGACGCGCATGGAGGCGGAATCTGGGAACAAGGCGAGCTTGGTAAGGGGGCAAAGTTCATGATTCTGCTTCCGGCGCGGGATCGTCCATAATCACAACCCTAGGAAATTTGCATGGAATGATTACTGCAGCCATCGTTTGGGCCTGCCTGCTGTCTCAGGCGCCCGCCAACACTATCGAATACGCGAACTACGACACCAATCTGGTCTTCTCGCACCCCAAAGATTGGCGCATCAAGATCGAGAAGAAGTCTCAAGCGATGCATGCAACCTTGCTCCCGCGCAGCAAGACGAACATCGCTGAATTAGATGTTTACTCGGTGGTCTGGGGCGCGAAACCAGACCTTTGGCAGGACGTTCAGTTGCAGATCAACAAGCAGATGTCGCGGGATGTCGTGCGCCAATGGCAGGAAGACATCCTCGGCATGCCGATGCTCCTCACCCAGACCCATTACTACCAAAAGGGGCGGGAGATGGAAGGACTGAGCGCCCTCATTTACATGCAGTGGTCCAAGAAGATGCTGCTTCGTTTGACCGCCGATGTCACCAGCTATTCGGACGCGGAGGTTGAGCTTCGCCAGGCCCTTCAGACGCTCCATACCGTGGACGGGAGCACGCCGGTGGCGGAGATTCCCGATCGCCCCATTACCAAGGCGGAAGCGGCGGAAACCGTCACCCCTGGTATGGAAGACGTGACCGTGATCACCCCCGACCCCCTCCATCTCAAGGTGCACAAGGGCCCCTTGGGGGTGCCGGTCACCGTGGGAGGTAAGGCGGCAGAACTGCGATTCCCCAAAGGCTGGACCGCAAGCAAGACCACGGCCGGCTTTGAATTGCGCAACCCCAAACTGCGAGATCCGGTGGAGATCATCGTGAACTCCGACCTTGACTCGGATGATGCTTCCGACGCCCTTGAAAAGGCGACGGCGGCCTCATTGAATCGATTCAATCTCGTGCAGACTCGTGACGAGGTGGCCGGAATGCTTTACGGAAGTGGTTCCTCGGTCAGTTGGGTATGGCGGGTTGGCCAAGGATCGGCTGGGCCGATTTGTGCATGGGATGCGGTAGGCCAGATCGGCGATAACTACTGGCAGTTGGCTTACGCACCTGAGCACGTTGCCACCAAGAAGGAGCATGCGCTCCTTTTGGATCTGATTACCCAGATGAGCGTTGACGTGATCACCCCGCCCGCCGACAAGAAGTGATCATTGCCCTCAGCACGTCGAGCCCGGTTGCCAGCGTTGCCATCCTGGAGGACGACGGCCGGGTTCGGCGCGAGTCCTCCCGGGTGGCGCCCCAAGCGGCTTCGGGCGCCTGCCTCGCCATGCTCGAGGCGCTCTTGGACGAGCCGCTTTCGAAGGCAACACTTATCCTGGCCGACCTTGGCCCCGGCAGCTTTACCGGAGTCCGGGTGGGGGTCACTCTTGCAAAAGTTCTCGCGTTCATGGCTGGCGCCTCATGCGGCGGCGCGTCCTCGTTCGATCTGGTCAACCGTGAGGGGGACGTTGCCATCCCCAGCCGGCGTGGCGAGTACTTCATACGCAAGCCGGGCCATGAGCCTTTTCGCACGACTGAGCGACCCGCGACAACCCTTGTGGGCTTCGGACCGTGGTTTGAGGAAGGGGAAGCGGTCTACCCATTGGCCGCTCGCTTCTCCGCGCTGGTTACGAGCCTGACCACCCTGGCCCCGGAGGAACTGTTGCCGAGCTATCTGATGGAGCCCAGTATTTCCCTTCCGAAGTCGCCGTTTGGACGAGTGGTTAGTGGGTAGCTCCCCGGCTCCGACGGATCGGAACGTGAGCCTCGCTCCCTTCACAACCTTGAAGGCGGGCGGCCCTGCCGAGTTCTTCGCCCGGGCCTCAAACGCGGACGCGCTTGCTCAGTTGGCTTCGGACGCCATGTCTTCTGGGCAGCCGCTGAGTGTGCTTGGATGGGGAAGCAACGTGCTGCCCGCCGACGCTGGGGTTGACGGGTTGGTGGTGATCAACGAGGCGTCCCACATCGCGGTCGAGCAAGGGGGAGATGTTCAGGCAGAGACGGGGTGCAGCTTTCAGGAGCTCTTCTTGAAGACGGCCCAGGCGGGGTTGGGAGGGTTAGAGTTTGCCGTGGGCATTCCGGGAACCCTGGGCGGCGCCTTGGTGAGCAATGCGGGGGCGTATCGAAGCAACGTCAGCGAGTTTCTTGTCGAGCTGGAGATTGTGGATCGTGAGGGCCGTCGGTGGGTGCCGCCGGGTTGGATGGAGTTCTCCTACCGTGACTCGTTACTGCGACGGCCGGACGCGCCTCAGGCCGCGCTTCTGCAAGTGAGACTGCGGCTGCCCTTACGGGCGGCAAAAGCTATCTATGACGAAGCGCGCGACTATCAGCGCCAACGTATCTCAAAGCAGCCGGCCCCCGCCAGCGCGGGCAGTTTCTTCAAGAATGTCAACGACGCCGGACTTGCTGAGCGGCTTGAGGGACTGCCGACTCGGCTAAAAGAAGCGGGCGTTGTGCCCGCCGGGTACCTCATCGAGGCGGCGGGGTTGAAGGGCTTTCGCCTGGGACGCGCGATGTTCGGGGTGCGGCATGCCAATTTTCTGCTCAACACGGGAGGCGCCACCGCCGGCGAATTGAGGGCCCTCGCCGAGCATGCCAAGGGCGAGGTGCATCGTCGGTTTGGCGTTTTGCTGGAGGAGGAAGTCCTCTTCCTGGGCAACTGGTAGGCAACCGCAACCCTGCCTAGATTCAACCCCGAGTATCCCACTATTCGTCCACCACTTTTCCACCGTCAGTGTGTGGAAAAAATCCAAATATTGGTGGTCAAACTGTCAAAAATCCGGTGTACGATTCTTTTGTCGAACGATCTTCAGCCGCCACAAGCGGCAGACGGATCGGGAGACCGGTCCAGCGGAATAAACCCCAAGGGCTGAGGATCGTTGAGAAGGGAAGCGGGCCGCCTTGGAGCATCGCCTGAGTCCAGAGCAAAGGAGGAACCAAGCTCCCCTCCCAAGCGAAACCAACGGATCGGGCAGTTAGGTGCGCGGAAGGGCTATCTCGACCATCGCCCCCCGCTTGACGAAAGGCACGCGCAGGGCCTTAGCCAAAGCCGAACTGTCAACTGTGGCGAGACGTTGAGAGTCGGAGCTCACCCCGACCTCCGGAGCGCCGCAGGCGTGGACCGAGCGAACGGTTCCGGCAACGGGATCGGCGGTCCTGCAAAGAAACAGCGCCGTGGCGCGGACTCACCTCCGCCCACGGCGCGTTTCTGTGTTCACACGCCAGTCTATCAGGAAAGAACTTCAAGCCTCCTGCCAACCATGCAGTGAGCAGAAGGAACCAGCGGGTGGACTCAAAACGGCCCGTATGTTTTCTACGCGCCTATCATTGGATCGATGTGTTCCTTCAACACGAACTTCAGCCCCTTCGCGTCTCCACGGAGCCAGAGGCGGTGGGGACCGGAGGTCTCCACGTGGAAGTAGTTGACTTCCACCGTGTTGAAGCTGATTGGCTGGCTGGTGATGAACTGCCCAGTGGGATCGAGCAGGTCGGGGCGAACGGTGTCGCTCGTCAGAAGGTCATATGTTTTCCCCTTCTCCAAGTTCACAGTGTACAACCCGTAGGTCTGGGAGTCGAGGTTAGTCGTGACCACGCTTCCCAGCACATAGGCGGTGGGCTCCAGCGTGGTCCTCGTGAGCTTGTAAGAGCCGGAGCCGCCATCTCCGTCGCAACTGATTCGCACCAAGAAGATCGCCTCGGAGGGGAAGTAGAGGTCGTCGCCGGTGGACTTTTGATAGCGATCGGTGAGGGTATTCGCGATCGTTCCATCTTGGTTAAAGATCTCGAGCTTCGGCTGGAAGTAGTCGGCTTCCGCGGAGACGCGGCTCAGTTCGGACACGCTCGACTTGAAGAGATAGACCTTGGAGTCTCCGATCCGAATGGAATCGCCCACCGGCTTACCAGGCGACCAGACGGGGATGTCGGTCGTGTTCTCGAAGTCTTGGGTTGTGTCGTAGGATTGCCCGGCGAGCACAAGCTTGATCGTCCCCGATTGGTGAATCGACCGGATCGTATCCACATCGGAATAGGCCCGAAGGCGATAGCCGGTATAGGCGGGGCAGTCGAACACCGCCTCTTGGTGGGCGGGCTCGCCCGATACGGTGCCATCGTCATCAGGGGTAAACGACAGGAACTCGGCATGAGAGTCCGGGCCAAGAAGGGTGCGCACGAGGTCGCCCTTGGCCACATCGGTTTGGATGATGGTGACCGAATCGGCGGGAATATCAACCTTTGCTTTCTCGTTCTTGGCGACCTTCACCACGTTGATGGTGCGCAAATCCGTTTCCACCGCCTGTCCCTTCACTTGTCCGTAGTTGAAGTAGAACGATCCCGACTGGTCCGCAATGAGAACGGTGCGACCATCGTCAAGCAGCGTGAAATCCTTATTGGCGACGCCGGTGGGGCCCAAGATGGCGTTCGGCTGCCCGAGACGGTAGGCGTAAGGCGACGCGCCTTCCTGAACGTGGAGGAGAGGGCCTCGAATCTCGTAGGCCTTGCCGGCCTCCAACTGAACCCGGATCACCAGCGGCTCCCCGGGAACTCGCTGTAGGGGAACCGGGTAGGTAGCGGGTTTAAGTCCCACGTCGACCGCGCGGAAGCGGTGATATCGGAGGGTGAACTTGCCGCCCTCGCCGGGTTGGTTCGTCGACACGCGGAGCTTGTAAGCGCCCTTTTTGGCGGCTACAAAGGTGAGGACCGGCGTTTGATCCGACTCCTCGCGACTGATCGTCGCCGCCTGCACCTGGTCGGGGTCGAGCGCGGTGAGGGTAGGGTCGAATGAGTCGGAGATGACCACTGCGCAAAGCGTTTCCCCAGCGTCCAGTTGAACCGTTGCCTCGTACTTGCCGCCAAGCGGGAGGATCGCCGCCTTTTCGGGCCACGTCTGACCGGGAAGCGGGTTGGAGAATGCGTCGCTGAGCCTCTCTTCGTCGGTCTTTAAGTCTTTGACTTGGCGGAACGCCTGGGCATAGGCATTCGCGGCAAAGGCGGCGTTGCGACCTTGACCGTACAAGCTTGCACTCTGCTGTCCGAGCGATAGCGCGGATGCCAAGGCCATAGTGACTGCGAAGGGGAGGTGAAGTTTCATTTGCGTGGCTCAGATGTTATACGGGTGAAAGGGGGCTAGTGTACGACGAAGCGCGGGAGGAGTGTTTCGGTGGCTAGAGCGACCGCACCCCCGCACGCTGGCCGGCACATGCCGCCCTCCGTGCCGTGAGTCCTCCTTCGGGTAAACCTGGTGGCAATGTTTCGATCGTGCACCGTTGCCTTTCTTCTTGCCTCCGTCGCCTCCGCTCAGGGCGAGGATGCCCACCTCACGATTCTCGCTAACCAAGCGGGCCACACCATCAGCCGCAACTTCTACGGGCTGATGACGGAGGAGATCAACCATGCTTATGACGGCGGCCTCTATGGAGAGCTCGTCCAAAACCGCGCACTTGCCGACGATCCGAACTTCCCCGTGCATTGGTCGATCAAGGGGGCGCCGGGAAGGGCGCTGAGCTTGGAGCATGGCGACATCCCGGGAACCGCTTTGACCTCTTATCTGCGCCTTGATGCCGCAGCGGCCGGTCCTGGACGGGAAGTTGGCGCGGCAAACGAGGGTTATTGGGGCATTCCGGTTTGGCCCAAACAGACGTATCACGCGTCCCTCTATGCCAAATCCCCGGGCTCGAAAGGGCCGCTCTTCCTGCGCATCGAGTCGGCGACGGGTCAGGTTCTTGGCGAGGCCGTCATTCCCTCGGTCGGGACCGAGTGGCGTCAGTACCAGGCCACCTTGCCCATCCGTGCCGACGCAGCGTCAACGGACAACCGGTTCGTCGTCGCCGCAGAAGCGCCGGGCGAATACGACTTGACCCAGGTATCGCTCTTTCCACCGACTTTCCACAACCGTCCCAACGGCAACCGAAGTGACATCATGGCGTTGATCGGCGGCATGCGCCCGTCGTTCCTCCGCCTGCCGGGGGGCAACTATCTGGAGGGTGTGAGCATTGCCGACCGGTTTGACTGGAAGAAGACGCTGGGCGATATCGCCGGGCGGCCCGGCCACCAGGGGCCTTGGGGCTACCGGTCGAGCGATGGACTTGGGCTACTCGAATTCCTGGAGTGGACGGAGGATCTGAAAATGGAGCCGCTCTTGGCGGTCTATGCGGGTTATTCGCTTGGCTCCGAGTACGTGTCGCAAGATGGCCAGCGGGTGCCCGCAGGCCCCCAATTGGTGCCGTACGTGAACGATGCGCTCGATGAGATCGAGTACGTGGCCGGGGGCGTGAACACCAAGTGGGGCGCACGGCGTGCCCTGGACGGTCATCCCGCGCCTTTTCCCCTCCACTATGTGGAGATCGGCAATGAGGATGGCTTCGACACGAGCCACAGCTACGATGCGCGGTTCGCCCAGTTTTACGATGCGATCAAGGCTCGTTACCCTTCCTTGCAAATCATCGCCACCACTGGCGTGACCTCCCGGAAGCCCGATGTGATGGACGATCATTACTACCGCTCGGCGGCCGCGATGGCGGGAGACACCCACCACTACGACGGCTATGACCGAAGCGGGCCCAAGATCTTCGTGGGCGAGTGGGCGTCGGTCGAGGGCAACCCAACGCCGACCCTCCAGGCGGCCTTGGGCGATGCAGCCTGGCTCACCGGTCTTGAGGCCAATTCCGACCTGGTGGTCATGGAGTCATATGCGCCCCTGCTCGTTAACGTCAACAAAGGCGCCTCCCAATGGGGCACGAATCTCATCGGGTACGACGCGCTTCATAGTTTCGGGTCACCCTCCTACTGGGTGCAGCGGCTGTTTGCCGACAACACGGGCGAGCGAACGGTACCCTCCCAACTCACAGAGCCCCCACGCCCCCCGGCCCCCCCGTTCCATGGGGCCGTTGGAGTGGGAACCTACGGAACCGAGGCGGAGTTCAGCGACATCAAAGTGACCCGCGGCGACGAAACCCTCTTGGCGCCCGACCTTAGTTCGGGGGTCTCCGCATGGCAGGCCGACGCGGGTACCTGGAGCGCCGACGGCGGGGTCTTGAGGCAGACCGGAGATGCCAACGGCACCGCCATTACCATCGGTGACCCGGCTTGGACCGACTACACCCTCCATCTGCGTGCCCGCAAGACCGGGGGCAGGGAAGGCTTTCTCATCGACTTTCACGCCCTTGGCGCCGACGGACATTGGACATGGAACATCGGCGGATGGGGGAATAGCCGCACGGTGATCCAGCATGTCCAAGGGAACGACTGGGCGGAGGTCGGCGAGTCCAAGCCACTCTCAGTGGAGACGAACCGCTGGTACAACATCGACGTTGACGTGGCCGACGGCCTCGTCCGCTGCTACCTGGACGGGGCACTGGTGCTCAGCACGAAAGAGACGACGCCCTTTGTGGACCCTCTGTATTCGGCGGTGAGCTATGAGACAAAGCATGGCGATCTCTTTGTGAAGGTCGTCAACTTCGGCACTTCCGCCGAGCAAGTCGGGATCGACATTCAGGGAACAGAGGCCTTTGCGCCGATCGCTCGTGGTTGGGTGATCACGGGCGCCCGGGCAGACCAGAACTCGGTGATTCGCCCCCTGGACGTTGCACCCAAGCCGGTCACACTAACTGGTATCGGGCCGAACTTCTCGGCGACCTTTCCAGCCAATTCGGTGACGGTGTTCCGACTTCGGCGAGCGTTGGCGGCGGCGGGGACATCGAATTGACCACCCGTCTCCACCTCCATCCTTCATTCCTGATCGCGCCGGTGGATGAGCGAATCTTCGGCGGGTTTTTGGAGCATCTGGGCCGCGCGGTGTACGGTGGCGTCTACGAACCGGGCAGTCCCAATGCCGATGCCGATGGCTTCCGAACCGATGTCATGGCGGCGCTCAAGAGGCTCCGCTTCACCGCGATGCGATACCCGGGCGGCAACTTCGTCAGCGGATACGATTGGTGGGACGGGGTAGGTCCCCGGGCTGAGCGGCCCACTAAACTGGACCTTGCCTGGCAGAGTCTTGAATCGAATCGGTTTGGGACCAACGAGTTCATGGACCTGGCCCGAAAGATGGGCTGGACGCCGATGTTTGCCGCAAATCTTGGCACCGGCACGCCTGTCGAGGCCCGAAACTGGGTGGAGTACTGCAACGGCCGTGCCGGCAGCTATTGGGCCGACCTCCGCATCGAACATGGTTATCCGGAGCCGCACAACGTGAAACTGTGGTGCCTGGGCAACGAGATGGACGGCTCGTGGCAGATCGGCCACGTCCCCGCCCGCGAATACGCCATCCGCGCCCAGCAGACCGCTCGGCTCATGAAAATGTACGACCCGACACTCGAAACCGTGGTGTGCGGCTCGTGCGGCACCGGGCTCCCGACCTACCTGGAATGGGACCGCGAGGTCTTGGATTACTGCCACGACGACGTGGATTATGTGAGCCTGCACCGCTATGTCGGGAATCACGCGGGGAACAGCGAGGACTACCTCGCGGTGGGGCCGTCTATTGACCAGCAGATTGAAGAAATGGACAGCATGTGCCGGTTCGTGGCGGCGCGAAAACGCTCGAAACGCCGGGTGTTTTTGAGTTTCGATGAGTGGAATGTTTGGTACCGCTCCAACCATGGCGAGCATGTGGATGGCCGGGCCAAGCACGCCCCGCCCCTCTTGGAAGAGGTCTACAACCTTGAGGATGCCCTGGTGGTCGGCCAATTCCTCAACAGCTTCATCAACCACGCCGATTCCGTGAAAATCGCCAATCTTGCCCAGATCGTCAATGTGATCGCGCCAATGCTGACGATGGGCGACCGGCTGCTTATCCAGTCGATCTTCTACCCCATCGAAATGGTCTCCAAGCGTCGAGAGGGAACCGCGATGCGCTGCGCAGCAGAGGGTCCAACCGTACATTCGGAGTCTCACGGGGAAGTTGCCCAGGTCGACGCGAGCGCCATTTTGCACAACGCCATCTCGCTCAGCGTCTTCCTGGTGAACCGCAGCACAACCGAGCCTGCCGAGGTGGCTCTGGACGTGGCGGGAGCGGCGGGGTTGCGGCTGGCTTCGGGGGAGATCATAACGGGCAGGGCCCCTGCCGACGCCAACTCCCTGGCCGAGCCAGACCGGGTGGCGAGCGCCGATTTTGGCGAGGCGCATCCGGTCTCCGGTGGCGCGCTTCTGAAATTACCACCTCTTTCCATGTTCGCGGGCACGTTTGACCTGGGCTAAGTGCTCCCTCGATAGGCGCTAGCGTACAAGCTCGCGCGCGATCATGAGGGCCTTGCGCTCTGCTCCCCAGTGATACTGGCCGAGCACACCGGTTTCGCGGATGACGCGGTGGCAGGGGACGAGGAAGGCAAGGGGATTCTGGGCAATGCTGCTGGCCACTGCGCGCACGGCGGGCCCGCTTCCCGCGACGCAAGCAACCGAGCCATAAGACGCGAGGCGGCCGTAGGGAATCTCAAGGAGGGCGCGCCAGACCTTCATCCGAAACGGACTTCCTCGGAAAAGGACCCCGATCGTTCGCGTCGGCTGGCGGCCGGCCATCCGGCCGGCGACTTCATCAACCGTGGGTTGCAGTGCGCCGGGGTCGTACCTGAGGGAAGCGTTTGGCCAACTTCGCTCAACCTCGACTTTGCCGAGGACGGCATCGTCGCAAAATGCAATCCGGCCCAGTCCTCGGTCGGTTTCTGCAAAGAGAGCACTTCCGAAAGGGGTATCGCCCATTGTCCACCGAACCTCGACTCCTGCGCCTCCATTCCGGAACTCGCCTGGCGTCACCGCCTCCGTCGTGATGAAGAGGTCATGCAAGCGGGAGGGCCCCGAGAGATCCATGGCCGCACTCGCCTGAAGGAGGGATGCTCCTTCCGCCAGGGCGGCCTTCGCTCGTTCCAAGGTTAGCGCTTGTACGAATTCCTTGGGCGAGACTCCCGCCCATTCGGAGAATAGCCGCTGCAAGTGGAATTCGCTCAACCCGACGTGCTCGGCCACCTCCTTGAGGCTTGGCTGACCGGGCGCCTGGGCCGTGATGTAGCGGATGGCCGAGGCGATCATTCCGTATTGCTCATGGGCGGTCCGCTCGCCCCTCATCCTGCCCTCTCGACCCGGCATGCATAGCATCCTGGACGGGCAAAGTGGATATGGAGGTAGCTCACGTAGGCTTGGTCGTAGCAAGCTTGAATCGTGGCCGCCAGCTCAACGCCCTCGACGACGGTCGCTTCCACCATCATGCCCACCGCGTCATACCCCCGAACGGAAAGGAGGCGCTTCCTGAGCATGTCTGGAACCTGACCAACCTCGAACTCGGCGGTCTCCGCGCCCGCCTCCACAAAGATCGGTCCGGCGGCGCGGTAGGGGCTCGTCACATCGTGATGGACGAAGTTCAGCAGGAAAATTTTGCTGCCGCTTGGGGCATCGGCAAGGGAGACCCGGCAAGGAGACGCCCCGTCCGACTCCATCCGAACCACCCCAAGAGCGTCCAGTTCGGCATCGGTCTTGTCGAAGAGCGCATGGAACGGAGCACTTTGGAGGGCGTGGATCTTGAAGGGATGTCGCATGGACAAAGTATCCGCTCGGCGCCCTTGCTCGCTCAACCTGATTCTTGCTTCTTTCGATTGCGGTTCGGGGCAATGGCGCAAATTCCGGCCATCCCATAGGGATTACGCAGCAAGGCCCAGGGTTGGCCGCTTGCGGCTACCCTGGACAGGACGGTGCGTAGCGCTGTTTGAACCCTGAAGGATTCCGCAGTTTGACATGGCCACTGTGATTACCCGAGGGAGGATGGGTAGGTCGCCGCCGACCTGCGGAACCCCATTCGGGGTTCTTGATCCCGGGGCATCCCTACCGGCGCCTGCGCAGTAGACTCCTTCCCAATGCATTACCGCGAATACGGCCGAACCGGTTGGAGGATTTCGGAGGTCAGCTTTGGGGCTTGGGCGGTAGGGGGGACTTGGGGCGACGTGGAGGACGACGAATCGCTGGCCGCCATGCACAAGGCGATCGACCTCGGCGTCAACTTCATCGATACCGCCGATGTCTACGGCGATGGCCGCAGTGAGCGTCTGATTCGTCGCTTGCGCTCGGAGCGTTCCGAGGAGATTCACGTGGCGACCAAGGCGGGCCGCCGACGAGATCCCCATGTCGCCGAAGGCTACAACCCCGAGAATCTGGAGGTGTTCATAGATCGCTCGCGCGAGAACCTCGGGATGGAGACGCTCGATTTGGTGCAGTTGCACTGCCCACCGACATCGGTCTACTACAGCCCGGAGGTCTTCGAAGCCCTGGACGACCTTGCGAAACGCGGCAAGATTCGGCACTGGGGCGTCAGCGTGGAGCGCATCGAGGAGGGGCTCAAGGCCCTGAACTATCCGAACTGCCAATCGGTCCAGATCATCTTCAACATTTTCCGCCAACGGCCGGCGGAGCTTTTTCTGCGAGAGGCCCATCGCCGCCGAGTGGGGGTGCTGGCCCGTTTACCCTTGAGCAGCGGAATGCTGACCGGGAAGATGCGGGCCGATTCAACGTTCGCGAAGGACGATCACCGGAGCTTCAATCGGGACGGCGCGGCATTCGACAAGGGGGAAACCTTCTCTGGAGTGCCCTATGAAGCCGGTCTTGCGGTGGTTGAGAAACTCCGCCCCCTTGTGCCGAAGGGGTTTACGATGACCCAATTCGCGTTGAGGTGGATTCTCATGTTTGACGGTGTTACCGCCGCGATCCCGGGGGGAAAACGGGCGGACCAGGTGACCCAGAACTGTGGGGCCACAGACCTGCCTTCCATCGACGATTCGATCATGAAAGAGGTCGCAGACTTGTACGCCGAAGATCTCGCTCCGTTCGTGCAGCAGCGTTGGTAGGCCAAACTTCGCCCCTTTTCATGCGGGGTGCTATTCAAAAGTCAGGGAATTACGTCTAATCCACTATTGACTGCGTGCCGGAATATATAATGAATAGCCCAACTCGGGCGCAGAAAACGAGGTGAAGAAAAATAAGACCGTTTAGGAGGGAGCCACGCCCGGAACCGCCGATGATTAACGAGCGGGTGGCCTATAAGTTTCGGGATGTGCGTGTGATCGGCGCCGACGGATCTCAGGTGGGAATTTTGCAGAGCCGTCAGGCTCTCAACATGGCCCGCGAGCAGGGGCTCGATCTCGTCATGGTTTCGGCCACGGCTCAGCCCCCGGTGGTACGCATTGTCGACTATGGCCGGCATAAGTACGAAACCGAGAAACGCGAGAAGGACCACAAGAAAAAGCAGCAGGAAATTAAGGGTATAAAGATCAGTCCGCGTATCGCGGAGCACGATCTGAGCTTTTTGACCAAGAACGCCTGCCGCTTTCTTGAAGAGGGACATAAGGTCAAGGTGACCTGTATGTTCAAGGCTCGTGAGGTCACGCATCCCGAGCTCGGCAAGCAAAAGTTAGATAAGGTTGCGGAAGCGGTGTCTGCGGTCGCGGTCGTTGAACGTCCGCCCGCAATGGAAGGAAGGCTCATGATCATGATCCTCAATCCAAAGCCCCAGGTTCCAGGTAAGAAAAATGCCAAAGCTGAAGACAAACAAGACGGCGGTCAAGAGGTTCAAGATAACGGGGACCGGCAAGATAACCCGCCGGAAATCCCATAACAACCACCAGTTCTTGCACAAGGGCGCCTCAGAAAAGCGGCGTCTTGATCAGGAGCCGGAGATCTTCAAGGGCGAGCGCAAACGCATGCGCCGCCTTCTGGTGATGTAGTCACCATCGGAATGCCGGCTTTCCTCAGGTGAAAGTCCGGCGCTCTGCCGCCACCGCCCATAAGAGGCTGGGAAGCGGTCCAAACAAAAGAGGAGTCCAACAACACAATGGCAAGAATCAAACGTGGCCTCATGCGCCACAAGCGCCATAAGAAACTCGTCGAGCAAGCCTCGGGGTATTTCGGGCGTAAGAAGAACGTATTCAGTCGTGCTCACGAGCAGGTGATGAAGTCTGGGCAGTACGCGTTTCGCGACCGCCGGGCCAAGAAGCGCGATTTCCGGCGACTGTGGATTGCGCGTATCAGCGCCGCCTGCATCGAGTCGGGAATCAAGTATAGCGAGTTCATCGATGGCCTGACTAAACAGGGAATTCAGATCAACCGCAAAATGCTCAGCGAGCTCGCGATCCAAGACCCCGAGGCCTTCAACGTCCTCACATCCCAGGCTCAAGCTTTTAGGAAGGCGGCCCTAGAAGCTGCCAAATAATTCCTCTCCCAGTGCAGTTTCTGGGAGAGGTCTTCTTCCGGGGCAAGGGTCCTCGAATGCGTGAGATAATTCCGGGAGTTTAGTAAGCTTGCAGCCCCATCTCTTCGAGGGTGCGGCGGACCAGTTCGATGTCGTACTGATCCATCTTGTCGGCACGCTCGCCTTCTAGGTCCGCCTCGACGGTATGCCCTACTTCCTCGAGGAGGACTTCGAGCATTCCGTGATAGAGGTGTTTGTCGGGATCGAGGTCGCTGGCCATGCGGATCGCTTTGATCGCCTCCGGCTTCTTGTCAAGTCGCCAAAGGGCGACTGCGACCCGCAAGTAGAGGAAGTCATCCCCGGGAGAGAGTTCGATAGCGGCGCGCAGGGATTCCAGCGCCCCTTCGTTCTCGTGGAGCTGGATCATGAGGTCGCCCACCCAATAGTGGTAGAAGCTCTCGTCCGGCTTGCACAAAACCGCGGTCTGGGCGGCGAGGAGTGCTCGCCGGGGATATCCCATGTCGCGGAGGCACTCCGCCATCTTGATCCGGTAGTAAGCGTTAGCCGGCTCTTTGGCAATGAGCTCCTCAAGAGTATTGAAGGCATCGTGCACGCGGCCGCTTCGCTTGAACAGGTCGGCGAGCCCAAGGCAGGCATCCGGCAGTTCCGCCTGTTTTCGCAGGGCCACCTGATATTGGCGATAGGCTTGCGGAATCTGGTCGCCGTATTCATATGCTGCTGCCAACTCGATTGCGTCGACCGGGTCGACCGCCCCTCGCTGTTCAATGGTCCGCTGAAAGTGGCGGATCGCTGCTTCGAAATCACCCGCACCGAGGCTGACGCGGCCAAGCTCGGCGCTCTCGTTCGCGTCGCGTCCCGTGAGCTTCCTAGTCTTGGCGGGGAGTTCGGGCGTAAGATCACCCATCTGAAGCTGGAAGAGTTCGGCTATTTGTTGAAAGTCGGGTCGCATCGGTTTTTTTAGAAGGCGCAACCCGAGGTCTTGGCCAAGGGGGCGTAGGCGGTATCCAGGACGCCGACCGGTTTCCCAGTTAGGTTGGCCATCGATGCGTTCATATCCAGCAAGTACCCCCGGCTGTAACCGGGCCACATCCGCTGGATCCGCCCATCGGGGTTGACGAGGGCGGAAAACGTGGCG
>Ga0302320_10001548_pt1 | contig 55063 bp, 56 predicted proteins | sample Bog_T0_3_FD_202130 | JGI IMG/M metagenome (GOLD analysis project Ga0302320, IMG submission 202130) | Peat permafrost microbial communities from Stordalen Mire near Abisko, Sweden - Bog_T0_3 | ecosystem: Environmental > Terrestrial > Soil > Wetlands > Peat | place: Sweden: Abisko, Stordalen Mire...
ATCTCGTTCGCGATCATGACGGTGGTCTCCTCCGGCATCTCGATGTATGCAATGGGGCTGTTGTTGAACCTGCTGCTCGGCTGGAATTTCAATGTCTCCATGTGGTCCTGCGCAGTGATCGTGCTCGCGTACATCTTCCTGGGCGGGCTGACCTCGGCGATCTACAACGAGGTGCTGCAGTTCTTTCTGATCGTCGCGGGGTTCCTCCCGCTCGTGCTGCTCGGCCTGCACGATATCGGCGGTTGGGAGGGTCTGCGCCATGGACTCGTAACGGTCGCCACCGCCCAGGGCTATGCGCCCGGAGCCTTCAGCGAATCCTGGCGGTTTCTCGGCTCCGCCCGCAGCAATCCCATGGGGGTCGAATGGTTCGGCATGGTCATGGGACTCGGCTTCGTGCTGTCGTTCGGCTACTGGTGCACGGACTTCCTGATCGTGCAGCGGGCGATGGCCGCTGAGTCGATGTCGGCGGCGCGCCGCACGCCGCTGATCGCCACGCTGCCGAAGATGCTGTTCCCGTTTCTCGTGATCCTGCCGGGGATGATCGCGATCGCGCTCGCGCAACGCGGGGTTTCCGGCGGTCTGGTAATTCCGGCCAAACCGGACGGCACGCTCAATTTCGACCTCGTGATTCCCGTGATGCTCGGCCACTACTTTCCGAACGGCTTGCTCGGTTTGGGACTCACCGCCCTGATCGCGAGTTTCATGTCGGGCATGGCGGGCAACGTCACGGCCTTCAACACCGTGTGGACGAACGACATCTATCAGCCGTACTTGCGCAGCGGCGCGAGCGACGCTCATTACCTCTGGATGGGCCGCATCGCGACCGTCGCGGGCGTCGTTCTGTCGCTGCTCTCGGCGTATCTCGTGGCCGAGTTCAACAACATCATGGACGTGCTGCAACTCGTGTTCGCGTTCATCAATGCACCCCTGTTCGCGACGTTTCTGCTCGGCATGTTCTGGAGGCGGACGAACGGCCATGGCGCCTTCGTGGGCCTCATCGCGGGTACGGTCGCGGCGGCCGCGCATCATGGCCTTACGCTGCCGGCCCATGCCGTCGTCGGCATCAAAGGCGGCTGGATCGGCGTGCGGCACCTGTATGCGAGCGAGATGGCGCAAAACTTCTGGACCGCGATCTTCGCCTGGCTCGCCTGCTTCCTCGTGACCCTCTTCGTAAGTCTCGCAACCGCGGCGCCGGTCCGCGTAGAATTGGCGGGACTCGTCTATTCGGCAACGCGGCGCATAACTCCCGCGGTCGGCGAACCCTGGTACTTCCAGCCCGTGCCGCTCGGCTTGCTGGCGCTCGCCGCCGTCGGGGTCTTGAATGTTTGCTACTGGTGAGTGTGTCCGCGGCGCGCGGGGGAACTTGCGATGAATTTGGATATCCGCCTGCCGATCGCTTTGTTGTTCTCGCTGATCGGCACGCTGCTCATCGCCTACGGGGGGTGGGCGGGAGCGCCCGCGTCAGGGCCCGCGGCGGGCTTCAACGTCGATGCCTGGTGGGGGACCTGCCTGCTTGCGTTCGGACTATTCATGTGGTGGCTTGCCCGGCGATGAGCGCCATCGACGTCGGCTGTTTTCGTGGCGATTTCGCGGCGCATTTCGCCGCAACGCCCCGGCTGTTTCGAGCGCCCGGCCGCGTCAATCTCATCGGCGAGCATACGGACTACAATGACGGTTACGTGATGCCGGCGGCGATCGGCTTCGACACATTCGTCGCCATTGCGCCGCGCGCCGATCGCATGCTTCGGGTGCACTCGAGCCATTTCGGCGCAACCCTCGATTTGCGCCTGCCGGCGCGCGGAGCGCCGCCGCCGGGGGCGCCGCGCCGCGCCGGCTGGCAGGATTACGTCCTCGGTGTCGCCTGGGCGCTGCAGGAACACGGGGTCGAGTTGGGCGGCGCGGATCTGTTGATCGCCGGCGAGGTACCGCTCGGCGCCGGCTTGAGTTCCTCGGCCTCGCTCGAAGTTGCCGTCGCGCTCGCGCTCGCCGCCACGAGCGACGGCGGCCCCTTCACGCCCCTCGACGTAGCGCGCCTCTGTCAGCGTGCCGAGAACGAGTATGTCGGGATGCGCTGCGGCATCATGGACCAGTACGCCGCTGCGGGCGGGCGCGCCGGGCACGCCTTGTGGCTCGATTGCCGATCGCTGCAACACGAACTCGTGCCGCTCGCCGACGGGGCATCGCCGCACGCCCCGCGGCTCGTCGTCTGCAATTCCATGGTCAAGCATCAGCTGGCCGGCGGCGAGTACAACGCGCGGCGTGCCGAGTGCGAACGCGGCGTCGCGGAGTTCGCGCGCAGGGTCCCGGGCGTCGCGGCGCTGCGCGACGTGACGCCGGAACTCCTCGCCGACCACGGCGCAGCCCTCGACCCGGTCGTGTACCGGCGCTGCCGCCACGTCGTCACCGAGAACGAGCGCGTGCGGGCCGCCGCAGAGGCGCTGCGTGCGGGCGACTTCGGCGGCTGCGGGTGCCTCATGCGCGCCTCCCACCGGAGCCTCGCCGGGGACTACGCGGTGAGCTGTGCGGAACTCGATCTGCTCGTCGACATCGCCGACGAACTGCCCGGCGTCTACGGCGCGCGCATGACCGGCGGCGGATTCGGCGGCTGCACGGTGAACCTCGTGCGCGCCGACGCAGTCGAACGTTTTTGCGCCGAGATCCGGCGGCGCTACCGCGACGGCACCGGCCGCGACGCCGAGGTCTACGTCTGCGAAGCTTGCGATGGTGGTTCGGAGCTCAATCCATGAGCGTCGACGGGCCTTGCGCGCTTCTCGATCTGCAGGGCGACGTGCATCGGCGCTGGAACCCGCTCGCGCGCGAATGGGTCCTCGTCTCGCCGCACCGCACAGCGCGCCCTTGGCAAGGGCAAACCGAAGCGCGCTCACCCGTCGTCGCGGCGCATTATGATCCGGCATGTTATCTCTGCCCGGGCAATGCGCGGGTCGGGGGACTCGTGAATCCACGTTACACGAACACTTTCGCGTTCGACAACGACTTCGCCGCCTTGAGCCCGCAAGGTTCCGTGGCGACGGTCGACGATGCGGGTCTCTTGATCGCGGCAGGCGAGAGCGGGCGCTGTCGCGTGCTGTGCTACTCGCCACTGCACGACTTGACCCTGGGCCAGATGCCGGCGTCCGTCATCCGGGGCGTCGTCGATGCTTGGAGCCGCGAATACCGTGAACTCGGGCGGGACCCCGACATCCGTGCGGTCACGATCTTCGAAAACCGGGGCGCGATGATGGGCGCGAGCAACCCGCATCCGCACGGCCAGATCTGGGGCAATCGCACGATCCCGAACGCGATCGCGACGGAGTCCGCCGCGCAGCGCGCGCATCGCGAGGCCCGCGGCGGCTGCCTGCTCTGCGAGTACGCGCGGCTCGAACTCGCGCGCGCCGAGCGCATCGTGTGCGCCAACGACAGTTTCGTCGCCGTCGTGCCGTTTTGGGCCGTCTGGCCGTTCGAGACCCTGGTGATGCCGCGGTTTCACGTGGGCGCGATCGATGCGCTCGAGCCCGCCGCCTGCAATGATTTCGCGCACCTGCTCAAGGATCTCGCGAGCCGCTACGACCGCCTGTTCGACGTGACCTTCCCGTACACGATGGGCTTGCACCAACAGCCGACCGACGGCCTGGACCACGCGCATTGGCACCTGCACGCGCATTTCTATCCGCCGTTGCTGCGCTCGGCCACGGTGCGCAAGTTCATGGTGGGCTATGAATTGCTCGCAGGTTCCCAGCGGGACATCACCGCGGAAATCGCCGCGGCGCGCCTGCGCGAGCTCCAGGCTTGAGTTCACGCGCGGCGCCGCGCGAGTCGGCCACTTCGGAATCCCGATAACACTCCGCAAACCAAATGGTAGGATCGTGAGCGGAGTTCTCGGCCTTGGGCGAGCAACGCCGACGGCTCGGTCTGACTCCGCAGGCTTTCTCTAATCCACAAAAAGAGTATAGTGCAACCCGTTGATTTATTGGTGCCCAGGAGAGGACTCGAACCTCCACGAATTGCTCCACTGGTACCTGAAACCAGCGCGTCTACCAGTTCCGCCACCTGGGCAAGATGGGTCCGCGATACGCGAGGCGCGGAATTCTACGCAACCGACCGACCTTGCGCAACCAACCTGACCTTGTCAATCGATGCTGGGCACCCCACAACCGTTACTTCTTTCAACAAATTTCAACAAAGCGATATTTCACTATGACGAGACGTGGAACCCCCGGTTCGCGCACCAGCGCCAATGATTGGCGCGGCGAAGATCCCAACCTGGAGTTGGAGAAATCGCGCTATGCCGAACCGATTGCGAGCCGCGAACTGCTGCTCAAGCACTTGGCTGAAGCTCCCGAGCCCTTGAGCGCGGCGCGTCTTGCCAAGCGACTCGGCCTCACGACGGACGCGCAGCGCGACGCGCTCGGCAAGCGGCTTGCCGCCATGGTGCGCGACGGACAGGCACTGCAGAGCGAGCACGGCTTCAGCACTGCGGGCGAGGCCGAACGAGTTGCGGGCCGGGTGCGCGGACGCGCCAGCGGCGAAGTTCTGATCATGCCCGACGACGGCTCGGCACCGCTCGTGCTCGCGCGCGCCGACACGGCAACGCTCATGCATAACGATCGGATCGAAGTGCGCGCCGTCGGCGTCAACGACCGCGGCCGGCGCATGGCGCGGCTCATCCGGCGCATCGGCGATTCGCCCGAACGCATCGGCGGCGTCTGGCACACAGGCCCCGGTCGCGGCCGCGTCACGCCCGAGGATCCGGGTCACTGGTATTCGGTCGAAGTACCGCTGCGCGACCGCAACGGCGCCGAAGACGAGGACTACGTGATCGTCGAGGTCACGAAGCGTCCCCAAGGCGAGTATGCGGCTCAAGGTCGCATCGTCGAGGTGCTCGAGAACCTGCGTCCATCGGACCTCGCGGCACGCTTTGCGGTGTTGCGCCACGATCTGCCGCAGGAGTTTCCGCCCGAAGTCCTGCGCGCCGCGAACCGCTTCAGCCCGGACGTCGAAGCGGCGGACCTGGCCGGACGCGAGGATCTGCGCAAGCTGCCGCTCGTGACGATCGACGGCGCCGACGCCAAGGACTTCGACGACGCCGTGTATGCGGAGTCGCGCCGCTGGGGCGGCTGGCGCCTCGTCGTCGCGATCGCCGACGTGAGCAACTACGTGCGTACCGGCGGCGAACTCGACGTCGAGGCGCGGGCGCGCGCAACGTCGGTGTATTTCCCGGACCGGGTGATCCCGATGCTGCCGGAGCATTTGTCGAATCACCTCTGCTCGCTGATGCCGAATGTCGACCGCCTGGCCTTCGTTTGCGACATGCGCGTGAGCCGGTCGGGCAAGCTCAGCAAGACGCGATTCTACGAGGCCGTGATCCGCTCACATGCACGGCTCACCTACGATGAGGCTTGGGGCTTTCTCGAGAAGCCGAAAACGGGCGCCACGGCGGCGATGACGCCCGCCGTGCGCGATTCCCTGAAAAACCTGTATGCCGTCTACAACGCGCTAAAAGTAGCCCGCGACGCGCGCGGTGCACTGGATTTCCGCGGCGGTGAGGTCAAGGCGCGCATCGGCGACGACGGCCGCATCGAAGGATTCTTTTCGGTGACGCGCAATGATGCGCACCGCCTCATCGAGGAATGCATGATTGCCGCGAACGTCGAGGCCGCGGTCGCGTTGCGCCTTGCCAAAGCCGGGAGCCTGTATCGCGTGCATGGACAGCCGGAGGACAAGCGCGTCACGGAATTGCAGAAGGTGCTGAATTCCCTGCAGGTCGGCGCGCAGTTTTCGGAGAAACCAACGCCGCGCGAGTTTCGCCAGCTCGTCGACCGACTGCATGCGCGTCCCGATGGACTGCTGCTCGAGAGCCTCGTGATCCGCTCGCTTGCCCAGGCTGTCTACCAGCAGACCAACATCGGTCATTTCGGGCTCGCGCTCGAAGAGTATGCCCATTTCACGTCGCCGATCCGGCGGTATCCGGACCTGCTCGTGCATCGCGCGATCAAGGCGGCGGTCGTGCCGAAGTCGCCTTCCGGCCACCGTTACAGCACGGCCGAACTGCAGGCGCTGGGCTTCGAGAGCTCGCAGCGCGAGCGCCGCGCGGACGACGCCGCCCGCGATGTCATGAGCTATTTGCGCTGCCTCTATTTGCAGCCGCGAGTCGGCGAGAGCTTCGATGCAACGATTACGAGCGCGCTTGAATTCGGACTGTTCGTCCAGCTCAAGGAGATGCCGATCGACGGGCTCGTGCACATCTCGGCGATACCCGGCGATTACTGGGAACTCGAGGCCGGCGGCATGGGCCTCGTCGGGCAGCGCACCGGCCGGCGCTGGCAGATGGGCGATGCCGTGCGCGTGCGCTTGACGCGCGTCGACCTCGCGCAGCGCCAGATCGATTTCGAACTGTTGGACGGGGAGTCCGGCACCTCGCACGGCCCGGTGCGCGCGCCGCGGCGCGGCGGCGGCGGTGGCGGCGGCGGGGGCCGGCGTGCCAAGAGCGGCGGCGAGGGTAGCCACGGCGGCGGCTCGCGCCGAGGTGGTGGCGGCACTGGAGCCGGCGGGGGCGGGGGCGGCGCCGGTGGTGCGGGCGGGAGTGGCGGCGGCGCGGGCGGCGGCACAGGGTCTGCACGCGGTGGCGGCCGTCGCGGGTCGGGCGGCGGCCGGCGACGCGGCTAGCTCCTGCGCGTGGGTCCCCGGGGCGGCGCCGATCCGAAGCGGCACTATGTCTTCGGTCTGCACGCCGTCGCCGCCGTGCTCGAGCGCGCTCCCGAGCGTGTGCTCGAGCTCTGGTGCGCCCAGCCGCGCGACGATCAGCGCATGCGGGCCTTGCGAGCGCAAGCCGAGGGATTGGGGCTCCGGGTCCAGGCGGTGGCCGCCGAGGCATGCACCAAGCTCGTGGGCGACGTGGTGCATCAAGGCGCGGTCGCCGCAGTGCGGCCGCTCGCGCCGTGGAGCGAGGCCGAACTGTTCGCGGGACTCGAGAGTCTCCCCGGAACCCCGCTCTTGCTCGTGCTCGACGGCGTCACCGATCCCCACAATCTGGGCGCCTGCTTGCGTACGGCCGATGCCGCCGGCGCACATGCGCTCGTGATTCCGCGCGACCGATCCGCGAGCGTCGATGCCGTAGCGAGAAAGGTTGCCGCGGGCGCGGCGGAATTCGTGCCGGTCGCGAGCGTCACCAACCTCGCGCGGACGCTCGATGGCCTGAAGGAGCGGCACATTTGGGTCGCGGGAACCGCCGGCGACGCTGCCGAGAGCCTTTACGCAGCCGATTTGAACCGGCCCCTCGCGCTCGTGCTCGGAGCGGAAGGGGAGGGAATGCGGCGCTTGACGCGGGAGCGATGCGACTTTTTGGTGCATATCCCCATGGCGGGCCGGGTTCCCTCCCTGAACGTCTCGGTGGCGGCGGGCGTTTGTCTTTTCGAGGCGAGGCGCCAACGTTCCGGTTGACCGCATCCACGCCCAGCGCGTACTATCCGCGCTCGTTTTTCCCCGGCCCCGCGGCCGGCTTCACTCCTTGCCTCACCGCTCGCGACGGGAGGCTTCACCCGTAGGGAGCTACAATGCGGCATTATGAAATCGTGCTCCTGGTTCACCCGGACCAGAGCGAGCAAGTTCCTGCGATGGTCGAGCGCTACAAAGGCATGATCAGTGCCGGCGGAGGCTTCGTGCATCGCTTCGAAGATTGGGGTCGGCGCCAGCTGACGTTCCCCATTTCCAAGGTCCACAAGGCCCACTACATCCTGCTCAACATCGAGATCGATCAGAAGACGCTCGATGAGCTGAACGGCTCCTTCCGCTTCAGCGACGCGGTCCTGCGTCACCTCGTCGTCAAGATGGACGAGGCCGTGACCGAGGCCTCGCCGATGGCGCGTGCACCGGACGAAAACGCCCGGCGCCACGACGACTTCGACGACGGCGACGGCGACGACGATCTGCCCATCAGTGCGCGCTAACGAGGAGTCACCATGGCACGTTTTTTCCGACGCAAGAAGTTTTGCCGCTTCACGGCCGATGACGTCAAGCAGATCGACTACAAGGATCTCGTGACGCTCAAGAGCTACATCACCGAAACGGGCAAGATCGTACCGAGCCGCATCACCGGCACGCGCGCCCATTACCAGCGCCAGCTGCAGCTCGCGATCCGTCGCGCGCGCTTCCTCGCGCTCCTGCCCTACACCGATCAGCATTGAGGCGGGTGACCGATCATGGAAATCATTCTGCTGCAGAAAGTCGCGAACCTCGGTCAGATCGGCGATCGCGTCAAGGTGAAGTCGGGTTACGCCAGGAATTTCCTGGTTCCCACCGGCAAGGCGACCGTCGCCACCGTCAAGAACATTGCGCAATTCGAGGCGCAACGCGCCGTGCTCGAAGCGAAGGCCAACGAGGAACTCGCCCTGGCTCAGGCGCGGGCGCTGAAATTCGAAAACTTCAAGCTCGAACTGCGCGCCAAGGCGGGCACGGAAGGCAAGCTGTTCGGATCGATCGGCACGGCGGACATCGCCGAAGCCGCGGGCAAGGCGGGTCAGCCGATCACTCGGGCCGAAGTGCGCATGCCGACCGGGCCCATCCGTTCCACGGGTGAGCATCAGGTTCAGCTGCACCTGCACACCGACGTGGACGTCACGCTGGTCGTCACGATCGTCGCCGAAGACTAGCGGCCGCCGCGGCCGCGACGCGCAGGCTCTTCACGTGGCTGCACGCATCGGCAATCGATCGCCCGGAATGGGCGGCGAGGGCCTGCGTCTGCCGCCTCACTCGATCGAAGCCGAGCAATCCGTGCTCGGCGGCCTCATGCTCGATTCCGCGGCCTGGGACCAGATCGCCGATCGCGTCTCGGGCGAGGATTTTTACCGCCACGATCACCGGCTGATCTTCGAGGCCGTCGCCGGTCTCATCGAACGCAGTCAACCCTGTGATGCCGTCACGCTGTCGGGCCATCTGGACAGCCAGGGCGTGCTCGATCAGGCGGGCGGTCTCGCCTATCTCGGCTCGCTCGCCCGCGACACGCCGACCGCGGCCAACATCAGAGCCTACGCCGACATCGTGCGGGAGCGCTCGGTGTTGCGTCAGCTCATCACCGCCGGCAATCTCATCGTCGGCAGCGCGCTCGAGCCCGAGGGCCGCGAGGCGCGCGAGATCGTCGATGAGGCCGAACGCGCCGTGTTCGAGATCGCGGAGCGCGGATCGCGCGGCAAGGTCGGATTCGTCGCGGTCAAGAGCGTGCTGCCCGGGGTCGTCGATCGCATCGACGAGCTCTATCATTCGGACGGGAAGATGACCGGCATCTCGACCGGCTTCAAGGCGCTCGACGAGATGACTTCCGGCCTGCAGCCCGGCGATTTGATCATCGTTGCCGGACGACCGTCCATGGGCAAAACCACGCTCGCCGTCAACATCGCCGAGAACGCGGCCCTGGGATCGAACAAGTCGGCGGCGATCTTCAGCATGGAAATGTCCGCCGAGTCCCTGACCTTGCGCATGATTTCGTCGCTGGGGCGGATCAACCAGAGCAATCTGCGTTCCGGGCGCCTGCACGAGGACGACTGGCCGCGCATCGATTCGGCGATGACCCAGCTCTCGGGGGCGAAGATCTTCGTCGACGAAACGCCCGCACTCACGCCGACCGAGGTTCGCGCGCGCGCGCGGCGCTTGAAGCGCGAGCGCGGCCTCGACCTGATCGTCGTCGACTACCTGCAGCTCATGCAGGTGTCGGGTACGAAGGAGAACCGCGCGACGGAGATCTCGGAGATCTCGCGCTCGCTCAAGGCGCTCGCCAAGGAATTGAAGGTGCCGGTGATCGCCCTCTCGCAGCTGAACCGGGGTGTCGAACAGCGCGTCGAGAAGAAGCCCGTCATGTCGGATCTGCGCGAATCGGGGGCGATCGAACAGGACGCCGACGTGATCCTGCTCATTTACCGCGAGGAGGTCTATGAGCAGAACACGACCCGCAAGGGCATCGCCGACATCATCATCGCGAAGCAGCGCAACGGCCCGACCGGCGAGGTGCAGCTGACCTTCCTGGGGCAGTACACGAAGTTCGAAAATTTCGTCCCCGAGTCGTACGCGGAGGGTGTGTTCAGGCAATAGTGTTCAGGTAATCTTGCGGCTTACGTCCCGCCGGAGTCCAAAGCCGTTGTACAGACTGTTCGAGCGCCTCGTCGCTCCCTTCCCGGACGATCCCCCGGCCCAGATGCCGCGCGGATTTTTCGCGTTCATGTGGGCCTGCACGCGCGGCATGCGCGGCTTCATCACGACGATGACGGCCGCCACGGCCGTGATCGGCGCCTTCGAGGCGCTGCTGTTCAGCATGCTCGGTCATGTCGTCGATTGGCTCGCGAAGGTCGAGCCGTCCAAGCTGTGGACGGAGCACCGCAGCTCGCTGCTGCTGCTCGCGGCGATCCTGGTGGGCAGCACGCTGTTGATCGCCATGCAGAGTCTGATCCGGCGGCAGGCCCTGGCCGGGAACTTCTCGATGCGTTTGCGCTGGGATTTTCACCGCAACATGCTCGCCCAGAGCTTGAGTTTCTATCAGGACGAGTTCGCGGGCCGCGTCGCGACCAAAGTCATGCAGACCGCGCTCGCCGTGCGCGACGCCTGGATGATCCTCACCGACATCCTCGTCTACGTCCTGATCTATTTCGCAACCATCGTGCTCGTGGTCGGCGATTTCAGCCTGTGGCTGCTCGTGCCGTTCCTGGGCTGGCTCGGCTTGTACGCGTTGTCAGTATGGTACTTCGTGCCGCGCCTCGCCGCGGTCGCAAAGTCCCAAGCCGATGCCCGCTCGATGATGACCGGTCGCATCACCGACGCCTACACCAACATCGCGACCGTCAAACTCTTCTCGCATACGCAGCGCGAAAGCGGCTACGCGAAGAGCGCCATGGTCGAGTTCCTCCAAACCGTGTATGGACAGATGCGCATGATCACGGCCTTCGAGGTCGTCAATCACGCGCTCAGCATGGCATTGATCGTCGGCACCGCCGGCGTCACGCTGTGGCTCTGGACGCGCGGCGAAGTGGGTGTCGGCGCCGTCGCCGCGGCCACCGCCATGGCGCTGCGCCTCAATGGCATTTCCCACTGGGTGATGTGGGAAATCGCGAATCTGTTCGAACAGATCGGCACCGTTCAGGACGGCATCAATACGCTCGCGAGCGAGCACACGGTCGTCGATCGTCCCGATGCGGCGCCGCTCGTCGTCTCGCGCGGCGAGATTCGCTTCGAGCGGGTCAATTTCGCCTACGGCGCCGCACCCTCGGCGACGCATCGCCCGGTCATCGATGCGCTCGATCTGCGCATCCGGCCCGGCGAGAAAATCGGCCTCGTCGGGCGCTCCGGTGCCGGGAAGAGCACGATCGTGAACCTGCTGCTGCGCTTCTACGATTTGCGCGACGGCCGGGTGCTCATCGACGGCCAGGACATCTCGCAGGTCACCCAGCATAGTTTGCGGGCTCAAATCGGCATGGTGACGCAGGATACCGCCCTGCTGCACCGGTCGGTGCGCGACAATATTCTCTATGGCCGGCCCGACGGCACGGACGCGGAGATGATCGCTGCGGCCAAGCGCGCCGAGGCGCACGACTTCATCCAGACGCTGAGCGATGCCAAGGGCCGCCACGGTTACGACGCGCACGTCGGCGAACGCGGCGTGAAATTGTCGGGCGGCCAGCGTCAACGCATCGCGATAGCCCGCGTCATGCTCAAGGACGCGCCGATCCTGCTGCTCGATGAGGCGACCAGCGCCCTCGACAGCGAAGTCGAGTCGGCGATCCAGCAGAGCCTCTACCGGCTCATGGAGGGCAAGACCGTCGTCGCGATCGCACATCGCCTCTCGACGATCGCGGCGATGGATCGGCTCGTCGTGCTCGACAAGGGTCGCATCGTCGAGGAGGGCGATCACGCGAGTTTGCTCGCGCAAGGCGGCTTGTACGCGCGCCTGTGGGCGCACCAGACCGGGGGGTTCCTCGGCGAGGAAGCCGACGAGGCCGAGGATGCGCGGACCCTGCAGGCGGGCTAGCCCGAATGGATTGGCGGCGGTCGGCCGGGCCGCCACCCGTCATTCCGAGATCCACATCCGATCGTCCGGATAATCCGCCTCGGTTTTTCCGCCGGAGAGGGCCCGCACGGCCGCGACCTGAAATCCCCAATAACTCATCGTCGGCGGTGTGAGTCCCCGCTCCGTGAAGAGCACGGCGTTCAAGCGGTGCAGGCGGTGGAACGGTACGCCCGGAAAAGCGTGGTGCGCAGTGTGATACTGCATTTGCCAGGCCATCCAGCGCATCAGGGCATTCGTGCGCGTGCTCCGGGTGTTGCCGAGGATGTCATCGTCGTGCGCAAGACCCAGGTGCTCGATCGTGTTCTGCAATTGGTGCATGAACTTCATCGCACACATCGGCGCGAGCCACAGGAGCAGTGCGGCGTAGCTGTGCATGACCCCCGATATCGCCGCGAACGCCGTGTAGCCCGCGAGGTGCCAGCGCGCTTCGCGGATCAGTTCGGCGTGACGGTACGCCGGCAGGTAGGGTTCGGTGACGATTCCGCAGGAGAATCGAACGATGCGCCGCCAGCGCGTATACCAGTAGGTCACCCCCGACATCCACAGCAGGTAGGATCCCAGCGTGTAGCGCTCGCGGGCAAGTTCGCCGTCGCGCGTCCAGTCCTGTGTGTAGCGATGGTGGGCCATGTGCTGAACCTGGTCGAAGGTGCGCGGGTAGAACATCACGAAACCGAACAGCCGGCCGACCCACTCGTTGAACCAGCGCGTTCGAAACACGGTGCCGTGGCTGAGCTCGTGTTGCCCCGCATAGAGAAAATTCAGCAGCATGCCGTGGACGGCGAATAGCGGAATGGCCCACCAGCCGTCCCGCGCGAACCACAACAGCGTACCGGTCGCCGCAATCGCCCCGACATGCGAAAGGGTCTGGCGCGCGCCGGCCGCATCGGAGGTTACACAAAGGCTCCGCAGGGTCGCGCTGTCGAGAAGTTCGCGCCGGCTGCTCGTGGCCACTTTCTCCATGATCTTGATCCTCGCAGGTCGGTGACGCAGGTGGACGCCGGCCGCGCTTGTGAGCGGCGGCGCCATGCCCTAGCCTAGCGGACTCATCGCCTTGAAACTCGGGAGTCCGCATCATGACCGATACACCCAGTTACACGCCACCCAAAATCTGGACTTGGAACCCGGCGAACGGCGGTCAATTCGCGGGCATCAACCGGCCGACCGCGGGAGCACGGCAGGACCAGGAGCTCCCCGTCGGACGGCATCCGCTGCAACTGTATTCGCTCGCGACGCCGAACGGCGTCAAGGTCACGATCCTGCTCGAGGAGTTGTTGGCGAGCGGTCATACGGGAGCGGAATACGATGCCTGGCTGATCCGGATCCTCGAAGGCGGTCAGTTCGGCAGCGGCTTCGTCGCGGTCAACCCGAATTCGAAGATTCCCGCGCTCATGGACCATAGCGGCCCGAAGCCGCAGCGCGTGTTCGAATCGGGTGCGATCCTCTTGTATCTAGCGGAAAAGTTCTCGGCTTTCCTGCCGGCGGAAGGCGCTGCTCGCACCGAATGCCTTTCGTGGCTCTTTTGGCAGATGGGCAGTGCGCCCTACGTCGGGGGCGGCTTCGGCCATTTTTACGCCTATGCGCCCACGAAGATCGAGTATGCGATCGATCGTTTTGCGATGGAGGCGAAGCGCCAGCTCGACGTGCTCGATCGGCGCCTGGCGGAGTCGCCGTATCTGGCGGGGCCCGAGTATACGATCGCCGACATCGCGGTCTGGCCGTGGTACGGCGGCCTCGCGCAGGGCAGGCTGTATGGCGCGGCCGAATTCCTGCAGGCGCAAGACTACCGGCACCTGCTGCGCTGGAGCGACGCGATCGCGGCGCGACCCGCGGTGCAGCGCGGTCGCAAGGTCAATTGTGCGTGGGGCGAGCTTGCCGACCAGTTGCATGAGCGACATGACGCGAGCGATTTCGAGACGAAGACCCAGGACAAGATCGCTGTTGCCGCCGCGGCGCCCGCCGGGTAAGTCGCCGCTTGCTCGGCCTCGCGCTCATCGCCGCACTCGCAAGTGCGCCTGCCGGGGCGGCGGATATGCTGTCCGCGGTTCAAGTCCTGCGCGAAGGCGGTTGCGGCGGAACCCTGCCGGCCGCCGGGTCCCTGCATCACAGCGCCCTGCTCGACCGGGCCGCCGAACGCTGGGCTGCGGGCCGATTACCGGCGTCAGCCGCCGAGTTCGTGGGCTACGATGCCGAACGGACCGCCGGCTTGCATCTCAAGGGGCCCGGGATGGCGGCGGTCGAACTGCTCAAACGATCGGATTGCCGCACCGTGACGAACCGGTCGCTGCGCGATATCGGTGTCTACCGCCGCGGCGCCGATACCTGGATCATGCTGGCGGCCGAATTTGTGGCGCCCTCGCGCGCCGAGGCGCCCGCGGTCGCGGCGCGGACGCTCGAACTCGTCAACGCGATTCGCTCGCGCGGATCCCGCTGCGGAGCGCGGAACTTCGCGCCGGCGCCCGCGGTAAGGCTTTCCGAGCCCCTCGCGCTGGTCGCATTCGGCCATGCGCAGGATATGGCGCAGCATGGCTATTTCGAGCACGAAGACCGTTACGGCCGCACGCCCGCAGATCGTGTTCGTGCGACCGGTTATCGCGAAAAGCTCGTCGGCGAAAACATTGCCTACGGTCCCAAATCCGCCGAAGAGGTCGTGAAGGGCTGGCTCGATAGTCCGGCGCACTGCGAGAACCTCTTGGATCCTCGCTTTGCCGAAATGGGAATCGCTTACGTACCCGGCCGCGGCGCCAAGCGCGGACTCTATTGGGTGCAATTACTCGTCGATCCCAAGATCTGAGGCGCCTGGTCCTCGAGGCTGGCGACGAGAGCGGGGATGGCCTGCTTGAACCTGAAGAAGCCCGCATGGGCGTGCGGCCAAGCATGGCGATCCCAGGCACGCTGAAGCCGCACGAGGCGGATGCCTGCGGCGCGCAAGCGCAGGTCGAGGACAGCGAGCCGGTAGGCGGTGGGACCCACGGGTGCATAAGCCGTCACGATCTCAGGCACGGCCAGCGACAGCGCCCAGGCCACGAGGTGATCGGTTTGCGTCGCTGTCGCGCCGGAGGCGCAGGTCGCGCCGGCCGGCGCCGCAAAGTGCGCGCCTGCCCGCTCGAGACCGTCCGCGAGGGCTCTTGTCGCAAACCGCGAGCGGGGCGCGCTCGGCGACGGCTGATCGACGGGCAGCGCGCCGATTCCGACGACGTGGGCTGGGAGGTCCCAAGTTTCCGCCTGCAGGTCCTCTTCCGTGAGCAGCAGGCCGACGCGCGCCGCGCTCACCGCATCCGGGGGGAACCCCGGGCGCGTGATCGCCACCGCGGGGGCAGCCTCCGTGAGCGCCGGCGCATCTTCGGCGAGTTGACCGGCGGGGTCGAAGCGCCCTTGCGTATATTTGCGAATATTATCCGCGCGCGCGAGATAGTGCTTCCCCGGAGTATGCAGGCCCGCAACCCACCGCCAGGACAGCGTATTCGAGGCGGGATCGGCATCGACGAGGTGATCGTAGAAGAATGCCGCACCGAGTTGCCAAGGCAGGCGCAGCGTGAAGATCCAAATGCTCGCGAACCACATGCGCGCATGATTGTGCAGCCAGCCGGTCTCGATGAGTTCCGTGGTCCAGCTGTCGAAGCAGGCGATGCCGGAGCGCGCCTCGACCGCGCGTTGGTAGCCGCCGGCCAGTTCACGCTCCTGCGCGAGGCGCCGTTCGAGATCTTTCAGTTCGCGTTCGAAGCGAACATAGACGGCCGGCCGCAGTTCCAGCCAGCCCTTCCAATAGCTGCGCCAGCAAACCTCCTCGATGAACTTTTCGGCGCGCGCCGTGCCATGACGCGCGAGGACTGCCCGGATCGCTTCGGCCTCCGTGACGAGGCGTCGCCGAATCCACGGTGAGAGGCCCGATACCGCCGAAGCCTGGTGTCGGCCGCCGTCGACGTTTCGATCGCGTGCGTAATCGATGCCCGCACGCGGCACGAAATCGGCGAGCCGCGCGAGGCCGGCAGTGCGGGTTGCCGCCAATGCTCAGACCAAACCGGCCGCCTGCAATTCGGCGAACTCGGCGTCGGAGAAAATCCGCGAGCGCGTATGGAACGCCTTGCCCTCGGGTCCTTCGAGCGAAAAGGTGCCCCCGTGGCCCTCGATGACGTCGATGATCAGCTGCGTATGCTTCCAGTATTCGTACTGGGACTTGCTGATAAAGAACGGACTGCCGCCGATCTCGCCGAGCAGCACGTCGCCCGCTCCGGTGGTGATTTCGCCGGGTAGATAACAGTTCGCGGCGCTGTTGTCGCAGCAGCCGCCCGACTGATGAAACATGACGGGACCGTGCTTGCGCTTGAGATCCTCGATCAATTCGAGCGCCGCGGGCGTGGCGATGACTCTGTCGATCATGCTGTACCTCGTGGTGAGGGAGGACGGGCACCGCAACGGCTGCCGTCCCCCTCCTTGGACTCCCAACCGACCACCAGATGCTAGAAAAAGCCGAGCTTCTTCGGGCTGTAGCTCACGAGCAGATTCTTGGTCTGCTGGTAATGGTCGAGCATGACCTTGTGCGTCTCGCGGCCGATGCCGGACTCCTTGTACCCGCCGAACGCGGCATGCGCCGGGTAGGCGTGATAGCAATTCGTCCACACGCGGCCCGCCTTGATCGCCCGACCCATGCGATAGGCCGTGTTGCCGTCGCGCGACCAGACGCCGGCGCCGAGGCCGTACAGCGTGTCGTTGGCGATTTCGAGCGCCTCGGCCTCGGTTTTGAAGGTGGTCACCGCCAGCACCGGTCCGAAGATCTCCTCCTGGAACAGACGCATCTTGTTGTGCCCCTTGAACAGCGTCGGCTGGACGTAGTAGCCGCCCGCGAGGTCGCCGGCCAGGTGCGCCTGCTCGCCGCCGATCAACAGTTCCGCGCCCTCCTGGCGGCCGAGATCGAGGTAGGTCAGGATTTTCGTGAGCTGTTCCTTCGATGCCTGGGCGCCGATCATCGTGTCGGTGTCGAGCGGATTGCCCTGCTTGATGGCGCGCACGCGCCCGAGCACGCGGTCGATGAATTGATCGTAGATCGACTCTTGAATCAAGGCGCGCGACGGGCAGGTGCAGACCTCGCCCTGGTTGAAGGCGAACAGCACGAGACCCTCGACGGCCTTGTCGAGGAAATCGTCGTCGGCCGAGGCTACGTCCGCAAAGAAGACGTTCGGCGACTTGCCGCCGAGTTCGAGCGTCGCCGGAATCAGATTGTTGGCGGCGGCCTGCGCAATCACGCGGCCCGTCGTCGTCGAACCCGTGAACGCTATTTTCGCGATGCGCCGGCTCTGTGCGAGCGGCAGACCCGCTTCCCGACCATAGCCGTTCACGATGTTGAGCACGCCCGGCGGCAGCAGATCGGCGATCAGTTCGGCGACCAGGAGGATGCTGATCGGGGTTTGTTCGGCGGGCTTGAGCACGACCGCATTGCCCGCACCGAGCGCGGGTGCGAGTTTCCACGCGGCCATGAGGATCGGAAAGTTCCAGGGAATGATCTGGCCCACGACGCCCAGCGGTTCGTGATAGTGATAGGCGACGGTCGTCTCGTCGAGATCGCTCAACGCGCCTTCCTGAGCGCGCACGCAGCCCGCGAAATAGCGGAAGTGGTCGACGGCGAGGGGGATGTCGGCGTTCAAGGTTTCGCGGATCGGTTTGCCGTTGTCGACGGTCTCGGCGTAGGCGAGCTTCTCGAGATTCTGTTCGAGGCGGTCGGCGATCTTCAGAAGGACGTTGGCGCGTTCACCGGCCGAGGTTTTGCCCCACTTCTCGGCGGCGGCGTGCGCCGCGTCGAGCGCGAGTTCCACGTCCTCGGCGGTCGAGCGCGCAGCCTTCGTGTAGACCTTGCCGCTGATCGGCGTGATCACGTCGAAATAAGAGCCTTTCACGGGTGCCACCCACTTGCCGCCGATGAAATTGTCGTATTTCGCCTTGAATTCGACTTTGGCGCCGACGGCGCCCGGTGCTGAGTAAATCATGTCTTCTCCCGGTTGTTGGTGAGCGCAGGGACGGGAGACACGGAACCAACTCCCCCAACCATGCAGCCGCGAATTATAGGCCAAGCCGCGCCGGCGTGCGGCGCCCAACTACTGCGGGCCTGCGGCGGTACGGCGAGGTCGCGCGGCGGCAAGGCGCGGTCGTGGTAGCATTTTGCATGCGGATTCCCACGATAGCGGCGCTTTGACCTTCCGGCCCCCGCGCGGAACCTCTCGTCATGCGCGCGCTTTCCATGTTCGGACCGGATTTCCCGTATTCCTATGACGATTTTCTGAGGTCGCCCGCGGGACTCGGCGTGCTGCCCGCTGCGGCGTCAGGGTCCGAGATCGCGATCGTCGGCGCCGGTATCGCGGGTATCGTCGCGGCGTATGAACTCATGCGGCTTGGACTCCGGCCCGTCATTTACGAAGCCGATCGGATCGGCGGGCGCCTGCGCTCGGAACCGTTCGTCGACGGCGATGGTGCGTACGCGGAATTGGGCGCAATGCGCTTTCCTCCGGCATCGGCGAGCCTGTTTCACTATTTGGACCTCGTCGGGCTCGAAACCGCGCCATTTCCGAATCCGCTCTCGCGCGCGGCGCCGTCGACGCGCATCGAGTTGAGCGGGCAAGAGTTCTATGCGCGCCGCGCAGCCGACCTGCCGCCGATTTTCCACCAGGTGGAACGCGCCTGGGCCGGTGCCCTCGCCGCCGATGCGAATTATCCCGAACTGCGCCGGGCGATTCATGCGCGCGATGCGGCAGCGGTCAAAGCGGCTTGGAATCCGCTCGTCGCGCGGCTCGATGAAGAGAGCTTCTACGGTTTCGTCGCCAAGGCCGAGGCCTTCCGTGCGCTCGGCTTCCGCGGCCGCGAGATCTTCGGCCAGGTGGGCTTCGGCACGGGCGGTTGGGATACCGACTTTCCGAACTCGATCCTCGAGATCCTGCGCGTCGTCGCAACGGGCGCCGACGAGGATCACCGCTCGGTCTCGGGCGGCATCGAACGGCTCCCGCGGCGGTTATGGGCGCACGCGCCGCAGCGCATCGCGCACTGGCCGGTGGGCACTTCGCTCGCGCGTTTGCACGATGGAACGCCGCGACCGGGCGTTCGCGGCATTGCGCGCGGCGCCGGCGGCGGCATCTCGATCACGGATCGCTACGGCAACCGGCGGGAGTTTGCCGCGGCGATCGTCTCCTGCCAGGTCTGGCTGCTGTCAGCGCGCATCGATTGCGCCGAGGAGCTGTTTCACCACGATCTGTGGATGGCGATGGAGCGCAGCCACTACATGCAGTCCTCCAAGACCTTCGTCATGGTCGACCGGCCGTTCTGGCGCGACACCGATCCGGCCACGGGCCGCGATCTCATGAGCATGACCCTGTCCGACCGCCTGACGCGCAGCACCTACCTGCTCGACAACGGGCCGGATCGGCGCGCGGTGATCTGTCTCTCGTACACCTGGAACGACGACGCGATGAAATGGATCTCGCTGCCGCTCGACGAACGTCTGCGCCTCATGCTGCATTCGCTCAAGCAAATCTACCCGCGCGTCGACATCGCCTCGCACATCATCGGCCGACCGATCACCGTGTCCTGGGAATCGGACCCGAACTTCATGGGCGCGTTCAAGGCGAACCTGCCGGGCCATTATCGCTATCAGCGGCGCCTCTACGGCCATTTCATCCAGCAGGATTTCGCCCCGGCGCATCGGGGCATCTTCCTCGCGGGAGATGATATTTCATGGACGGCCGGGTGGGCCGAGGGAGCGATCACGACGGCCCTGAATGCGGTCAGCGGCGTCGTTCGCCAGTTCGGCGGCCATTCGATCGCCGGCAATCCCGACCCGGTGGACCGATGGCCGGATCTCGCCCCGGCCTTGCTGCCATGACGCCGATGGCGAGTGCAACGATCGACCTCGGCGCCTTGCGCCACAATCTTGGCGTTATCCGCGCGCGCGCGCCGGACTCGCGCATCATGGCCGTGATCAAGGCGAACGCTTACGGTCACGGCCTCATCGCCGTGGCGCGCGCCTTGGGCGATGCAGATGCCTTTGCCGTTGCCCGTGTCGACGAGGGTTTGGCCCTGCGAGCGGCGGGCATCGTGACGCCCATCGTTCTGCTCGAGGGCATTTTCGATCGAGAACAACTCGATGCCGCGGTCGCCGCCGAATTCGAACTCGTCGTGCACATTCCCGAACAGATCGAGTTGCTGCGCGGGATCGGCGGGGCCCGCCCGCTCACCGTCTGGTTGAAGCTCGATACCGGGATGAATCGGCTCGGCTTCAAGGGTCCGGCGTTCGCGGCGGCGCTCGCCGCCCTGCAAACCCTGCCGTCGGTCCGGCAGCCGGTCCGTGCCATCAGCCATCTATCGGCCGCCGACGAACCGCGGCTCGCCACGACGATGCAGCAGGTCGCACGCTTCGACGCCGCGACGGCCGGCAAGAGCGCTTGCCGCAGCCTCGCGAACTCGGCCGGCCTGCTGAATTTTCCGGACGCCCAGGCCGACTGGGTGCGTCCCGGCTTGTTGCTCTACGGCGTCTCTCCGCTGCCCGAAACGCAGGGCAGCGCCTATGGACTCAAGCCCGTGATGACGCTCCATTCACGGATCATCGCCGTCAAGGACGTGAGCATCGGCGAGCAGGTGGGATATGGCGGAACCTGGACGGCGACGCGCCCTACGCACCTCGCCGTCGCGGCGATCGGCTATGGCGATGGGTATCCGCGCAGCGTCGGTTCGGGTGCTCCCGTGCTCGTCCGCGGACGGCGGGCAGCGCTCGCGGGTCGTGTCTCGATGGACATGATCGGTATCGATGTCACCGACTCGGGAGAGGTCGTGCGGGTGGGCGATCCCGTCGTGCTCTGGGGGCCCGAACTGCCCGTGGAGGAGATCGCCCGCTGGGCTGGAACGATTCCCTACGAACTGCTTTGCGGCATAAGCCAACGCGTCGCGGTCGAATTGCGCTGATCCATGCTGGCCGCAGCGACGCCCCAAAGAGCGCCGCTCATGCGGGTCAACTCTCGAAAAAACCCATCTTGACCCCTGCGAGCTGCACGACGTCATTGTCGTTGAGCCGGCGCGCCTGAGGTCCGATCGGGACACCGTTGACGAGCGGGTAATCGTTCTCCTTGCCGCTGTCGACGTGAACGATGAAGTACCCTTCCGAGCGCCGCGTGATCGCGGCAACCTGGACGCCGGGTCGACCCAGGGTGGTCAGGGCCTTCGTCAGTTCGAGTTCGCGTCCGGCGAAAGCGCCCGAGAGCACCTGCAGCTTCGCCTTGGGGAGGGCGGCAACGCTTTCGGGCGCCGTGGTTCCATTGCGGACAGGGACCGCCAGAGCCGCCTGATCGACGGCCTGACCGACCCGGCGAATGCGGTCCTCACCCTGCGAACTCGACGTGATGACCATGGTTTTTTCGAAATCGTCCGACTCGGCCGAGCCATCCTGCTGATCGACGAAGCGCAACTGGTGGTGGCCGACCGTGATGACGTCACCATGCTGCATGGCATGCTTCTTGATGAGCTTGCCGTTGACGTAGGTGCCGTTGGTGCTGTTCAGATCTTCGAGGAACGAGTCGTTGAGAATATTGATGATGAGGGAGTGATGTCCGCTGACCGCGGGGTTATCAATCCGGATGTCATTGTCCGGAAGCCTACCGATGGTGTAGCGCTCTTTGTTCATGTTGTATTCAGCAAGGACTTGACCGTCCAAGCTGAGCATCAGGCGTGCCATTCAGACTCCATTTCCCTGCCGTCTACCCGAACCAACCGAGGATTTTGTCAAATATACGCCGGTGAGCGGGGAATGGCTCTGTAACGTGGGCCATGATGACCGACACATTGTCCCGCCCGCCGTTATCGTTCGATAGTTGAATCAATTGCTTAGCAACCGTATCAAGATTAGCACTAAAGGTGCTGATTGTTAAATGAATGTCCTCATCCTCGATCATGTCCGAAAGACCATCAGAACAGAGCACGTAGTAGTCGCTCTTCTGCACCGCTTGCTCGTGGATCTCGACCTCGACGCTCTGTTCCACGCCGAGAGCGCGCGTCACGTAGTTCTTGTTCGTGGCCCGCTGTGCCTCCTGCTGCGAGTAAAAACCGCGGTCGACGAGTTCCTGAAGCAGAGAGTGGTCGAGCGTCATCTGCTCGAAGCGATTATCCCGTAGCCGATACAAGCGGGAATCCCCTACGTGGGCGATCGAGACGCGATTGTCGTGGAACAGGCAGGCGACGACGGTCGTGCCCATCCCTTCGCACTGCGGCTGGGTCTTCGAGGTGTGATAGATGATCTTGTTCGCTCGGTGAATCGCGTCGCGCAGAATGATGCTCGGCCGCGTCAAGCCGGTCTCGGGGTCCGGCACCGACAAATCCTCGCGCACGATGGCGTCGCGGACCAAGTTGATGATCGTCTTGACCGCGATGCCGCTCGCGACCTCACCGGCGTTGTACCCGCCCATGCCGTCGGCGAGCACGAACAAGCCGATGTCGCTCTCGGCGCCGATCATGTCCTCGTTGTGTTCGCGGACTTTGCCCGTGTCCGTGAGCGCGACGCTCGTGATCTTGCCGCGCAGACTCATCGAAGCTCGACCTGCGAGCGGGAGTCCCCAGACGTGTGCGGACTGCGGATCATGGCATTCCGCTCGGTATTCGCACGCGGCAATCCTCGAGCGCGGCCGCCATTTGGGCGCCGGTGTCGAACCTGCTGTCCGGATCCTTGGCGAGTGCGCGGTCGATCACGGTCTCGACGCAGGCAGGCAAGTCGGGGCGAAACGCCCGCAGCGGTGGATGCGGTGCCTCGGCGATCTGCTGCATCAGCCCGGTCATCGAATCCGCCGCGAAGGGCAGCTGTCCGGTCAACAACTGGAACAGGCTCACACCGAGGGAGAACAAGTCCGAGTGACCCGTCACGGTTCGTCCTTCGAGTTGCTCGGGCGACATGAATGAAGGTGTTCCCAACACGATTCCCGTCCGCGTGCTGCCGGCACCCGTGATGCGTGCGATGCCGAAGTCCGTGATCTTCAGGACATCCGTGGCCGGATCGTACATCAGATTCGCGGGCTTTATGTCGCGGTGAACCACCTGCTGTTTGTGCGCGAATCCGAGCGCATCCGCCGTTCGGGTCCCGAGTTCGAGGACTTTGCGGGGTTCGAGCAAACGATCCGATGCCGCGTATTCGCTCAAATGCTGACCGCGTAGATACTCCATCGCGATGTAAGCGAGACCGCCTTCCTCGCCGACGTCGTAGATCGTGACGATATTGGGGTGGTTGAGCCGTCCTGCCGTCTCGGCTTCACGAAAGAATCGCACGCGGGCGTCGTGCAGCTCGGCATCGTCGAATTCGCTCGCGAGCGGAATGGCCTTGATCGCGACCGCACGGTTGATCGCCATGTCCCGGCCGAGATACACGGTCCCCATCGCGCCGCGGCCGATCTCTCGCTCGAGACGGTAGCGCCCGAGCTGGCGCACGCTCGGGGCCGGGGCCCGCTCCGCGGCAAGGGCCACGGCGTCGTCCGACGTCGCGGACGGGCGCGCTGCGGCGGCGCGATCCGAGCGCACTCGACGGTCGGTCGCCGCGGCCATCGCTGCTTCCGGCGCACTCCGTTCGGCGGGCGCGCGCGCCACGCTGCGCAGGACTTGCTGCGCATCCGGCAGCGTGACAGGGTTTCGCAGGACCGCACCGGGTGCCATGCCGGTCTTGCCCTGCCGGTCGAGCAGGCCACCGAGCCGCAGACCCACGTCGCGGTAGCCGGGATCGAGGCGCATCAGGTGGCGGTAGACGGCCGTTGCCTGCGCCCACCGTGCGCGCGCCTCGAGCTCGGTTCCGAGTGCGTACAATTCGGCCTCGGCAGCCGAATCGGTCTTGCGGGTCTTGAGCTCGGCGAAGCGCTGTTCGAAGTTGTCGAGCAGTTTGGCCGTGTCCGCGCCGGCGGCCGGTCCGGCGGCCGCACGCGCGCCGATCACCAGTGACGGAGCCTGGAATTTCGCCCATAGCAGGAGGCTCGCGCCCACGATCGCGACGATCAGTCCCGGCAGCCAGAACCACGTCCCGCGGTCGCCGAACAGCCGCAGCGCGACGTCGAAAGCCAGCATGACGAGACCCAACAGCGCGGCGATGAGGCCGATTTTTCTCATTCAGACGACATAATCGCAACCTAGAAGCCGCGCAGTATAGGGGATCGGTCGCGTCATGCAGCAATGCTAAGCTCACAAAATATTGCGAAGGATTCCAATGGCTAAGTCGAAGGAGGCGTACGTTTGTCAGAACTGCGGCGCAGTCGCCCCTAAATGGCAGGGGCAATGCAGCGTCTGCGGGGAGTGGAACACCCTCGTCGCCGAACTCTTGGAGTCCGGTGCGAAGGGCGGTGCGATCCTGAGCCCTGCGAACGGGCCGGCGAGTTCGACCGTCGCGGCCGAAGCCTGCGTCGAGCAGGCGCGGTTTTCGACGGGTTCGACCGAATTGGACCGCGTTCTGGGCGGCGGGATCGTCGCGGGTTCCGTGACGCTGCTCGGCGGCGATCCCGGCATCGGCAAGTCGACGTTGATGCTGCAGGCGGCCGCGGCGCTCAACGCGACCCGGCCCGTGCTCTATGCGACGGGCGAGGAGTCCCTGCAACAGGTGGCGCTGCGCGCTCGACGCCTCGGACTCGAGGCGGCGACCGCACGGCTGATCGCGGCGACTTGCGTCGAGCAGATCGTGGCGGCATCCCTCGCCCTCAAAGCCGGCGTGCTGGTCGTGGACTCGATTCAAACGATGTACTCCGAGCGCATCGACTCGGCGCCCGGCGCGGTGACCCAGTTGCGCGAGTGCACGGCGGAGCTCGTCCGGCATGCGAAGGGCAGCGGGACGGCCGTGTTGCTCGTCGGTCACGTGACCAAGGAGGGCCAGATCGCAGGTCCGCGCGTTCTCGAGCACATGGTCGACACGGTCCTCTACTTCGAGAGCGACACCGGGAGCCGCTATCGCGTGCTGCGCTCGGTCAAGAACCGCTTCGGCGCGGCCAATGAGATCGGCGTGTTCGCAATGGTCGAGCAGGGATTGCGCGAGGTCGTCAATCCCTCGGCGATCTTCCTGGCGCGTCATGCCGAACCCGTGTCGGGCAGCGTCATCTCGGTCATGCGCGAGGGCACCCGTTCGCTGCTCATCGAAGTCCAGGTGCTCGCCGATGCGAGCCTCGGCGCGAATCCGCGCCGCGTCGCCGTCGGCATCGACGGCAACCGGCTCACGATGCTGCTCGCCGTCGCGCATCGCCACGCGGGGCTCGCGCTGCACGGTCAGGACGTGTTCGCGAACGTCGTCGGCGGCGTGCGGCTCGCGGAAACGGCCGGCGACCTCGCGATCGTGCTCGCGGCGCGTTCAAGCCTGCGCGACGTGCCCGTCTCGAACGCGCTGGTCGCCTTCGGTGAACTCGGGCTCGCGGGCGAGATCCGGCCGGTGCCGTTCGGCGAGGAGCGGCTGCGCGAGGCTGCCAAGCACGGCTTCACGTCGGCGCTCGTGCCCGAGGCCAACGTGCCGCGCCGCCCGCTCGAAGGCATGAATGTGCGGGGCGTGACCCGTCTGCGCGACGCGCTCGAGAAATTCTGATCCCGGCCGGCGGGCGCCTATGTCCGGGGGGCAAGCGGCTGCGCGTTCGAGGCTGCCTCTTCACCGGGCGCGGGCGGTCGGATGCGCACCGTCTTGATCGCATTCTCCCCGGTTTGCAGCACTTCGATCATGTAGTCGGCGAGCTTGAGCGTCGTGCCGGGCTCGGGAATGGTCTCCAGGTACTCGACGATGAGCCCGTTGAGCGTTTTGGGCCCGTCGGTCGGCAGGTTCCAGCGCATCGACCGGTTCAAAGCCCGGATGCTGGTGGAGGCATTCGCGACGTAGCTGCCGTCCGTGTCGAGGTGGACGTCCTTGTGCATCATCGTCGCCGGGTCCGTCGTGAACTCGCCGACGATCTCCTCGAGGATGTCCTCGAGCGTGACGAGGCCTTGGATGTCGCCGTACTCGTCGACGACGAAGGCCATGCGGCGCTTGTCGCGCTGGAAGTTCAGCAACTGTGTATTCAGGGTCGTCCCCGAGGGCACGAAGTACGTGTCGCGCGAACTCGCCGCCTCGATCAAGGTGTCGCGGTCGAGGCGCCCGCGCGCGAGCTGATGCACGACGCGCTTCATGTGCAGGACGCCGACGATGCGGTCGATCTCGCCTTCGTAGACCGGGAGACGCGTATGCTGGCTCTGGCGCAGCTGGTCAAGCACCTTGTCCCAATCGTCGTCGACGTCGACGCCGACGATGTCGACGCGCGGGACCATGATGTCCTCGACGGTCGCCTTTTCGAGATCGAGAATGCTGACGAGCATCTGCTGGTGCCGGTGCGGGATCATCGCGCCGGCCTCCGCGACCACCGTGCGCAGCTCCTCGCTCGAGAGCGAATTCGAAGCCTGGCGCTGTGAGGTGCCGAGCAGTCGCAGCGTTCCGTTCGCGAGCAGATTGGTCGCCCATACGAAGGGATACAGGACGACCAGCAGCGGCGTGTAGATGAAGGCGGCGGGGATCGCGAGTTTCTCGGGATGCAGGGCGGCGAAGGTTTTCGGCGCGACCTCGCAGAAGATCAGCAGCACGAAAGTCAGGGCGATGACGCCGATGGCGACGAGGAAATCGCCGCCGATGCGAAAGGCGATGAGACCGACGAGCGTCGGCGTGACGACATTGACGACGGTCGAGAGCAGCAGAATCAGTCCGATGAGACGGTCCGGGTGCGCGAGCAGCGCCTCGGCGAGGCGCGCCCCGCGATGGCCGGCCTGTGCGCGGTGGCGCAGGCGATAGCGATTCAGGCTCATGAGCGCGGTTTCGCTGCCGGCAAAGAACGCAGCGAGCAGCAGCAGCGCCGCAAGCGCGAAGAACATCGAGGCGAGTGAGGGGTGTTGCATCGATGGCGTGAGGTTCAGCCCCAGTGCGCTCCCTTCAAATATTCGAGCACGAACTTCGAGCCGAAATACGCGAGCAGCAGTATCGCGAAACCCGACAGCGTGAGGCGCACGGCGAAGCGGCCGCGCCAGCCGTAGCGCGAGCGCCCGATGAGGAGCACGCCGAAAATGACCCACGCGACGAGCGACAGTACGGTCTTGTGAATCAGATGCTGGGCGAACAGGTTGGTCACGAACACGAACCCGGTGAACAGGGCGAGAGTGAGCAGCGCGAATCCCGCGCCGATCGAGCGGAACATGATCTGCTCGAGGGTGTCGATGGGCGGCAGCACGTTCGGCAGGCCGCTGATGCGCCGCGCCCGCAAACGGCGGTCGAGGATCACGAGCAGCACGGCGGTCACGGCGGCCGAGAACAAGAGGGCGGCCGCACCCATCGAGAGCAGGATGTGCGCCGTGAGTTCCCAGCCCGGCGCGGTCTCTTCGGCGAAGCTGCGTCCCGCTCCGGTCGCGGTGGCGCCGACGGCCGCGCTGCCGAGCAAAATGGCCGTGAGGACCCGGTTTTGCCGTTCGATGGCGATGAACGAGGCGAGGGCGGCGAGCGTCCAGGCGAGCAGCGAAATCGCCTCGAGCAGGCCGATCGAGAAGGGCACGAGGGAGCGCATCAGATGGACGATGGCGTCGCTGTGGGCGAAAATGGCGGACAGCGTCAGACCCCAGGCGAGCGCGTCGAGGCGGGGGTTGGTCACGCTGCGCAACATCGTCCACGCACTGGCGGAATACAGCACGAACAGGGTAATCGCGATCACGGCGGCCTTGGATGACGGACTTGGATGACGGACAGGGCCGACATCATACAAGGACTGACGGGCCGCGAGCCCGCTATAATGGTGAACCATGTTCGATCAACTGACCGGTAAACTATCGCAGGCCTTGCGCGCCTTGTCGGGCCGCGGGCGCCTCAGCGACGAGAACATCTCGGACACGCTGCGTCAGGTGAGGCTCGCCCTGCTCGATGCCGACGTCGCCTTGGCGGTCGTCAAGACGTTCACCGAAGCGGTGCGCGCGCGCGCCGTCGGCAGCGAAGTGCTGAAGAGCCTCACACCCGGTCAGGCCTTCGTCAAGATCGTTCACGAGGAACTCACGGCGCTCATGGGTGAGGCCAGCACCGGCCTGAACTTGCGCGCGCAGCGACCGGTCGTGATCATGCTCGCGGGGCTGCAGGGCGCCGGGAAGACGACGACGGCGGGCAAGCTCGCGCGCTGGCTCATCGAGAAGGAGCGCAAGAAGGTCCTGCTCGTGAGCACGGACGTCTATCGCCCGGCGGCGATCCTCCAGCTGCAGACCCTGGCCGCACAGGTCGGTGCGGGTTTCGCGCCGGCGCTCGCGAGCGAGGCGCCGCTCGTGATTGCAAAGCGCGCCCTGACCGAGGCGAGCTTGCAAGCCTACGACGTGCTGCTGATCGATACGGCGGGGCGTTTGCACGTCGATGCGGAGATGATGGCGGAGGCCGCATTGCTCGAGGCCGAACTGCATCCCCACGAGCGCCTGTTCGTCGTCGACAGCATGGCGGGCCAGGATGCGATCAACGCGGCCAAGTCCTTCGACGAGGCCCTGAGCCTCACCGGTGTGATCCTCACGAAGACGGACGGCGATGCGCGCGGCGGCGCCGCTTTGTCGGTGCGTCAGGTCACGGGCAAGCCGATCCTGTTCCTGGGCACGGGCGAGAAATCCGAGTCGCTCGAACTGTTCCAGCCGGAGCGGATCGCCTCGCGCATCCTCGGGATGGGCGACGTCTTGTCGCTCGTCGAGCAGGTACAGGAGCAGGTCGACAAGGAAAAGGCCGAGAAACTCGCCAAGAAGCTCGGCAGCGGCAAGAATTTCGACTTGTCCGACCTGCGCGATCAGCTGACCCAGCTGCAGCGCATGGGCGGCATGTCGGCGCTGCTCGACAAGTTGCCGGCACAGATGCAGGCGAACGCGGCAAAAGCGGCCGGGGCGGTCGCGCCGACCGTCATCAAGCGCCAGATCGGCATCATCGATTCGATGACGCCGCGCGAACGGCGGCGTCCGGAGACGATCGACGCCTCGCGCAAACGACGCATCGCGAGCGGCGCGGGAGTGCCTCTGCCCGAGGTCAATCGCCTGCTCAAGCAGTTCGATCAAATGCAAAAGACCATGAAAAAGCTCGCCAAGGGCGGCATGCTCAAGAACATGATGCGGGGCATGGCGGGGCGCCTGCCGCCGGGTTTCGGGCCCTGAATTCCACTACCGGATCGAGGTCTTGCTCTTGGGGGGCCATATTCATTACAATTGGCGGCTTCGACTTGGGCGCAAGGTGCTTTACGTATGGTGACGATTCGTTTGACGCGACGCGGCGGTAAGAAGACCCCGTTCTATCACGTGGTGGTGACCGACAGTCGCAAGCGCCAAGGCGGCACCAGTCTCGAAAGCGTGGGGCTTTTCAATCCGGTCGCCCGCGGCGCCGAGATCAAGCTGCGTCTGAACGTTGCCCGGATCGAGCACTGGGTGGGTCAGGGTGCGCATATGTCGGATCGCGTCAAGCAACTCTTGACGACGTTCCGCAAGCAAGCGGTCGCGGCCTAAGGGATCACCCATGAGCGCGGGCGATGTGTCGCCGCCGCTCATCGAACTGGGCAGCGTAGGGGCGCCCTTCGGTGTCCGAGGGTGGATCAAGGTGCGCTCGTTCACGGATCCGCCCGAGCGGGTGTTCGGCAAGCGCAGCTTATGGCTCGTGCATCAGGCGACGGACGCCGTCGAGTATCAGATCGAGTCGACGGGCCGCAGCGGCGGCCAGTTGACGGCCAAGCTTCACGGGGTCGATGACCGGGATCAGGCCCGGTCCCTGACGGGGTCCCGCATCGTGGTGCGCCGCGACGAACTGCCGCCCAGCGACGATCGGGACTTTTATCAGGCCGACCTGATCGGCTGCGACGTGATGAATCACGCCGGATTGCACTTGGGCGTTTTGCGCTACTTCGTCGAGACGCCGGCGCACACGATGATGGTCGTGCAGGGCGATCGGGAGTTTTGGGTGCCCGCGGTGCCCAAGCATCTACAGCGCGTGGATTTGGCCGCGCGGCAGGTGATCGTCAATTGGGACGTCGCGGCGGAGTAAGGGCCAAGTGCACATCGGCGTCGTGACCTTGTTCCCGCAGATGATTCGCGAGGCTCTTGCCCATGGGGTGGTGGGTCGGGCGGCGGATCGCGGCGGCTTCGAAGTCCGCTGTTTCGATCCGCGCGAGCATGCGACGGACGTGCACCGGAGCGTCGATGACCGGCCCTACGGGGGCGGTCCGGGCATGGTTCTGAAGGTGGAGCCGCTGCGCAGCGCCTTGCGCGCCGCGATCGCCGCGATGCCGACGGGCAGCCGGCGGGTATACATGGGCGCCGACGGTCTGCCGTTCGATCAGAGCATGGCCCGCGCCGCGCTCGCGCTGCCGGGCTTGGTACTCGTGGCCGGCCGGTACGAGGGCGTCGATGAGCGCCTGCTCGAGAGCGAGATCGATGCGGTCTGGTCGGTTGGGGACTTCGTGCTGTCGGGCGGGGAATTGCCGGCGCTCGTGGTCATCGATGCGATCGCGCGGCTGCTGCCCGGAACGCTGGGCTCGGCACTATCCGCGGAGCAGGAATCCTTTAGTGACGGCCTGCTCGATTGGCCTCATTATACGCGGCCGCCGTGCATCGACGGGCGCGAGGTGCCGGCGGTGTTGCAGAGCGGCGATCACGCGGCGATCCAGCGCTGGCGCCGGCGCGAGGCCTTGGGCCGGACGTGGCTGCGGCGTCCGGAGCTCCTGCAGCGCCGCGGGATGAGCCGCGAGGAGCGGGTTCTGTTGGAGGAATTCAAGGTCGAGCGCGCTCTGCACGCTCAGAATTGCGAAGATCAAGTCATAGGTGAGGTCGAGATCAAATGAACAAAATTATCCAGGCGTTGAACGGCGAGCGGGCGCTCGCCAAGCTTCCCGATTTCAATCCGGGCGACACGGTGGTCGTCCAGGTGAAAGTCACGGAGGGCGACCGCGAACGCGTCCAGGCCTACGAGGGCGTGGTGATCGCGAAGAAGAACCGCGGCCTCAACTCCTCGTTCACCGTGCGCAAGATTTCGCACGGCGAGGGCGTCGAGCGCGTGTTCCAGACACATAGCCCGTCGATCAGCGAGGTGAGCGTGAAGCGTCGCGGCGCCGTGCGCCGGGCGAAGCTCTACTACCTTCGCGATTTGTCCGGCAAGGCAGCGCGTATCGAGGAGAAGATCTGAGCCGGAACCGCCGTTTCGCAGGGAGTCTTCTCACGGCGAAGATTGCGCCGGGAGGCGATGAATGAGTTTTGGGACCGCTTTCGTGGGGTTCGTCCAGCTCGTATGGCGCATCCTCGACGGGTTCCGCAAGGTCCTGAGCCTCGTTCTGTTGGCGGTGATTTTCGGCTTCGTGATCGCCGCGCTGCATACTTCCATTCCGGTCGTGCCGCGCTCTGCGGCGCTCGTCATCGATCCCCAGGGCGAACTCGTCGAGCAGCTCTCGAGCGATCCGGTGCGCCGGGCCGTCGGGGAAGCGACAGGAGGGCCGGCCCCTGAGACGCTGCTGCGCGACATAACCGACGCTATCGCGGCCGCAAAGGACGATGCGCGCATCAAACTGATCGTGCTCGATCTGGGAGGTCTCGCCCCCTCCGGGCTCTCGAAGTTGCAGGAAATCGGCGCCGCAATCCGTGATTTTCGCGCCGCCGGAAAGCGCGTGGTCGCGTCGGCCGACTCACTCGATCAGACCCAGTTCTACCTCGCGGCGCAGGCCGGCGAGGTCTACCTCGATCCGCTCGGCCTCGTCTACCTCGACGGGTTCAGCTACTACCGTATGTTCCTCAAGGACGCGATCGACAAGCTCGGCGTGGCTGTCAACGTGTTTCGTGCGGGGACATTCAAGAGCTACACCGATCAGTACTCGCGCAGCGACATGTCGGCCTCCGAGCGCGAGGAAACGAGCGCATGGCTCAGCGTCCTCTGGGCCGCCTACGAGCGCGACGTCACACGCGCCCGTTCCCTGCCGGCGGATGCGCTCGATGAATTCGTCGCTCAAGGCCCGGCGGCGCTCAGCGCGTTGCACGGGGATTCGGCGAAGCTGGCACTGCAGCGCGGCCTCGTGACGGCCTTGAAGACGCGCCGGCAGGTCGCCGACGACTTGAAGGGACTCGTCGGGGAGGACTCGGACAGCCACTCGTTCAACGCCGTCGGTTTGAACCAGTACCTGGCCTCGATCCACTCGAAGCGCGTGCTCAAACCGAAGGCCGACGCGCGCGTCGGCATCGTCGTCGCCGTCGGTGAAATTCTCGACGGGCGCCAGCCGGCCGGCACGATCGGCGGGGAGAGCGCCGCGGAGTTGCTGAGGCAGGCGCGCTACGACGACTCGGTCAAGGCCGTCGTGCTGCGCATCGACAGTCCGGGCGGCAGCATGTTTGCGTCGGAACAGATTCTGCGCGAGGTGCAGGCGCTTCGAAAAGCCGGCAAGCCCGTGGTCGCCTCAATGAGCACGTACGCCGCGTCGGGCGGCTATTACATCGCGGCGGCCGCCAACGAGATCTTTGCGAGTCCGACGACGCTCACGGGCTCGATCGGGGTTTTCGCGGTCGTCCCGACGTTCGAGCGGACGCTCGAGAAACTCGGCGTCAAGGTCGACGGGCTCGGCACGAGTCCGCTCGCCGGCGGTATGCGGCTCGATCGCGCCCTGTCCGCGGATACTCGCGAACTGCTGCAGAGTTCGGTCGACCACGCTTACGATGAGTTCCTGCAGCGCGTCGGCGAAGGACGCAAGAAGAGTTCCCAGGACATCGACAAGATCGCCCAGGGCCGCGTCTGGGCCGGTGCCGACGCCGAGCGCATCGGACTCGTCGATCATCTCGGCGGTCTGAAGGATGCCGTGGGCGCCGCTGCCAAGCTCGCCGATCTCGGGTCCGATTACGGCACGGACTACATCGAAACCGAGCCGACCCTGCGCCAGCAATTGCTGATGCAATTGCGCTCCCAGGCCTTTTCACTCGCCGCGTCGGCGGGGCTGCTGGCCCCGGCGAGCCGCTTCGAGCAGGTCCTCGATCCGCTCGTCGCCGAAGCCCGCTTCATCGCGCGGCTCAACGATCCGCGCGGCTTGTACGCCTATTGCTGGTGCCGCGAACCCGGGGTCGCGCTCAAAGCGCTGCCCAGTCCAAGGTGATTTTCCCGGATTTTCCGGAATTCATGATTTCGAATCCCTCGAGGTAATCGCGAATCCCGAGGCGATGGGTGATCACGGGCCGCACGTCGAGTCCGCTTTGCAGCATGCTCGCCATCTTGTACCAGGTCTCGAACATTTCCCGGCCGTAGATGCCCTTGATCACCAGGCCCTTGAAGATGACCTGATTCCAGTCGATCGCCGTCTCGCCGGGCGGGATGCCCAGCATCGATATGGCGCCGCCGTGATTCATCGTGCGCAGCATCTCGCGCAGCGCCGCCGCGTTGCCGGACATCTCGAAGCCGACGTCGAAGCCTTCCTCCATGCCGAGTTCGCGCATGGCGTCGTCGAGCGATTCCCGCGCGACATTGAGCGTCTTCGATGCACCCATCGCGGCGGCCAGACTCAGCCGGTAATCGTTGACGTCGGTGATCACGACGTGGCGGGCGCCGCAATGGCGCGCGATGGCAACCGCCATGATGCCGATGGGCCCGGCGCCGGTGATCAGCACGTCCTCCCCGATGACGTTGAACGCGAGCGCCGTGTGAGTCGCGTTGCCGAACGGATCGAGGATGGCCGCGATCTCATCGTCGATCGCCGGCGACAGCTTGAACACGTTGGTCGCGGGGATGGCGAGGTATTCCGCGAACGCTCCCGGGCGATTGACGCCCACGCCCGACGTGTTGCGGCAGAGGTGGCGCCGTCCCGCGCGACAGTTGCGGCAGTGACCGCAGGTGATGTGGCCCTCGCCGGAGACCCGGTCGCCCGTCTTGAACCCGCGCACTTCGCTGCCGAGTTCGACGATCTCTCCGGCGTATTCGTGGCCGACGGCCATCGGTACCGGCACGGTCTTTTGTGCCCAGGCGTCCCAGTTGTAGATGTGCATGTCGGTGCCGCAGATCGCCGAGCGGCGCACCTTGATGAGTACGTCGTTGTGGCCGACCGTCGGCTCGGCGACGTCCTCGAGCCAGATACCGGGTTCCGCGCGCGCCTTCACCAGTGCTTTCATGAGTTACCTCGTGGGATTATCCCGAGTTCGCGGCCCGCGCGCGCGAAGGCGCCGATGACCGCATCGAGTTGGGCCGTCGAATGGGCCGCATTCATCTGCGTGCGAATGCGCGCCTTGCCCTTCGGCACGACGGGGAAGGCGAAGGCGACCACGTAAACGCCCTCGGCGAGCAGGCGCTCGGCGAGGCTCACGGCAAGCGGCGCGTCGCCGAGCATGATCGGGATGATCGGATGTTCCCCGGGCAGCAGATCGAATCCCAGAGCCTGCATGCCGGCACGGAAATGCCTCGCATTCGCATGCACGCGTTCGCGCAGATCCGGCCGCGACTCGAGCAGGTCGAGCACGCGAATCGTGCCCGCCGCAACCGGCGGCGCGATGCTGTTCGAGAACAGATACGGCCGCGAGCGCTGGCGCAGCCACGCGACGATTTCGGCGCGCGCCGCCACGTAGCCTCCGCTCGCACCGCCGAGGGCCTTGCCGAGCGTTCCGGTGAGGATGTCGACGCGATCCATGACCCCGCAGTGTTCGGGCGAACCGCGGCCGCGAGCCCCGATGAAACCGGTCGCATGGGAATCGTCGACCATCACGAGTGATTCGTATTTCTCCGCGAGATCGCAGATGGCGCCGAGCTTGGCGATCGACCCGTCCATGGAGAACACGCCGTCGGTCGCGATCAAGCGCACGCGGGCATCCTTGGCGTCCTGCAATGCGCGCTCGAGTTCATCGAGATCGCTGTTCGCATAGCGCAGGCGGCGCGCCTTGCACAAACGGATGCCGTCGATGATGCTCGCGTGATTGAGCGCGTCGCTGATGACCGCGTCCGCCTCGCCCAACAGGGTTTCGAACAAGCCGCCGTTCGCGTCGAAGCACGAGGAGTACAGGATCGTGTCGTCCATCCCGAGGAACGCGCTCAAGCGCCGTTCGAGTTCCTGATGGATGCTCTGGGTGCCGCAGATGAAGCGCACGGACGCGACGCCATAGCCGAATTCCTCGAGGCCTCGATGTGCCGCCGCAAGCACCGCGGGGTCATTGGCGAGACCGAGGTAATTATTGGCGCACAGGTTGACGAGTTCGCGACCATCCGCAAGACGCACGACCGGCCCTTGCGCTCCGGCGATGACGCGCTCGCGCTTGAGCAGTCCGGCGCCTTCGAGTTCGGCAGTTTCCCGGCGCAGACGCTCGCGAAATTCGGCGATCACAAGGTATCCTCTCGGGGGGGTGCGGAACGATTCTCAGCCGCATTATAACGGGATTGGGCCCCGGCTTAGAACGAGGATGATGCAGAATGGTTCACAACTATGGATGATCCCGGACCCGGCGGTGCCCACCGTCTCGACAAATGGCTCTGGCACACGCGGTTTTATAAGACCCGCTCGCTCGCGATGACCGCCATCGCCGGCGGCAAGGTGCACTTGAACGGCGAGCGCGTCAAGCCGGCCCATCGAGTGCGGATCGGCGACTCCATCAGCGTGTCGCTGCAGGGAATCGTCGCTGAATTCGACGTTCTGGGACTGCCGGAACGCCGCGGCCCGGCCAACGAGGCGCAGGCCCAATATCGCGAAACGCCTCAAAGCGCCGAGCGGCGCGAGCGCTTGCGCGAGCAGCACCGGCTTGCCGACCAGAGCCGGCCGCGTCCCGCAGAACGCCCCGACAAGCGCGACCGGCGCAAGCTCCTCAAACTACACCGCGACCAATCCTCCGGCTGACCGCGGCGAGCCCGGCAAGGCGGCTCGTGCATCGATGAGTCGAACATGTTCAGGAACGCGCGGCGCATGCCTTTGTAACGCGCCTTTTACACTCGAAACGATTGCTAGACACACGCAAATCGATCGATATAATCCCGCGTTCTTAAAACTTCAGTGAGAACTTAGTTATGCGTTTCATCGAAAGGATTCTCGTTGCCGGCCTCGTGCTGTGCCCGATCGCCATCGTGCATGCCGACGACCCGCCGCCGCCGCCGCAGGGCTGGACCGGCAAGGGTGAACTCGGTTTCGTGGATGCCAAGGGCAACACGGACTCCAACTCGCTCAATGCGAAGCTCGGCCTGTCGGACCAAGTCGGCCCCTGGAAGCACACACTCACGGTCGATGTGCTCAAGGGCAGCACGAACGGCATCACGGCCGCCGACCACAAGGACGCCACGTGGCAGAGCAATTACGATCTGACCACGGCCGATTACGTGTTCGGCAATCTCACCTACACCGAAGACAAGCTGAGCAGCTTCAAGTACCAGGCGGACGCCACGGTCGGCTATGGCCGCAAGCTGATCTTCACCGACGACACGAAGCTCACCGCGCAGATCGGCGTCGGCTATGGCCAGTTGGAGCCGCAGACGCCGATCAAGGACAGCTCCGGCAATCTGATCGGCGAGGACTACGGCAGCAAGCAGGGTTCGGCCGTCGTCCAGGGCGAGGTCAAGCTCGAGCAGGTGCTCACGGACACGACCAAGATCCTCGACGATCTGAAGGTCACCTATCAGAGTATCGACACCTACATCCAGAATGACTTGTCGCTGCAGGTCAAGGTCAGCGCGAAACTCGCACTGAGCTTGGGCTACGGCCTGCGGCACAATTCGGTCGTTACCGTGGGTACGAAGGCCACCGATACCCTGACGACCGTGAATCTCGTCTATTCGTTCTGAACGAGCGTGCGCCGGTCGGCCTCTTCAGGCCGGACGGTGCACCACTCTCCCTGAGACCAATCGGCGACGCTGAGACCGGCCGTCGGCAAGTCGACGCGCTCGAGAGTCTGGCCCAAGCGGCCGGCGAGTTGGCTCAAGCCGGGATTGTGGCCGCAGATGAGAACGACCGACTCAGCGGACGTGCGCCGCGTGAGCTCGGCCCAAATCGCATCGGGGCCGCCGAGGTACAACGAGGGCTCGAAGCGGATGTGGGCCGTGCTCATCCGGCAGGATTGCGCGACGATCAGAGCGGTGCGGCGCGTGCGCTCGGCGGGACTTGCAAGTATGACGTCGGGAGCGCCGAGCAAGGCGATGCGCCGGGCGACGGCGGCGGCCTCGACCTCGCCGTGTGCAGTGAGCGGCCGCTCGAAATCCGCCGCCTGCTCGCTTTCCGGCTGCGCCTGCGCATGGCGCAACAGCATCAATCGGCGCGTACCCATAGATGTCCGTCTTCGACTTTGGTCGCGAATACGCGCACGCCATCGTAGGCGGGCGGCGACAGGGCGGCACCCGTGCGCAGGCAAAAACGCGCGCCGTGCCGCGGGCAGGCGATCTCGGCTCCCTCGACCGCTCCGCCCGCGAGCTCGGCGCCATCGTGGGTGCAGACATCCTCGATCGCGAAGAATTCTCCGTCGCTGCGTGCCACCGCGACGAAGCTGCCGCCAACGGCGAGTGCAACGGACTGGCCCTCCTCGAGCGCCTCGGTCGGACCCGCATCAACCCAAGTTCCCACGCCGAGCTCCTCTACATCATGCCCGTTTGCAGGCGGGCCTCGTCCGACATCATCGTATGATTCCACGGCGGATCGAAGACCAGTTCGACGTTCGCCTGGACGACGGTGGGAACGATCTGGATCTTGTCGCGCACGTCCTGCACGAGCACCTCACCCATGCCGCAGCCGGGCGCCGTCAGCGTCATCTTGACGTCGACGGTGCGCGTCGCGTCGTCATTCTTGTGCACCTCGCAGGCATAGATCAGGCCGAGATCGACGATGTTGACCGGGATCTCGGGGTCATAGCAGGTCTTCAACTGCTGCCAGACGATGTTCTTGATGTCTTCCTCCGAGGCGCCCGGCGGAACTTCCGGCGCGGCGGCGACCGTCATGCCGATGCCGTCCGCCTCGCTGCCGGGAATGCGGAACAGGTTGCCTTCGACATAGACGGTAAAGCTGCCGCCCAGAGCCTGCGTGATATAGCCGACCTGGCCGATTTTCAGCGTGACCTCGACACCGGCGGGTATCGCAACCGCTTTGAGGTCACGCTGCACGACGATCGGTTCGTTTTCGTAAGAGCGCATCGAGTTCCCGGTCATTCAGTGGATACGGCGGGGAGGACCCGGTCGGCGGCCGCGGGGGAGGCTACGGCATTGAGCGCCGAGACGAGCGTGTGCCAGCAAAGGCTCGCGCACTTCACGCGCGCGGGAAACTCGCGCACGCCTGAGAGCGCGGCGAGCTTGCCGAGATCCTCATCGACCGGCGCCGCATCGTCCGTGAGGAGCGCATGGACGCGCTCGAACAGGGCGAGCGCTTCGGCGCGCGATTTGCCCTTGACCGCCTCCGTCATGAGGCTCGCCGAAGCGGTCGAAATTGCGCAACCCTGTCCCTCGAAGCGCAGGTCGGCGATGCGCTCGTCGGCGAGCTTCAGCCGCAGCGTGAGCCGGTCGCCGCACAGAGGATTGAATCCTTCGATCGTGGCATCGGCCCCCGCCAAGCCGCCGAAGTTGCGCGGCCGGCGGTTGTGGTCGAGGATCACGTCGCGATATAGATCGGATAATTCCACTTGGCGCTCCTCAGGCGAACAAGCGCTGCGCCCGTTCGACCGACGCGCCGAGGCGGTCGATCTCCTCGAACGTGTTGTAGAAGGCGAACGAGGCGCGCGCGGTCGCGGGCAGCTTGAAGAATTCCATGACCGGCATCGCGCAGTGATGGCCGGTGCGGATTGCAATCCCGTCCCGGTCGAGAATCGTGCCGAGGTCGTGCGGGTGGACGCCGGCGACGATGAAAGAGACGAGACTCGCGCGCTCGCGCGCCGTGCCGATCATGCGCAGCCCCGGAATGCGCGAAAGCCGGTCCGTCGCATGCAGAAGCAGCTCGTGCTCGTGCGCATGGGCCGCGTCGAGATCGAGGCCGCCCAGATAATCCACGGCTGCGCCGAGTCCGATCGCCCCCGAGATGTTCGGCGTGCCCGCCTCGAATTTGTTCGGCAGGCCGTTGTAGGTCGTCTTCGAGAAGCTCACGGTGAGGATCATTTCGCCGCCGCCCTGCCACGGCGGCATCCGTTCGAGCACGCTCTCCCGGCCATAGAGCACGCCGATGCCGGTCGATCCGAACATCTTGTGCCCGGAGAAGGCGTAGAAATCGCAGTCGAGATCCTGAACGTCCACGCGCATGTGCGGTACGGCTTGTGCCCCGTCGATGAGCGTCGTGATGCCGCGCGCCTTCGCCGCGGCCATGAGCCGCCGCACCGGCAGCACGGTGCCGAGCGCGTTCGAGACGTGCGCGCAGGCGAACAAGCGGGTTCGCGGACCCATGAGCGCTTCGGCGGCCTCGACGAGAAGTTCGCCGTTCATGTCGATCGGTGCGACGCGCAAGGCGGCTCCCGTCTGCTCGCAGACCATCTGCCACGGCACGATGTTCGCGTGATGCTCGAGATGCGTGATCAGCACCTCGTCGCCCGGGCCGAGCAGGGGACGCGCATAGCTCTGCGCGACGAGGTTGATCGCCTCGGTCGTGCCGCGCACGAACACGACCTCATGACGCGACCTGGCATTGATGAATCGTACGAGGCGGTCGCGGGCACCTTCGTACAGAGCGGTCGCTTCCTGGCTCAGCGTGTGGACGCCACGATGGATGTTCGCGTGATGCCGGCGCTCGTAGTCGTCGACGGCGTCGATGACGGCGTTCGGGCGCTGGGCCGACGCGCCGTTGTCCAGAAAAGCGAGGGGATGGCCGTTGACGCTGCGCGCGAGCACCGGGAAGTCGCCGCGCGCGGCCTCGACGTCGAAGCCCGCGTGTTCTCGTCTTGGGGCGGTGTTGGTCATCGGAATGCTCGCAATACTTGGGAATCGGGCAATTGCGCAATGAGCGCGGTCTCGATCGAGGCGCGCATCCCTGCGTCGCTCATGTCGGTGAGCACGTCGGCCAGAAACGCGTAGACCAGCAGGCTTTGTGCCGTCGCGCGATCGATGCCGCGCGAGAGCATGTAGAAAAGCATGCTCGGATCGAGGCGGCCGGTGGTGGCTCCATGCGCACACTTGACCTCGTCGGTGTGAATCTCGAGCTGCGGCCGCGTGTCGATTTCGGCATCCGGCGACAGCAGCAGGCCGCGGCTCGATTGCCGCGACTCGGCATGCTTTGCCCGCGCGGCGACGACGACCTTGCTGTTGAACACGACGCGGCTCGTGCCGCTCGCGATGGAGCGGGCCGTTTGCGCGCTCGTCGTGTGCGGGGCCTCGTGTCGCACGACGTTCAGGCAGTCGACGTGCCGCGCCAGGTGCCCGACGAGCAGCGCGTAGGCGTCGAGCGCCGCGCCGGACCCCTCCAGGCTCGCGAGCAGATCGGTGCGCACCAGGCTGCCCCCCAGGGCGATCGTGAACTGCTTGCAGCGCGCCTCTTGCGCGAGGCGCAGATGCAGCGTCGCGATGTGATTGCTCGCCGCCTCGGCGTCGAACAGGCGGTAATGCTCGATTGTCGCGTTCTCGCCGGCGCGAATCTGGGTTACGGCATTGCAAAGGGCGGCCGGGACGCCCCCATCCGCATGCCGCTCGATGATCGTTGCGGCGGCGCCGTCGGCGGCTTCGACGATCACGCGCGGATGGCTCGCCGTCGCTTCGCCACCTCCGGTCATCGAATGCAGGAGGATCACCGGTCCATCGAGACGCCCGGTCACGCGGATCAACAGGCCGTCGGCGAACAGGGCGGTGTTGAGCAGGGTCCAACGCAGTTCGTCGGCATCCGAAGGCGGCACCAGCAAGGCGGCGAGGGTGGCCGCGTCCGCATTCGCCATGTCGCGCAGGCTGCGGATCTCGAGACCGGCCCGGAGACCCGAGGCTGGGTCGAGTTGCGGGTGACCATCGACGATGGCGATGCATAGCGCATTCGCCGGCACGTATTCCGGCGCAACGGCGGAAGGCCACGGGTCTCCCGAGGCCTTGCGATCGGCCGGTGCGCCGAAGTTCGTGCCTGCGATGCGCCGCAAATTCGTGTAGCGCCAGGTCTCGTCGCGCTGCGTCGGCAAGCCGAGCCGCAGAAACCGCTCCATCGCAGCCTCCCGAAGAAAGCCGAGCCCGTCGGGGGCGCGTGCGCGCCAGGCCGCCTCGAAGGCGCGCTGTGCCGGGGCGACGCTCGCGGCAGCGCCGGGACGCAGGGCGGCGCTCATGCCACGAGACTCTCTCGGACCCAGTCGTAGCCGCGTTTTTCCAGTTCGAGCGCGAGGGACTTGTCGCCCGACTTGAGGATTCGGCCGCCCGAGAGCACGTGCACACGATCCGGCTCGATGTAATCGAGCAGGCGCTGATAATGGGTGACGAGGATCACGGCTCGTTTCGGATCGCGCAGGCTGTTCACCCCCCTCGCGACGATCTTCAGCGCGTCGATGTCGAGTCCGGAGTCCGTCTCGTCGAGGACCGCGAGCTTGGGCTCGAGCACGAGCATCTGGAGGATTTCGTTGCGCTTCTTCTCGCCGCCGGAGAACCCCTCGTTGACCGCCCGCGTCAGGAAGGTTTCGCTCATTTCCATGAATTTCATCTTCTGCTTGATCAGCGCCAGAAACTCGTAGGCGTCGACCTCGGGTTCGCCCGCCGCGCGCCGCTTCGCGTTGAGAGCGGCTTTGAGCAGGTAGACATTGTTGACCCCGGGGATCTCGACGGGGTATTGGAACCCCAGGAAGAAGCCCGCCCTGGCGCGCTCCTCGGGTTTGAGCGCGAGCAGGTCCCGTCCCTCGAACCGGACTTCACCGCCCGTGACCTCGTAGTCCTCGCGGCCCGCGAGAACCTGCGCGAGCGTGCTCTTCCCCGAGCCGTTCGGGCCCATGATCGCATGCACCTCGCCGGCGCCGACGTCCAGGTTGATGCCGTTCAGAATGTTCTTGCCCGCGACGCGGGCGCTCAAATTGACGATGTTCAGCAAGACCCTTCCTCGTTTTCCTGGCTCGTTTGTTGCCCAGATCCCAGTGCCCGAGATCAACCCACCGCACCTTCCAAACTCACGCACAGCAGGTTTTGCGCCTCCACGGCGAATTCCATCGGCAGTTCCTTGAATACGACCTTGCAGAAGCCGCTCACGATCATGTTGACGGCGTCCTCGGCCGAGATGCCGCGCTGCAGGCAGTAGAACAGCTGATCCTCGCCGATCTTGGAGGTGCTCGCCTCGTGCTCGACGGTCGCCGACGGATTCCTGACTTCCATGTACGGAAAAGTGTGCGCGGCGCACTGGCCGCCCATGAGCAGGGAGTCGCACTGGGTAAAGTTGCGCGCGCCCTCGGCGCTCGGCAGGATCTTCACGAGGCCCCGATACGTGTTCTCGGCATGGCCGGCGGAGATGCCCTTGGAGACGATCGTGCTCCGGGTGTTGCGGCCGATGTGAATCATTTTCGTACCGGTGTCGGCCTGCTGATAGTGGTTCGCCACGGCAACGGAATAGAACTCGCCGACGGAGTTCTCGCCCTTGAGTACGCAGCTCGGATACTTCCACGTGATCGCCGAGCCGGTCTCGACCTGCGTCCATGAGATCTTCGCGTTCCGCCCGCGGCATTCCCCGCGTTTGGTCACGAAATTGTAGATGCCGCCGATGCCGTTCTCGTCGCCCGGATACCAGTTCTGCACGGTCGAGTACTTGATTTGCGCGTCGTCGAGGGCGACCAGTTCCACGACCGCCGCATGCAGCTGGTTCTCGTCGCGCATGGGGGCCGTACAGCCCTCCAAATAGCTCACGCTCGCGCCTTCGGCGGCCACGATCAGCGTGCGTTCGAACTGGCCCGTCTTGGCGGCGTTGATGCGGAAATAGGTGGACAGTTCCATCGGGCAGCGCACACCGGGGGGCACGTACACGAACGAGCCGTCCGAAAACACCGCCGAGTTGAGTGCCGCGAAGAAATTGTCGCCGGCCGGAACGACGGTGCCCAAATACCGTTCGATGAGGGCCGGGTGGTTGTGGACGGCCTCCGAGAACGAGCAGAAGATGACTCCCGCCTTCGCTAGTTTGTCCTTGAACGTCGTCGCGACGGACACGCTGTCGAACACCGCATCGACCGCAACGCCCGCGAGCCGCGCGCGCTCGTGCAGCGGAATCCCGAGTTTCGCATAGGTTGCGAGCAGCTTCGGATCCACCTCCTCCAGGCTCTTCGGCGCATTCGCGGGAGCGCGCGGCGCCGAATAGTAGGAGATGTCCTGGTAATCGATCGGCTTGTAGTGGACATGGGCCCAATTGGGCTCGCGCATGGTCTGCCAGTGGCGGAACGCTTTGAGCCGCCAAGCGAGCAAGAATTCCGGCTCGCGCTTCTTCAGGGAGATCGCCGCCACGACGCTTTCGTCGAGCCCGGGCGGCAAACTGTCCGATTCGATGTCGGTGACGAAACCGTGCCGGTATTTCTGGCCGAGGAGGGCCTCGACGTCTTGCGATTTGCTTGCCAAGAAGAATTGCCTTTGAGGTTCGTTGTTACGGCCGGTTCGCGTCGACCCGAATTTCCGCCGCCAGGTGGGCGACGCGCACGCCGACCGAGTCCAGCCCCGCGAGCTGCTGCAGTGTGACGTCCTCGAGCGCCCGGCGTATGGCCGCATTGACGCGCCGCCACGCTGCGCTCACGCGGCAGAGCTTCTCGATGCCGCACTGACTGGTTGCGGTGCTGCACTCCGTGATTGCCACGGGACCCTCGAACACGTCCAGAATCTGAGCCGCGCTGATCAGCTCGGGGGATCGTGCGAGCCGGTATCCACCCTGCGCACCGCGCGCCGAGAGCACCATTCCAGCGCGCTGCAGTTCCTTCAGGACTTTGCTGACGGTCGGCACGGAAAGCCGGGTCCGTTCGGCGATGTCGGCCGCAGCGCGGTGCCGCAGCGGCTCCTGCGCCAAGCTCGCGAGCACGACCGTCGCGTAATCCGTCAATTTTCCCATGCGCAGCATCGCAAGCCTCGGCGGAGGGTCCTCGCGGAACCCACCATTGATTACCCCGTTGATCGAGCCGCAGGCAGCCCCGCGGCTCGACAATTCCATCTAGGACGATTTTAGTCCTATTTGAGCGGAAGTTCCACCGCAGCGCGGGATCGGCCGGTTTTTGCTATCCTTGCGCCGAGCCTCAAATCCATCAACTTCAGCCGAGAGACGTTTGTCATGAACCAACAAGAGTTATCCGCCATAGCGCGCGCGATGGTTGCAAAGAACAAGGGCATTTTAGCCGCCGACGAAAGCACCAGCACCATCGGCAAGAGATTCAACGGCATCAAGTTGGATTCGACCGAAGAGAGTCGCCGCACTTACCGGGAGTTGTTGTTCACGACGCCGGGCGCGAGCGAGTACATCAGCGGTGTGATCCTCTATGACGAGACCATTCATCAGAAGACCAAGGACGGCACGCCGTTCCCGACTTACTTGACCAAGCTTGGGATTCTGCCCGGCATCAAGGTGGATACGGGCGCGAAGCCGTTGGCGGGCTTTCCGGGCGAGACGATCACCGAAGGCCATGACGGCCTGCGCGAGCGCCTCGCCGATTACCACAAGCTCGGTGCGCGCTTCGCGAAGTGGCGTGCGGTCATCGACATCGGCACGGGCATTCCGACGGCCTATGCGATCGAAGCCAACGCCGCGGCGCTCGCGCGCTATGCCGCGCTCTGCCAGGAAGCGGGCATCGTACCGATCGTCGAGCCTGAAGTGCTCATGGACGGCGCCCACACGATCGAGCGGTGCGAGGAGGTGACCTCCGTCGTGCTCCAACGCGTGTTCAGCCACTTGTTCGCCGCGAAAGTGTTTCTCGAGGGCATCGTGCTCAAGCCCAACATGATCGTGCCCGGCAAGAAGTCCGGCCAAAAGGTCACGCCCAACCAGGTCGCGGAGGCCACCTTGCGCGTGCTCAAGGAGCACGTCCCCTCGGCGGTTCCCGGCATCGCGTTCCTCTCCGGCGGCCAGAGTTCGGTCGCCGCGACGGAACATCTGAACCTCATCAATTCGGCGGGTCCGCTGCCATGGGTCGTGACGTTCAGCTACGGACGCGCGTTGCAGGACAATGCGCTCGCCGCCTGGTCCGGTCATGCAAACACGTTCGGACTCGGTCAAGACGCTCTGTTCAAGCGCGCTAAGCTCAATGGCCTCGCAGCCGTCGGGGCGTACAAGGCCTCGATGGAAGACGCTGCGGCTTGACCCGCTGCGAGCGCATCGGCGCCCCCCGTCACTCCGGGGGGCGCCACTGAACCCACTTGAATCAAGCTCCATCCATCGTCGAAATCCGTGATGTGAACTATTCGGTGAACGGGCGTCCCGTTTTCGCCGGATTGAACATGAGTGTGGCGCGCGGACGCGTCACCGCCATCATGGGGCCGAGCGGCACCGGCAAGACCACGCTGCTGCGCCTCATCACCCGCCAGATCGCGGCCGGCGGCGGCTCGATCACCGTGGCGGGCGAAGATCTCGGCAGCCTCACCCGGAGCGAGCTGTACGAATTGCGCAAGCGCATGGGCATGCTGTTCCAAAACGGTGCCTTGCTCACGGACCTCACGGTGTTCGAGAACGTCGCGTTTCCGCTGCGCGAGCATACGCGTCTGCCGGAGCGCTTGATCCGACTGCTCGTGCTCACCAAGCTCCAGGCCGTCGGCCTGCGCGGGGCGATCGATCTGATGCCCGCGGAGCTCTCGGGCGGCATGAGCCGTCGCGTCGCGCTCGCGCGGGCGATCGTCATGGATCCGGAAATCCTGATCTACGACGAGCCCTTCGTCGGACTCGACCCGATCTCGCTCGGCGTGATCCTGCGCCTGATCCGGCGCTTGAACGACGCGCTCGGGCTCACGAGCATCGTGGTTTCCCACGACGTCCAGGAGATCTCCACGGTCGCCGATCAGGTTTTCCTGCTGTCGGGCGGCCAGGTGGTCGCGCGTGGCACACCGCAGCAGCTGCAGGCCGACCCGTCGGAGATCGTCCACCAATTCATGGGAGGACTCGCCGACGGGCCCGTGCCCTTCCACTATCCGGCCCCGGATTACTTCGGCGAATTGCTCGATCGCGACGGAGCGGAATGAACGCGCTCGAACGCCGCTGGACGAGCCTCACCGAAACGCTCGTGAGAGTCGGCGCGATTGCGAGGTTCCTGCTGCGGCTGGTGGTGAACGTGCCGCGCTCCCTCAGCCGCTTCGACCTGATCGTCGCGCAGATTTACAACGCGGGCGCTCTGTCGCTCGTGATCGTGATGCTGTCGGGCCTGTTCGTCGGCATGGTCCTGGGGCTCCAGTTGTTTCAGCTGTTGCGGCGCTTCGGCTCCGAGGAGGCGCTCGGCACGGCGGCGGCGATCGGACTCGTCAAGGAATTGGGTCCGGTCGTCACGGCGCTGCTGTTCGCCGGCCGAGCGGGCACCGCGCTCGCCTCGGAAATCGGGCTGATGCGGGCGACGGACCAGCTTTCGGCGATGGAGATGATGGCCGTCGATCCGATCCAGCGCGTGGTCGTGCCGCGCTTCCTGGGCGGCGTGATCGCCATGCCGCTGCTCGCCGCGGCCTTCAGCCTGATCGGCATCTTTGGCGCCCAGCTCATCGGCGTGCAGATCATGGGCGTCGATTCCGGCAGCTTCTGGTCGCAGATGCGCTCGTCGGTGGATCTCGTCGACGTCAACGAAGGGATCGTGAAGAGCCTCGCCTTCGGCATCGCCTGCAGTTTGATCGCGGTCTACGAGGGTTACAATGCGGTACCGACGGCCGAGGGCGTCGGCGAGGCGACCACGCGGACCGTCGTGACCTCGGCCGTCTTGACGCTGTTCCTGGACTATCTGATCACGGCAGTGTTTCTGTAAGAGGATTTCTTATGCGCAATTCGCGTAGCTTGAGTCTCGGAACCGGGCTGTTCATCTTCCTGGGATTCGCCGCGCTGCTGTTCTTGACGACGCAGACGACGAGCCGGGGCATATCCTTCGGCAGCAAACCGCACTACGACGTGACGGCGAAATTCGACAACATCGGCGACTTGAAGGTCGGCTCGCCCGTGTCAATGTCGGGAGTCGAAATCGGCCGCGTGGTGCGCATCGATTTCGATTCGCGGATCTACAAGGCCGTGGTCGACATGCGCATCGACGCGAAGTACAACCAGATTCCGACCGACAGCGACGCCAGCATCTACACGCAGGGACTGCTCGGCGGCAAGTTCATCGGGCTGACCGCGGGTGGCGCTGAAACTTATTTGAAAAACAACGATCAAATCGACTTTACGCAATCCGCGTTCGTGCTCGAGAATTTGATCGGTCAATTCCTGGCGAATTTCGCCAAGGGTTCCTCGCAGACGGGTGCGGATGCGTCCAAAGCGGGTGCGGATGCGTCCAAAGCACCCGCGCCCTCAGCTCCGGAGAAGACTAAATGAACGCCGTGGACGCCACTTCGATGCAAGGCAGCTTTCCCCGGGTCTTTGCGCGCATCCCCTCAGGTTTCCTGGTGGTGCTGCTCGCCGCGTCCAGCCTGCAGCCGCTTGGCGCGTACGGGCAGGCCGGGGCGCCGCCTGCATCCGCTGCGAGCGCGACGATGGGACCGCAGGAAATCGTCGAGAACTCGGCGCAACGCATGCTCAAGGAACTCGACGCCAACCGCGCGATGTACAAGAGTGATTCGGCGAAACTCGACGGCCTGGTCGCGAACGTGTTGCTGCCGAATTTCGACAGCGAACTCGCGGCGCGCCTCGTTCTGGGTCAAGCGTGGCGGACGGCGACGGCCGACCAGCGCAAGCGCTTCGTGGATGCTTTCTATCACTCGCTGCTGCGCAACTACGGTACTGCGCTCGTCGATTTCACGGCCGATCGGTTCCGGATCTTGCCGTTCCGGGGGGATCCGAACGACAAGGACGCAACGGTGCATACCGAGGTGAAGCGGTCGAACGGCGAAACCGTTCCCGTGGATTTCAGTCTGCGTCACGAGGAAACGGGCTGGAAGGCGTGGGACGTCGTCATCGAAGGCATCTCTTACGTCAAGAGTTTCCGCACCGATATCGGCGCAGAGGTCCAGTCGAAGGGTCTCGACGAGGTCATCGACCGGCTTGAAAAGGAGGGCATTTCCCCGCGGGGCGTGCCGCATTGAATGCCCGCACAGCAAGCGGTACCGTCGCCGCTGCATTCGTCATCGAGGACGGTGAGCGCGCCCGCGTCACGGGCGTACTCGATTTCAATACGGTCGGGTCTCTGCTGACACCGGGCGAGGACGCGATCCTCGCCGGACGAGCGGCATTCATCGACCTCGCGGCCGTCACGTTGGCCGATAGCGCCGGCCTCGCCCTGATCCTCGAGTGGCTCAGCGTCGCCCGCGCCTCGAAACATGCGCTGCGCTATGAAAACGTGCCGGCCCAGCTACAGCAGCTTGCTCGCCTCAGTGAGGTCGAGGAGCTCTTGCTGTGGGGCTAGCGCCGCCCCTCGACTGAGCCCAAACCCTAGGGTTGCGGTGGGGGTGTGGTCTCGGGCGTGGGAGAGGGCGTGGGAGAAGGTGTAGGCGCGGTTCTATCGTCAGGCGCCATTTCGTTCGTAGGCGCCGGTGCATCCGGGTCGACCAGCGGCGCTTCCGCGGGCAGCTTGCCGTCCGAGACGAGGTAGGCGCGTCTCGCTATGTAAGCATCGCGCACGAACACATACGGATCGAAGGCGGCCTGCAGCGTAGGATCGAGGTACAGCAGATTCGCCCGTCGATCGATGAAATTGATGCCGTACATGCCGTATTTCACGTACGTATTCTTGACCAGGTAATAGCGCGGATTGGTGTAGGTGTCGACCAGCAGCGCGGGCCCGTCGCGCAGATCCGAAGGGCCGAGCAGCGGCAGTTCGAGGAAGGGTCCGGGGTGCACGCCCCATCTCCCCAGCGTTTGACCAAAATCCTCGTCGTTGTGCGCCATGCCGATCTGCGTGGCCGGATCGAGCAGACCGGCTACGCCCACCGTGGAATTCAGCAGGAAGCGGCCGAGGTCGGTGGCGGCGGCGCGCAGCTTGCCCTGGAGCGCATCATTGACCATGACCGTGGTCATTTCCAGGTTCGAGAAGAAGTTCGTGACCCCCTTGCGGATCGGATGCGGCACGACGCGCAAATACGTGCGCGCGACGGGTTTCGCGACGCCGCGGTCGATGGCATCGTTGAATTTGTAGACGCCCCGGTTCCAGCGTTCCCAGGGGTCCTGCGGCGATCGCGGCGCGTTCGGCGGCAGCGTGACGCAACCACAAATCGAAGCGGCAATCGTCGAGCAAATCAAGGCACGCCAAAACCGGCGTTTCGTCATGGTCTGATCCTTCTCTGGTCTGTCGTCAGGTCGATGGCAATGCGTCAATGGCGCCCATTGCCGCCGTTGTCCTCGGCAACCTGGGTTTTCTTCTCGCGGGCGAGGACCCCCCGAACCTCCTCGAGACGGGCGCTGAATCGCGCACGCTGAATCGGGTTCAGGCCCGGCAATCCAAGCGCGAGCTGGAGCTGGGAGGCGGACTTCTGCAGTTCGCCGTTCATGATAAAGAACTCGGACAGATAATAATACGAATCGGCGATGTCGCCGGCCGCGTTGGCGGCTTTCGCAATCAGGCGCGCCTGGTCCGGAGTGGGCTCGACGACGTCGAAGAGGTCGAGGAGCACCTGGTGCGCGCGCTTGTTGTCTCCTGATTTCATGCAGGTCTCGGCAAGGCGGATCGTCACCGGGATGTTGCGCGGGAACAGGTCGAGCGCCTTCTCGAGAATCTCCGTCGACTCCTTGAGTTGGCCGTTCGCGAGATAGGCCTGCCCGAGCGCGCCGTAGATCTGCGTGATCTTGGGGTACTCGTGCAGCAGGGCCTGCAGCTCCTTGATCGCCGGTTCCGGCTCCTTCGCATTGATGTACGCCACGGCGAGCCCGTAGCGCTCCTCCATCGTGTTGCCCGCACCGTTCTTCCGCATGTCGTTGTAGTACTTGATCGCAACGTGCGGATCGCCGACGAGCGAGCGCAGGCGCTCGCGGATCAAGCCGTAGCTCAGCGAATCCTCATGGCGGATGCGGCCGATCTGTTCGGCGCGGGCCCGCGATTCGGAAATACGGTCGGAGGTCACCGGGTGATCGATCAGAAACTCGATCTGGCGGATCCGGTCCGGATTCGGAGAATTGCGGTTCAGCGTCTCGAAGAATGCCGGCATACCGAGCGGGTCGAAGCCGGCCGCGGCCATCGTGTAGACGCCGATACGGTCGGCCTCGAACTCCTGAGAGCGGGTGTAGTTGATCTGATGTTGAATCGCCGCGCTCTCGGCGCCGAGCACCGCGCCCTCCATGGCTCCCGGATTGCCGCGACCCGCGGTCGCGCCGATCAGAATCGCCGCGAGCATGGCGGCCGCCGACACCAGCCCGGAGCGCGACTGATCGACCGCGCCGCGAGCGATGTGCCGCTGGGTCACGTGGGCGGTCTCGTGCGCCATGACGCCCGCAAGTTCGTTCTCGTTGGCCGTCGACAGGATGAGCCCGCTGTTGACGGCGATGAAGCCGCCGGGTAGCGCGAAGGCGTTGATGACCGGCTCCTTGACGACGAAATAGAAAAACTGGTGCTGGCCTTCCTCGGCGCGGCTCGAGAGCCGGTGGCCGATGTCCTGCATGTATTCGCTGACCTCGGGGTCCTCCAGAATCATGCTCTGTTCGCGCATGTTGCGCACGACCATCTGCCCGACGCTGTATTCCTCCTCGAGGGAGACCGCCGCGTTGGCCGGACTGCCGAGTTCCGGGAGTTCATCCTCGCCCACGCCCGTTCCCGGCCCCGAACGGGTCGCCGCTTCGGCGCCGGTGACCCAGGCGACGCCGAGGCTCGCCCCGAGGCACACGGCGAGCGCGAATGCGGACCAGGGCCGCGAGACATTCACGAGTCGATCCATAAGACACCTTGGAGTCGATTCCGGACCATTAAGTTCGCGGCGGTAAAGCGATTTCAAAGTACCTCGGAGGCGTAATCCGCGAGGCGTGAGCGCTCGCCCCGCACCAGCGTGATGTGGCCGGAATGCGTCCATCCGTGGAACCGATTGACGACGTAGGTAAGGCCGGACGTCGTCTCGGTCAGGTAGGGCGTGTCGATTTGCGCAATATTACCAAGACAGATCATCTTGGTGCCCGGACCCGCGCGCGTCACGAGGGCTTTCATCTGTTTCGGGGTCAAATTCTGCGCCTCGTCGATGATGATGAACCGGTTCAGGAAGGTTCTCCCGCGCATGAAGTTCATCGATCGTATCTTGATTCGGTGCCGCAATAAATCGTTGGTCGCGGCCCGCCCCCAGGTGCCCCCGGGCTGGCTTTGGGTGAGTACCTCGAGGTTGTCCATGAGGGCGCCCATCCACGGCTCCATTTTCTCCTCCTCGGTTCCCGGCAGGAAGCCGATGTCCTCGCCGAGCGGGATCGTGACGCGGGTCATGATGATCTCGCTGAAGCGGTTGTGATCGAGCGTCTGCGACAGGCCCGCAGCGAGCGTCAACAGGGTCTTGCCCGTGCCGGCGGGCCCCAATACCGTGACGAAGTCGATCTCGGGGTCCATCAGCAGGTTGAGCGCGAGATTCTGTTCACGATTGCGCGCGTTCACTCCCCAGACGTTGTTGCGCTCGGTGCGGTAATCGACCGTGAGTTCGAGCACCGCCGACTCGTTCTCGAGACCGCGCACGATCGCTTCGACGCCGTTCTCGCCGGAGTCGTAGACGAACTGGTGCGTCTGCCATTCGCTCACCAGAGGCCCGCGCACGCGGTAGAAGGTGCGGCTGTGGTGCTGCCAGGATTCCATGCCTTTGCCGTGTTTGTCCCAGAAGTTCGTCGGCAGCTCCTGGACTCCGCTCGACAGCAGATCCGCATCCTCGATGGTCTTGTCGCTGGAGTAATCCTCGGCCTTCACGCCGACGATCGCCGCCTTGATGCGCAGGTTGATGTCTTTGGAGACGAGCGTGACGCGGGTCGCCGGAAACTTGCGCTGGAGGGCGAGGGTGTTCGCGAGGATCGCATTGTCGGCTCCGTGGCCCGGCAGACTGTCGGGCAGAACCGATTCGAGCAATTGCGTCTGGAAATAGACCCGTCCGCCCGGCGGCGGCTTGCCGTGGTTGATGGGCACCGCGGTCGGCAGAGGCAGGCCGCGATCGATCTCCTCCTTCGTGGCGCCCTGCATCAGCTCATCGAGGAAGCGGCTCACCTGACGGACGTTGCGCGCCGATTCCGACAGCCCCTTCTTGCCGGCATCGAGTTCCTCGAGCACCGTCATCGGGATGTAGATGTCGTGTTCCTCGAAGCGAAAGATCGCCGTCGGATCGTGCATGAGCACGTTCGTATCGAGCACGAAAATCCGATGGTCGGTTTTCGCCCGCTTCGGTTTCGCGGCGACCGCGGCGCGCCGCGGTCGCAAGGCCTGTGTCACAGGCCCTTTACCGCCGCCAATACCGCTTCGGCATGGCCGTCGACCTTGACCTTGCGCCAGGCCTCGCGAAGCACTCCTTTGGCGTCGATCAGAAACGTGCTGCGTTCAACGCCCATGAACTTTTTTCCGTACATGCTCTTTTCCTGGATCACGTCGTACAGCTTGCAGACGGTCTGGTCCGTATCGCTCAGCAGATCGAACGCAAATGCGAGCTTTTCCTTGAATTTGTGGTGGGACTCGACGGTGTCGGGAGAGATCCCGAAAATGAGCGTCTTGGCCTTCTTGAACTGCGCATAGGCCGCGGTGAAGCTCTCACCCTCCTTGGTGCAGCCCGGCGTATTGTCGCGCGGATAGAAGTACAGCACCGCGTTGCTGCCGAGCGCGTCTTTGAGCGACCATTTGCCGCCCGTCCCGTCGAGGCTGAATGCCGGCGCCTTCTTGCCGATCTCCGGTCTGCTCATGCGATGGTACTCATAATTTCAAAGTGGCGGGGGGTCAACGCTTTCATAGGAGGGATCAACTCTTGACGGGTTCGAAGATTGCATCGAGATTCAGGTGATCGCAGAAGTCCATGAACTCCTCGCGCAGGACGCCGATATGCAGGCGGCTCGGCACGTTGACGATGAGCTGCACCGAAAACATCGGCGCGCCGGTATGGGCCGCGGCATAGGAGCGCGTCGAGAGCTCCGCGATGTCCACGCCGCGTTGCGCGAAGAATCCCGAGAGACCGGCGACGATGCCGGTCTGATCCAGGCAAACGACGTCGATCGAATAGGGCAGCATGTCATTGCGTGCGGCGCGCGCCTCCGTACGCCGCAGCTGGATATTCATGCCCGTGGCGTCGCCGAGCTTTTTGAACTCCCCCTCGAGCTTGGCGAGCGTGTGCCAGTTGCCCGTCACGAGCAGCAGCATCGCGAACTCGCTGCCGAGCGAAGTCATGCGGCTCTCGCTGATGCTGCCGCCGCAGTCGGTTACCGCTTTGGAAAGGTCATGGACCATGCCGACGCGGTCGCCGCCAACCGCCGAAATCACGATATGTTGTTTCATTGCCGCAAATTCTACCGTAAGGAGCGCTTCCGGTGGCGAAGCTGCTAGTGCGAACGCTTGCCAGGGTGCCGGTTGCCCACTTAAGGTAGCGGTATTTGCCCGCGAGGTCGCGCGATGTTCACCGGAAGCATGGTCGCCATTGTCACGCCGATGCTCCAGGACGGGGGAATCGATTGGGCGTGTTGGGACGGACTGCTCGATTTTCATGTGAGCGAGGGCACCGACGGCATCGTCGTTGCCGGAACCACGGGGGAATCGCCGGCGCTCAGTGTCGAGGAAATCGAGGAATTGACGTGCCGCGCCGTGACGCGCTGCCGGGGTCGCACCCGTTTGATCGTCGGCTGCGGCACGAACTCCACGGCGGGTACCGTGGCACGAACGCGTCAATTGTCGCGGCTCGGCGTCGATGGCGTCATGCTCGTCGCGCCGTACTACAACAAGCCGCCGCAAGAGGGCCTCTATCGGCATTTTTCGGCGGCCGCGGACGCCTCGGCGGTGCCGGTTATCCTGTATAATGTGCCGGGCAGAACGTCCGTCGATGTGTTGCCGGCGACGATCGGCCGGCTTGCCCGGCATTCGCAGATCGTCGCGGTCAAGGAGGCAACCGGGTCCTTGCAACGCGCCCGCGAGGTCCTGGCGGCCTGCCCGGCGGATTTCACGCTGCTGTCCGGGGACGATGCGACGTTCGTGGATTTGATCGAGATCGGCGCCAAGGGTGTGATTTCGGTGTCTGCGAATGTCGCGCCGCGTAGGATGCACGAGGCCTGTATGGCGGCGCTCGCCGGCGATTTAGAGCGCGCACGTGCAATCGATTCGTCCCTTCAGGCGCTGCACCGCGATTTGTTCGTCGAGGCGAACCCGATTCCCGTGAAATGGGCGGTTGCGAGGATGGGCTTGATCGGCGGCGCGATTCGCCTGCCCTTGGTCGAGATGTCGCCCGTTTATCAGGAACTGGTCCTGCGAGCCATGGGTTCCGCAGGTATTGAATCGAAGGATCAAGCAGCATGACAAGCGGTCGATGGTTGATTTGCCTGAGCCTGGCGACGCTTTCGAGCGCCTGCAGCTGGAATAAGCTGGCGCACCCGTTCCGGTCGGATTGTCATGCGCCCCAGGAGTACCAGCGCGCACTTCAGGTGGCCTCGTTGCGTGTGCCTGCCGGCTTGGACGCGCCGAACGTGCAAAGCGCGCTCGTAATTCCGCCCGTCGACGTCGAGGCGCCGCCGCTCGGCGAGAACGATCCCTGTTTGGACTCCCCGCCTCGCTTCAAAGTCGCCGCCTCGGGCAAGGCGGCCGCGGAACCTGCGGTCGCGGCTCCCGCCGTACCGCCGCCCGTGACCGACGCTCCGGCAGCCGCGAAGCCCACGACGAACTGAGGGACCTCCGGCGGAGCATTCACGGCCCGCCGGATACCCCAAAGCCCGCGGCTTGATTTGCTCGGCCGGCGTGCGTCCGGTACCCTTGCGACCCGAGTGGAGAGGTGGCCGAGTGGTCGAAGGCGCTCGCCTGGAAAGTGAGTAACATCCCAAAAGGTGTTCGAGGGTTCGAATCCCTCCCTCTCCGCCAGTCGGTATCGGTTGATGAGGGCGAGGCTCACCGTTATGAGGTTTGCAGTGTTGATAGGTAGGAGGGGTTCGAACCCGAGAAATAGACGAT
>Ga0302320_10001549_pt1 | contig 55048 bp, 54 predicted proteins | sample Bog_T0_3_FD_202130 | JGI IMG/M metagenome (GOLD analysis project Ga0302320, IMG submission 202130) | Peat permafrost microbial communities from Stordalen Mire near Abisko, Sweden - Bog_T0_3 | ecosystem: Environmental > Terrestrial > Soil > Wetlands > Peat | place: Sweden: Abisko, Stordalen Mire...
AGGCCGCCGCCTGGATACAGTTGGACGTGGCGCGGCAGTTGTTCGGCTTCGCGAACCTCAATTTGGACGAGATGATCGCGAGCGCCGGCACGCATGAATTCAAAGCGCGCGAATTGCCGGTGCGCTTCAAAGCCCACATTGCGAGCGACGTGCGCAAATTCGAGTCCGCCAATGTGCTCGGCGTGTTGCCGGGCACCGATGCCGGCACCGCCCAGGCCGTGGTCTACTCGGCGCATTACGATCATCTCGGGATCGACCCCAGTTTGAGCGGCGACAATATCTATAACGGCGCCGTCGACAACGGCACCGGCGTCGGCATTTTGCTGGAGCTTGCGCATGCCTTCGCGACCTCGGGAGCCAGGCCGCCGCATCCGATCTTGTTTGCGTCGGTGACTGCCGAGGAGAAAGGGTTGCTCGGGTCGAATTATCTCGGCAAGCATCTGCCGATTCCGGCATCGCGGATCGCACTCGGCTTGAATTTCGATGCGATTCCGCCAATAGGCTTGCCCGAGTCGGTGAACGTGACGGGCGCGGAGCGAACGTCGTTTTTTCCCACCGTCGAGAAAACTGCCAAAGCTTTCGGCTTCGAAATTCAGCCGGACGCCGAACCCGGCGCCGGCCACTACTACCGTTCCGATCACTTCAGTCTGGCGCGCGCCGGGGTTCCTGCGTTCTCGATCAACACCGGTATCAAGTTTGCCGGGCATCCTGCCGAGTGGGGCAAGGCGCAACGCGACGAGTACACGGCGAAGCATTATCACTCCCCGAGCGACGAATATTCCCCGTCGATGGATTTCGCGAGCGATGCGGCGCTCGCGAAATTCGGTTTTGCATTGGGCTGGCAGGCATTGCTCGCGAACGGCACCGTCAACTGGCTGCACGGGGATGAGTTCGAGGCGATTCGCCTGCGGGCGGCTGGCGCACCGAAGTTGCCGTGAGCAAATGCTTATTGCATCAATAACTTAAGCGACATAATGTGCACCGCAGCCGGTGTGTCGCGCGCGGCAGACGAACATATTCCGGCGCAGATTGAGCAATGCTCAATAACGTGCGCAGCATCCCGTCGAATCGGCCGCGGGACTCGTACCCTCCGCAACGTATCAACGACCCATGGAGTGCGCAGTGCCCGACAATTCATCGACCGGAACGTTTCGGATGGATCTACCCAAGGATCTGTTGTCGGCTGCACAACAAACGCCGCAGCCTGCGACCCCTGAATTGCGAGTCGAAGGGTGGCGCGACTCCTGGTTGGCGCGTATTTCCGAGATGTTGGTCGGCAAAGACTGATAGTGCGCCGATAAGTCAAATTCAGGGGATTTTTCCGCTTAATCAGCATTACTATGGCGCACGGAGGTAGGAATTCCATGCGCTTGGCTCGGCCTGTTTATGAAAGTTTGCCGTATCTTTATATGGCAATCGGCGGATTGGCGATCTTTCTTTTTTACTTGGATCCGGTCGGCCCGCGCGCCGTCATCGCATTCATCATCGGCGTCACGGTCGAGATCGCAGCGCTCACCTTGCTCCTGCGGCGCAAAGATTATCGTGCGCTGAGCCGCGAATACAGCGGCGCAACCATCGACTTTCCCTCGACGCTGCACAGCTGACTCATTCGTCTTCCGCTTCGTCGTCCGGCTCGCCGCGCAGCCGCGGCGCGCGCTCGTCCATATACATGATTTCGTGCTGCCCGATCTGAACCACGTCGCCGTCGTTCAAGTTGTACTGCCGCACACGCTTCGACTGCACGAAAATTCCGTTGGTGCTGTTGAGATCTTCGATCACGCAGGAGTCGACTTGCGTGACGATCTGGCAGTGATGGCGGCTGACGAATTTGCTGTCGATCTGTAGATCGTTGTCCGGCGTGCGGCCGATCACCAGGCGGCCCGGCTTGAGCTCGCGCTCGAGCACGGTCTTGCCGGCGCTCGCCAGCAGAATTCTTCCCACCACCGGCGCGATCTCGCCAGGCTCGACCTCCGGCTCGACCTCCGCCTCGGAGATCGGCTCGGCAGCCACCTTGGCAGGGACTTGGATCTGCACTTGCACGGGCTTTTTTGCCGGGATTGCGGGCTCCGGCTCAGATTCCGGCTCCGCTTCCGGCTCCTGCTGCGGTTCGAGCACGGCCTCGGGCTCGGGCAGCTGCGTGCGGTTAACACCCTTGCCGAAGGGTACCCAGCGCAGTTCTTGAATCGCCGCTTCGAGATCACCCTTCGACACGGTGTCGCGGGAGCGGCCGAAGGCGGCCATCAGGCAGGTATCGCACAGCGTATTGATAAGACGTGGCGTGCCGCCCGTGTATTTGTAGATCGTCCCGTAGGTGCCTTCCTCAAAGATTCGCCTGCCTTGAGAACCCGCCACTTCGAGCCGGTGATCAATGTAGGCAATGGTCTCCGCCTTGGTGAGCGCGGCCAGATGGAATCGCAGGCGCACGCGTTGCGCGAGCTGCACCAGCTCCTGTGAATTCAGCTTGTCGTTGAGTTCGGGCTGACCGGCGAGAATGATGCGTAGCGCCTTCTCCTTGGTCGTCTCGATGCCGGATAGCATGCGGACTTCCTCGAGCACGCGGCTGCTCAAGTTCTGCGCTTCGTCGACGATCAGCAGAACCTTTTTTCCCGCGATATGTTGTTCGACCAAGAACTGATTCAAGGTCGCCAACACTTCGGGCTTCTTCATGTTGAACGGCGAAAAGCCGAACTGCACCAGGACCGTTTGCAGAAACGCCGTCGGCGACAGCTGGGTTTGGTTGATCTGTGCGACCACGGCGTCGGTCTGCAATTCGCGCAGGAACGTTTCGATCAGGGTGGTTTTGCCGGCGCCGATTTCACCGGTGATCACGACGAAGCCGTCGGTGAACCAGATGGTCGACTCCATGTACGCCTTGGCGCGTGCATGCTGCTTGCTCAAATACAGGAACTGCGGATCCGGGCTCAACCGGAACGGCAGCTCATGCAGCTTGAATTGTTCTAAATACATGGTCATCGGCAGCCTGCGGGATAGCTCAAGTCCATTGAATCGATTGTAATGCGGTCTTGAGCGCCAAATTGCGGTCTACCGCCCGACTTTTGAGAATGGTGCAATGGCCGAGCTTGCGGCCCGGCCGCGGTTCCTTGCCGTAGTCGTGGAACGCCAGTCCGTCGATCGTCAAAAGTCGCTCCCGGTCGGGCATTTCTCCCAAGAAATTGACCATCGCAGCATGCCCCAAGGGCCGCGTGCTGCCGAGCGGCAGATCACAAATCGCCCGCAGGTGGTTCTCGAACTGGCTGGTCACGCACCCTTCGATGGTCCAATGCCCGGAATTGTGGACCCGAGGCGCCATCTCATTGGCGATGAGACGGTTCTGGACGACGAAAAACTCCACCGTGAGCACACCGACATAGGCAAGCGCATTCATTAGCCGTTTTAAGTATGTCCGGGCGCTGCGCTCGAGCCGCGCGTTCGCAAAGGGTGCCACATTATAGTGCAGAATGCCGCCGCCGTGGCTGTTGGACGCCAGCGGGTAGAACACGATGCGACCATCAGCCGAGCGCGCTCCGATGAGGGATACCTCGCGCGAGAAATTCTGAAATTTCTCGTATATCAAATCGCGGCCGCCGATCGCGGCCCACGCCGCACCGATTTGCGACGCATCGCGCAGGACGAATTGACCCTTGCCGTCGTATCCCATGCGCCGAGTTTTGAGTATGCCGGGAAGGCCCAGTCTTCGCGCGGCCTGCGCCAATTGCGCTTCGCCATCGACCGCGGCATGCGCGGCGACGGGGATGCGCAATTGGCTGAACAACGCTTTTTCCGTGAGTCGATCCTGCGACGCTTCGAGCGCGGCGCGCGGCGGACGGATCTTCGTCAACTGCTCGAGCGGGGCGAGCGCGGCGGCGGAGATGTTTTCCCAATCGAAGGTGAGCACGTCGCTGCAACCCGCCAACGCGGCGAGCTGCGCAGGATCCTCGAGGTCCCCCGTCAATATCGGCGCTACTTGCGCGGCGGGCGCCTGGGCACTCTTGTCGAGAAACAGACAATGCATTCCGAGCGGGTAACCCGCGAGGGCAAGCATCCGGCCCAATTGACCTGCACCGACGATGCCGACGCGCGACGAGCTCAAGGGCTGCGTGGATCCGGCTTGGCGAGCACCGCCGCGGTTTGAGCTTGGCGAAATGCGTCCAATGCCATACGGATCTCGAGATTGTCATTGGCAAGAACCGCGGCGGCGAACAACGCGGCGTTCTTCGCGCCGGCGGCGCCGATGGCAAAAGTCGCGACGGGCACGCCGCTCGGCATTTGCGCGATGGATAGCAGCGAGTCGAGGCCATTCAAGCCCTTGGACTGAACTGGGACGCCCAAGACCGGCAGCGACGTCTTGGCGGCGGTCATTCCCGGCAAATGCGCGGCGCCGCCGGCACCTGCGATAATGACCTTCAGACCGCGTTCGCGAGCGCTCGCCGCATATTCGAACAACAGGTCGGGAGTGCGATGCGCCGATACCACCCGCACCTCATGCGCGATCTTGAGCGTATCCAAGATCGCGGCCGCTCCCTGCATGGTCTCCCAGTCGGAAGATGATCCCATAATGATTCCGACCAGGGCCTTCATAGGCAGCTAGTCTAGCAAAAGCTACTCGAGCAACTGGCGCAGAAAGGCGAAAAGCTCGCGCGCCGCGACCGGCGAACGCTGCTCCAAGCGCTCTTTTTCGGCCTTTTTCAGCAGTTGGGTGAGGGCTGAGCGGTCGGCGTGCGGATACTCCTGCAGCAGTTCGCCGAGCCCGGGCTCGGGCTCCGACAGCAGGCGGTCGCGCCAGCGCTCGAGCTTCTGAAAATGCCGAATTTCCAAATCATGACGTTGCTTGCGCTCCGCCAGCTTGGCGAGCACGGGCTCGGGGTCGATGTTGCGCATCAACTTGCCGATGTATTGCCGCTGCCGAACTTGCGCCCCATGGGAGGGCAGGCGGCGCAAATCGCGCAGCGCAATGAACAGGTTGTCGGGCAGCTCGAGCGCCTTGATCTCCTGGTCCGGGAGGGCGGACAACTTAACGCCCAACTCCTGCAGTGAATCCGCCTCGCGCTTGCGGGCGCTCTTGCTTTGGCGCAGCTCCGAATCGCCGGAGGCGTCGCCGGAGGTGCCGGCTTCATTGTCGCTCGTCATATCGCCCATGCTACACCCGCGCCCGGTAGAATCGCCTCTCGGTTTGCGCAATGCGCGTATTTGGAGGTGTCGATGGCCGTGTCCAGCAATCCCGTCCGTCTTGCCCAAGGCGACTTGGAATCGATTATCGAGCGTGCCCTCGACGAAGCGCGTTCTCGCGGCGCCTCGCAGGCCGAGGCGGCCGTGAGCCAGGATACGGGTCTTTCGGTCGGCGTGCGCCTGGGCGAGGTCGAAACCTTGGAGCACCAGCGCGACCGCAGCATGGGAATTACGGTGTATTTCGGGCAACGCAAGGGGTCGGCGAGTACCGCGGATTTCTCGATGGAAGCCGTACGGGCGACGGTGGCCAAGGCCTGCAGCATCGCCCGCTTCACGGCAGAGGATGCCTGCTCGGGGCTCGCGGACGCGGCGCTGATGGCAGGTACGCCCTTGGATTTGGATTTGGCGCATCCCTGGAATCTGAGCGCCGATCGGGCGATCGAGATCGCCAAATCCTGCGAGGCCGCGGCATTGAGTTTCGATGCCCGAATCAACAATTCCGAGGGGTCATCGGTCGCCACGCACCAGGGGTTGCATGTGTACGGCAATACCCAAGGGTTCATCGGCGGCTATCCCACCACCTCACATTCGGTGAGCTGCGTGGTGCTCGCGGGCTCTGGCGAGGACATGCAGCGCGACTACTGGTACAGCGCCTCGCGCGATTGGCACGACCTCGATCCGCCCGAGGAGATCGGCCGCGAGAGTGCGCGCCGCACCATCGCCCGCTTGAATCCTCGGAAATTGAGCACGCGCCGCGCGCCGGTGGTTTTCGTGCCGGAGATCGCGCGCGGCTTGATTGGGCATTTCGTGGCCGCGATTCGCGGCAGCAGCCAGTACCGGCAATCATCGTTCCTGTTGAATTCTGTGGGCGAGCAGGTGTTTCCCGCCGGGTTCTCGATCGCGGAACGGCCGCACATTCCGAAAGCCATGGGCAGCGCACCATTCGACGATGAAGGGGTGGCGACGAACGATCGTGAACTCATTGCCGACGGGGTCCTCACCGGATACATCCTGTCGAGCTACTCGGCCCGCAAACTCGGGCTAAAGACCACCGGTAATGCCGGCGGCGCACACAATCTGCTGGTCGCCCCGAACCTCGCCGGCGGCATGGACGCCATGTTGTCGCGCCTCGGCACGGGCCTGTTGGTGACCGAGCTCATGGGGCAGGGCGTCAACGCCGTGACCGGCGACTATTCGCGCGGCGCAGCCGGCTTCTGGGTCGAGAACGGCTCGCTCGAGTACCCTGTGGCCGAGATCACCATCGCCGGAAATCTGCGCGACATGCTCAAAGGCATCGGCGCGGTCGGCGATGATATCGATGCGCGCGGCGGTACCCGGGTGGGGTCCATATTGGTCAAGGAGATGACGATCGCGGGCGAGTGATCAGATCCTTCAGCGACTGAGTGCCTAACCGCTCGCGGATGGCCGCCTCGACCGCGCCCATCGTTTGCGCCGCCTCGCTCACGCCGTGCACTTCGATGGCGAGCCGGTTGATTTGCAACGTGCGCACCGCCTGCAATATGTCGGCGAGCAGAATCCCCGCCGGATCGCGGCCCGGCACGAAATGTTCCTTCTCGGTGGCCACGATCAATTGGCCGCGTTCGAGGCGCGCGATCACCGGCGCGAGTGCGATGCTCGGGACGTCGAGTTCGGCGGCGAGAGCAGCGGTGCTCCAGTGGCTTGCGCCGGCCTCGAAGTCACGGCCGATGAGATACATGATCGACAGCGCCACCTGCTCGCGATCGCTGGCCGTGAGCTCGACGCTTTCCTGGCCGTGCCGCAGGTATTGGGGAAACTGCAAATAGAATGCGAGCTGCGCGCCGATCAGCAAAATGAGCCAGCTTAAGTACACCCAGATCAGCGTCGTCAGCACGATGGCGAAGCCCGTGTACACCGCGACCATGTTCGATGACGCCAAGATCACGGCGGTGAACACCTGGCCCACCAGCGCCCAGATGATGCCGGCGGTGACGCCGCCGATCACCGCGGCGCGAAATTCGACATGCGTGTTGGGAATAAACGAATACATGAACGTGAACACCGCGGCGACGATCACATAGGGCACGAGTTTCGCAAACACACCGAGCACCGCCGCGATCGGTGCAAGTGCATGCAGCCACTGCGCGAACGGACTGTGCTCGGCGGAACCCAGCAGTCCGATCGCGACCGCCAGCAAAATCGGCCCGACGATCATGACGCTCAAGTATTCGCTGAAGCGCCGCCCGATGCTGCGCGGACGCTCGACGCGCCACACGAAATTGAAACTGGCTTCGATTTTTTGGATGGCGGTGATCACCGTGTAGATGAGAACCGCGAGGCCGATCGAACCCAGCAATTCGCCGCGCATGTTGGTGACGAATTGCATGACGCTGTCGGTGAGCTCGTCCGCGGCGCCGCCCATGGGGCGGAAGAACGAGTGCAGCAGGAACTTCAAGTCGCCGCGCGCGCCGATCCCTTTCAAGATCGCGAAGCTGAATACCATCAGCGGCACCAGCGACAGCAAGGTGGTATAGGCCAAGCTCATCGCGCGGATATTGATCTCGCCGCCGAGCCAGTCGCGCAACAGCGCCGCCGGATAACGCATCAAGCGCAGCGCTGCCCCCCACGGCGGGCCCATGCTGCGCGACTTTTGAAATAACAGATCCTCGAGCCGTTCCAGCAGGTCTCGCATGCGAGCGGCTACGCGGTCAGGAGTTTGAGCGCCTCGCGATAGTTATCGCTGGTGCGCTTCACCACATCCGGCGGCAGATGCGGCGCAGGCGGCTTCTTGTTCCAGTGCAACGACTCCAAGTAATCGCGGATGAATTGCTTGTCGAAGCTCGGCGGGCTGATGCCGGCTTTGTAGGATTCCGTCGGCCAGAAGCGCGAGGAATCGGGGGTCAGTACTTCGTCGATGAGCATCAGATGTCCCGCCGCATCCACGCCGAATTCGAATTTGGTATCGGCGATGATGATGCGGCGCGCCCGCGCATGCTCCGCCGCAAATCGATACAAGTCGAGCGCGATGCTGCGAACTTGCGCGGCGTATTCGCTGCCGATCAATTTCACCATCGCCTCGAAATCGATATTCTCATCGTGCTGTCCCGCCGGTGCCTTGAACGCCGGCGTGAATAAAGGCTCCGGCAATCGGTCCGCCATGTGCAATCCGCCGGGCAGCGCGATACCGCAAACCGCGCCGTGCAGCTTGTAGTCCTTGTAACCCGAGCCGATCAAATAGCCGCGCACCACCGCTTCGATCGGCAGGGCTTTGAGCTTCTTCACCACCATCGCGCGGCCCGCCAGTTGCGCGCGCTCCTCAGCGTCGGCGACCACATCCTCCACTGTCAGCGAGGACAGGTGATTGGCCACGATGTGCCGGGTCTTGGCGAACCAGAACAAGGATATTTGCGTGAGCACTTCCCCTTTGAACGGAATCGGATCCGGCAGCACCACGTCGAATGCCGACAGGCGATCGCTGGCCACGATCAAGAGATGTTCCGCGTCCACGTCGTAGATATCGCGTACTTTTCCTTGATGAATCTTCTTCAGGCCGCGCAAGCGCGACTCAAAAAGCGGTGCCGAGTGCGAATCCTGTTGCATCGTTGCGCGCCCTGCCGGCTGCTACCATTGAGGAGAGTAAAGGCCGGCGATTGTGGCGGGACAAGGTGGATAGGTCAACGCGAATGAGTTGGAAAGGCATGTTTTTCGGCGCCGTGATCGGCTTTCTGCTCACCCGGCAGCTCTGGGGAGCGGTAATCGGCGCCGTGATCGGGCATATGTTCGATCAATCGTTAAATTTGGGCGCTGCCGGTGCGGCCGGCGGCCGAAGTTCGTTGTCGATCGCCGATGAGTTCTTCCGCACGACGTTCGAGTTGATGGGCCATGTCGCCAAATCCGACGGCCGGGTGACGGAGGCGGAAATCGATGCGGCGCGCCGTCTGATGCACGAGCTGCGGCTCGGGCCGCGCGAAATCGGCGTCGCCATCGAATGCTTTCGCACCGGCAAATCCACCGCCTATGACGCCGAGCTCAGCGTCGAACGGCTGCGCGAGGCCTGCGGACAGCGCTACGATCTACTGCGCGCCTTCATGGAGCTGCAATTGCGCGCCGCGCTCGCCGGCAACGGCATGTCGCCGCCGGCGCGGGCGATACTGATGCGCGTCGCCGAACGCCTCGGCATGTCCGGGGTGGAATTTGCCTTCATGGAGGCATCCTTGCGGGCGCGGCAGCGCCAGGGTGCGGGCAGCGGCGCCGGAGCGCGGCCGAGTGCCGGCGCCGGCTCGCTGGCGGACTGCTATGCGGAACTCGAGATCGATGCCGGTAAGACTGATCAAGAAGTGATCAAAGCCTATCGGCGCCAGATGAGCCGTCATCATCCTGATAAACTGGTGGCCAACGGATTGCCTGAGTCGATGGCGCAGGTGGCGAAGGAAAAGACTCAGCGCATTCAAGAAGCCTACGAGGCGATTCGCGCGGCGCGCGGCATGCGATGAAGGAGATGAGATGACGACGATTATTTCGCCCTCGATATTGTCGGCCGATTTCGCGAGGCTCGGCGAGGAAGTCAAAGCGGTGCTTGCCGGCGGCGCGGACTGGGTGCATTTCGACGTGATGGATAATCACTACGTGCCCAACTTGACCATCGGGCCGCTGGTCTGCGAAGCCCTGCGCAAGGCGGGGATCAAGGCGCCGATCGACGTGCATTTGATGATCTCGCCCGTGGATCAACTGGTCCCGGATTTCGCCAAAGCGGGCGCGAGCTACATCAGCTTTCACCCGGAAGCGACCCGGCATGTGGATCGCACGATTCAATTGATTCGCGATTGCGGGTGCAAGCCCGGACTCGTATTCAATCCGGCGACGCCGTTGAACTGGCTCGACTACGTCATCGACAAGCTCGATTTGGTGCTCATCATGTCGGTGAACCCGGGTTTCGGCGGCCAGAAATTCATTCCGCAGGCGCTGCACAAGCTGAGCGAGGCGCGCTCACGCATCAACGCCTCGGGCCGCGACATACGGCTCGAAATCGATGGCGGCGTGAAAGTCGACAATGCTGCGGAAATTGCCCGGGCGGGCGCGGATACCTTTGTCTCAGGCTCCGCAATTTTCGGCAGTGCCGACTATGCGGCCACGATCAAAGCAATGCGCGCGCAAATCGAGCTCGGTGAAAAATCCTAGTTATTCGTCGTCCTCGTCATCGTCGTCGTCGTCATCATCGTCCGGCGTCTCGGTGCGCAGGGACTTTTGCGGTTGAGCGCTGCCGGCGCCGGCTTTCACCGGTACGATCAACGGCCGCGTCTTTACTTTCGGTCGGGCGTTGAATACCACGATGGTCTTGCCCGTGGCACGCAGCAAGCCCTGCTCCTCCAATACCTTGAGCACGCGTCCGGCCATCTCGCGTGAGCAGCCGACGAGCCGCGACAGTTCCTGCCGGCTCACCTTGATCTGCATGCCTTCGGGATGAGTCATGGCATCGGGTTCGCCGCACAGATCCATGATGGCGTGCGCCACGCGGCCGGTGACGTCGACAAACGCGAGATCGCCTAGTTTGCGATTGGTACGATCGAGCCGGGTCGCGAGTTGGGTCGCCAGCTCGAAGATCAGACCCGGACTTTCCGCGGCAATTTGCCGAAAGCGCGGATACGTCATTTCGGCGAGTTCGGACTGCTGGCGTGTGCGTACCCAGGCGCTGCGGGTCGGCTGCTCGTAAAACAAGCCCATTTCCCCGAAGAACTGGCCCTTATTGAGGTACGCCAACACCATTTCGTTGCCATCTTCGTCTTCGATCATGACTTCGACCGATCCGGAGATGATGTAGTACAAAATGTCCGGTAAATCGCCGGCGTGGATGATCACGGTCTTGGAAGGGACTGTCCGGATTCGGCAGTAGCTCAAGAAACGATTGATCGCTGGGATATCGCTTAAGGCCTTTGCCCCTTCTTCCATGGTCTCTCCCAAAGTATTTTTGATCGTCGGTTAAACGCCTGTGCAGGCGCACGTTTTATTACATAAGTCCCGGAATCGCAAGCACTAACGGCTTTGGGTTACAGCCAATACGAGCCGTACGTCATGAGCCGGGACGTCAGCTTCATCGCGAGGCCCAAGGGAAATGGCAGCTGTTTGGCTCCCAACGAACTCGCCTGGGCACCGTGCTCAATCTCATCGTGCGTCATCTGTTCGAGAATCGCCAGACTGCGCGCGTCCTGCTTGCCCAAGCGCTGCATGTGACCGCGCAAATGAGTCTCCACCTGACGCTCGGTTTCCGCCACGAAGCCGAGGCTCGTGGCCCGGCCGAAAGCGCCCGCAACGGCGCCGATGGCGAAGGAGCCCACGTACCAAAGCGGGTTTAAAAGACTGGTGCGGCCGTTCAATTCGCGGATCCGTGATTCGCACCAGGCGAGGTGGTCGGCTTCCTCCGACGCGGCATGCTGCAGCGCGGCCGATACCGCAGGATCGCCGGCGGTCAGCGCCTGGCCCTGGTAAAGCGCTTGTGCCGCAACCTCCCCCGAATGGTTGACCCGCATCAGGCGCGCCGACTCGGCGCGCTGCGCCTCTGACAGGGGCGCCTCATCGAGCGCCGCCGGAACCGGCCGCGAGGCGTGTCTTGGCGCCGCTAATACCTTGATTGCCTTATCTATTTCCCCTAATGCGCGGTCGATTAAGCTGAAACTTCGGGTACTCATATACACACTATATTATAGAGGCGCAGAAGGTTTCGCGGGGCTGGCTTCTCTGCCCGCCGTTCTGTACACTTTCGCGCCTTTCGTTAACGACCTGAAACAGCTGAGTATTTTCATGTATACCGTATTTTCGAAGCCCGCAGAAACCCGCGGCGACTGGTTTCTGGTGGATGCGGCCGGCAAGACTCTGGGCCGGTTGGCCTCCGAGATTGCGCACCGTCTGAAGGGCAAGCACAAACCGAATTATGCACCCCACCAGGACTTGGGCGATCACATCGTCGTGATCAACGCCGGCACGGTGCGGGTCACGGGCGCCAAGCTCACCGATAAGTTTTATCATCAGCACACGGGCTATGTGGGCAACCTGAAAAGCATTTCACTGGGCAAGCTGTTGGCCGAGCATCCGGAGCGCGCGATCGAGTTCGCGGTGAAAGGAATGCTGCCGAAGGGCCCGCTCGGCCGGCGCATGTTCAGAAAGCTGCATGTGTTCGGCGGCAAAGATCATACCCATCAAGCACAGCAGCCGAAGGCGCTGGAAATTTAATCGTAGGAAATATAGAGCAATGGCATCAAAACCAGCCGTCAATTCTTTCTACGGCACGGGCCGCCGCAAAACCTCGAGCGCACGGGTGTACTTAAGTCAAGGCACCGGCAAGGTATCCATCAACGGCCGCACTCTCGATGAGTTCTTCGGCCGCGAAACCGGCCGAATGATCGTGCAGCAGCCGTTCGGCGCGGTGCAGCTCGGCGGTAAATTCGACGTCGACGCGCACGTCGAAGGCGGCGGAATCACCGGCCAGGCCGGCGCGATCCGCCACGGCATCACCCGCGCGCTGATGGCTTACGACGAGAGCCTGCGCTCGCCGTTGCGCAAGGCGGGTTTTGTCACCCGCGATGCACGTGAAGTCGAACGCAAGAAGGTCGGACGCCGCAAAGCGCGTCGCGGCACTCAGTTCTCCAAACGCTAAACGCGGAAACGCCTAGCGCGGCTTGTGGGGGATCGTCTAGTGGTAGGACAACGGTCTCTGACACCGTTTACCTAGGTTCGAATCCTAGTCCCCCAGCCAATTAGGGCCCGACGATGGGCCCTCCGTTCTAAAAAAACTGCACGGGTAGCAATGTCGGGCGAACGAAATTCGAGTGGACGGCTCGCGCCATTGGCGCTGGCAGCGCTCGGTGTCGTGTTCGGCGACATTGGCACGAGTCCGCTGTATGCCATGTCCGCCTGCTTCACCGGTCCCGACATTGCGGTTACCCCGGTGCATGTGCTTGGGATCTTATCGCTGATCTTCTGGTCTTTGGTGCTCGTCATCCTGCTCAAGTACGTGAGCGTGGTTTTGAACGCCGACAACAAGGGGGAGGGCGGAGTGCTGGCGCTCACCGCCTTGGTCATCAATACCGAGCGCCAAAGTCCGCGCCGCAAACTCTACGGCACGCTCGGCATTTTGGGTGCTTCGTTGTTCTTTGCGGACGGCGCGATCACACCGGCGATTTCGGTATTGAGCGCCGTCGAAGGCCTGCACGTCGCGGCGCCCGACGCACAGTTTCCGATCCTGCCGATCACCGCGATCGTGCTCGTTGGACTCTTCTTGATCCAGCGGCACGGCACGGGTTCGGTCGGCAAAGTGTTCGGTCCGGTGATGCTCGGCTGGTTTGCGATTCTGGCGTGTATGGGCGTGAGTTGGATCGTGCGCGAGCCCAGCGTCATCTTCGCGCTCGATCCCACGCGCGCACTCGCGCTGCTGGGTCAGCATCAGGTGAAATCGCTCGCGGTACTCGCCGGCGTCTTCTTGACAGTGACCGGCGGCGAGGCGCTGTACGCGGACATGGGTCATTTCGGCAAAGCGCCGATACGCCTCGGCTGGATTTGCATCGTCATGCCGGCGCTGGTTCTCAATTACTTCGGTCAGGGCGCGATGCTGATCGAGAATCCGAAAGCCATCAGCAATCCCTTCTACTTGATGGCGCCCGCGTGGTCGTTATGGCCCTTGGTCATCATCGCCACCGCGGCGACCGTGATTGCCTCGCAGGCGGTGATATCCGGCGTGTTCTCGGTCACCACGCAGGCCGTGAGCTTGGGACTGCTGCCGCGCCTCAAGGTGGTACATTCCTCGGCCGACAACGCAGGACAAATCTACGTCCCCACCATGAATTGGATCTTGATGTTCGCTGCGCTGGCGCTGGTGTTGAGCTTCGGCAGTTCCGCGGCATTGGGCGGGGCGTATGGGCTTGCCGTGTCGGGCGCCATGACCATCGTCACTCCGTTGACATTGAGTCTGATCAAATCACGCACCGGCAAGGACAGCCGTTGGCTGCGCACCGGCCTATCGCTGCTGTTCGTCGTCGACATCGCCTTCCTGCTGGCGAACCTCACCAAGCTCGAGGACGGGGGCTGGCTGCCGCTGTCATCCGGGCTCCTCATCTACTGGCTGATGCAGACGTGGCAGCGCGGCCGTGCCTCGGTCATGGCGCGCTTGCTGCGCGAACAGAAGCCGGTGCGCGACTTCCTCGAGGACCTAAAGCGCGCTCCCCCGGTGCGGGTGCCGGGTACTGCGATCTTTCTTGACCCAAAGGCCTCGGGTATTCCTCGCGCCCTGCTCAACAACATCAAGTTCAACCGCGTGATGCACGAGCGGGTGGTGCTGCTGACGGTGGTGACCCGCGAGCAGCCGCGCATGCCGCTGTCCAAGCGCTTGACCGTGACGCCGGTATGCGAAGGCATCGTGCGGATCGTGGCGCAGATCGGATTCATGGAGAAGCCGAATATTTCCGAGATTCTGCGCGAGGCCGAGGCGCATGGCGTGCCGTACGACCCCGAGTGCACGACCTATTTCTTGAGCCGCGAGGAATTGCTGGCGGGACAGCGCTCCGACCTGCCGGCGCTGCGGCGCCGGGCCTTCATGCAGATGGCGCGCAGCGCACAAGTGATCGCCGACTACTACGGTCTGCCGCCCAATCGCGTCATCGAGATCGGCACCCGCATGGAGATCTAGGCCGGCGGGCAGTTTAGAGTCTTAACCCCGGCATCGCCCGCGACGATCACGACATCGGCGCGGCGCAGGGCGAACAGGCCCACGGTCACCACCCCCGCAATTTGATTGGCGGCGGTTTCGAAAGCCGCCGGAGCATCGAGCTTCAAGTTGTGGACGTCCAAGATGACGTTGCCGTTATCGGTGACCACGCCTTCGCGATACACCGGTTGCCCCCCCATCTTCACCAGTTGGCGCGCCACATAGGAGCGCGCCATCGGAATCACTTCGACCGGCAAAGGGAACTTGCCGAGCACTTGGACCAGCTTGCTGTCGTCGATGATGCAGACGAACTTCGCGGAAGCGGCGGCCAAGACTTTCTCGCGGGTGAGAGCGGCGCCGCCACCCTTGATCAGCACGCCGTCGGCGGTCGCTTCGTCGGCGCCGTCGATATAGAGACTTAAGGGTCCGGCGGAATTGAGATCCAGTTCCGGAATGCGCGACTCACGCAATAGATCCGAAGTTTGGCGGGAACTGGAAACAGCGCCGGAAAGCTGTATTTTACGGTCTTTCAGCACCGCGATGAGTTGGCTCACCGTCGATCCGGTGCCAATGCCCAACACCATGCCCGCTTCTATGTACGGGAGAGCGGCTTCCGCTGCGCGACGTTTCTTTTCGACTGACGACAAATTTCCTACCCTCAAAAACAACTGTGCCCGCTTACGCGGGCACAGTTGATTACTTTCGAAGGCTTACTTTTTCTTAGCGGCCTTTTTCTTTGCTACCTTCTTCTTCGCCTTCTTTGCTTTCGCTGCCATGATAGAAACTCCGTTATCGGGTTAGTCCGGGGTCCGAGTATATACACGATTAATTAATTTACAAGCAATACGTCACCCAACATGCTGGACATTGTGCTAGCGATGTGAGCGACGTCACTCAAGTGTGAGCACGAACTCCCAGTCCTTCGCCGCCACCGGCATCACCGACAGACGATTCCCACGGCGCAATAAAACAAAATTCTTGAGCGACTTTGCGGCGTGCTGTTTGAGTTCATCGAGCGTGATGATGCGCTTCAACTTGCGCACCAACTTCACGTCGACCACGAACCAGCGCGGTTCGTCGGGCTTCGAGTCGGCATCGTAGTGATGATGCTTGGGGTCGAGGGCGGTGGCATCGGGATAGCCGCCCTTGGCGATGCTGACGATGCCGGCGATCCCCGGAACATCGCAACTCGAATGATAGAAAAACGCCAGATCGCCCTTTTTCATAGAGTCCCGCAGCATGTTGCGCGCCTGATAGTTGCGCACGCCGTCCCATGCCGTGGTCTGCTTGGGTGCCTTGCACAAGGCATCGATGCTGAAGCTATCCGGCTCCGATTTCAGCAGCCAATAATTCATGAAGTACCCCCTGCGAAGTGTTGTAGTCCGGATTCCGTCGCCAGCGAGTCGAGCTTCACATCCCACGCGTCGGCGAACTTCAAGTCGGTGCGCTGACAATCGAATGCGAGTCCCACCAAGCGCGGCCCCGCCCAGCGATGGCGGTGACGGCGAAACTCGAGCGCTCGATCGTAGAATCCGCCGCCCATCCCCAGGCGGCGACCTTGCGCATCGACGCCCACCAGGGGCAGCACGATGAGATTCAACCAGCGAGGCGGGATCGGCTGCGCCAGCATCGAGGGAACGGCGATTCCGTAGACACCGCGCTTGAGTCTGCCGGCGAGCGGATAGAAACGAATGCGGCGCTTGCGCCGATCGACGATCACCGGCACCACCACCGTGAGGCCGCGGCGGCGCGCCGCAGCGATCAGCGCGGCGGTGTCGGTCTCCCGATCGAAGGGCAGGTATACCGCGATGCGCTTTCCCGCTCGGAACATCGGCAATCGGCCGATCGCTTTCGCGGCCCGGGTCGAGCGCATGGCGTGAGCGATCGTGCTCAATGAGCGGCGCTCGTTTCGCAGGTGTTTACGCAGTGCTGGTTTCATTCGAGGCAAAGGAGATGGCGCTACCCGCAGATGCCGTTTTGGACCGTTGCTCCCGACCTGAGCAACAGGTGGGGCTAACTGCGGCACTTAAGGCTTTCCGCTCGAGGCGGACTTGCACAATGTTGCCAGCAAGCAATGGCCCCTGGGGTTTAAAACTTAGGGTCGAGAGGTAACCCGATCCGCATCGAACACCGCAGGCAGCGCCAAACTTAACCATCCGAGAAGGGTCCCGTTTCCGGGGGATCAAAGCTCGAGCTGTTGACCCTTCTCCAAGGCCGACTCTACGCGCTCGCGCAGGATACGCAAGCGTCCACCGAGGTCGGATTCGAGATCGCCATCACGGTTGCGAAATCGGATCAATTCATTCGCCATATTCAGTGCCGCGATCACGGCAATGCGATCCAGGCCGACGACCTTGCCGCTGTCGCGGATCTCGCGCATTTTCACGTTGAGGAACTCGGCGGAATCGAGCAGGTCTGAGCGCTCTTCGATCGGACACGCAATGTGATACTCCTTCTCGAGTATCCGCACACTGACTCGCGCCTGATTGTCGCTCATGCCTGTTCCATCGATTTCAAGCGGCCGATCATCGCTTCGACCCGCGCACGAACCTGCTCGTTCTTCTGCAGCAGGCTGGCACGCTCGGCGGTCAGCGTTTCCTGCCGCTGCCGCAATGCGCGATTCTCCTCCTTGATATGGTTGACCGTTACGATGAGGTCCTCGAGCCGCTTCTCCAGCCGCTTCAGTTCGAGTTCGACCGCTGACTTCGGGTTGGCTTCGTTCATAGGCTGCCAATATAGAGCGCCGCATAGCGCAATGCAAAGGGCGGTTCGGCCCCGTACTGCGCTATTATTGTAGTAATCATGATGTCGGATATTCGATTCAAGGATTTCGAGGACGTGCTGGCGATAGCCGGCAGCATGGCGGATGCGGCCGAGGCGCATGGCTCCTTGTGCGGCGCGCTGTGCGCGATGGCGCCGTACAAGATGCAAGACTGGATCAACGAGATCCTCCCCGACGGCGCGGCGCTGTCCGATGAATCGGCGGCGATGATCGAGCGGGTGTTCACGGCGACCGCGACTTCGTTCGGCGAACAGGGAATGGAGTTCGAGCCGTTGCTGCCGGACGACGAACAACCGCTGAATGGCCGCGCCAACGCGCTGGCATTGTGGTGCACCGGATTTCTATATGGATTGGGCACCGGACATATTTCGGATTTGGAGGCGCTGAACGGCGATGTCGGCGAGATCGTGCGCGATTTCACGGAAATCTCACGGGCGACGGGCGACGACGCGGACGCCGATGAATCGAACGAACAGGCCTATGCGGAGTTGGTCGAGTTCATTCGCGTGGCGGCCCAAGTGGTATTCGAAGAACTGCTGCCGCTGCGTCGGCAAGCCTATCCGGCGCAGCAGCGGCTGCATTGATGGATCCCAAGGAGTTCGCGCGTCGGCGGCGCCAATTCATGCATATGCTCGGCAAGGACGCCATCGCGATCCTGCCGGCGGCGCCGGTGCGCCACCGCAACGGAGACATCGAGTATGCCTACCGGCAGGACAGCCACTTCTACTACCTGAGCGGATTTCCGGAGCCCGACGCGGTCGCCGTGCTGGTGCCGGGCCGTGCCCAGGCTGAGTACCTGTTGTTCGTGCGCGAGCACGACTCGCTGCGTGAATCGTGGGATGGCGCACGGGCAGGAACCGAAGGGGCGGTCGAGCGTTACGCAGCCGACGATGCGTTCCCGATCGCCGATATCGACGAGATACTGCCGGGGCTGATGGAAACGCGCTCGCAGATCTATTACTCCATGGGCGCGAACCCGGAGTTCGACTCGCATGTGTTGGGCTGGGTCAACGGCCTTCGGGTGCAGACGCGGCAGGCCTCCGGCGCAGCCTATGAATTTGTTGCACTGAGGCACGTGCTTGACGACATGCGGCTATACAAGAGCCGTGCCGAGCAGGTGAGTCTCAAGCGCGCCGCGAAAATCGCGGTGGGCGCGCATCGCCGCGCGATGCGTTTCGCGCGCCCCGGGCGCATGGAGTACGAGGTGATGGCCGAGGTGCTGCACGAATTCCGGTCGCACAACGCCGACATTTCCTACTACCCGATCGTCGGCGGCGGCGCCAATGCCTGTGTCATGCACTATCGCGACAACGATCAACCGCTGCGCGACGGCGACCTCTTGTTGCTCGATGCGGGCTGCGAGCATGATTACTATGCCTCGGATATCACTCGCACCTTTCCGGTCAACGGCCGCTTCACGCCGCCGCAGCGGGCGCTGTACGAGGTGGTGCTCGAAGCCCAACTCGCCGCGATCGACAAGGTCCGCTGCGGCAATCACTGGAATCATCCGCACGAAGCCGCAGTGCGGGTAATCACCCAGGGTCTGGTGAGGCTCGGGCTGCTCAAGGGCAAGGTCGCTTCGCTGATCAAGGAGCAGGCATACCAACAGTTCTTCAGCCATCGCACCGGCCACTGGCTGGGGATCGACGTGCACGACGTCGGCGACTACAAGGTCGGCGGCGAGTGGCGGGTGCTGGAGGCGGGAATGGCGCTCACCGTCGAACCGGGGATTTACGTGCGCCCGTCGCCGCGAGTGCCCAAGGAGTTCTGGAACATCGGCGTGCGCATCGAAGACGAAGTGCTGGTCACCGCCGGCGCGGCCGAGGTCCTTACCGGCGCGCTCGAGAAAACCCCGGAAGCCATCGAAGCCCTGGTGCAGGCCGCATAATGACGGCGCATCGCATCGACGTGGCCATCGTCGGCGGCGGCATGGTCGGGGCGAGTCTCGCTGTCGCCTTGGCGCCGCTGGGGCTTAAGGTGGCTCTCATCGAAGCGGTAGCGCACGACTCCGCCGCGCAGCCGAGCTTCGATGAGCGCACCACGGCGATATCGAACGGCAGTCGCCGCATCCTCGAGACCTTGGATGTATGGCCCGCGGTCGCTTCGTTGGCGACGCCGATCCGCAAGATCCATGTCTCGGAGCAGGGCCGTTTCGGCCTCGCACGCATCGATGCGGCGGAACAGGGCCTCGCCGCGATGGGCTATGTGGTACCGAACCGTGCCCTGGGTGCCGCCTCGTGGTCGCTGATCAAAGACGCGGGCAACATCGAGGTGTATTGCCCGGCTGAGGTCAAAGGGATCGCGCCGGGCGACTGGGTCACCCTGGATATTTCCCGAGACGGCGCCAGCACCGCGATCGAGGCCCGACTGGTGGTCGCTGCCGATGGTGCGCGTTCGGCCGTACGCAGCGCCTTTGGGGTCGACCTGGATGAGCGCGACTACGAGCAAACCGCGGTCATCACCACGGTGCTGCCGCAACGCTTCCATGAGCATGTGGCTTACGAGCGGTTTACCGCGAGCGGACCTCTCGCGCTGTTGCCGCTCGAGGGTGGACGCTGCACTCTGGTGTTGACCTTAAGCAGCGAGTCCGCGAATGCCGCCATGGCATGGTCGGACGGAGAGTTCCTCGCCGAAGTACAGCGCCGTTTTGGATTTCGGCTGGGGCGATTCCTCAAGGTCGGCCGCCGGGTGCCTTACCCTCTGGCGCTCACCCGCTCCGAGCGCACCAGCGCCGGGCGCTGCGTGATCATCGGCAATGCCGCGCAAGGATTACACCCCGTTGCCGGGATGGGGTTCAACCTCGGACTGCGCGACGTCGCCAGTCTCGCCGAGCTGCTTGCCGAGCGTCGCCACGATCCGGACTTCGACGCCGGCGCACCCAAGCTCTTGGCCGATTACGATGCCTGGCGCCGGGCCGATCGCCGCGGCGTGATTGCCTTCACCGATGGATTGGTGCGCTTATTCGCCAATCCACTGAGCCTCGTCAGAGGCCTGCGCAACGCCGGCTTGCTGGCCTTCGACTTGCTGCCGCCGGCCAAGGCGGCGCTGTCGCGGTTGAGCACGGGTGCCGGCGGCGGCAGCCGAGTTCCGAAGCTCTCGCGCGGGGTCGCGCTGTCATGAGGACGGCCGCCCAAGACTTCGACGTGATCATCGTCGGTGCCGGAGTCGTCGGCACGGTGATGGCGAGTTTGTTGATGGCTCGCCGATTGACGCAGCCTTCGCGGGTGGCGATCCTCGCGGATCGTTTTGCGAGCCCTCTCCCGGCGACGGCCGATTGGGACCTTCGGGTATTTGCCTTGAGCCGCGCCTCGCAGCGGCTGCTCACCGGATGCGGCGTCTGGGACTCGTTGCCGAGCGATCGCAAGTTCGCATACGAGCGCATGTGCGTCTGGGACGCCGCCGGGGAACCCAACGGCAAAGGCTCGCTCAGTTTCGATTGCGCAGAACTGGGCGAACCCAATTTAGGGTTCATTGTCGATGGGCGACATCTGCAATGGCAATCCTTACAAGCGGCGCGCGCGGCGGGCGCCGTGCTGCTCGAGGGCGGTCTCGCTGCAATCGACGCCGGCGACTCGCATATTGCCGTGCGCCTCACCGATGGGCGCACGCTCTCGAGCCAGCTGCTGATCGCCGCGGATGGGCAGGATTCGAAAACCCGGGCGCTGCTCGGAATCGAAACCGCCGGCCACGCCTACCAGCAGGATGCGCTGGTAACGCATGTGCAGACGGCCAAAGGCCATGACAACACGGCCTGGCAGCGATTCCTTGCCGCAGGGCCGCTGGCGCTCTTGCCGCTGCCGCAGGGACGCTCGTCGATCGTGTGGAGCGTGCAGCGCGAGGAAGCCGACCGCTTGAGCAAGCTCGATGATGCGGCCTTCGGCGCCGCGGTCACGGCCGCCAGCGGCGGCATTTTGGGCGACTGCAGCGTGTCGTCGGCACGCGCCGGCTTCCCGCTGCGATTACAGTACGCGCTCGACTACGTTCGGCCACGGGCGGTCTTGATCGGCGACGCGGCGCACGCGGTGCATCCGCTTGCGGGGCTTGGCCTCAATCTGGGATTACTCGACTGCGCCGCGCTTGTCGCCGTGTTCGAAGACGCGCGCGGCGCCGGCTATTTTGGCGAGTTGCGCATGCTGCGCCGTTACGAGCGCTGGCGGCGCAGCGAGAATTTGTTGGCGGCCGGCGCGCTGGACGGGCTCGAGCGGCTTTTTTCGAACGCCAACCCGATAACCTCCGCAGTGAGATCCTTGGGTCTGGCTGCGGTCGGCAGGATGCCCATGATCAAAAGAGATTTAGGCTTGCGCGCCTTAGGATTGCGCGGCGATGTGCCGCAGTTTCTCAAAGCCGATCAAGCTTGGCCGCACAAATAAAATCGTTCTCCGACAGTCCGCCGATGGAATGCGTCGAGAAGGTCACGTCGCAGTAGTTGTAGCCGAGCTTTAAATCAGGATGATGGTCCTCGGTATTGGCGATGTGCGCGAGCGCGTTGACGAAGCTCATGGTGCGGTAGAAGTCCTTGAACTTGAGCGCGCGCTTAAGGCTCTTCGAGTCCTTCGCGACCTGCCAATCCTTGTGCAATTGCTTGCGCAGCCGCTTCACCTCCGCCGGCTTCATGGGTGCGACGCCGCCTTCGCAGGGCACGCATTTCTTGTCGGACAGATCTTTCATGAGGTCTTGGCGTAGGTGCGCTCGATGTAGCGCTCGACCAACTCCTGAAACTCCTCGGCAATGCGATCGCCTTTCAGCGTCACGGTCTTGGCGCCGTCCTCGTATACCGGAGCGACCGGGGTCTCGCCGGTGCCGGGCAGGCTGATGCCGATGTTGGCATGCTTGCTTTCACCCGGTCCGTTGACGACGCAGCCCATGACGGCCACCGACATATCCTCGACGCCGGTATGCAGCTTGCGCCATTCGGGCATGCGGTGCCGGATGTGGTTTTGGATTTTCTGCGCCAGCTCCTGGAAGTAAGTGCTGGTGGTGCGACCGCAGCCGGGGCAGGCGATGACCATGGGAGTGAACGCGCGCAGGCCCATGGTCTGCAGTATCTCTTGGGCGACGATGACTTCTTGCGTGCGGTCGCCGTTCGGCTCGGGCGTCAAGGACACGCGGATGGTATCGCCGATGCCCTGCTGCAACAGCACGCCCATGGCGGCGGTGGAGGCGACGATGCCCTTGCTGCCCATGCCGGCTTCGGTCAGGCCCAAATGCAGCGGATAGGTGCAGCGGCTGGCGAGATTGCTGTACACCGCAATCAAATCCTGCACACCGCTGACCTTGGCGCTGATCACGATCATGTTGGGCTTGAGGCCCAAACTTTCCGCGCGCTTGGCACTGTCTAAGGCAGACACCACGATGGCCTCGCGCATCACGTCGATGGCCGCAAGCGGCGCCGCGAGCTTGGAGTTCTCGTCCATCATGCGCGTGAGCAAGTCTTGATCGAGGCTGCCCCAATTCACGCCGATGCGCACGGGCTTGTCGTATTTGCATGCCGTCTCGATCATCTCCGCGAATTGCGGGTCGCGCTTGCTGCCGCGCCCGACATTGCCGGGGTTGATCCTGAGTTTCGCGAGTGCCTGAGCGCAGGCCGGATGCGCTTTGAGCAGCTTATGGCCATTGAAGTGAAAGTCGCCGACCAGGGGAGTGCTGATGCGCAACGCGTCCAAACGGTCGCGAATATGTGGCACCGCGGCAGCGGCGGCGTCGTTGTTAACCGTTACCCGCACCAATTCCGAGCCGGCCCGCGCCAGGGCTTTGACTTGCGCGACCGTGCCGTCGATGTCGGCGGTATCGGTATTGGTCATCGACTGCACGACGATCGGGGCCTTGCCGCCGATGGTCACCGCACCTACTTTCACGCCCAGGGAGGTTCTACGGGAATTCATCCCTGAATTATATCAGGGGTGTGCCCCTGGCCACGCGAACGACCACCGTACCCGCGATTTTATCGTGCCAGCCTTGACTGTTGTGGTCGAAGGCGATCCAGAAAAACCCCAATCCGGCGACCACCAAGGACAGAAAACAGCCCAGTGCCCGGACAATGGCCGTCTCCCAATCGATCTCGCGCCCGTCCAGCCGCACCACCCGAAGGTCGAGCACGATGCCGCCGATGGTGGTTCCACGGGTCTTCCACATCACCGCGCCGTAGGCCGCGAGGGCCAGCAGCTCCAGATGTTGTATATGCAACACGCTCATGAGGAAGCCGATCAATATGGCATCGAGCAGCAAGGCGATCATGCGCACCCAGAAGCCGGCCCGCGGCAGTGCCGCAGTAATGGGTGAATGAGGCGGCGCCGAGGCGACGCTGGGGCCGCCGCCCAGGGGCGATGCAATACCCGGCGATCCCGCGGCGCTGGACGCCTCTGAGGCACCGGATGCCGCTGCGGCACCGGACGACGCGGCTGACGCTGCGGCTGACGCGCCGCCGGCCGCTGCGGCGCTCGACGGTGGGGGACTGGCCGGTACCGGCCGATTGGTCGCTTTGGCGGCCTGATGCGCGCGCGCACCCAAGATCAGGGTATAGACCACGGCGCCGAGCCCCAGCACGCCGAGCAGCTTATAGACGATGAATCCGATAAAGGGCACCAAGTACAGCGCCGTCACCAGCACACCGCCGATCAACACGGCCACCGCAGGATGGCTCATGGGACCGACCATGCGCTTGTCCGTCACGCGCCGGCCAAGCCAGGCGAGCATCACTGCTTTGCCGAACAGGCCTGCGCAAAACAATCCGAACACGACAAACGGCACGGCGGCAATGCCGACCACCGTGATGAAAAGCAGCACCACCAGCACAGGCGTGAGCAGCATGGCCATGAGCGCAGCCAGCACCGATTGACCTGGTTGCGTCTCGAACGTCTCGACGCAGCGTGTGATGCCGTCACGGAACACGAGGGCCAACCCGGCGTACAGAGCCAGGAAGGACAACGCCAATCCCCAAGCCCAGCCAAGTCCGGGCGCCAACGCCAGCGGGCGTCCGAACAGCAGGCAATGGTGAATCCAGGTGCGAAGCCATCCGGCGCCGCCGAAATCCAGGGAGAAGTAATCCTGCATGCCGCCGTGCACGACCGCGGCCGGGTCGCGCCGCATCGTGCCGCCGATCGCCAACACGTCGCCCTCAACCTCCGCATGCGGGCCGAGCTCCATGTTGCCGAGCACGGCGACGGCGTTTCCCTCGACCTTGCCATCGATGTAAACATCGCCCACTACCGCCACGGCACTATCGTGCACCGTTCCCGTGACCCGGGTATCGCCGAACACGGAGACGACGTCATCGGTCTCGCCGTCGCTGGTGGAAGAGCCGAAAATAGAAACGACCGAGTCCGACTTTTGCCCCTCCGCGAGGGTCGAATCGTGGCCTACGTTTACCAGATCGCTGTCCTGGCGGTGGCTGCGCCGCAGGCGATGCGCACGCTGCGGGGCTTGATCCTGCCAATCCGAATCGTCTGCCGCGGGGGCGGCCGCGGATGCGGCCGGCGTGCCCGTCTCCTCGGTCGAACTGGTGCCGGAGGGCGCCGCGCCCTGCGCCCCGAATGCCATCAAGAGGGAGAGCAGCGGCACGGCGAAGAATGCAGGCCGTTGCAGCAGGGAAATGTTCATGTTGGGGACTCGACTGCCGTTCGCGGAAGATAGAGCGTGCGGTACACCACGGCACCGAGCCCGAATAGCACTGCATACAGCACCGCACATACGGCGATGCCGCCATACAGCCAGGAAGGAAGCGTCGCGTGGCTGAGCAACACTGCGACATAACCGAGCGACACGAGAAGGCCACCCGCCTCGCGCAGCCAGGACGGGGAATGCATATTGGCAAGTGCCAACGTGCCGCCAAGCGCAGCCAGCACCAAACCGGCGCAGAGCACGACGAACAGGGCGCGCGCCGGCGGCGGCCAATGCGCGAAGCTCTGCCGCCACCAGGGAAGCGCGGCACGGCGCAGAAGTTCGCCGAGCACTCGTGACTCGAGCGTCGCCGGCGCGCGACGCAACGGCAGCTCGCGCAGCGTCTGATCCAAGAGCGCCAAGGCCTCATCAGGGTCATGCGCAGTCATGAGGCGTCTCGATGCAGCAGGGGGAGCAGTGCCGCACGCGCGCGCCGTATGTCGGTCTTAACCTTGGCAAGCGAGACATGCAGCTTGACGGCGATCTCTTCATACGACAGTTCTTCGAAATGGTACAGCACCAGGGGCACTCGCTGATGCTCGGGCAGTTTGCGCAGAGCCGCGTCGATCAGTGCACGCTGCTGCTCGGCGCTCAAGTCGGCCAGCAGTGTGTCCGGCTGCGGCGCCATGAATTCCTGATCCGGGAGTTCCGAGAACATGCGCCAGCGCTTGCGATAGCGAGTCAAATAATTAAGTGTCAAATTGGTGGTCACGGTCTTGAGCCAGCCGCCCGCGGTCGGGCTCGAGCGCAGGTCGGCAAAATGATCGTAGGCGCGCAGAAATACTTCCTGGGCGATATCTTCCGCCTGGCCATCGTCGCCGGCGAGCCGTGAAGCGGTCGAGAAAACCATATCCTGATAGGCACGCATGAACGTCGTGAACTCGTCAGAGCGGTTGGGCCCGATGGGTTGATGTTGCACTGGACTACATTCGTTTAAACCCAGAACACCGCCGGCCTGAGAAAGTTGCAGCGCGAGGGCTATTCAAGCCGATACAGGAGGTTTGCCTTCACGGTAGGCCACTCCCGATCGAGGATGCTGTATACGCAGGTATCGCGCAGGGTGCCGTTGCTGGCGAACATGTGCTGGCGCAGGACGCCGTCGAGCCTGGCGCCCAGGCGCTCGATGGCCGCGCGGCTCCGATGATTGAAGAAATGGGTGCGAAATTCCACGGCGATACACTGCAGCTCATCGAACGCGTGTGTCAGCAGCAACAGCTTGCACTCGGTATTCAAGGCGCTGCGCTGAACGCGCTTGCGGTACCAAGTGGAGCCGATTTCGACGCGGCGATTGGCGGCATCGATGTGCATGAAGGCGGTCATCCCGACCGCCTGGCCGCTCGATTTCTCGATGACCGCGAACGGCAGCATCGATTGCTGTTGTTGCAGGCCCAGGCGCCGGTCGATCTCCGCTGACATGCTCTCGGGCGTAGGGATCGTCGTGTACCACAACTTCCACAATTCACCGTCGCGTGTCGCTTCGATGAGATCGTCGCGATGCGATTGGCCCAGAGGAACCAGCGAGACGTGTTGTCCGTGCAATGAGAGCGGCGCTACAAAAGCCATGAATGATCCCGAGCGAAAGCCAAGTGGGCATAATAGCCAGATGACCGAGCGAATCGTCTATTCGACCGGAGTCGGCAGTGTTTGCCCCAATTGTCGCAGACCCGTGCGCGAATGTGTGTGTCCGAAAGGAACTCCGGGCGCCGCGAAACCCGCCGCGGTGCGCGTCGGGCGCGAAGTCAAAGGCAGAGCGGGCAAGGGCGTCACCACCGTCACCGGACTGCCCCTGTCGAGCGCCGACATCGAGTCGTTGGCGACGCAACTCAAAAAGCGCTGTGGCTCGGGCGGCACCGTGCGTGCCGGCGTCATCGAGATTCAAGGAGACCATCGCGACGTGATCGTCGCCGAGCTCGTGAAGCTCGGTTGGCCGGCGAAGAAGTCCGGCGGCTAAGCGCGTCGGCCGGCACGATGCAGATCGTGTATCATCCGGCCATCGCGATAAGAGCTGTCTGGAGAGAGTCCTTAACGGGACCGCCGAAGGCGCAACCCGCCCGGAAACGCTCAGGCACACGAACGGCAGACTCTCGCGATCTCTGGAGAGCGGTCGCAGCGGCGACCCACCGAAGGGGAGCAGCGCTGCCGAGCGCGCGATCTCTCAGGTTCAAAGGACAGAGGGGCAGGCACCGAAGGTGCCCAGTCTCTTATTCTTGCGCCGCGAGGTTGCGATGGGCCTGAAGACCGCTCTGTATGACACCCACGTCGAGCAGGGTGCAAAAATCGTCGATTTCGGCGGCTGGGATATGCCGCTGCACTATGGTTCGCAGATCGAAGAACATCACGCCGTGCGCCGTGACGCCGGCATGTTCGACGTATCGCACATGGGCGTCGTGGACGTTCGCGGCGTGCGGGTGCGCGAGTTCCTGCAGAATCTGCTGGCCAACGATGTGGGCCGCCTGAGGACTCCCGGCAAGGCGCTGTACTCCTGCATGCTGCTGCCGAGCGGCGGCGTGATCGATGATTTGATCGTGTATTTCCTATCCGATACCTGGTTTCGCCTGGTGGTCAATGCCGGCACCCGCAACAAGGATCTGCTGTGGATTCGGCGGCACGCGGCCGCTTTCGGGGTAACCGTCCTCGAACACCACGATTTGGCCATGATTGCCGTGCAGGGCCCGAATGCCCGGGAAAAGACGCTGGCCGTGCTGCCCGGCGCACTACGCCCGGCCGCGTCCGACTTGAAACCTTTTTTCGGCGTCGCTCTCGAATCATGGTTCATCGCGCGCACCGGCTACACCGGTGAGGATGGTTTCGAAGTGACGCTGCCGGCAGGCGCGGCGGCCGCGACTTGGACTGCGTTGGCTGCGCACGGTGTGCAGCCGGCGGGCTTAGGCGCGCGCGACACGTTGCGGCTGGAAGCCGGCATGAACTTGTATGGCAACGATATGGACGAGGATCACCATCCATTGGAGTCTGGATTGGCGTGGACCGTGGCCTTCCTCCCCAAGGAGCGCGAGTTCATCGGACGGCAGGCGCTCGAGGGGCTGCGCGACGGCGGTCTGGAACTCGTCGGTCTGGTGCTCGAAGACCGCGGCGTGCTGCGCAGCCATCAAAAAATATTGCCGAGCGGCGAGGTGACCAGCGGCACATTTTCTCCGACCTTGAATCGCTCCATTGCGTTGGCGCGCGTGCCGCGGACCGGCTTATCGCGCGTGCATGTCGAGATTCGCGGCAAGCCGCATGCCGCGAGCATCGTCAAGCCGCCGTTCGTGCGCCACGGCAAGGCGTTGATTTCGCTTTAGTCACGGGAGACGTATCTTGAGCAATGTTCCGAATGATTTGCGATATACCAAGAGCCACGAGTGGGTACGAGCGGCGTCGGACGGCAGCATCGAAGTCGGCATTTCCGATCACGCGCAAAGTTCGCTCGGCGATTTGGTGTTCGTCGAAGTGCCTGAAGTCGGCCGGGTGCTGCGCGCCGGCGAGGCCTGCGCGGTGGTCGAATCCGTTAAGGCCGCTTCCGACGTCTATAGCCCGGTAAACGGCAGGGTTACGGCCAGCAACGCCGCGCTCGCCACCCAGCCGGAGCTCCTCAATCACGAGCCGTACACCGGCGGATGGTTGTTTCGCCTGCAGCCCGATGCGCCGCTCGAGGGCGGCGCGCTCATGAGCCCGGCCGATTACACCAAGTACCTGGCCGAGGAAGCCTAAGGGAGTCGGCATGGCATTCATTCCCCATACCGCCGATGACGTTGCCGGCATGCTGGACGTCATCGGTGCGCGCTCGATCGATGATCTGTTCGACGAGATTCCCGCAAATTTACGTGCCGGCGTGCTGCGTGTGCCGCCCGCGCTCTCGGAAATGGAACTGGTGCGGTTGCTCAATGAGCGGGCAACCAGCGATGGCCGGCCGTTGAATTTCATCGGCGCGGGCGCCTACGAGCACCATATTCCCGCGCCGGTATGGGCGATCACCACGCGCGGCGAATTTTATTCTGCCTACACGCCGTACCAAGCGGAGGCGAGCCAGGGCACCTTGCAGGTGATCTACGAATTTCAATCGATGATCTGTGCTCTAACCGGCATGGACGTATCGAATGCGTCGCTGTACGACGGCGCCAGCGCATTGGCCGAAGCGTGCTTGATGGCGGTGCGCGCCAACCGCGCATCCGCCTCGCGGCGGATCCTGTTACCGCGAACGCTCAATCCCACCTATGCTCAGGTGGCGCAGTCGATCGCCGGGAATCAGGGCATCGTGTTCGAGACCGTGAATTTCGATCGCGCGACGGGATGCACTGCGCTCGAGTCGCTTGCAGCCTACGGCGGTGAGGACATCACCGCCTTGGTGATACAGCAGCCGAATTTTTTCGGCAATCTCGAAGAGGCGCAGCAGCTCGCCGAATGGGCGCACAGCCATAAGATTCTAGTGATTGCCGTGGTCAATCCGACTTCGTTGGCGATTTTGAAGGCACCGGGGGAGTGGGGCGCGGACATCGTCTGCGGCGAAGGGCAGCCGCTGGGCGTGCCGTTGGCGGCCGGCGGCCCGTACTTCGGATTCATGGCGACACGCTTGCCGTATGTGCGGCAAATGCCGGGGCGCATCGTCGGGCGCACCGTCGATGTCGACGGCCGTCCGGGATTCAGCCTGACCTTGCAGGCGCGCGAGCAGCACATCCGGCGCAGCAAAGCGACCTCGAATATCTGCACCAATCAGGGCCTGATGGTGACTGCCGCAACCATCTACATGTCGCTGCTCGGGCCCGCGGGACTCGAGCGCGTGGCCGCCGCCAGCTTGCAGCGCACCGCGGATTTGCTGGCGGCGCTCAGCAAGGTCGCGGGCGTGAAGCCGGCCTTCACGGCGCCGCGCTTTCACGAAGCGGTGTTGCTGCTCGATCGTCCCGTGGCGCCCATCCTCGCGGCGCTCGAGCGGCGCGGAATCATCGGCGGCCTCGATCTCGCGGAGCGCTATCCCGAGCTCGGGCATGCGCTTCTGGTGTGCGCGACCGAGACGAAATTGGACCTCGACATCGATGCCTACGCGCGCGCTCTTGCCGATGTCATGCATCCCTCACGCGCTGCGGCCTAAGGAGATACCGATGAGTGACTTGCCGGCACGGGAGCCATTGATATTTGAACTCGGCAAGCCGGGTCGCCGCGCCGTCACGCAGTTTCCGCCGCCGGTTGCGGGCTCCGCCGAGATCCCGGCGCACTTGAAGCGCAGCCGCCCGCCGGCGCTGCCGGAAGTGTCCGAACTGCAGGCGGTGCGCCATTTCACGCGCCTGTCGCAAATGAATTTCTCGATCGATACGCAGTTCTATCCGCTCGGCTCCTGCACCATGAAATACAACCCCAAGGTGTGCAACAGCATGGCGATGCTGCCGGAATTTCTTGGCAGACATCCGTTGGCCCCGGAGCCGCAGGGATTTCTCGCCTGCATGTACGAGCTGCAAGAGATGCTGCAGGAAATCACCGGCATGCAAGCCGTCAGTTTGACGCCCATGGCGGGCGCGCAGGGCGAGTTTGCCGGCGTCGCGATGATCCGCGCCTATCATCGCGCCCGGGGCGACGTCGGGCGCACCGAGATCATCGTACCGCAGGCCGCGCATGGCACGAATCCGGCGACCGCGGCCATGTGCGGCTGCACCGTCAAAGAGATTCCCTGCGATGCGAACGGCGACGTCGATATCGAAGCGTTGCAAGCCGCGGTGGGCCCGGCCACGGCGGCCATCATGCTGACGAATCCCTCGACGCTCGGCGTGTTCGAACACAAGATTACCGAGGTCGCGCGCATCGTCCACGAAGCTGGCGGCCTGCTTTACTACGACGGTGCCAATTTGAACGCCATTCTCGGCAAGGTTCGTCCCGGCGACATGGGATTCGACGTGATCCACATGAATCTGCACAAGACTTTCTCGACGCCGCACGGCGGCGGCGGACCGGGGTCCGGGGCGGTCGGCGTCGGCGCGCGCTTGCGGCCGTTTTTGCCGATCCCGATCGTGGGCAAGGACGACGGGCGATATCGCTGGTTGACCGAGCGCGACGTGCCGCAGTCGATCGGTCGATTGTCGGGCTTCATGGGCAATGCCGGCGTCAATTTGCGCGCCTACATCTACATGCGGCTGCTCGGCCGCGACGGCATGGTGCGGGTTGCAGAATTCGCCGCGCTGAATGCAAATTACATGCTGAAGCGGCTGCAAGCGGCGGGCTTCGAAGCGGCGTATCCCGCGCGCCGCGCCAGTCACGAATTCATCATCACCTTAAGGCGCGAGAACCGGCTCTACGACGTCACCGCCATGGATGTGGCGAAGCGGCTGCTCGACTACGGTTTTCACGCTCCGACCACATATTTCCCGTTGCTGGTGCCCGAATGCTTGCTGATCGAGCCCACGGAAACGGAAGCCAAGGAGGACCTCGATCGATTCTGCGAGGCGATGATCGCAATCCGGCGCGAAATGGAACACGAGCCCGAGAAACTCTCCGCGGCTCCGCATACAATGCCGGTCCGGCGACTCGATGACGTGCGCGCCGCGAAACAGCTGGATCTCGCATGGAAACCCGCCGCTTGAATGACCGATAGACACAAACCGACCGGCATCACGCGCCTGGTTCGGGCATTCAGCTATTCTTTCCAAGGTTTTCGCTACGCCTGGCGGGAGGAGGCTGCTTTTCGCCAGGAGGTGGGCTTGGCGATGGTGGTGGTCGCCGCTGGGTTGTACTTGGGCCGGACCGGTGTCGAGCGCGCGCTGCTGGTGAGTCCAATGTTGCTGATTTTGGTGGTCGAAATCTTGAACAGCGCGATCGAAGCGGTGGTCGATCGATCCGGTACCGAGCGGCATCCTCTGGCAGGGATGGCCAAAGACATGGGTTCGGCCGCCGTGATGCTGAGTTTCGTCTTGTTAGGAACCGTTTGGTTCCTGATCTTGTCCGACCACGGGCAATAAGCACTCTAACCCTAGGATCGGCATGTCCCGTACCGCGTTATATCTGTCCGTCGTATTGTCCAGCGCTGTCCTTGCCGCTCCCGCGTTCGCCGCAGTTCCCGCGGTGCCGACTCCGGTGCCCGCGCCCGGCATCCCAAGTTCGCCGGCCAACTGGGCGCAAACCTTGGAGCGGATCGCGAGCGGCGTGGTCACGATTCAAATCGACAGCACGCGGGCATTCGACACCGAGTGGAATACGACCGCGCAGGCCACGGGCTTCGTCATCGATGCCAAGCGCGGACTCATTTTGACGAATCGACATGTGGTGACGCCGGGCCCGGTCACCGCTCAGGCCATTTTCCTCAACCGCGAGGAAGTGCAGCTGTTCCCGGTGTACCGCGACCCCATCCACGACTTCGGCATCTATCGCTATGACCCGGCAAAATTGAAATTCATCCAGCCGGCCGAATTGCCGCTGTATCCGGCGGGCGCCGTCATCGGCCGCGAAATCCGCGTGGTCGGCAACGACGCCGGCGAACAGCTGTCGATACTCGCCGGCACCTTGGCGCGCCTTGATCGCGAGGCACCGGAATACGGCTACGGCAAATACAACGACTTCAATACATTTTATTTTCAGGCGGCATCGAGCACCTCGGGCGGTTCCTCGGGTTCGCCGGTCATCGACATCGAGGGCCGAGTGGTCGCACTCAATGCCGGCGGCGCGACCGGTGCTGCGTCGAGTTTTTATCTGCCGCTGACCGCCGTGACGCGCGCGCTGAAATACATCAACGCCGGCAAGCCCGTGCCGCGCGGCACGTTGGAGACCGTGTTCAAGTACACGCCGTACGATGAACTGCGGCGCTTGGGCCTAAATCCCGAGACGGAAGCCAAATTGCGCAGCGCTTACCCGAAATTGACCGGCATGCTGGTGGTCGACGACGTGCAGCCGGGATCCGGAGCCGACGGCGTATTGGCGCCCGGCGATATTCTGGTCGCCATCGACGGCAAGCCCATCCCGGAATTTTTCTCGCTCGAGGATGAGCTCGACAGCCACGTCGGGCAGCGCATCAACGTCGAAGTGCAGCGCGGCCGCGACACGCACAAGCAGGCACTCGAGGTGCAGTCATTGCACTCGATCACGGCCGACGAGTACATCGAGTTCGGTGAGGCCGTGGTGCACACTCTGTCCTACCAGCAAGCGCGGCATTTCAACGTCCCCATCAAGGGCGTGTACGTCGCGAATCCGGGCTATGTGTTTGCGAGCGCGGGCATACCGCGCGCCGCTCTGATCAATTCGTTCAACGGCAAGAAAGTCGAGAATCTCAAGGATTTCGAGGCCGCCCTTGCGGATCTCGCCGATGGCCAGAGCGCCTCGGTTCGCTATGCCACCTTGGAAGATCCACGCGCCGCGCAGCTCAAAGTCATCCGCATGGATCGGCGTTGGTTTCCGGCAAGAAAGTGCAAACGCGACGACACCTTGGGAACCTGGCCGTGCGTTGCCATCGCCCAGGGACCCGCGCCGGCGAGCGTCAAGCCGGCGTCGACGCAGTTTGCCAAGACCGGCGATGCGCGCATCGATCGGCTGGCGCCCTCCTTGGTGATGGTGAACTTCGACATGCCGTACTCGGTCTCGGGCGTCACCGAGAAGAACTATCACGGCACCGGCGTCATCGTCGACGCCGAGCGCGGCCTGGTGGCGATCGACCGCAACACCGTGCCGATCGCGATGGGCGATGTGCGGATCACCTTTGCCGGCACGGTCGAGGTGCCCGGCAAAGTCGTGTTCATCCACCCGCTGCACAATCTTGCGGTGGTTGCCTACGATCCGAAGTCGATCGGCACCACGCCGGTTCGCGCGGCGACATTGCTCACCAAACCATTGGGCGCCGGCGACGATGTGTGGGTGGTCGGCGAGCGAGCGGATTCGAAGATTTTGTCGCAGAAGACTCAGATCTCGAGCGTCGACGTGGTGTCGTTTCCGTTGTCGCGCACACTCAGATTTCGCGACAGCAATTTGGAGGCGATCAGCCTGATCAACCCGCCGGGCGACTACGACGGCGTGTTGACCGATGAAAAAGGCGACGTGCTCGCGCTCTGGTCGAGCTTCGCGTTCGAGTCGCAGCGCGAACTCGAGCAAGTGAACCGCGGCATGCCGGCGGAACTCGTCTCGGAAATGATCGGCGTGATCGCCGACGGCCGGCCGCTGTATTCGTTCGAGGCGGAATTCACTGTGCAATCGCTCGCGGGCGCGCGCGAGCTCGGTTTGCCGGACGAGTGGGTGCACCGCTTCGAAGAGCACAACTCGCAGCGCCGGCAGGTGCTCAGCATCGACAGGCTGGTGGCCGGATCGCCCTCCGCCTCGCTGCTCGAGCCCGGAGATCTTCTGCTCGCGATCGACGGCAAGGTGGTCAACCGCTTCCGCGAAGTCGAGCGTGCCGTGCAGAAGCCCTCTGTAAAAGTCAGCGTGTGGCGCGAGGGCGCCGAGAAAACGCTGGAAATGAAGACCGTGGGCCTCGACGGCCGCGATCTCGATCGAGTGCTCATCTGGGCCGGCGCGACCCTGCAAGCGCCGCATCGCGCGATGGCGGCGCAACGCGGCATCGCTCCCTACGGCGTGTTCGTGTCGTTCTTCTTCTACGGCTCGCCCGCGACCCACTACGGATTGTATGCGGGCCGCCGTATCACCGAAGTCGATGGTCAACCGACCGCTGATCTCGACGCCTTCATCAAGGCGGTCAGCGGCAAGCCGGATCGAGCGTCGTTGCGCCTGAAGACCGTGAGCTGGAACGGTCAAACCGATGTCATCACGCTGAAACTCGATAAACACTACTGGCCGGCATATGAACTGGTCCGGCAGAAGGACGGCAGTTGGACGCGCACCGCGCTCGATCCGCCGGAGGTCACCGCTGCGACCGCACCTTGAGGTGTCAGCTTGAGCCAACCGGCAATCGATCTTGCTTCGCGCGGCGACTTGCCGCAAATCCTGGCGATTTACAACGAAGTGATTCGCAATTCGACCGCCGTCTACCAGGAGGAGGAATTCACGCCGGCGCGCGGCGCGACGTGGTTCGATGGCAAGGTCGGACAGGGTTTTCCCCTGGTCGTGGCGCGCAATGCGTCCGGTGTGGCGGGGTTTGCTACCTTCGGTGATTTTCGGGCTTGGCCCTGCTACCGGCACAGCGTGGAACACAGCGTGCACGTGCGGGCGGATTGCCGGGGCGCGGGGATTGGGCGCGCGTTGCTGATCGACCTCATGGCGCGCGCGGAAAAAATGGGCAAGCACGTCATGATCGCCGGCATCGATGCCGACAATGCGGTTTCGATCGGTTTGCACCGCAGTCTAGGATTTGACAGTGTCGGGCACTTTCACGAGGTGGGATTCAAATTTGGGCGCTGGCTCGATTTGGTTTTTATGCAACGTATCCTTTTGCAGACAGGTGCCGCGCGCGCGGAGTGAAAGAAAGTCGTTCATCCGAGTGCGTAAAAGTGGAACTACGACACAGATCACCGTAGGACGCCGTCAGCGACCTTTGTTGCAATCGTAGTCTTGTTATCATGGCCGGGTGGTAAGAGCGACCCAAACCGAAATCGAACATGCCGTCGAAGCATTGCGCGCCGGCGAACTCGTGGTGTTTCCGACAGAGACCGTGTACGGCCTCGGCGCGAACGCCGCCAATCCCGCCGCCGTGAGCAAGATTTTCGAGGTCAAAGGACGTCCGCCCGATCACCCGGTGATCGTGCACTTGGATGATCCGCGCTACTTGCATCGCTGGGTGTCGGTGGTGCCGCCGGTTGCGGAGCAACTCGCGGCCCGGTTTTGGCCGGGCCCATTAACCCTGATCCTGCCCAAGGCCGAGCACGTCAACGACATCGTGACCGGCGGCCAGGACAGCATCGGCATCCGTGTGCCCTCGCATCCCATGGCGCAGCAGCTGCTCACGGCTTTCGGCGGCGGCATCGCCGCGCCGTCCGCCAACCGTTACGGACGTTTGAGTCCCACCAAGCCCGAGCACGTGCGCGACGAGCTCGGCAATGCGGTCAAGATCATGTTGGACGGTGGCGATTCGCCGATCGGCTTGGAATCGACCATCGTGTCGTGCCTCGACAATCAGGCGCGACTGCTGCGTCCCGGATTTATTACCCGCTCGCAGCTCGAGCAAGCAATCGGCAGCCTCGCGATCGGCGGCAAAATCCCGCGTGCGCCGGGCGATCGCGCGCTGCACTATGCCCCGACCACGCCGCTCGAGATCGTCGCGTCCGACGAGTTGGAAGTTCGCGCCAGCGAAATCACCGGACGCGAGGAGAAGGTCGCGGTGCTCGCCATGCGCCCGCCCCTGCAGACCCAGCGCCATATGACGTGGATCAATGCCGGCAGGCGGCCGGACGTTTTTGCGCACAATCTCTACAATCATCTGCGCACCTTAGACCGCGCCGGTTGCGTGCAGATTTTCGTGCAGAGCTTGCCTGAGGATGAGCGCTGGGCGGCGATTCTCGACCGTTTGCAACGTGCCAGCGGGCTGGGCGGCGTCGACGATTCTCTCGAAATGAGCGTCAGCTGATGGCCAGGCCGCAGCTCAAAACCGGTTCCGCCAAGGCGGATGCGCTCGAGCTCGATCCTACGCTGGACCCGTTCGCGCCCGAGGCGATCAAACGACTGGTGAACCGCTACGGCTCGCCGTTGTTCATCATCGATGCGGAACGCGTGCGCCGCCAATATCGTCGGCTGGCGGCGGCGCTGCCGGGAGTCGATCTGCACTACGCACTGAAACCCTTGCCGCACGCCTCGGTGATCAACACGCTGCACGCGGAAGGCGCCTACTTCGATTTGGCGACCAACGGCGAAGTGGATCTGGTGCGGCGCCTGAAAGTCCCGCCGCAGCGCTGCATTCATACGCATCCGATCAAGCGCGACAGCGACATCCGCACCGCGTTGTCCTACGGCGTCAATCGATTCGTGGTCGACAACGTCGATGAGTTGCGCAAATTCGTGAAGTATCGGACGCGAGCCTCGTTGCTGATTCGGGTCTCCTTCAGCAGTCCCGAGGCGAGATGCGACTTGTCGCGCAAGTTCGGCTGCGATCCGGACGCGGCCGTCGATCTGTTTCGGCTGGCGGCTGAGCTGCGCATCAAAATCGACGGACTGTCGTTCCATGTGGGCTCGCAGTCCGCGGGCCCGGCGATGTTCGTCGCGGCCATCGCCCGCTGCTCGGAACTCCTGGCGAGCGCCACCCTGCACGGGCACGCGCCGACCATTTTGGATATCGGCGGCGGATTCCCGGTGGATTATCTGGAACCCAGCATGCCGATCGAAGAGTTCTGCGCGCCGATCGGTGCAAGCTTGGGCGCGCTGCCGGCGACGATCCGAGTCATCGCGGAGCCGGGACGCTACATTTGCGCGCCGGCGGCGATTGCCGTGGCCTCGGTCATGGGACGGGCGCTGCGCGATGGTCGATGGTGGTACTACCTCGATGATGGGCTGTACGGCAGCTACAGCGGCCAGATGTACGATCACGCGAGCTATCCGGTCGAGGCGCTCGCCACGGCAGGCGAGACTTATCCCTCGGTGCTGGCCGGCCCCACCTGCGACAGCATCGATGTCATCAAGGAAAACTTGGAGTTGCCGCTGCTCGAGATGGGCGACCTCGTGGTCGGGCACGCGATGGGCGCGTACACCTGCGCCTCGGCCTCGGACTTCAACTTCTTCCCGCGCGCCACCGTGCTTGCGCTCGATCACGGGCGCCTGCTCAGCGAGCGCAGCGACCCATGAGCTGGAGCCGGCGCAGGGTTTTGCAGACGGGCGCCGCTTTCGCCGGCGTGTCGGCGCTCGGACTCATCGCGGCGAGCGCCCAAGCTCTCGAGCCGGTGCCTAAACGCATTGCGCTGTTGAACCTGCATACCAATGAACGCGTGGACGTCGAATACTTTCGCGACGGGCGTTATCTGACAGACGCTTTACAGCAGATCGAAGGGGTGCTGAAGGATTTTCGCAGCGGCGAGCAGCATCCGATCGATCCTAAGCTCATGGACTATTTGATCGAGGTGGCCAGCGCGGCCGGCGGCGCAGCCTCGTTCAGCGTGATTTCGGGCTACCGCTCGCCGCAAACCAATGCGCGCCTGCGCGAGCACAGCAGCGGTGTCGCGCAACACAGTCTGCACATGGAAGGACGGGCCATCGATGTGCGGATGGCCGGCGTCGATTGCGCGAAACTTGCCGCCCACGCATTAGATCTCAAGCGCGGCGGCGTGGGTTACTATCGCGCCTCGGACTTCGTGCACTTGGACACCGGGGCGTTTCGAACCTGGAAGGGTTGAGCGTCGGGGAGCGGCGAGTACGCAATTTTCCGTTTTGTATCGGCACCTCAGCCGGGTACTCGGCGCCTTGGCATGGGCGTATGCGATTGCATTGCCCGTGCTGTTTCAATTCAGCGACCGGCCGCAGCAATTTGACACCGCCGCCGACTGGATCGCGCTACCGCTGCAGTTGGCCGCGATATTCCTGATCGGCTTGCTGCTCTACGACAGCCGCCGCTCGTCGCAGTCGCTGCGCGGCGTGTGGTCGCTGGTGCTCAGTTACGTGGTGGTCAGCGTGGCCGCGACATGCGTCTGGAATTGGTTTCGGCACGGCAATGGCAAGGAGTCGCTGGACCTCGCAGATCTCTTGTATCTGATCGATTACTGGATCCTGACCGCGGCATTCGCGTTGCTGTTCCGCCGCGCCGGCGGCTCCTTCAAGACCGCTCAAGTGTGGCTCGACGCCGCGACCATGATGGTGGTGCAGCTTGCGGCGCTGTGGTCGTTCTTTCTGACGCCCTCGTTCCCGCCGGGCCTCAACCATGGGATCACTTTGGCGGCGACCTGCGTGTACTCGATCACGCTCGCCGCCATGCTGACCATGGCGGCACTGGTGTGCTTGGAAATGCCGAATTTCCGCGGACGCTCCGGGGTTTTCCTGCTGGTGGGGGCGGCTGCCGCAGTGGCTGCGTGGGAAATCATTTGGCTGTCGAGCTGGCTGGTCGATTTTGAGTTCGTCGGCGCCTACTACAATTATGGCGATGTCCTCTGCTGTGCTTGCATCATTTCGGCGGTGTCGGCCATGCAGGAGGGGGCTCCGGTGCGCTCGGAACCCATCGACAGCGAGCGCCAGGCGGACGGGTTCATGCCGGCGCTCGCACTGCTTTTGGCAATCGCACTGGTGGCCGGGAATCTCGCGACCACACGCCGGCTCGATACCTGGGTATTGATTGGCCTGGTTGCGCTTTGCATGGTCCTCTTGGTCACCCGGCAACGCCGGGTGCGCAGCGAATTGCGCGCACTCAATCGGCAATTGGCGCTGCAGGTCGCCGACGCCCGTCTCACTGAGCTCGTGCGCCGTTCCACCGATTTGATCGTCGTGGTCGGAGCATCGCGATTGGTGAGCTTCGCAAGCCCGGCAGCCGAGTCCATGCTATCGCTGCCGGTGGCACAGAGCATCGGCATGCCGGCGGAGATGTTGTTCGGCGCCGCGCATCAGCCGAGCTTGAAGCGATTTCTCGAGCGAATTTTTACCGAGCAGCATGCATTGCTCGCGCTCGAGCTGCGAGTCGACGGTGCGAGCGGTCAAGCGCCCGAGGAGCCGCGCATTTTCAACCTCAATGCCGCCAATCAACTCGAGAATCCGTTGATCAACGGCGTGGTGTTGACCATCGGCGATGTGACCGCCCGGCGCGCGCTCGAACGAGAAGTGCTCGATGTCGCAACCCGGGAGCGCGTGCGGCTGTGCGCCGACATTCACGACGGGCTCGGCCAGGAGCTGACCGGCATTGCGATGCTGTTGCAGGCGGCGGCCACGGCGCCGAACCCGGACCCGGTGCTGCAGGCGGGGCAGTTGCGATCCATCGTCGGTTACGTCAACCGCTCGATCGTATCGGCTCGCGATCTCGCCCGCGGTCTATCGCCGCTGCAAGTGGTGGGTGGCTCGTTGAGCGGTGCATTGCAGCGCCTCGCGCAGGACGCGGGAGGTCAAGTGCCGATTCGCGTCAACATCGACTCGCAATGCGACGAGCGCTTGATCGACGAGTTCTCCGCCGATCACCTGTATCGCATTGCTCAGGAGGCGGTGGTCAATGCGCTGCGGCACAGCGGCTGCGAACACGTCGCAATCGAGATGAGCCAGGCGAACGGCATGCTCACTCTCGACATCCTGGACGATGGCCGCGGGATCAGTACGCCGTCATCGAGCGACAGCGGCCTCGGCATGCGCTTGATGGAGTATCGCGCCCGCATGCTCGGCGGAAGCTTAAGAACGGCGAGCGCCAGCGGCGGTACCCGGGTCGAGGTGAGAATGCCGCTGCGCCAGGCCGCGCCGGGCTAGGTGCGTACGCGGCGCGCCTCCAATGCCTTCTGCAGCCGTTCGTCGTGCTTATAAATGTCATCGAAGAATAGAATATTGCCTTTTTCGGTGGCAATGGCCGTGCCATACAGGATGAAGACGCGGATGTGATTCTTCAGGGTCACGGTCACGGGCTGCGTGCCGTTCATCGCCGCGAGTATTTTGTCACGGGTCCATTCCGGCGAATCGCGCAGCACGTACTGCGCCAAGCCGACCGGGTCGCTGACGCGTACGCAGCCATGGCTGAAATCGCGGCGCGACTCGGCGAACAGAGACTGGGCCGGCGTCGAGTGCAGGTACACGTTATAGGGATTGGGAAACAGGAATTTCACCAGCCCGAGCGAATTGTTGGGACCGGGCCGCTGCCGCAGGCGCAGCGTGCCCTTGGCGATCAATTCGACGTTCTCGGTGGTGTTCGGCATCACCACCGCCGAATCGCCGTTACCGCGCACGATTTCCATTTGCCGGCGCTCGATGTCGGCGGGGTTGTTGCGCGCCGTCGGCACGATCTCTTTGAGCGCGATATCGTAGGGGACTTCCCAGTAGGGCCTGAAGATCAAATAGGTCATGTCGGCGGCAAATACCGGCGTCTGTGTCTTGTCGAATGCCTTGCCGTCGATCACATCCATCTGGCGAATGTGGGCTTCGGAATCGGCAGTCGATTCGAACGCGAACAGACGGAACTGGGGGATGTTGACGATGATCGGTGCCGTGACCAGCTCCGAGGGCAGCCATCGCCAGCGCTCCATGGTGAGCTCGATCTGCTTGACGCGCTGCTGGAGCGGCCGCGTGAGTTCGGCGAAGGTGGCGGCGCCGAGCACGCCATCGGCCTTCTCGCCGTGCCGGCTTTGGAAATGCTTCAGGGCGTCGACCAACGGCGGCGACAGAGACTGCGGCGGGGGGGCGTCCGCGGCCGGCGCCGCCATATCGCCGAGTTCGACCAGCAGGCGTTGCAGTTGCGGTGCGCCCGAATAGGGCTCGCCGGGCTTGAGCGATTTCGCCGGCAGCGGCGCGAGGTCGGTCAGTCCGTCCTCGAGCGCCAGTGCGCGGTAGTGCGACAGGTGTTTCTTGAGCAGTGCGTAGTGGCTGAACTGCGGTTCCAGTGCATCGACCGCGAGCGGCACATCGACCGCAGTCGCGAGGTGCTCAAGCGTCGTCGGCATATCGAGTTTGATGCGCCCGACAGCGAGATCGCGACCCATGGTGGCGGGATCCACTCGCCCCAAGTGCACGTCCGACAGAAACCGCATGCCGGCCAGCGACATACCGGCATCGAATAGCGCCCATTGCTCGATGCCGGAGCGCTGCGCATCGATCAGGTCGACCAATAGATACGCCAGGCGGTTGCCGGGATAATCTTCCGGGTCGAGGCCGCGTTCGCCCGCCAGGCGCAGTTGTTGCAGCAATGCAATCGCCTGAGCGGTCGGCTTCGCGCCGTCACTCCACAGCAGCCGATAGCCATTGGTCGCGTAGAGCTTGCCGATCTGATCGCGGTCGCCGGTGGTTGACGACCCATCAAGATAGGCCGGGTTGCCTTCCTCGATCAGGCGCCTGAGCGCATCTTCCGCCGGCGCTTGCGCGAACGCGCTCGCTGCGAATAACGCTGCGGCTGCGGCGAGCCCGCAGCGAGTAAGTCTCATCATGTAGATACTCCGCGTATCGGTTTGGTAGCATCTACAATAGATGCAACCCCGATACCTATTGTCAATCATTTTGCTCAGCATCGCTGCCGCGGCGTGCGCCCCGAAACCTCCTGCCGTAGCGAAGGCGGGCGGCGCATCGCCGGCGGCCGAGGCAGGCCAGCGCATCTACAATGGCAATTGCCTGCCGTGTCATCAAGCAACCGGCGGCGGAATTCCCGGCGTGTACCCGAGCTTGTCCGGATCGCCGGTGGTGAACGGCGACCCGGCGGAATTGGCGCGCTGGGTGCTTAAAGGACAGCGGCCGCTATCCATGCCGAGCGGACGCTACAGCACGCAAATGCTGCAATTCGGCTGGATGAAACCCGCCGATGCCGCGGCGCTGTTCACGTATGTGCGATCGAGTTTCAGCAATTCGGCGCCGCCGGTGGACGCCGCGACCGTAACCCAGGCCCTCGCCCAGTGAGTGCGCCAACGACCATTCACGACATGGTGGAGCGGTGCCGGGCACACGCGTATCCCGCGGCGGTCGCTAAATTGCGCTCCGGGTGGGTGGTGATGAGTGAACGCCAAGTGCTCACCGGCTATTGCCTGCTGCTGGCCGATCCGGTGGTGCCGCATTTGAACAAGCTCTCGCCCGCTTCGCGCGGCCTGTTTCTCTCCGACATGGCCGAGGTGGGCGACGCGCTGCTGGCGGTGACCGCGGGGCTGCGCATCAACTACGCCATGTTTGGCAATGTGGATCACGCCTTGCACGCGCACATTTTTCCACGCCATTCGACCGAGCCTCCTGCGGCGCGCACGCTGCAGCCCTGGGCCCTCGACTGGGTCGCGGCGCCGACTTACTCTGAGCAACTGCACGGCGAATTGAAGCGCCGCCTCGCGGCACGGCTGAGTGAGTCTGGCGTTGCCTAGCCGGCCAGTTCTTGCGCGAGCGCGCTCAAGTCGGCGAGCGGGGCGGAGCAGGTGGTGCCGCGGCAAAGATAGGCCACGGTAGCCGCGCTGGGCGCTTTTGCAGCGAGCGCCGGCGGCAGCGCCTCGGCATCGCGGGGGATCGCAAATATCATGCGCGTCGGCGCGTACAGGGCGCCCAATTGCGCCGCCCAGCGCGCCGCCTCGGCCGCATCGCCGCGGATGATCACGATTTGCAGGGGTTCGAGAAACTCCTCGAGTGCGTTCGCGAGGCTCATGTGGGCCTGCGGATATTGCGTCAGCACCGGCCAGCCCGCCCGCAACGTGCGCTCGGCCGCGTCGAGATAGCGCGATTCGCCGAGCAAGTAGCCCAAGCGGCATAGCACCGAGGCTGCGACGCCATTGCCCGAGGGCAGCGATTCGTCGCTGAACGTCTTGCTGCGGTGGATCAGCCGCTCATGGTCCGTCGCGGTAAAGAAGAACCCGCCGTCCGGATCATGGAACTGCGACAGCAGGACCTCGGTCAAGGTTCGCGCAAATTCCAAGTCGCTGCTGCGCCAGCGGGTTTGCAATAGCTCGAGCAGAGCATCGGCTAAAAACGCATAGTCGTCGAGATAGGCCGCCAGGTGTGCGCGCCCATCCTTGTACGTCGCGAGCAAGCGACCGTCGCGCCACAGCGTGTGACGAATGAAGTCCACCGCCGCCGTCGCGGCGTCCGCGAGTTCGCTGCGGCCTTGCACCCGAGCTGCAATGGCGAGCCCCTTGATCATGAGCGCATTCCAGGCGGTGAGGATCTTTTCATCGCGTGCCGGCCAGACGCGTAAATCCCGCACCGCCAGCAATTTGGCGCACGCAGAATCGAGTCGTGCCGCGACCGCCGATGCGGGTTCGCCGCTCGCCGCTGCGATGGCCGGCACGGTCTCATCGATCCGCAAGTGCCACTTGCCTTCGAAATTGGCGGCGCGCGCCAGGCCATAGCGGCGCGCGAAAGCGGCGTATTCCTGCGGCGTCAGCAGGGACGCAACTTCCGCGTCCGTCCACACATAAAATCTCCCTTCATGTCCCTCGGAATCGGCGTCCAAGCTCGAGTAAAAGCCTCCCAGCGGCGAGCGCATGTCGCGTAGCACCCAAGCGGCGGTCGCGGCGGCGATTCGCGCGAACAGCGCTTCGCCGGTGGCGAGCGTCGCGCGCGAGTATTCGACTAGCAATTGCGCATTGTCGTACAGCATTTTTTCGAAGTGCGGGATCATCCACTCGGCATCGACCGAATAGCGCGCAAAGCCGCCGCCGAGTTGATCGTAAATGCCGCCTTCGGCCATGCGCGTCAAGGTAAGGCTCGCCATGTACAGGGCTTTAAGATCCGGATCGAGGCCCGTCGATGTCGCCTGCCAGTGCCGCAGGCAGCGTTCGATGCTGCCGGGATGCGGAAATTTGGGCGCACGAGTAAAGCCGCCGAAGCCGGCGTCGAAGGTGCGTTCGAGGCTCAGGCGCGCTTCGCGGAGCGGCGATCGGTCGAGCGCGACGTCCGCGTCCGCCGCGGGCGGTGCGAGCGATGCATAGGCTTGCTGCAATTGCTCATTCTGCTGCGCAATGTCGGCGCCATGCGTGCGGTAATATTCGGCCACCCGCTTCAGCAATTCGCCAAACGCCGGCATGCCGTGGCCGGCGTGTTTCGGGAAGTAAGTGCCGCCAAAAAACGGCGCTTGATCGCCAGCAGTCAAGAACATGGTGAGAGGCCAGCCGCCGGAGCCGTGGGTCAGCAGTTGCTGGGCCACTTGGTAAATTTTGTCGAGGTCGGGCCGTTCTTCGCGATCCACTTTGATGTTGACGAACAGTTGATTCATGAGCGCCGCAGTGGCCGGATCCTCGAACGACTCGTGCGCCATGACGTGACACCAATGACAGGCCGAATAGCCGATCGACAATAGAATCGGCTTGCCGGCATGCCGCGCCGCTTGCAGAGCCTCCTCTCCCCAGGGATACCAATCCACGGGATTATCGGCATGCTGTAACAGGTACGGGCTGGTTTCATCGGCCAGTCGATTGCGCTGCATGTTAGCGCTCCGGGTCAGTTAGAATGCGCGCCTCACTATCCGCGCCACTATATCTCAAGAAACGTCCATGTCTGACTCCCGTGCCGCAGAGCTGCCCGCGCTGCGTTTGAAACGCAATGAAGATCGACGTCTGAACGCCGGACATCTGTGGATTTTCAGCAATGAAGTGGACACCCAGCAAACGCCGCTGAGCAAATTCACGCCGGGCGACGTGGTGCGTGTGCTGGCCCACAACGACCGGGCCCTCGGGCTCGCATACGTCAATCCGCAGTCGCTGATCAGCGCGCGCATGCTCGACACCTGGAAGCCGCCGGATGCGGCCTGGCTTGCCGGCCGGCTGCGCGCGGCACTTGCCCTGCGCGAGCGCTTGTACGCGAAGCCGTTCTATCGCTTGGTGTACGGCGAGTCCGACGGGTTGCCGGGTCTCGTCATCGACCGCTATGGGTCGGCCTGCGTGGTGCAGATCGGCACGGCCGGCATGGAGCGGCTGAAAGTTCCGATTCAACACGCTCTGGAGCAAGTCCTCGGGTGCGACGCGCTGCTGTTCAAAAACGACAGCTCGGCCCGCGAGATGGAGGGCCTCCTAGGTTACGTCGAGGCTTCGACCGGGCGCTTCGACGAGCCGCGAGCCGTGGTGGAGGACGGCCTCGAATTTCAAGCACCGCTCGCCCTGGGTCAGAAGACCGGCTGGTTTTTTGATCAAGCCAGCAATCGCCGCGCCCTGGTGAAATACGTGCGCAAGGGCGCGCGCGTTCTCGACGTCTTCAGTTATGTCGGCGCCTGGGGTGTGCGCGCCGCGTCAAGCGGTGCGCGCGAAGTCGTCTGTGTCGACAGTTCCGCCGCGGCGCTCGAGTTGGCCGCGAGCAACGCCGAACGCAATCGCGTCAAGCTCACCACGGTGAAAGGCGACGCCTTCGACGTGTTGCAGGACATCGCAAACAAGGGCGCCCGATACGATGTCGTGATCGTCGATCCGCCGGCGTTCGCCAAGCGCCGCAAGGATCTGCCCAAAGCGCTGGCCGCCTATAAACGGCTGAACCAGCTGGCCATGCAAGTCCTGGTCGATGACGGTATTCTCGTGTCATGCTCGTGCTCGTATCATGTCAGTGCGGAGCAGCTTCAGGACGCGATCGGCAAGGCGGCCCGCGCGGCCGAGAAGCACGTGCAAATTCTGGAGAGCGGCGGCCAGGCGCCCGATCATCCGGTGCATCCGGCGATTCCCGAGACTCGATATTTGAAGGCCTATTTCTGTCGCGTTAACGAGAGTTTAAAGTAACGGCATGTTGACCTATCCGCATATCAATCCCGTTGCCGTCTCGATCGGACCCGTGTTCGGATTCGGTCCGCTGCGCGTGCACTGGTACGGGATCATGTACCTGATCGGATTTGTCGCGGCGTGGTGGCTGGCGCGCCACCGGGCCAAGCGGCCAGGCTCGACCTGGACCGCGCTCGACATCGACGATCTCATTTTTTACTGCGCCATCGGCGTCATCGTCGGCGGCCGCGTCGGCTGGTGCATTTTTTACGGCCATGACGTGATCGCCGAGAGTTGGCTCAACGTATTCCATATCTGGGATGGCGGCATGTCGTTCCACGGCGGAATGAGCGGGGTGCTGGTCGCGGCGATCGTATTCGGACGGGTGAAGGGCAAGCGCTTGGACGATGTGCTCGATTTTGTGGCGCCGCTGCCCGGCATCGGGCTTTTGGCCGGCCGTCTCGGCAATTTCATCAACGGCGAGCTGTGGGGCAAGCCGACCGATCTGCCCTGGGGCTTCGGCGTGCCGAACGCCAGCGGCGAGCTGATTGCCCGGCATCCCTCGCAGTTGTACGAGGCGAGTCTCGAAGGATTGGTGCTGTTCATCATCGTGTGGTGGTTCACGTCCAAGCCGCGGCCGCGACTCGCGCCGACCGGGCTGTTCCTGCTGGTGTACGGCTGCGCGCGCTTCGCCGTTGAATGGGTGCGCCTGCCCGATGCGAATATCGGCTACTTGGCGGGCAGCTGGTTGACCATGGGCATGCTGCTCACCACGCCGATGATAGTTGCCGGCGCCGTGATGATGATTTACGCCTACCGACGCGATGCAGCCAGCGGCAATCTGAGTGCAGCGAGCGCCTGATGCGGCAGTATCTCGATTTCCTGCGCAATATCCGCGACTTCGGCGCCAGCAAGGAAGATCGCACCGGCACCGGCACGTTGAGCATCTTCGGTTATCAGATGCGCTTCGATCTCGCGCAAGGATTTCCGCTGGTGACCACCAAGAAACTGCATCTGCCGTCGATCATCTACGAGCTTCTGTGGTTCCTGCGCGGCGACACCAACGTCAAGTATCTACGCGAGCACGGCGTCAGCATTTGGGACGAGTGGGCGGATGCCGACGGGAACTTAGGTCCGGTGTACGGCAAGCAGTGGCGCAGTTGGCCGAACGCCGACGGCGAGAACATCGATCAGCTGGCGCGCGTGGTCGAGCAATTGAAGCGCGATCCGAACTCGCGCCGGATTCTGGTGAGCGCGTGGAACGTCGGCGAGTTGGACCAGATGGCGCTGCTGCCGTGCCATGCCCTGTTCCAATTTTACGTCGCCAACGGCCGACTCTCTTGCCAGCTGTATCAGCGCAGCGCCGACGCGCTGCTCGGCGTGCCGTTCAACATCGCGTCCTATGCGCTGCTCACGCACATGGTGGCGCAGCAATGCAACTTTAAAGTCGGCGAATTCATTTGGACGGGCGGCGATTGCCATCTGTATCTCAATCATCTCGCCCAAGCCGAACTGCAGTTGAATCGGTCGCCGTATCCGCTGCCCAAATTGGTCATCCGGCGCAAGCCCGCCAGTTTGTTCGACTACGCTTTCGAGGATTTCGAATTCCTCGACTATCGCTTTCATCCCGCCATCAAGGCCGCCATTTCTGTATGAAAAAACCTCCGCAGCGCCGGCGAACTCCGTTGTTCGAAGTTCGGCATTCTCCCGTTCATGGCTACGGCGTATTCGCCGCGCGGCGCATCCGCAAGGGCACGACCGTGATCGAATACTTGGGCGAGCGCGTCAGTCACGCGCAGGCCGATGCGCGCTACGAGGATAAGGATCCGAACGACAATCACACGTTTTTGTTCACGGTGGATGCGAAAACCGTGATCGATGCCGGAGTGAACGGCAACGACGCGCGCTACATCAATCACGGCTGCGATCCGAACTGCGAAAGCACTACGTTGAAGAAGCGGATCTACATCGAGGCGATCCGCACCATCCAGCCGGGCGAAGAGCTGTGCTACGACTATCAGATTCAGCGCGACCGCGACGACGCGGCGAATGTCGATGAGATCTATGCCTGCCGCTGCGGCGCCAAGACGTGCCGCGGCAGCATGCTGGAGGCGGCCAAGAAACCGCGCAAGCCCAAGCAGCGTGCACCTTATCGGGCCGCAAAAAGCCGCGGCTCGCGCCAGGCCGGACGGCGTGGACGTTGAAGCCGGTTCGGCGGCGCTCGCGGCCGCCGGCATTTGGGTTCGAGAAGATTTTCTGGCGCCGGCGGAGCGGCGTGCGCTGCGCCAGTGCGCGGAACTGCGCCGGCAGCGCGGCGACTTCGATGCGGCGCGCATCGGCGCTGAGCGCAGCTTGCAGCGCCGGGCCGACATTCGCGGCGATTCCACTTGCTGGATAGTGCCGCCGTTGTTGCCGCCGGAAGAAGCGCTGCTCGAGGAGCTCGAGCACTTGCGTTTGGGACTCAACCGCGATCTCGTGTTGGGATTGTTCGAACTGGAACTGCATTACGCCTGGTACCCGCCCGGCGCCGGCTACGCTCGGCACGTCGATCAGCCAAGCGGTACTGTCGAGCGACAGCTGTCCCTGATCGTGTATTTGAACGAAGCGTGGGATTGCGCGGCCGGCGGCGAGCTTAGGATGTTTGACGCCGACGGCGGGTATCGGGATATTGCGCCGCTGGCGGGGCGCCTGGTGTGTTTTCTCACGGCGGGCCGCGAGCACGCAGTGCGGCGAACACAGCAGGATCGGGTCAGCATCAGCGGCTGGTTCCGGACGCGCGGTTAGCGAATCGCGGCGCCCGCGGGCTAAATGGCTTTTTGTCGCTGTTTGAGCACGGCGTCGAGTTATGTCGCGTGCGCGCGCGCATTGCAGAGCGTGACGCAGTTAACGCCGCGGGCTTCCGTCTCCGCATTACTTTAAACGTCCAAGTTTAAGCGTGCGCGACATGCTCATCACCCGTCAGTCACTGTTGCTCGGTGTTTGTTCACTGTTGCTGTTAACGGGCTGCGGATCGAGCTCCTATAACAGCAGCCGTGGCACCGAGGCTGGCGGCGACACTGCGGCAAGTCCCGGCTCGAGCGCGGCAGGTCCTACGGGCAATCCCATCGCCGTCGGCAGCGGCCCTACCGGCAGCACCGATTTGATCGTGGCCACGCCCTCGGTCGCCGGCGTCGTTTCAGTCGCAGTCGGCGCGCAGCAGACGATCAGCATCACGTTCACCTCGAACGACGGCAGCCCCATATCGGGCTTCGGAATATCCGGCACGTTGGGCACGTTGCCGGCCGGCTGGAGCGGACCGGCAAGTCTCACCTGCGCGGCGGTCAGCAGCGGCAGCGGCTGCGTGCTGAATCTGACGTTCGCTCCCACCGCCGTGGGCACGGGCACGCTGAGTGTCAATTATGTGTTCGTGGACAACGCGACCATGCCGAGCACCAACGGCTCGTTGAGCATTGCCTATGCTGCGGTGACCAATAACAATGTCGTAGCCGCGGCATCGCCCGTCGGCGAAATCGACGCCGCCATCGGCGGCAGTAAACAGCCAGTCACCGTGAGCTTCACGACGGATGACGGAAATTCCGCCACCAACCTCACGCTGACCTCTGACCTCACCTCGCTTCCGGCCGGCTGGAGCAGCACGGCGACCAGCCTGACATGCGCCATCGTCGGTAGCGGCAGCGGTTGCCAACTGCCGTTGAGCTTCGCGCCGACGGCGGCGGCGCGCGGCACGCTGACGCTCAACTACAGTTACACCGATGATTCCGGCGCCGCCAGAACCGGTGCGCTCAATATTCCCTACGCCGGATCGAGCGACGACACCGTGGTCGCCACCGCCTCGCCGTCGGGCGAGATCACCGCGGTGAAGTCCTCCGGCAGTCAGGCGGTCACCGTCACGTTTACCACCGACGATGGCAAGACGGCCAATACCCTGTACGTGACATCCAACTTGGCGGACCTGCCGGCGGGATGGAGCAGCGCTGCGCACACCTTTACCTGCGGCAGCGTAGGATCCGGCAACGGCTGTCAGTTGCATTTGACGTATACGCCAACGGCTTTGGCCAGCGGCACGCTGATATTGAACTACGCCTTCACCAATGCGGCAGGTACGGCCCGAACCGGTTCGCTGAACCTGGCGTATGCCGCCACCACCAACGACAACGTCGTCGCCACCGCCGCGCCGGGCGGCCCGCTCAATGTCATCGTCGGAGCCAGCCAGCCGCAATTGGTGACGTTCACCACCGACGACGGGCGGCCGGCGAGCGCGCTCGCGATCACCAGCAACTTGAGCGCGTTGCCGCAAGGCTGGAGTAGCGCGGCGAGCAGCTTCAGCTGCGGCGGCGTGAGCACCGGCAATGGGTGTCAGCTGGCGTTGGCGTACGCGCCGACTGCGCCGCAAAACGGCATGCTGACCTTGAACTTCGGCTACTTGAACGATGCAGGTGAATCCAAAACCGGCTCGGTCAGCATCGCGTACGGCGCCACGACCCACAACAACGTCGTCCCGACGCCGAGTCAGACTCCGGTGTCGGTGGTGGTCGGGGGCAGCGGCGCCGTCAGCGTCACCTTCACGACCGACGACGGCAATCCGGCCAGCGCCTTCTCGATCACCTCCGGCTTGAGCACGCTGCCCGCCGGTTGGAGCAGCCCGTCCTCGAGCTTCACTTGCGCCACGTTAGCCACCGGCAACAGCTGCCAGCTCACTCTCAACTACGCGCCAACCGCGACGGCCAGCGGCCTGTTGTCGCTCACTTACGGCTACAACGACGATTCGGGTACGCCGAATACCGGCTCGATCAGCATTCCCTACACGGCGACACCGCCGCCGCATCTTTATATCGCGCAACTCTCGGGTGCGTTCTCCTACTGCTCGTTGAACGCCAATGGCACGCTGTCGAGCTGCGCGGCGACCGGCAGCGGATTCACGGGGCCGACGGGCATCGTGTTCAGCGGCAGCCACGCCTACGTGGCCGACTACAGCTCGAATCAGGTATCGCTGTGCAACGTGGCGGCGGATGGCAGCTTTTCGGGTTGCAGCGTGACCGGCAGCAATTTTCTCGAGCCATGGGAGCTTGCCATCGTCGGCAGCACTCTGTACGCGACCAACTTGAGTTCCACCGGTGGAATCACCACGTGCAGCATCGCCGTCGACAGCACTCTGACGGCCTGCACCCAAAGTGCCGGCGGCGGAACGGCCGGTATCGCGGCGAGCACGAATTACGCCTACGTCGGTGTCGACCCCGCGACCGTCGATGTGTGTGCCATCGGCGGCGCGGGCATTCTGTCTGCCTGCCTGAGCACCGGCAGCGCCTTCTCGAGTCCGAGCGGCATCTCGCTGTCGAACGGCTACGCGTACATCGCGAACCAAGGCAACGGCACCGTGGACGTCTGTACGGTCAACACGGATGGCAGTCTTTCGGGCTGCTCGGCCACGAGCTTTGGCAGCACCCAACCCATGGATGTGGTCTTCAACGGCACGCAAGCCTATGTCGTTGATACGGCCGGCGACATGTATCTCTGCTCGGTCGGTACCGGCGGCGCACTCACCGGCTGCGTCATATCCGACGGCGGCAGTTCCTTCCCGTTGGCGGTGCAAATCGCCATTCATTGATGGTGAACCGCTGGGCGTTCGGCGTATGCTATAGTTTCAGTTGCTTGACGTGTCAACTAAACTATCGGACATACCATGAACCACGCAGAGACCCTGACGAAGTTGATCGGCGGCATCGTAACCGGCGGCATCCGGGTCATCGATCTTACCGTGCCGTTGGCGCCGACCACGCCCGTGATCAAGTTGCCGCCGCAATTCGCGCCGTCGAAGTCCTTTGCGCTGGAAGAGATCTCGCGTTACGACGAGCGTGGGCCCGCCTGGTATTGGAACAACATCTCCTGCGGCGAGCATACCGGCACCCACTTCGATGCGCCGATTCACTGGGTGACCGGCAAAGATTATCCGCAGAATGCGACCGATAGTATCCCGGTGGAGCGCTTCATCGGCCCGGCCTGCGTCATCGACGTTGCGCGCCAGGCGCGCGAAAATCCGGATTTCCTGCTGACCACCGACGTGATCGAGGCCTGGGAGCGGCAGCACGGCAGGATTCCCGGACACGCCTGGGTGCTGATCCGCACCGACTGGTCGAAGCGAGGCTCGGCCGACGCCTACCTCAATATCCAGGCGGATGGTCCGCACACGCCGGGCTTTCATCCGGACTGCGTACCGTTCCTGGCGCGCGAGCGCGATATCTTGGGCGTGGGGGTGGAAACCGTGGGCACTGACGCGGGCCAGGCCGCGACCTTCAATCCCATGTTCCCCTGCCACACCATCATGCACGGATCGAACCGCTTCGGGCTTGCGAGTCTGACCAATCTCGAGCAATTGCCGCCCACCGGCGCGGTGGTGATTGCGCCGCCATTGAAGATCGTCAATGGCTCCGGCAGTCCGCTGCGCGTGCTGGCGCTTATTCCCGCGTAGCGCGTGACTTCATCGAGCGAGGAGGCGGCCATGGAAGCGGCCGCGATTGCCCAGCGTGAGGCCGGTCTTCACAAAGACTTGAGCCGCGCACAACTCGTCATGATCGGCTTGGGCGGCGCCATCGGCACCGGTCTTTTCATGGGCAGCGGTGTCGCGATCGGCTACGCAGGTCCTGCCGTCATCGTAAGCTACGCGATTGCCGCGATCGCCGCAGCGGCCATGGTCTTTAGCCTGTCGGAAATGGCGGTGATGCATCCGACGGCGGGTTCCTTCGGCAGCTATGCCGAGATCTATTTGAATCCCTGGATCGGCATGGTGGCGCGCTATTCCTATTGGATGGCCCAAGTGATCGCAGTCGGCGCCGAGGCGGTGGCGGCCGGGGTGTACATGACCTTTTGGTTCCCGGGGACGCCGGTCTGGCTGTGGTCGCTGGGATTCGCCTGCACACTGCTGTTTTTCAATTCGCGGTCGGTCAACCGCTTCGGCTCCATCGAATACTGGTTCGCGCTCATCAAAGTGGCGGCGATCGTCATTTTCATTGTCTTAGGTGCCGCGATCATTCTTGGGGTCGGGGCTCCCGCCGTGGGCTTTCACAACTTGACCGGACTTCCCGGCGGCTTCATGCCGCACGGATTCAATGGTGTGTGGATGGCCGTCATCATCGGTATCTTGTCCTTTAACGGCATTGAAGTGATTGCCGTGACCTCGGGCGAAGCCCGGGATCCGGTGCGGTCGATTCCGGCGGCACTGCGCAGCATGGCGCTGCGCCTGTGCCTGTTCTACGTGCTCGCCCTCACCATCGTGGTGACATTCGTGCCGTGGACCGAAACGGGCGCCACCGTGGTCACGCAAAGCCCGTTTGTGCGGGTATTCGCGCATTCCGGTATCCGGCATGCCGCCGGAATCATGAACTTCGTGGTCTTGAGCGCCGCTCTCTCCAGCATGAACACCAATGTGTACCTCTGTTCGCGAATGCTGTTCTCGCTGTCCCGCGGCGGCTTCGCGCCGCGCTTCTTGGGTAAACTCAGCAAGAACGGCACACCGATCACTGCCATCCTGCTGTCCGGCGGCTGCATTTTGCTGGCCGCAGGGCTCTCGAAGCTGACGCCGCTCGCCTACAACTATTTATTTGGGGTGGCATTGTTCGATGCGATGATCGTGTGGATCATCATTTTGCTGAGTCATTTCAGTTTCCGGCGCCGGCATGCGCGCAAGGATCTGCCGGTGCGCATGCCCGGTTTCCCCGTGATTCAGATCGCCGGCTTGACGCTGCTCTGCGCGGTGCTCGTGACCATGGGCTGCGACAAGGATTGGCGCATCTCCTGGATCGTCGGTGTTCCGTGGCTGGCAATCGTGTCCGTGCTGTATTTTCTGCTACGGAACCCGGGCGTCCAAGGTGGCGACCCGCAAGGCGGCATCGAGCTTCCCGCGGCAGACCATGGCGCAGACCTGTGACGCCGTATAGGGCGTTCGACGTCAACGCCGTTGCCGACTGCACGGATCTTGAAGGAACCAATGGGCTGCAGGTTCTCGAGTTTTAGGTAAAAACTCTTGCCGGCAGGCGCGGCGTCGCCGGCGATCAGCGGCGTCACCACGCTCTAATCCCGGAGCCGGTCTGCGCCTCGATTCTTCGCATCGGGATGGGTTCTACTTCATCGAGCATGGGCGACGGAGACACATATTCGGGCGATCATATGATATTGCATATGATAAAATGCGCCGATCCAACCGACGCGGGAGCATCACAACCTATGGATCCGAATTTTGCGGCCTTGCGCAGGGAATTCCCGGTTCTCGAGCGCAAGACCTACCTCAATAGCGGCTCCTACTGTGCGCTTGCGAACGACGTCAAGGCAGCGTTCGAGGCCTACATGGAGGATCGTCTGCTGGTGGGCGCGAACTGGGATTTGTGGGTCACCAAGAACGAATCGGTACGTTCGCTGACCGCGACGCTGCTCAACGCGAGTCCCGACGAAATCGCCGTCACTGCCTCCGTTTCCGCCGGGCTCAACTCATTGGCGAGTGCCCTGGACTTCTCCGGCAAACGCAACAAGGTGGTGATCAGCGATTTCGAGTTTCCGACCAATGCGCAAATATGGCATGCGCAGGAACCGCACGGCGCGCGCGTAGTGCATGTGCCGCGGGCAGCGGATGGCTACATA